>OBLT010002038.1_pt1 | contig 12707 bp, 13 predicted proteins | sample 1518721 | NCBI WGS metagenome assembly OBLT01 (sample SAMEA3539307, study PRJEB22396) | soil metagenome | biome: tundra; feature: field; material: soil | place: USA | collected 2010-05 | depth 0.15 m | reverse complement strand
CCCACCTGCTCGTAGGTGCCGTCGGCGATGCGCTCCATCACCTCCGCGGTGCCCCCGATCGCCGCCACCGGCAACCCGCCGCCGAGCGCTTTGGCGAGGCAGACGATGTCGGGACGGATGCCGTAGAACTCGGTGGCACCGCCGGCGGCGACCGTGAAGCCGGTCTTGACTTCATCGAACGCGACCAACCCGCCGTTCGAGTGCACGATCCCGATCAGCGACGCGAGGTAGCCATCGTCTGGCTTCACGATGCCCGCATTCATCATCACCGGCTCGAGGATCATCCCCGCGATCGCACCGCGATGCTCGGCGAAGACTCGTTCGAGGCCATCGAGATCGTTGTACTGCACGATGCGCGTCAACTCCGCGATCTCGCTCGGGATGCCGGAGCTGGACGGGACGCTGTTGGGTCGCGACGGTGGCCCGATCTCGTCCTCGCCCGGATACACCGAGACCTGCACGGAGTCGTGATGTCCGTGGTAGCAGCCTTCGATCTTCACGATCAGCTTGCGGCCGCTGATCGCGCGCATCAGGTGGACCGCGTCCATGGTCGCTTCAGTGCCCGAGTTGGCGAACCGCCAGAGTGGCAACCCCCAGCGTCGCGCGAGCTCCTCGCTGACGATCAGCGCGTCCTCGGTCGGCTGTGCGAAGTGCGTCCCCTCACGCACGCGCTTCGAGACCGCCTCGACGATTGCGGGATGCGCATGCCCGACCGCGCCGACGCCGTAGCCACCGTGGAGGTCGACGTACTCGATGCCGTCGGCGTCGACGATTTTCGAGCCCGTCCCGTGGCTGATCCACATCGCCTGCGGCCGGGTGATCTGCCAGCTCGACGTGACACCACCAGCCAGCGAGTTGCGCGCTCGCATTGACAGCTCGCGCGACTGTGGCTGGCGCGCCAGCAACAGGGCTTCCTGTTCCTCGATGAGCTCGTCCAGGCGCTGGTCGAGCGTGGTTCCGATGGCTTGAGGTGTCATATCCATCCCGTTGGTTTGAGGTTGTCTCTCAGATCAGACCGGCGACACCGCGTTTGGCGAGCTGTCCGGCGATGATCACTCGTTGAATTTCCGACGTCCCTTCCCAGATACGCTCGACGCGCAGCTCGCGGTAGAAACGCTCGGCGACGTTCTCGCGCATGTACCCACGACCGCCGAAGACCTGCAGGCAGCGATCCGCTACCCGGCCTGCCATCTCGGACGCGTAGAGCTTGACCATTGAACACTGCGCGTGCTGCACGCGGGTGTCGACCGCGGCGTCGATGGCGCGAGCCACCGCGTAGGTCATGGTCTTGGTGGCGAACAGCTCGGTGATCGAGTCCGCGAGCAGGATCTGCACCGCCTGGTGCTCGATGATCGACTTCCCCTGGCTGGTGCGTTGCTGAGCGAACCGCGTGGCCTCCTCGATCAGGCGTGCTGCCGCGCCGAGGCATCGCGCCGCGATCATCAATCGCTCGTAGCGGAACCACTCGTGGGCGAAGGTCATGCCGTCACCTTCGGCGCCGATGCGATGCTCCACAGGTACGCGGACGTTCTCGAAGGCGACGATCGGATGCTGGTGCGCGAAGGTGTGCATGTACGCCGGCGTGCGCACCACACGGATCCCATCCCACGGCAGCGGGATGACGAACATCGCGTGCGCGCCTGTCCGCTCCCCGCCGGCGAGTCGCGCCTGGAAGAACACGTACTGCGCCTCGTTGTACGAGGTGACATGCCACTTGACCCCGTTGAGGACATAACTGTCGCCGTCCCGCGTCGCGGTCGCGGTCAGGGCGTCGACGTCCGAGCCGGACCCCTCCTCGGTGATGGCATAGCACTCGTGGAGCTCGCCCCTGATCGTGGGCAGAACCCAGCGCTCCATCTGGATGTTGCTGGCGACGCGGGGGAACCAGGCTGCCGGGGCGGGGATCACCCAGGCCAGTGCGTTGGTGGCCCTGCCCGTCTGCTCCTGGACGAGGACCTGCTGCAGCATCGTGAATCCGCCGCCGCCGAGCTCTCGAGGCATGTTGATGGCCTGCAGCCCCAGCTCGCGAACCCGCTCCCAGGCATGCTCAAGGACGCCGTCCGGGGGAATCCCGCCGTTGAGCTCCGCCGCGGTCTCGTGGGGAATGAGCTCCTCGACCACTGACGCCGCGCGTCCCTGGATCTCGAGGTCCTCGGCGGTGAGGCCGTACATCTCCTGCATCGAGCCCTCAAGGAACGGGATGTTGACTAAGCATTCAGTCTATGCCACACTCCGCCCGAGCCGCAAGGTGCAGCACTGCAGGGGTGTCGCCATGACGAGTGAAGGGCCGATCGATAGCCTGTTGTCGGCGCGGTGGAGCCGCCGCCGTTTCATCGGCCGGTCCATGGGGGTGGGCGTTGCCGTCGCCGGACTCGGTCCGCTTCTCGAGGCATGCGCCAAGGCGTCGGTCGCGACGGTGAATCCCTTCCCATTGGGCAGCCCGCAGCACCCGGTGTTGTGGCCGATCTCGAAGGACAACAAACCGATCGCCTCCGGCCTGACTCCCGAGAGCAACGCCACGCTCAAGATCTACAACTACCCGGACTACCTGGATCTGCCCACGGCGGTCACCAACTTCCAGAAGCTGTACAAGCAGTACAACGTCACCGTCGAGATCTCGACGTTCAACGACATCAACGAGGCGCTCGCCAAGCTGCGAACCGGCGAGGTGGACTTCGATCTCTTCGTCCCGTCGTATGACAGCATCGGCAAGCTTGTCTTCGGAAACTTCCTGCGTCCGCTGACCCACAGCTATATTCCCAATATCTCCCAGGTGTGGCCGCAGTTCACCAACCCCTTCTACGACCAGCAGTGGCGCTACACAGTCCCGTACACCATCTACACGACCGGTATCGGATGGCGCTCAGACAAGGTGAGCGAAGACATCAGCCTGCGTACCAATCCATATGACGTGTTCTGGGATCCGATCTACAACTCGAAGATCGCCATCCTCGACGACTATCGAGAGGCGATCACCATGGTGCTGCTGCGCAACGGGATCACCGACATTCTCACCGGGGACTCGAAGAAGCTCAACCTGGTGGCGGGGCAGCTGACCGACATGATCAGCAAGACCAATCCCAAGGTGAACATCACCGACTACCAGGACATTCCCGACGGCACCACCAACGTCAGCCAGGCGTGGTCGGGAGACATGATCAACGCGCAGTACAACATGCCTGCGGGGCAAAGTCCCAGCGTGCTTCGATACTGGTATCCGAAGAACGGCAAGGGCGCGGTCAACGAGGACATCTTCGTGATCCTTCGGTCGGGGAAGAACCCGGTCCTCTCCCATCTCTGGCTCAACTACATGCTCGACCTCAAGAACGCCAAATCCAATGCCGCGTTCACCGGATATCAAACGCCCCACAACGGCATCGACCCGAACACGATGGTGAGCGACGGCACGATCCCTGCCAACCTCGCGAGCGTTGTCGTCTTGCCGCAGTACTTCAACGAGGGATATCGTGAACTGGAGCTGAGCCCGGCCACCGACACTGCCTGGCACAACGTGTGGCAGGCGTTCAAGGCGGGTGGCTGAGCCGGAGGCGGCCCGGCCCGCCTCCAACCGTCCAGGACGTCGTCTGCGCATCGGCTCCGGACGCCGGCGTCATGGCCGGGGTGTGCTCTACCCGCGCTGGCTCTGGCCGGCGTTCGCCACGCCGGGGATGGTGTGGCTGGCGCTCTTCTTCCTGCTCCCGCTGTACGTGGTCCTGGCCATCGCCTTCGGGACGCTCGACCCCGTCTTTCGCAGCCCGATCCCAGTCTGGAATCCTCTGAACTGGGATCCGTCGCAGTTCCAGTTCATCTTCGGGCATCTCGTCGGCGACGCCGGCTTCTTCGGACCGCCGATGGTGCGCACGTTTGCGTACGTTGCGGCCGCCTCGTTGATTGCGCTTGTGGTGGGCTATCCCGTTGCGTACTTCGTCGCGCGATTCGCGGGCCGTCGCCGCGTGCTGTTTCTCGTGCTGCTGCTCGCGCCGTTCTGCGTCAGCTACATGATGCGCATGCTCGCGTGGGTCAATCTCCTCGAGGTGGACGGGCTCGTCAACCACACGTTTGGCATCTTCGGTGTCGCGCCCGTTGCGTGGCTGTCGGGCCAGCCGATCACCGTGGTGCTCGGTCTCGTGTACGGCTACATCCCGTACATGATCCTGCCGCTCTATGCGGGACTCGACCGCATCGACACCAGCCTGCTCGAGGCTGCGCGCGACCTCGGCGCGGGGCGCTTCTCGACATTTCGACGGGTCACGCTGCCCATGAGCCGGCCAGCGATTCTGACCGGTCTCCTGATCGTGAGCCTGCCGATGTTCGGCGACTACTTCACCAACGACCTGCTCTCGGGGTCACCGCGAACATCGATGCTGGGGAACCTGATCAACACCGCGGTGTCGACACCGGGCGAAGCCGCTGAGGGAGCGGCGTTCGTCCTCCTGCTCTTCGCGCTGCTGATTCCACCGATGGTGTATTACGCGCGGAGCACTTCGCGGCGCTCGATGGTCGAGGTATGAGCGAGGTCAGCGTCGAGCGGAACCGCCTCCCGCTTGCACGGTCGCGGGAACGGCGATCGCCGCTCTACCGATTCCTGCCATCGCGCTCGAATCCGTGGCGTCGCCCGGTCATGCTTGAGACGATCACCTGGCTGTATCTCCTCTGGTCGATCCTGCCGGTGGCCCTCGCGGTGCTCTTCTCGTTCAACGCCGGCCGGAGCCGCACCGCATGGCAGGGCTTCTCGTTGCGCTGGTATTTCCTCGATCCTGCTGGTTCTGTCTGGAACGACCCGACCCTGCGCGACGCGCTGTTCCAGACCCTCAAGCTGGGGGTGATCACCACCGTGATCGCCGTCCCGATCGGAGTGATCTTCGCCATCGGCGTCGACCGCTGGCGTGGGCGTCTCCCCGCGGTGTTCAACTTCCAGATGCTGGTCTCGTTCGTCATTCCCGAGATCATCATCGGCGTCGCCCTGCTCTTCGTCTTCACGCAACTCACCACGTTCATACCGCTCGGAACCCCAGCGCAGATCATCGGGCTGGTGACGTTTCAACTCTCGTTCCCGGTGGTGATCGTGCGCGCTCGTCTCCTGTCCATCGGCAGTCAGTACGAGGAAGCGGCGATGGACCTGGGGGCGTCGCCGATTCAAGCGGTGCGGCGCGTGCTCCTCCCGATGCTGTGGCCGGCGATCTTCGCGAGCGCGGTGCTCGTCTTCGCCGACGTCATCGACGACTTCGTCATCGTTCGCGCCCTGTCAGCGGAGCTGTCGTCGGAGACGATGTCGGTGAAGATCTACAACGGCGCGCGTTCGACCGCGACGCCCGCGCTCAACGCGCTGGCGACCATCATGCTGCTGATCTCGATCGTCGCCATCACCATCGGCTTCCTCGTGTACCGGCGGATGACCCGCGGCGAAAACCTCAAGGGCGGCGCTGCACTCGACCAGTTCGCGGCGCAGCTCTGACCATGGACTTCTCCCTCGACGCCGGCCAGCTCGAGCTGCGCGACCGCGCTGCGGCGCTCACCGCCGAGCTGATGACGCTCGAGGATCGCTGCGAGGCGGACCGGGGCCTCGACGAGCAGTCACTCGCATGGGCCGCCGATCGGATACGCCACCATCGCCTCAACGCGATCAACATGCCCGCCAAGTGGGGTGGTCAGGGGCTCAACACCTTCGACCAGGTGATCGTCCAGTCGGTGCTCGGCGCGCTCACCAACGCCCTCTGGGACCTCGTCTGGAGGCCCGCCAACGCTCTGCGTCACTGCACGGACGCCCAGCGCGAGCGTTTCCTGGTTCCCGCAATCGCCGGGCAGCGCCGCGACTGCTTTGCCGTGACCGAACCCGACGCAGGCTCCGATCCATCGCGCATCTCCAGCACCGCAACTCGCGTCGAGGGCGGCTACCGATTGAACGGGGAGAAATGGTTCGTCACCACGGGCGACGTGGCCGACTTCCTGATCGTTCTGGCCCTTGTCGAGCCCGAGCGTGCACCGACGCTCTTCCTCGTGGACAAGAATCTCGCCGGCGTCAGCGTCAAGCGAACTCCTCGCTACATGCACACATTCGTCTTCGAACATCCGGAGTTCACCCTCGAGGACGTGGCCGTGGATGCAGACTGCGTGCTCGGTGGCGTGGGTGCTGGGTATGACATCACCAAGGAGTGGTTCGTGGAGGAGCGGCTGATGATCGGGGCACGGTGCGTCGGCGCGGCGCGCCGCGCGCTGGGCGTCGCGACCGGCTTCGCCAGGACGCGCATCCAGTTCGACCGGCCGATCGTCGAGCACCAGCTCATCGGCGCCATGCTCGCCGACAGCGCAGTGGAGATCGCGCTGATGCAGGCGCTGGTCCACCAGGTGGCCTGGGAGGCAGACGGCCGGTTGGAGCGGAAGCTCCTCCACGCCAAGGCGGCTATGGTGAAGCTGTCCGCCTCCGAAATGGCGGGCCGCGTCGTTGATCGCTGCGTCCAGGTGCTTGGCGGCCGCGGCTACATGCGAGACAGTCCCGTGGAGCGTCTGTATCGCGACATACGCGTGGACCGGATCTGGGAGGGCACCTCCGAGATCCAGCGGATCATCATCGCGGGCGAGATCGCCAAGCGTGGCTTCACATCGCTGCTCGACATCGCCGGCGGCAGCCCCGCGGCGACGGGCTGAGCGCACATGCAGGTACTGAGCGGAGCCGCCAGCTTCGGTGCGCGCAGCGGGGGAGAGCCACACTGGGTTGAGCATCTGAGCGTTTCCGACCTCAGCGTCGGCACGTATTCGTTGCCCTCAGGAAGCCTCGACACTCAGGAACCGCACACCGAGGACGAGCTCTACGTCGTGCTGCGCGGTCGCGGCGCGCTGGCGACCGACGACGGAAGTGCGGAAGTCGGCCCTGGATCGGTCGTCTACATTCCGGCGGGTGAACCCCATCGCTTTGTGAACATCGTCGAAGACCTGGTAGCCCTCGTCCTCTTCGCTCCGGCTGAGGGAACTCGCGCCGGCGCCGATGCGTGAGGTGCGGACCGGTCGCGGAACCGGCACCAAGGCCATGCGGGCGGCCGACCGATGAGCGTCTCGGAGCGTGCCGTCGTCGAATGGCTGGCTCGCTACGTCGACGTCTGGAAGTCGGGTGACGACTCTCGCGTCGCCGAGCTGTTCAGCGACGACGCCGTCTATTACGCCGATCCATTCGCCATACCGCTGCGTGGCCTTGCTGAGATCGCGGAGTTCTGGGGGATCTCGGGCGATCCTCCAGACGCATTCGAAGCCCACTACGACCCGCTGCTGATCACTGGAGACCTGGCCATCGCCACCGGATTCTCTCGTTACTTTGACGCGTCACGATCGCAATTCGAGAGGGAGTACGGAAACATCTTCGTGCTGCGCTTCGCGCCGGACGGTCGCTGCAACGAGTACCGAGAGTGGTACATGCTCCGCGACGGCGAGACAACAACGATCTGAGTCGTTGACGCATCGTTGATGGCGCCACGGCTAGATTCTGGTCATGGGTCCACAGCTCGTTCATCCAGCGTTCTTCACCGCGGGTGTGGGTGCCGGCTCGCCCGTCTGACGGAACGGAAGAGCCACGGCACCCTCGCGCGTGCGTGCTCCTGCGCGAGAGCGTGGGCGCGGCATGCTCGGCACATTTCAGCTGCAGATGGGTGCGAGTGAATTGCCAACTCGGCGATGTCACGCCGGAGGGAAGTGAACATACCCCTTCAACGAATTGATGTCGTCCGCGGAGTTACGCCGAAGACGGAGTGGATGCGCTGGTTGTTCGCCATCAAGCAGGGGCCGGTCCGCGCACTTTCGACCATCCGCTTCTGGCGGGGTGAACGGCGACTCCGAATCGTTGACGTACAGTGCCGATTGCCGCTTCGCGAGTAGCTGCTGCATGGACTGGGGCTGCTTGGTCATGATCTTTCGCCTCGGCGCGCCAGGGGCGGTCCGGGCTCGCAATGGGCCGGGCCCGCCCGAGGGGCGGCGGTTACACCGACGCTGTTGCCAGCGTCCGCATCGCGCCCAGCTGGGTGAGCACGTCGACTTGGTCGAAGGAGATCCGCGTTTCGAGTGCGAGGTCGCTCTCGTAGCGCGTGATCAGGACGGCGTTGACGACCAGCCGTTTGCCGGTCGCGGGAATAACTCCGATCGGGCTGTCCAGCGGGCCCTGATGGGTCCCTTCGAAGATCACTTCTTCCACCACCCACTCGCCGCAGACGAGCTCGTTCTTGACGGTCAACTTCCCGTCCGGGCACGCCTTCAGCCACTTGATCGCGTAGCCGGTGGCCTCAACGCCGCGGAGGTAAACGTTGCCTGGTGCTGCGACTGTGGCGTTGGGATGCGTGAGCACGCGCATCGCGTCCTCGTCGTGTGCGTTGAACGCCTTGATGAAACGCGCGGCGTTCTCGTGTCCGTCTGTCATGCCTCTTCCTCCTGATGGATGAGTGCGGTATGGAGGGCCGAGAGAAGGGGTACGAGGAGCCGGACGGCAACCCGTGGGCTGCCCGGACCTACGCCTTGAGGGCTCTCGCCTCAGTCCTTAACCACCACAACATAACAGGTTGGGCAATAAATTGTTGCGTCGCCGTGCTAGTATAGTGGGGCCATTCCAGGACCCCGCCCGATCTCTGTCGTCGAAGCCGCCGGCGTGCTGAACGCCTCGCCTGCTTACGTCCGACGCTTGCTCGCAAGCCGGCGGCTCTTCGGGATCAAGGTCGGACCGGTCTGGGGCGTCTACCTCGAGGACCTGGAAACCTTCCGGCGCGGACGCCGTCCCCCCGGTCGGCCGCGCAAGGCCGCTGCGCGACCGATTGGCGAGGATGACACGCGAAACCGGATCACCCATGTCCGAGCTGCGGCCGGGACGGATGACGCACTCCTCAAGCCGAAGGCGGGAGGCTAGCCGCAGCCCGGCGTCAGACGTGGTTGTAGAACTCGAGCTGCCAGCGCCACTCACTCCCATCGCCGGCATTCCACCAACGCTTCAACTCACCGACCTCCCCTCCGGGCAGGATCACCAGGGCGCCGATGTCGTCCGCCACCGGCCAGCGGTCTTCGCGCTGAATTGACATCCCCGCGCGCTGCAAGCGTGCCATGGGAAAGCGCGGCCCTTCACGGCGGAGCTCGCCCGCGTGCGAAATGATGCCCTCCTCACCGTCGCGAACCACCACGGAGAGGAGTTCGGGCGGCGAATGCACCCACACCGCGTCGCACGGTTCGATGCGTGAGCGAGCGAAGAGCAGTCCATTGGCGGCGGCTGCCGGAAACCACAGTTCCCACGTCTCCATGCTCAATTGCTCCTCGCTCGAGGTCGCCAGCCCAGATGTCGTCATCGTGCGGCAGCGGTCAGCGCGACACGTGTTGGAGCCCCAATCGGGTCGGTGACAGGACCGATGATCCGGCAACCGAAGTCTTCGAGGATCGCGACCGCGAGCCCAGCACGGTCAACGACAGTCAAGCGATACGTCTCACTGCCGTCGCCTCCGCGAGGTTCAATCCGAGTCACCTCTATTTTGGCGCTCCCGAGCGCCACCACGATGCCTGCGACGCCGCCATGGAGGGGAGGCACGGTAACCGTGATGTGGCAGGCTCGCGGATCGATGGCAAACACTCTCTGACCCTGTTGGTACGCGCTCAACCGCTGCCCCAGCGTGGAACTCAGGCCAGATCAGCGTGCGCGCAAGCCCGTAATAATTCCCGCAACAGTTTGTGGAGGAGGCGTACGTTCCGGCGTGGCGCTACTGCGCAGGTTCGTTCACCCAGCGATAGCGAGGATCGATGTACACGCGCATCGCGCGTTGATCTCCGGCGAGGATCCAGAGGTAGTACAGGTCGTGACCCGCGGCGGCGACCAGCGGATGGAAGCCCGACGTGATTGTCGCGGCGTCGCCGTCGCGCACGATATGCAGGTCCTCCTGCCCCGTGTCGGTGTCGTAGCGGACCTGCACCGCGAAGCCGTTGGCAGGATGCACGCGGTAGTAGTACACCTCCTCGAGCTTGGTCTCGTCCTGCGACTCCCGATCGTGGCGATGCGGTGGGAACGATGACCACGCGCCCGTACCGCTATGCACGGTCTCACCGACGATGAGTCGCGACGCCGGGTCGTCGGGACCGAGGATGTTCCGGACGATCCTGCTCCAGTTGTCGCGTCCGACAACTGTCTCGCGCTGTGCCGCCGCCGGGATGATGCGCGCTGCGCCCGGCTGTTGCGGGCCGGACGGTGCGGAGATCACTGCCACGGTGAGGTTGGTGCCGTCACCGTCGCCGGCTGCGACCAGCGCGGCCCGCGACGCCGGCGGCAGGTAGACAGCGTCACCCGGTCCCTCGAAAACGTCAGCGCGCCCGCCCACGACGCCAACGTCCTCGCCGTCCAGGGCGACCTTCGCGCGCCCGGAGAGAACGACTGCCAGCCGCTCAGCCCCGGGTTCGAGCTCGATCGTCTCCTCCGGTTGCGCTGCGATCAGGTCGAGCGAGATGTACCTGGTCTGCTCGCCCGCGCGGATCAGCGAGGTCACATTCACGCCGGCTGGCGAGCAGGTTCGGGGATCATGGCATCGCGTACGAATGCGTTCAGGTCGCCGCACGCCGCGCAGAACTGGCGCAGCGTGCGCCGCGTCGCGCCGAAGCTGTCGAATTCCTCAACGCTCAGACCATCCTCCGAGTAGGCGCGGCGAAAGTCTGCAAAATGTGCGAGCAGGTCGTCGACGACAGGAGGATCGACTGGCACGTCGATGCGTGGGATCACCTTGATATCGCCCGCATTCAATCGCTTCTGCCACGCGTAGGTCGGTGAGATCACCGCGTCGGCGCCGATGAACTCACTCCAGTGCATGTGATTGCGAAACGCTGCGGAGAGCAGCCGGATCCTGTACCCGCGCTCGCGGAAGATCCCGTATGTCTTCTTGAACACGGCCACGCCGGCCCACTCGAGATGTCCAGGGTCGATGGTGATCCCATCGCGCTCCATCACCACCTTGAGCCAGTCATCGAGCCTGCCGACCATGATCGTGCACACGGGGCCCATTGGAGCGATGTCCTTCCTTTCCTGTTCGCGACGCCGAAGGCCGCGTTCCACAGCTTCGGCAACAGCGACGCATTGCGGGAGCGTGAAGCAGACGGTCGCGTTGATGCTGACTCCGTGATATGTCGCCTCCTCGATGGCCGGGATTCCAGCACGAGTCACCGGGATCTTCACGATCATGTTCGGTGCTAGCCGGCTGAACGCGAGTGCCTGCTCGACGATCGCGGCGCTGTTCCGGAAGAACCGGGGATCGGTCTGGATGGAGAGGCGCCCGTTACGCCCGTGATGCGTCTCGAATATCGGTTCGAGGAGTCTCGCGGCCCGGACCGACAACTCCTCGACGAGCTTCCAGGCGATGGTGTCCTCGGTTGCGGTGGGGAGCTCGCCAAGCAGTGTCTGCGTACGTGGCCGCCATGTCGCCGTATCACCCGCGAGCACCGCGGCGGCAATCACCGGATTGCACGTCGCCCCGACGGCCCCGTTCTCGATGGCATACGTCAGCTCATCGATTGCTGCCGAGTCGTTCCACAGACACGTTGCCGTGGTCTGGGTCATCTGATGGAGTGGGCTCCTGTACGTGACGCTCGTGCCGGCGCTGCTCATCTCCGCATCTCCAGTCCAGAATGATCCCGCAGTCTCCGAGCTAGAGTACGTGCTCGGCCATGAGGTTGCGTTCATGATCGTGGTGGTCACCGTCCATGGCATCGGCAGCCAGGAAGCACCACAGCCTTCTGGTCGGCTGAGATCAGGCCGTCCGATTGCGCCGGCGGCGGCCCCGCGAGATCACCACGATGCCGGTGCCCAGGATCACCAGGGATGCACCGAGGACGTTCCACGGCCCGGTCGGTGCGGCCCCGGTCGACGGGACCGACGGGTCGCTCGCCACCGAGAGCACGCCGCTGCCGACGGCGCTCGACCCGTTGTAGTCGCCATCGCCCGAGTAGGTCGCCTTCACAGGGTACGAGCCGGCCGGAAGGTTCACGGTGGTGGAGCAGCTCGTGCCCGGGAGCGTTGCTGTGCACAAGACGACGCCGCCGGAGGTGAAGGTCACGGTGCCCGTGGCGCCGGGCGGCAGGCCGGAGGCCGACACGGTCACCGTCGAACCTGTCGCTGTCACTGACGGCGAGACCTTCACGGTGATGGCCGTGTTCGCCTTGACGAAAGGGCCGCCTACATGCGGCGGCGCCGCCGTGTCCATTGCGGTGCACGCGAGCGTGATTGCTTCAGGCTACGATCCCGTCGTGCTCGCCTGGATGGACCTGGAGATGACCGGCCTCGACCCGGCGCGCCACGTGATCGTCGAGATCGCGACGCTGCTGACCGACGACGACCTCATGCGGATCGCCGAGGGCCCGGACATCGTCGTCCACGCGACCGCTGAAGAACTGGACGAGATGGACGGCGTGGTGCGGACGATGCACAGCCGATCCGGGCTCACCGCTGCCATCGAGAAGTCGCACATCTCCCTGGCCGAAGCCGGCCGGCTCACGCTGGTATTCCTCCAGTCCCACATCAGCGAGCCGCGATCCGTCCCACTGTGCGGCAACTCGATTGGGACGGACCGGCGGTTTCTCGCTGCCCAACTGCCCGAGATCGAGAACTTCCTGCACTACCGCTCCATCGATGTGTCGAGCATCAAGGAACTCTGCCGGCGGTGGTATCCCGAGGTCCTTGCAGCCGCGCCTCCCAAGAGAGAGGCGCATCGAGCGCT
>OBLT010002037.1_pt1 | contig 12708 bp, 14 predicted proteins | sample 1518721 | NCBI WGS metagenome assembly OBLT01 (sample SAMEA3539307, study PRJEB22396) | soil metagenome | biome: tundra; feature: field; material: soil | place: USA | collected 2010-05 | depth 0.15 m | reverse complement strand
CGAGGTAGACCTGGCCAAGGCCGGAACCTCCGACGCGGCACAATAAGCAGAACCGGCGTGAAGTTCCTGGTCATCTACAACTTCGCGCACTACACCATCTACCCGCTGGCCGATATGCCCGGCTGGGACGAGACAGGGGCCGAGCTGGGCGGCCTTGCCGCCGGTCCGCCGGGGGAGGACCTGGTCCCGCCCGGACCCTGACCCCCGGTCCCGCCTTGACCCCGGCCCGGCCCCGGAAGCGAAAAACTCCCCCGCTGTGCCGTTCCTGCTCGCCGCCGCCCTGGGCGTCACCGGCTGCGGGTCTTCCTCGTCCTCGGCCGCGGCCGGCTCGGCCGCCAGCGCCGCGCCCAAGCTCACCTTGTACACGTCGGTCACGCAGGGCACGGTGACGGCGGTGCTGAACGGTTTCGCCAAGCTGGATCCCGGCGTCAAGGTCACCGTGTTCCGGGCCACCACCGACCAGCTCAACGCGCGCATCGCCGCCGACAAGCATTCCGGCGGCCTGCGAGCCGACGTCATCTGGGGCACCGATCCGCTGTCGATGCAGTCCTACGCCCAGCAGGGACTGTTTCAGCCCTGGCCGCTGCCGAACCTGACCGGCGTGCCGCCCCAGGACAAGACCACGTATTTCTGGGGTACCCGCGAGCTGTACCTGGTCATCGTCGCGCACAAGAGCCGCATCCTCGGAAGGTCGGGCTAAAGATCTACCGGGAAAGGCGGCGGCCGTGGCCTTCAGTATGGCGTGCCAGCAGCGATCGTGTCAGGCGGCGGGCGGAGATGCCCTGGATCAGCTGGCGGGGTTCCGGCGGGATGTCTACCGGTGCCTGTGGCGGCGGGCGGATGCGCTGTTCGAGACGATGGACGCGGTGACGGCCGCCGGGCGGGTGCCGTCGCTGCCGTACTTAAGCCTGGACCCGGCGTTCCGCCGCGGTCACGGCATGGTCTGCCAGGGCCTGGCGCGGGGCCGGGTCGATGAGGAGGCGGTGCGGGACCTGCTGGTCCGGTCCCGGCCAGCGGACTGGCCGTGCGTGTTCGGCATCGACGCCTCCACGATCGGCCGGCCATGGGCGGTCACCAGCCCGGGCCGGGAGTTCCATCATCACAGCAGCGCCAGCATCTGGACGATTTCGTGGCCTGCTACCGTCCTGGCGAGCCCAGGGAGAACCGCGAGCCAACCGAGCGTTTCCGCCCGTTCCTCTATGAGGAGCTGACAGCGCGCGACAAGGTAAACCTAGACATCACCCTGGTCCGAGACCCAAGCCTCGATGACGCCGAGAGTCTGCTGCCGCCGGACGTAATTGCCCGCGAGATCGTGGAAGACCTGGAAGCCGCCCTGAGTGAGTTCGCGGCCATCGCCGAGGCGCTCCAGCGGAAGAAACCAACCGCAGACGGCACGACTGGCTGAGCCAAGGGCCGGTTGTCGCTGATCCCAGAGGCGGAGAAAGTGTGCAGCACCTTGTGCGGGTACGGGCCGCGGGCAAGGTGGGCACGGGCAGGCTACAGCTCTACGTGGCCACGGAAAGGCCCCGCAGCCAGCACGCGAGCCATCACCGCCACGGCCGCGGGGCCCTCGCCGCTAACCCCGTTCACGTCTAGTCCTGCCTGAGGAGCATAAACGGATATCGTCGGCAAACCAGGCGATGGTCCGCTTGAGTCCTTCTGCCGGCTGCACGCTTGCTTCCCATCCGAGGAGATCGCGTGCGCGGGTGGTATCCGGCCGCCGTACTGAGGGATCGTCGGCGGGCCGGGGGATGAACTGGATCGGGGAGGCGGACCCGGCGATGTCGCGGATCATGGTGGCGATCTTGAGCATGGTCATCTCGTGGTCGCTGCCGATGTTGACCGGGCCGGGGTGGGCGCTGCTGGCGAGGGCGAGGATGCCGTCGATGGTGTCGTCGACGTAGCAGATCGAGCGTGTCTGCTGCCCGTTGCCGGTGACGGTGACCGGTTCGCCGGCCAGGGCCTGGCGGATGAAGGTCGGGATGGCGCGGCCGTCGCCGGGCCGCATGCGCGGCCCGTAGCTGTTGAAGATCCGGGCGATCGCGATGCCGACGCTATGGGTCTTGGAGTAGGCGGCGGCGACCGCTTCGGCGAATCGTTTCGCCTCGTCATAGGGGCTGCGCGGGCCAATCGGGTTGACGTTCCCCCAGTACGATTCGGGCTGGGGATGCTCCAGGGGATCACCGTAGACCTCGGAACTGGACGCGAGAACGAATCTAGCCTTCTTATCCCTGGCTACTTCCAGCGCATTGATCGTCCCGATGCTCCCGGCTTTAAGGGTCTGAACCGGGAAGCGCAGATAGTCGGCGGGAGACGCCGGGGATGCAAGGTGAAATATGTAGTCAACCTCATCGTCGATACTGAAGAATCCCGTGATATCGCAGTTGATTAGCGTGAAGGACGGGCTGGCCGTGAGATGCGAGAGGTTGACCGCCGATCCGGTGATGAGGTTGTCCAGGCAGACGACGTGCAAGCCGCGCGCCAGAAGGCGCTCGCATAGATGTGAGCCGAGGAAGCCAGCGCCTCCGGTGACAACCGCTCGCATGCCAGGCCCAGGGGAAGACGCGGTCATCTATGGCCTCCTTGAAGTCTACCGGGCTCCCTGGTCACGAGACCGGCCAGGCAGTTCCCGGGATTCCACCGGCTAGAGCATGCCCTGCCGGGGAGGCGTGCCCGCATTCGCAGGCCGGGTATTTTCGTACAACTGCGCACGGTTATTGACAGAGTGTAGCTACCCGGGTTGACGATGGACGTGCGATAAAGGTCCGCGATCACCCGGAAGGCGGTGCATTGCCGCGATGAACGCGCCAGCCGTGCCGCGCAAGCTCAAGCAGTTTGTGCTCAAGCCCACGGTGTTTTGCTATCACCGTTGCCCGTATTGCGATCCGCGTCAGGAGTACTACCGGGAAATGGTTTCCGGCCGCAAGCGGGCACTGCCGCTCGCGGACGGGCCTGGTTCGCGGAGGCCGAATCCGGGCCATATGCCGCTGGATCTCGCGCTGCGCACGATCGATGAGGCTGCCGCGCTTGGTATGGAAGAACTACAGCTCAGTGGCGGTGACCCGCTGCTGTACCCGCACCTGATCGAGGTGATCCAGGCTGCCAGGAAGCATCCGGGCGTGTTCGTCTTGATGAACTCGGTGGGCACCGGGGTCACGGCCGGGAAGGCTCGCCAGATCATCGCGGCTGGCCTGGGCGCGTGGAACTTCTCGGTCGACACCCTCGACCCTGGCCTGTATGAGCGGCTGCGCGGGGTCCGGGGCGCGTTGCCCGCGATCATGAACGCGATCGCCACCGTGCGGGAGGCCGGGGCCGGGTTCCCGGGGTTCCGTTTCAACTACATGACCGTGATCACGCGGCACAACTTCCGTGGCCTGCCGGAGCTGCTGGCCCACTGCGTGGATGCCGGGGCGGCCTCGGTCTACCTGATGAACGTCTACGGCGACACCACCGGACAGTCGCTGCTGACCGAACCGGAGATCCGCGAGTTCCGCGACCAGACCGTCCCGCAGATGCTGGCCGTGCTGAAGGACAAGAACACGGCCCCGGTCGTGCAGGCGAACGCGGCCGGGGTGCTGGCGAGCTTCTTCTCCCCGGAGACACCTGACTCCAGCTATGCCCGGGGCGTCTACTGGCCCGACCGGGCCACTGTCCGCCAGGCGTGCCGGGTTCCGGATTACTACTCGCTGATCGAGCCGGACGGCCGGGTGCTGCCGTGCTGCCTGGTCGAGATCGCTCACCAGGGCGAGGTCGGCAACGTGACGGACATTCCGCTGGGCCAGGTCTGGGCCGGGGAGGAGTTCGAGCGGTTCCGCCGCGACCGCATCCCGTTCTGTCAGCAGTGCTCCTCGCCGCGGAACAGGACGCTGGGCCTGATCCCGAGCATGTGCCGCCAGTTCCGTGACTGACCTGCTCGCATCCGTCGTCGTCGCCGTCCGCGATGATGCCCGGGTTCGGCGGCTGCTCGCCTCGCTGGCCTCCCAGACCCTGCCCCGGGACGTCTATGAGGTCATCGTGGTGGAGAACGGCAGCGCGGACCTGGCAGACACCGATGGCGCTTTCGGGATCACGCGGTACGTGCATCTGGCGCGGGCCAATAGTGCGGCTGCCCGTAACGCCGGGCTGGGCCAGGCGAGGGGCCGGTTCCTGCTGCTCACTGATGCTGACTGCGTGGCCCGCCCCGGCTGGATTGAGCAGCTGTCCGCCCGCCTGGCGGGCGGTGAGGTCGCCGTCGCCGGCGGCCTCATCGTCAAGCATCAGCCGGGGACATGGGCGCAGCGGCACGCCATCACCGTGGTGGACGGGCAGCATCGGCTCAGCTACCTGCCCGCCCTTCACCTGCCCTACGTCGCCGGGGCCAATGCCGGGTTCGTGACCGGCGCGCTGCGCGAGGCGGGCGGCTTCGATGAGAGGCTGCGGTCGGGCAACGACGTGGACGTGTGCTACCGGCTCGGGCTGCTCGGCCACCGGGCGGGCCTGGCCCCGGGTGCGGTGATCGAGCACGACGACCGTGCCACCGTCGCCGCGCACTTCTGCCGGTTCTACCGGTACGCGGTCTACCAGGTGCTGCTGTACGCCAAGTACAAGCACGTCTCCGGCAAGCGGTACGTGCTGGACACCTACCCGTTCCAGCGCGCTACCCAGGCCGCCAGCCGCCTGCCGGGCAGCGCGATGCGGCTGCTGCGCGGAGACCCGGGACCGGCCTCGGAGGCGGTGCTCCAGCTCATCGAGGCCGCTGGGGTGTTCTGCGGCGACATCAGCGGCGCGATCCGGTTCCGGCAGCCCTACCTGTGACGCCGTAACGAAATTCGATCTGAAGGGAGCCTCCGTTATGAGCCCACCGGCCCGTCCGCCCGTCGAGTGGTCCCGCGACCGTCAGCTCACCCGCCGTGGCGTGCTGTGGCTGGGCCTGCGCTGCGACGTCCGCTGTAAGTTCTGCTACGACGAGCACGTCCCCGCCGCGCAGAAAAGCTGGCTGGACCCAGCGGATGCGATCCGGGCGCTGGAGAAGTTCCGGTTCTACTACCGCAACGAGTTCGTGGACTTCATGGGCGGCGAGCCGACCCTGCACCCGGCGATCCTGGACATCACCGCGCACGCCGCCAGCATCGGGCTGCGCCCCACCGTGATCACCCACGGCATGCACCTGGCCCGGCCCGAGCGCGCCGCCGCGTTCGCCGAAGCCGGTGTCCATGACTTCCTGGTCTCGGTCCACGGCACCGGCGGCACGGCCGGGGCGATCCACGGCCGGGGCAAGAACAACGCCGCCCGGCAGGTGCAGGCGCTGGACAACCTGAGAGCGCTCGGCGTCCCGTTCCGGTTCAACGTCACCATGATCCGCGACAACCTCACCCAGCTCGAGGCAATCGCCGCGCTCGCCGCCGGCAAGGGCGCGCGGGTGGTCAACTTTCTGACCTTCAACCCCTACTTCGAGTGGGAACGCGACATCGAGATCAGCTTCCAGGCACGTCACTCCGAGATCGCCCCCTACCTCACGCGGGCGATCGCCATCTGCGACGCCGCCGGGGTCGAGGCAAACGTCCGGTACATGCCGCCCTGCCAGCTCCCCGGCTACGAGCAGCACGTCTACACTGGCTTCCAGCTCTCCTACGACCCGCACGAGTGGGACTACAACTCCTGGTACGACACCGGCCACCCCGGCACCCCTCCGCCAGCGTGGTACTACGAGGCATCCCGGCGGCAGCGCGAACGCCACGGCTACCAGCAGGCTCCGGCCTGCGGCCAGTGCGCCCTGCGCGAGATCTGCGACGGGTTCCACGCGCAGTACGCCACCCGCTGGGGCGGCGGCGAAGCCGCGCCCTATCCCGGCCCGCTGGTCACCGATCCCCGCCACTTCATCCAGCACCAGGACAAGAACCAGTACCCGGCCGCAGCGCAAGACCCAGGTGGCGGCCCATCCCGGGGCGCCGCGGAGCTGCCAGCGCCGCTCGGCCTGAGCGCAGGCGGCGGCGCGGGAGCGCGGCATAAGCTGCCGGCCGGGTGATGAGCAGACTGCCGCTGGTCGTCTCCGGCGTCGTGACCGCCGGGGTGGTACGGCAGATGTTCGTGCTGGCCGCCCTCGTGCGCTCTGGCCGTTTCCTGCGCCACGGCGAGGCAGCGCGACCGCCAGGCGCGGGCGGCGGCACCACGCCGAGGTTCTTTATCGTGGTGCCGGTGCTGCGCGAGGCCGCTGTCCTGCGCGAGGCCGTCGCCCATTTCCAGGCTGTCACGTGCGGGCACGCGGCTACGGTCCTCGTCGTCACCACCGCCCGCGAGCCGGCCGAAACCGGCCGGCACCCCGCCGCCGGGGATACCACCGCCCTGGCCCGCGAGCTGGCAGGAGAGGGCACCTGCACCCATGTGCACTACCCGGACCCACTGGGGCTGAAGGGCGACCAGCTCAACTACGCGGCAGCGTGCTGCGCGGGGATGCTCCCGGACGGCGTGCCGTCCTCTCAGGCATTCCTGGTGTGCTACGACGCGGACTCCCGCCCGCCCGTGGACTCCCTGGCCCGCTTCACGCAGGCCATCGCGGGCAACCCGGGAGCTGATGTCTTCCACCAGTCCTCCCGCTTCGAGTTCCGCCCGCCTCCGTGGCCCGCCGCCGGACCGGTGCGGAGGCTCCGCGCGGCCGCGTGCGGCGCCGGGGCGCTGCGCGCCAACCGGTTCGTCCTGGGCTTCGAGATCCCCCGCCTGGTCAACCGCTCCGCCCGGGTCAGCGCCGTGAAACGGGCGCTGTGCTCAGGCGTGTACGCGCACGTGACCGGCCACGGGCTGTGCATCCGGCTGTCCCTGCTCCAGGCGCTGCCGTTCCCGGCCCGCTCGCCGCTGGAAGACATGCACTACAGCTTCATTCTCGGCTCACGCGGCCTGCCCATGGTCGCCGTCCCCAGCTTGGACGCCGCCGAGGTACCCGGCACCGTGACCGCTCAGGTGCAGCAGGCGGCCCGCTGGTTCTTCGGCCCCGCTCGCTTTGCCCGCTATCTCAATGACCCGGCCACCTGCCCCGGCTGGCGGGCCAGGGTCATGGCCGCCTCAGCGTTCGGGTCGGCAGCCGAGTGGGCCGGCTGCGCCATCGTCCCCGCCCTGGTCTGCGTGCTGATCGTGGCCGGCAGCCCGGCCGTCCGGATCGCGGCGGCCTGCTACGCGACCGTCTGCGCCGTGCAGATCGCGCTGACCGAGGCATGGCTGGGGACGCCGGGGCACCCCGGTGCCCGGCTGGCCCGCGTCACGGCGTTCCCGCTGGCCTGCGCGGTACACGGAACAGGAGGCATCCTGGGCTGGGTCCGACAGCTGGCCGGAGGGTCCGGCGCCGGGAAAACCGAACGCGGGCCGGGCGTATGACCGCCCAGGCGTGCATCGTGGCGCTGGAAGGCCCGTGCTGCGCGGGCAAGACCACCCTGGGCCATCTGCTGGTACGGGACCTGCGCGGCCTGACCGTCACCTTGGTGCCCTGTTACGCCGACCACGCCGGCGGCGGCCGGTTCTTGCCCCGCCAGGAAGCCGGCTCGGTCCCCGAACGCGAGCAGGCGCTGCGCCAGCTCCTCATCGTCGAGGCCGGGCGGCTAGCTCAGGCACCACACGGATGTGACGTCGTTCTTGAGGACCGCAGCGTGCACACCCTGCTCGCCCATTCCTACGCCCTGCAGCGCATGACCGGGACCGCCTTCCTCGCGCCCTCGGCACGGCTGCTCCGCGACTCGCCCATCCCGGCGTGGCCGGACCTGGTGCTGTACCTAGACCTGCCGCAGAAGACCGTGCACGACCGTAACGACGGGAAGTTCCCGCCCGGCAGCATCTACACCGACCCGGACTTCAACGCTGCCATCCGCGCGTATTTCCGGCGGCTCGCCGGCCGGAAAACCCCGCATGTGGCCTGGCTTGATGCCACGCTAGACCTGCCGGAACTAGCGCAGCTGGCAGCAGCGCGCATCCGGCAGATCACAGCATGCCGGGACATCAAGGGAGCTTTATGGACCAGGTGCCGCTGTCGGGGCGGGTCATCTTCTCCGACTGGCACGGCGTCCTGTCCCGCGACCCGTTCTGGACCTCGATACGGCTCAGCGCCACCCACCCCCTGCACGCACAGCTAGAGGCAGGCATGGCCGGCGTCTTCGACTCCGCCCGGAATATCGCTAACGAGTGGATGAAGGGACTGCTGTCCTCCGATCAGGTCATCGCGGACATGGGCATCCAGCTCCACGGCCGGTTCCGCGACGACTTCCTGGCCCGCCGCCTGGACCTGGACTGCGCGCGGATGACCGTCAACGCCGAGCTGTTCGAGGTGCTGCGCGTGATCCGGGCCGAGGCCATAGTCGTGGTCGCCACCGACAACATGGACTGCTTCGCCCGCGCCTTCACCCGCGCCCGCCACACCAGGCGCCGCCTGAAGCGGGACCGGGAAACCCTCGCGGACTGGGCAGCTATCTGCGACGACATCATCTGTTCCAGCCAGGCCGGGACGCTCAAAAGCGAAGACCCCCAGGGGTTCTTCGGGCCATGGCTGGCCGCCCACGGAGTCGGCTTTCCCGATGCTGTGCTGATCGACGACCGCGCTGATAACTGCGCCGCGTTCACCAGCCAGGGCGGAACCGCCATCCAGTGGAAAATGGGCGCCAACGACATCAGCGAGATCACCTGCCAGCTCAGGCAATGGCTCGACGAAGATCCCCCTATCCCAGCCGCCGCTATGCGCAGCGCATCAGCGGCTGTCTGACCTGCGGGGCGGCAACAGCCACCGCGATCAGGGATTGCCCGGTCGCGGGGCAGGTGCGCGCCTGCGGCGCCGGTCCGATGCCAGGCGCTGCCGCTCCACCGCAGGCCACAACCCGGCAAGCACGCCACCGGTCCCCAGCGCCATGTCACACCGGGCGGCCAGATACCAGCTCGGCCACCGCTCACCCTTCTCCACCTTGGCCACCAACTCCTGGCTATGCCAGACCAGCCCGGCAAGCCCGCGCTGCGTCATCCCGCGCGCCGTCCGCCAGCGACGCAGCTCAGCACCGAAACCATCACGCGCGGACGCCTCCGGCGTCAGAGCCCTCGGCCGTCGCCCCATCCCAGCCCCGCCGCTGGAGCTAGCGCCAGGAGCGAGGACCACCGGTCCCCGCCGCAGAGACAGCCTCTCCCCAATCCGGCAGGATGCGCTCATCACCGGTCACGGCCGGAAGCCCGTAAGTGGTCTCTCCCGCCGTCCCAGGCGGTGCGGCAAGCCTCCTGGGCTCAATGCTGGCCATGGGGATGCTGATCCTTCCAGCGCCACATTCCTGCAGCGACCCCAACGCTGCGGCTTGAACGGCCAGGGCGGCTACCTGCGATGATCTTGCCGACGAGGCCGTCTTCGCGCAGTGCCCATCACCAGGCCGATATCGATGCCGCTCCATTCCCATTGGCAGTCCGTCAAGTGCCTGGGCGCTGGAGCGGGCCGGGTCAGCCCTCATCAGCTCTCATTCCTTGGAGTACTGCCCACACCACCTTGCCCGCCGTGCCGTCTGCGAGCGGGCACCATCCCCACTGGTCGCTGGTGGCCTGGACCAGCATGAGACCGCGTCCGCTCTCGTCGTCGTCGCTGGCGTGGCGGGGTACCGGAGCGCCTGGGTCGTAGTCGCGGACCAGGATCAGCAGCTGCTCCTGGTCGGAGAGCAGGGTCAGCCGGATGGCGGGCCGGTCCAGCCGCCGGCCGGTGAGGCTGGCGTTGGCCAGGAGCTCGGAGGTGATGAGCTGGGCGCTGTCGGTCAGGTGAGTCAGCTGCCATTCCCGCAGGATCTGGGATGTCCAGGCCCGGCCGCAGCCGGGCGCGGTGGGCAGCGCGCCCAGGTCCAGCGCCGCGTGCAGCGGCCAGCTCGCCGGTCCTGCCTGCGGCTGATCTAGGCGTGGCTGCATCGTCTGTCTTCTCGTCGCGGTCACGCTGGCCATGAGGGGTGCCTCCGTCAGGTGCCGTTCACCGTGCCGGAGGCCAGCTGCCCGGGCCTGACTAACCCGGGACACGCCTGAGCTGCTGTTACGGCTGCTTCGCGCCGTGGCGCGCATAGTCACCGGGTCTCCCCGGAGGTTTCGCCGGGGTCCAGGTCTGCGGGGTGGTCCTGGAGGGCGGCCATGAGGCCGCGGAGCACGACCGCCATGTGCTCGGGGAACTCCGGGTAGCCGCCCTGGAGATCGGCGGCCATCTGGGCGGGTGTCCCGCCGGGATGCGCGAGCATCCACTGGCGCACCTTCTGCCTCGCGGCGTCCAAGTCGATGCGGTCCAGGTCGCGGTACCTCACCGGGTCCCTCCTGGCGCCGGTCCCGGCCCGGCGCTCCCGGCGAGCCTGCCGGCGAGGATCTGATCGGACGGTTGGGCGGCCCGGGGCTGGCGCACCATCGGGTACATCTCGGCACCGGGAAAGGCTAGGGGGTCGCCGCAGGCGGTGTAGCCGCGCGCGCGGTATAGGCGGCGGGTACGCAGGTCGGAGGCTTCCAGGTAGGCGGGGATGCCGTCGCGGTCTAGGGCCGCGTGATGGGCGCGCAGCAGCGCGCCGCCGATCCCGTGGCCTTGCCGGTCCGGGCGCACGGCCAAGATCGCCAGGTGATGGTGAGCGAACCCGGCAGGGTGGCGGTCCTCCAGCGCCTGATCAAAGACCCGGAACCGGCCGACCCACGGGCCGGTCACCGCGGCCAGCCGCTCGTCGTAGTCCTCGGGCGGAGGCGCGGGTTCCTCCCCGGCGGGCAGCCACAGGGCCACGGCGTCCTGGCCGGGGGTGGTGCAGACGATCCCGCCGGCCAGGACGTGCTCAACAGAGAGGCGGAAGTAGCCGGGGAAGATCCGGCGCCGGGCGGCCGGGTCGGGGACCAGCCACCGGGAGACCGCCAGGTCGACGAAGGCATCGGCGATGACCTGGCTCAGGACCCCGGCGCAGGTGCCGTCCGCGATGACCACGGCCGGGCCTGCGTCCGGCGGGCGGGGCGGGGTCATGACAGCATCCCGTGGCCGAGCGGAGTGTGCTGGCCGGTGGCGGCGTGGGCGCCGAGCCCGATGGTGGCGTACACCTGCGGGCGGCGGGACCTGAGCACCAGCCCCCAGCCCAGCCCGAGCACCGCGACGGCGGCGTAGCTGGCCGGCAGCGCCCACGCGGCCGGGCTGCCGGGCGGCACGCCGAGCAGGGTGGCGTAGTGCAGCACCGCCAGCACCACGATCACGCCGAGCAGGACAGCCGCCAGCGCCGGGGCGATCAGCCGCCGCCAGGCGTTCTCGCCGCGAGAGTCGCGGGCGAAGAACGCGATCACCGCGGCGGAGGTCAGCGCGAACAGGACCAAGATGCCGAACCCGCCGGTGGTGCCCAGGTCGAAGAACAGCCCGGTCATCGGGTCCGCGTGAGCCAGGGCGTACCCGGCGATGACCGCTAGCCCGGTACCGCTTTGCACAAGGGAGGCGGCCTTGGGAATGTTATTGCCCCCGGTGCGGCCCAGGACGGCGGGCAGCACGTTCTCCCGGCCCAGCGCGAAAATATAACGCCAGACCGCGTTGTGGAACGCGAGTGCGGCGGCGAACAGCGAGGTCAGGAACAGCCACTGCGCCGCCTGCGACAGCACCCCGCTGCCGCCCAGCCCGAACAGCAGCCCCGGCCCCTGCGCCCCGGCGGCGGCCACCACGTGCCCGTCACCGGCACGGGCCGCCATCGCCCAGCTCACCCCGGCGTAAAGCACCGCGATCATGCCCAGCGCCGCATAGGTAGCCACCGGAATGGTGCGCCGGGCGTGCTTCGCCTCCTCGGCGAGCACGCGGGGGCCTGCTCGAAGCCTACGAACCCGAGCACGGCGACGACGGCCAGCACCCCGATCGTGCCAGGCCCGGCCGAGGTCAGCGCGCCCGGAGACAAGGTGGCGAAGCTGAGGTGGCCGCCCGCCGGGTGCGCCAGCCCAGCCGCGGTCTCGGCCCCGGTCACGGCGATCTCCGCGCACAGCAGAACACCCAGCACCCGGCCGGTGATATCCACCCGCCCCAGGCCCAGCACGGTGACCACCGCCCACGCGGCCAGCGCCCAAACCCACCACGCCGCGTGCAGCCCCAGGTGCGCGGACGCCTCGGCGGCGGCATTCGGCCCGAACGCCCCGTACAGCCCGACCTGGAGAAAGGAGTACGCTAGCAGCGCGACCAGCGCGGCGGCCACCCCGGTGACCCGGCCCAGGCCCGCCGAGATGAACGCGTAGAACGCTCCGGCGTTCCTGATGTGCCGGGTCATCGCGACGTACCCGCTGGCCCAGATGGCCAGGATCACCGCCACCACCAGGAACGCGGCCGGGATGCCGGTCAGCCCGGTGGTGGCGTACGCGGTGGGGATGACCCCGGCCGCCACGGTCAGCGGCGCGACCCCGGCCAGGACGAAGAACAGCACGGCGGGCACGCCCAGCCGGTCCCGGGCCAGCGCCCGCGACACGCTACCCGGCCTGGACCCTGTTATCTGAGTTCGGGACATGAGGGAAACTCCTGATTCTGCTGTTGGGGGTGGGGGATAGGTCAGGTCCGGTGGGCTAGCACGGCCCCGGCGACGGCCGCCTGGACGGCGCCGTCCAGCTGCTGCAGGTCCGGGGTGAGGAGGCTGACCGCTTGCTCGATGCTGCGCCCGGCCGCCGGGAGGTACTGGTCCAGGCGGAATTGCAGCCCGCATCCGGCGGCCAGCCCGGCCAGGATGGCGGCGTGGGCGGTCAGCGGCCGGGCGGGATCGGTGGCCG
>OBLT010002036.1_pt1 | contig 12714 bp, 10 predicted proteins | sample 1518721 | NCBI WGS metagenome assembly OBLT01 (sample SAMEA3539307, study PRJEB22396) | soil metagenome | biome: tundra; feature: field; material: soil | place: USA | collected 2010-05 | depth 0.15 m | reverse complement strand
GACGAGCAGTCATCATCCAGAGAACTCTTCCCAAAAAGTTGTACGATGTCGGGACCAAGCCCGAATCGATTTCTGCGTGGCCGACTCCAATGTGCGGTATCATACTCAAACCCAAAAAACGGCCCCGAACCCTTTCTGGCGTGCGCCCAGTTTCGTGATCGTGCTGCAACGGGCGCGACACTTGCGAGTTACTCAATGTATCGTTCAGCCGAAGAACTACAAGCAGAGCTCGAGGAGCGGTTGCGCTTCGAAACATTGCTGACCGATCTGTCGGCACGATTCGTCGGTGTCAGCGCTGCGTCGATTGACGACGAGATCGTCAATGCCCTGGGACAAATTGTCGAGGCACTTGACCTGGATCGTAGCGTATTAGGGCAACTTGTAGAAGGTGGCAGGGGATTTGTCCACACGCATTCCTGGTACAGGCTTGGACTGGTGCCGTTGCCTGAGTCGGCAGTCAAAGACTTGCCGTGGATGGCGAGTATGTTGGCGCGCGGGGAGGCGGTTTGCATCTCGCATATCGACGATCTGCCCGAAGAAGCCGCAAAGGAAAAAGAAGTTGGCCGCCGCTTCGGTCTTCTCTCAAACGCAACCTTCCCCCTTAATGTCGGCGGACAGCTGATCGGAGCCGTCAGCTTTGGGACAATGCATCGGGAACGGGAGTGGGCGGATGCCCTGGTAAGTCGTCTACGTTTGTTCGTTGAAATGATTGGCAGTGCCCTGGCCCGCACCCGCGCCGAAGTGTCTACGCAGCACGCACTTGATGAGGTACGAAATCTGCGCGACCAGTTGCAGCGCGAGAACGTGTATCTACAACAGGAAGTGAAGGCCGGGCGCGGACACGTTCATCTGATCGGCGGCAGCGCGGCGCTGCGTAATGTGCTGGAGCAAGTCGATCAGGTGGCGGTAACCACGTCTACGGTGCTTCTCATCGGCGAGACCGGCACCGGAAAAGAATTGGTTGCGTCCGCCATTCACGATTCCAGTCCTCGTGTCGCGCGTCCCATGATCCGCGTGAACTGTGCCGCCATTCCGGAAACCCTGATCGAGAGTGAGTTATTCGGCCGCGAGAAGGGCGCTTACACAGGCGCGCTGTCGCGGCAGGTCGGCCGATTTGAAGTGGCACACGGCTCAACCTTGTTCCTCGACGAAGTGGGCGAGTTGCCGCACGCCGTGCAGGTAAAGCTGCTGCGCGTCTTGCAGGAGAAGCAAATCGAGCGGCTAGGCAGCTCCAAACCTATCTCGGTGGACGTGCGGATAATCGCTGCGACTAACCGCGATCTTGAGGCGGCAGTCCGCGAAAACAAGTTCCGGGCCGATCTCTATTATCGGCTGAACGTTTTTCCGATTAAGATCCCGCCGCTCCGCGAGCGCACGGAAGACATCCGCCCGCTGATCGAATCATTCGTCCACGAGTTCGCCAAAGCCTTTGGAAAGACCATCGAGTCCATAGACAAACGCAGCATCGATGTTCTGCGAATCTACGAATGGCCTGGAAACATCCGGGAACTCCGCAATACGGTCGAGCGCGCTGTGATCCTTGCTAACGGGCCCAGATTACATATCAGCGCGCCTAAGCCGCCCACAAATGGCACAACCATCAGCCTCGTAATGGAAGACATTGAGCGCGAGCACTTACGCAAGGTGCTCGAAATGACTGGGTGGCGCATTCGAGGCAAAGACGGGGCCGCCGAGATTCTTGATGTTAAGCCGACGACTCTAGAATCACGGATAGCGAAGCTCAATCTTCTTCGAAAGAACGCCATCAACTGATGCGCCAACCTCCGACATTTCGGGTTTACCTCCGACCCTTCGGAGTTATTTTGCAGTCGTATCAAAGCTCTTCGAGTCCATCTTGTCTCTAAGCTGTTTGGTTGCAGCGTTTGGTCATATGGACGCCATTTCCCGCCGCTTGGCGCTCCGATTGCACCACTCCCATACATGTTCCAACTCAGGTTAAGGATGATGGCGCAACCGCGACGCGCGGTTGAGGCCGTCAAGGCGCTTCGATGCATCGCGGTCGAGGCACAGGTGGAACGTGGATTCCTCGGAAGCCGGATTTATCAGGAAGTCGAAAATCCGGAGGCGCTTTGCCTTGAGGAAGACTGGTCCAGCGAGCCTGAATTGAAATCGCACATACGTTCGAGTCGTTTCACCGAATTGCTGCTGTTGATGGAAACAGCTCCAGAAGCGCCGGTACTTGAGGTGCGCGCCATTCCGAAAACCCATGGCCTGGAGTACATCGAATCAGTCCGCTTCGGCGACAACTAGAGCGCAGGGGGAAGTCACACATATAAGGGAGTTTTGCAACCGGCGTTGACCGGTTGAACACCTAGGTGTGTCTGTCGACGGGTCGTTGCGCAATGTCAAGCAGCGTTCAGTTCAAACACCTGAACGGTCGGGACGGGAAGGTCGAATCGATCTGCATGAAGTGCCTGCTGGCCGTGGGGATCTGTTCTTCGGACGAAGAACTTGCGACGAAAGAGCGCCAGCACCATTGCAACGCGAGAGCGGGAGAAATGGTGCCTTCCACGTTTGAGATTGCTGACAGGCCGAAATCGAGGTTCGTCTGGACATGGAACAAACTTGTGACAATCCTTCCGCGACGGAGGCCAACACATCACTACTGGACAGGCACACACGATGAATAATTTTTGCCATAACTAGAAGATGTACAAAGGATTTCAATCTCAATCACTCTATAGGAGATCGTTAGTAAAAAACGGAAAATGGATTTGCTTGGTGGGGTTCTTGTTCTTGCTCACTATGACCGCGTTCGCGCAGGACGAGTACCCGAAATTCGAAGTACCGGTGGGTTTCTCTTTCATTAACGTCCACCCCAATCAGGCGGCCCTCACCAGTTTCAACGTCTTCGGTGGTGGCGGCGGTTTTGTCTATAACTTTACTCCGCTCTTCGGAATCAAGGCCGACTTCATGGGCTACACCCAGGGCACCGGCCAGAAGTTGATTCAGAACGGGCAATTCCTGGGAAACGTGAGTGGCAACCTGTTCACCTACATGTTCGGACCACAGATTAAGAAGCACTCCGGCAAGTTTCAGCCCTTCGCAGAGGGTTTGTTTGGCGCCGCGCATACCAATCTCGATGCCAACCTCTGCAAGCTAGAGGGTGGATGCGGCTCCGGCAGCGGGAACAATAACGCTTTCGCTATGGAGTTCGGCGGCGGTCTGGACATCCCAATCACTAAGACGATTCAGTTCCGTCCGGTTGAAGTGGACTATCTGTACACCCACTTCGGCTCCAATCACATCGCGGGCGCATCCGCGAGTCAGAACAACTTCAAATACGTCGCCGGTGTGAACTTCACGTTCGGCGGGAAGTAAGTGAGTTTGAGTTTCAAGGGGCAACTATGACGAAATCGCCGGTGGGTTGGTCGTGGGACCAACTCACCGCGATCCTCCCGCGGACGGAGGCCAACTCAGATCAAACGTAAGGAGACATTCCATGGATCTTGGAGTAGGTATTCGAAAACTGACACTGGGAGCGCTTGCTGTTTCGAGCTTGTTCGCGGCTGGAAGACTTGCTGACGCACAGCAGATCACGGGGACACTGGGTCAGGCTGACGCTACGACCACGATCAATGGGAAGCAGATTCCGCCACCGCCTCCGAAATTTGGCGGCGTTATTAAGCAAGCTGCTACCGACTCGACGCCCTGGTGGCCGCCCAGAGTTGTTCCCCCGAAAGGCGCGCCCAACGTGCTGCTCATCATGACCGATGATCAGGGCTACGGCGTCGCTGGAACTTTTGGCGGTGTCATTCCCACGCCATCACTCGACCGCGTCGCCAACGCGGGACTCCGTTACATCCAGTTCCACTCCACGGCTCTTTGCTCGCCGACGCGCGCTGCGCTGATCACCGGCCGCAATCATCACTCCGTCGGCTTCGGTGTCATCGGCGAACTGTCGACCGGCTATCCCGGTTACGATTCCGTCATCGGTCCGGAGAACGCCACCATTGGCGAGATCCTGAAAGAGAATGGCTACGCTACTTCGTGGTTCGGCAAAGATCACAACACACCGGGCTTTCAATATAGCACCACGGCCGGCCCGTTCGATCAATGGCCGACTGGCATGGGCTTCCAGTATTTTTATGGCTTCCTTGGCGGCGAGACCGATCAGTGGACACCATACTTATTCAAAGACACGACCGAGGTAACGCCCTGGATCGGACATCCTGACTACAACCTCACCACCGATCTGGCCGATAACGCCATCGCCTATCTCAGAAACCTGAACGCCGCCGCGCCTGACAAGCCTTTCTTCCTCTACTACGTTCCCGGCGGTTCGCACTCTCCGCATCAGCCTAAGAAAGAGTGGATTGAGAAGTTCAAAGGTAAGTTCGACATGGGCTGGGAGAAGCTGCGCGAGCAGATCTTCGAGAACCAGAAGCGGCTCGGCGTGATTCCCGCTAACGCGCAACTCACGCCCTGGCCGGCCGATCTTCCCAAGTGGGACTCGCTGACCGCGGTGCAGAAGAAACTGTATGCCCACCAGGCCGAAGTCTATGCCGGGTACACTGCTTATACCGACTACGAGATTGGCCGTGTGATTAAGCAGGTCCAGGACATGGGCAAGCTCGACAACACGCTGATCATCTACATTGACGGCGATAACGGCACCAGCCCCGAAGGCAGCTTGTCCGGAACGTACAACCAGATGACCGCCTACAACGGCGTCATGGACGTTCCTGAAGCTCTGCAGTTGCTGCACTACAACGAGTGGGGCTCGGACAAAACTTATCCGCACATGGCTGTGGCATGGGCTTGGGCGTTCGATACGCCGTTCAAATGGACGAAGCAGGTAGCGTCGCACTTCGGCGGCACACGTCAAGGCATGGCGATTTCCTGGCCCGGCCACATCAAGGATGTTGGCGGGATTCGCACCCAGTTCCACCACATCATCGACATTGTTCCGACGATCCTCGAAGCCGCCGGCGTGCAAGCACCTAACGAAGTCAAAGGCATCAAGCAGAAGCCGATCGAAGGCATCAGCATGATGTACACCTTCGACTCGGCGAATGCTAACGCACCGTCGAAGCGCGACACCCAATACTTCGAGATGGTCGGCAATCGTGCCATCTATCACGACGGTTGGATTGCGTGTACCACACCGCCTTCCCCGCCATGGTTGATGGGAACAGGCAAGTTTCCTCCCGTGAACGAGTACAAGTGGGAGCTCTACAACATCACCCAGGATTACTCGGAGAACAACGACCTCGCAGCCGGCAATCCTGACAAGCTGAAAGAGATGCAGGGGCTGTTCGAGCAAGAGGCGCAGAAATATCAGGTCTATCCCTTGGACAACTCGGGCTTCGTGCGTCTACTGGGTCCGAAGCCAAGCGCTACGGCCGGTGTCACAAACTTTACTTACACGGGCGTGAATCCCGGCATTCCTGTCGCGAACGCTCCCAGCATTCTCGATCGCGACTATGTGATCACAGCGAACGTCACCATTCCGGACGGGGGCGCGGAGGGCGTGATTGCCACCATGGGCGGGCGTTTCGGAGGCTACGCCCTCATGCTAAGTCCGAGCGCAAGCTGGTTGCTCAGCAGCAAACCGTTCAAGTACATCGAACTCGGTTTGTTAATCCTCGGATTGCTTGTGATCTTCATTGGCACCGCCGGTAGGTGGAGAAAACGTTTCGGCTACGCACTCTTGCTGGTCGCTGCCGTCGGACTCGTTCTATCTTTCGCCGCCGACGTGTTCCACATCGGCCGAGGCCGTCCTGTGTTCGTCTACAACTTCCTCGACTTGGAACGTTTCCGGTGGCGGGGGCTGTCGTCACTCAGCGCGGGAAAACACACGATCGTCTTTGACTTCAAGTACGACGGCCCGGGTCCGGCTAAAGGCGGCACCGGCGTTCTGAGCGTAGACGGCAAAGAAGTGGATCGCAAAACGATTCCACACACCATTCCGCTCCTGATGTCGATTGATGAGACCTTCGACATCGGGCTGGATACAAGAACGCCAGCGGATTTCACCTACGAGGTACCTTTCGCCTTTACAGGGACCATCGACAGGCTGAATTACAAGCTGGGGCCATCGCAGATGACGGCGGAAGAGCGCAAGAGAGCTGCAGACATCCTGGCGGCAAGAACCGACTAGTTGTCGATCCAGAAAACCGCGCCGTCAGCGTGTCGACGGCGCCGAAGCTTTGAGGCGCAGGCGAAAGAGAATCAGCCCATGGTGGATTCAGAAAATGAAGGGATGACGATTATGAAAACCAGATTTGCATTGTGTGCGGTTCTAGTGTGCATGACGTGCACGATTGCCGTCGGTCAACAGGTCTCTGTCAACTACAACCACAGCGCGAGTTTCGCGCAGTATCACACCTACGCGTGGGGATCCCAGAATGCCAACCAGATTCAGAACTCGATCCTGGCGCAGGTCGCACAGCAGGACATTAACTCGGCCATGAAGGGCAAGGGCTTCAACATGGTTCAGGAAACACAGAACCCCGACATCATCCTCATCGCCAGTGGCGGCATGCGCCAGCAGACCTCGTACAGCGCATGGGGCATGCGTGGCATTGGCGGTGGCATGGGTGGCATCACGCCCGAGCAGAACGTCGAAGGCACGATGGTCGTCGATCTTTACGATGCGAAGACGAAGTCGCTGATCTGGCGCGGTATCGCGCAGAACACCCTCAACAGCAACGGAAACAAGAACCAGCAGATGGTGGAGAAGGCCGTGCAGAAGATGTTTAAGCAGTGGCCCAAGAGCTAAGCGACCGGTCGTGCAGTAGCCCGGAACGGGCGAGTGTGAACTTTGGTCGCCCGTTCTTCAGGCGGGTGAAGCGTCGGGAGTCGGATGACCTTGGCTTCCGGCAAATGAGAAACCTTTACAGAAAGTAACCGAGCGCCAGAGGAGTCATCATGAAAGCTCCAGTTAGACACATTCACCGGGTAAGAGAGCTCGCGTTGATCGCAGCCATCGGCTCCTCAATGCTGTTGACCGCACTTCCGCGGGCCGAAGCGCAGAATCCACAAATCGAGGAGAAAGTAGCCGCCGTAAAGCAGGCGGCTGCTGCCAACAAGCAGGCTCTCGCGCACTATGGCTGGCAGGAACAGGAAACCATCAGCATCAAGGGCGAAGTGAAAGACACAAAGATGTACCAGGTGCAGATGGGTTCCGGTGGTCAACCACAGAAAACCGAGATTAGTAATGACCCGGCGGCTCACGGGCATGAGGGTCGGCTAAAGAAGCACGTGGTCGCCCATGTAACCGACGAGTACCAGCAGTACGGGCAGCAGATTGCCGCCCTAGCGAAGCAATACAGTCCACCTGATCCCGAGAAGCTGCAGCAGGCTTATGCACAGGGCAACGTGTCGGTGAACTTAGGCGGGAGTGCCGGAACAATCAGCTTAGTGATCAAGAACTACGTCAAGCCGAACGATTCGATGACACTCGTGTTCAACGAGGCAAGCAAAGCCATCGAGAGCGTGCGCGTAGCAACGTATCTAACCGATCCCAGTGACGCAGTTACGATCGCAGCACAATTCGCCAAGATACCGGGCGGCCCCAGTCACGTCGCGAGCACGACGGTGGATGGCGTGAGCAAGCAGCTTACGGTTGCTACGCAGAACTCGAATTATCAGCAACTGTAGATCTGAAGGCAGTTTTGGGCGCGGAAAAAGCTCAAACGGTTACACGTCACTGACTTATCGGATTTTCTAGACAACATCGAAATTCAGTTTTCAGAGGAGGGTTACATTCATGAAGCAAATCAAAGTCACAAGAACCACCTTGTTGGCGATGGTCACTTTGGCCACCCTTGTGCTGCTGGGGAGCATGGCCCTTGCGCAAAGCGCCACGCTCCAGGGAATCATCGATGGCCGCAGGGGCGCCACCATGACCGTGAAGTCCGCGGATGGCAGCAACGTGGTCGTGCTGCTTAGCGACAACACGGATGTGCAAGAAGTCGAAGGCGGACTGCACATGAGAAAAAAATCGATGGGCCTGACGGCCCTGGTGCCCGGGCTGCCGGTGGAAGTGAAGGGATCCTACAACGCACAAAATCAGCTGGCCGCCGACAGCATCAAGTTCAAGGCTTCGGAACTGAAGAGTGCACAGGACATTCAGGCAGGCGTTGCTCCCGCCGAAGCACAACTCCAGGCACAGCAGGAGCAACTGCAGCAAACCGAGCAGCAGATTCAGCAGCAGCAGGCAGCGATGCAGGCTCAGCAGGCGGAGCTTACCGCCGAACAGCAGAAAGTGGCCGCCAACAAAGCAGCTATCGCTGCCACGAACAAAAGGTTTGGCGAACTAGGTGAGTACAACATCCTGGGTGAGGTGACGGTTCTGTTCGCCAACGGTAAGGTCACAATCGAGCCGCAGTACAAGCCGCAATTGTTGCAGCTTGCCGAAAAGGCGAAAACCGTCGACGGGTACGTGATTCAGGTGAAAGGGTACGCTTCGGCGGTGGGATCGGCGGCTCTGAATCAGAAGCTGAGCACTGAGCGAGCGGATCATGTAACGGATTTCATGGAGCAGCAGGGACATGTTCCGTTGACCAACATCCTGGCACCGGGTGCGATGGGCACCAGCCGGCAGGTAGCGCCGGATACCACAACTGAGGGCCAAGCAGACAATCGGCGTGTTATAGTCCGGATCTTACAGAACAAGGGTATTGCGGGAAATTAACCCTCGCGAAGCAATGGGCGAGACGGCACTCAGCTGCCAGGTCTAGTCCATCGCTTGTGTCGTAAGAGCGACAACCCCGTGCCGCCGCAAAGGTACACGGCAGCCGCAGCCAGTAATAGTAGAGCATTAGCACGAATCCATATTCGGTTCTTGTTTCTGGAAGCGATTGTTATCTGAATTCGAAGGCTAAAGGAGATCACATGAAACGAACAGTCCTGATGGTTTTGGCTGCCGCGCTGCTTTACGTAAGCGTCGGCAGCGCACAGCAACATCCAGTATTGGATGCGGTGGCCAACAAAGTTATTGCGAAATACCAGGGATCATCCTGTGAACAGTTATGGCAGAAGAAGGCGGCGAAAACACCGCCGAGCCCGGAAGAACAGAAGGTGATCGCGTTATTGAAGAGCGATCCGCAGATGCGTCAAGAGTTCCTTAACAAAGTTGCGGCGCCTATTGCGAACAAGATGTTCGACTGCGGAATGATTCCGTAGATCGCTAATAGGTTTGGAAAACCTGGAGGTTCCCATGCCAAACAGAGTTTCTGGCTGCGTGCTCTTTTTAGTGTGTGTCGTGTCGCCGATTCTGGCAGCCGCGCAAAACCAACCGCAGGCTGCGCAGGAAAAGGCTGCCACGCCGCACACTTCGCCAACCAAGCAAGCTGCTCCACCGCCGATGGAGGCGAAGGCGGTGGACATCCTCAAGGCCACCAGCCTTCGCCTCGCCGGCGCTCATACGCTGAGCTTCAACGCAGTTGAGATCTTCGAGCATCCCAGCCTCCAAGGTGACCCTCTGGCATACAGCACCAAGTACGAAGTGAAGTTGCAGCGGCCGGACAAGCTGAAGGTGGTAATCGCCGGCGATGGTCCCGCGTCGGAGTTTTACTACAACGGCAAAGCCATGATGGCCTACGCTCCGGCGGAGAATCTGGTGGCGGTTGCGGACGCTCCGCCAACCATCGACGCCACGCTGGAGAGCGCCTACCACCTAGCCGGAATCTACTTTCCCTTCGAAGACGTGATCGTCGCCGATCCGTACCAGGACATCGCCAAGGGACTGCAGATGGCCTATTACATCGGCCAGTCGCGCGTGGTGGGCGAAACGACCACCGACATCATTGCCTATGTTGACGGCGGCGTGTTTATCCAGATGTGGGTCGGCGCCGACGACAAGCTTCCGCGCATGATTCACGCCATGTTTCTCGATGACCCACAGCGGCTGCGCCACGAGCTGGTATTTTCCGACTGGCAGCTAGGAACCGCCATACCGTCCGACGCCTTTGAAGCATCGGACGCGGCCGGCGCTAAGCGCATTAAGTTCGCTCACCCCCACCCGGAGCCTGTTCCCGACACCAAAGCTCAGGTCACCAGCACCACCAATTAGCGGCGGAGGAAGCACGATGAAAAAGATATTGCTTTGCGGACTTTCACTGACGATCACGTTGCTTCCGTTCTCGACGGGCTTCGGCTACAGCCACGCCAATCGCTACGGCGGCAGCACCTCGCACAGTTACGGTTCCACGTCGCACGATAGCGCGTACGGCACGAGCAGCTCGCATACTTATGGGGAGGGGTCGTCGCACACCAACGAATATGGCGGCAGCACCTCACATAACTATGACGGCGGCACCAGTCATACCAACACAGATGGCGGTACGACCACCGGTGAGTACGGCGCGGGTGCAGTCCATACCACACCCTACGGCACCAGCACCTACGGCTCGGCCTATCATGCTTATCCGGACACTGCTTACCATGCGCCGACCGCTTATCCCGCCGGTTACTACGGCTATCATCCGCCCGCTGCGGTCCCGTACTACGGGAGCTCCTGTTACAACTGCGGCGGAAGCGCCTGGGGAGCCGCGGCAGCGGGAGCAGTAGTCGGGGCGACGGTAACGGCGGCGGCCGTTTCATCGGCTAACAGCGCCAACACCGCAGCAGCCTATAACCAGGGCTACACGGCCGGGGCAACAACGACTGCCGCCACGACCACCGCCACTTCTGCCAACTCCTACAACGCGGGATATGCCGCTGGAGCCACCAATACCGCGACGGTTTACAACAGCGGCGCAGCGGCAGCGAATTACACCATGGGACAGACCGTCGCAGTCCTCCCCGGGGGCTGTATTACTCCCACCGTTCCGGGTGGTGGAACCTATTACCTTTGCGGTAACACCTGGTTCAGCCCGTCGTACGGTGCGAACGGCGTGTACTACCGCGTGGTGACTGCGCCGTAATCGAACTCCAGATTTTTTGGGAAAGAAAGTTTCAGGAGATCCTCAATGAATTGGCACCGCAAGACTCTAGTCGCCGTCTTTGCAATGGCGCTCACCCTGTTCCTGTCCATGCCCGCGCATGCCCAGGGACCCGCCGACGTGGCTGCCACAACGCCGCCAACGACGGCGGACGCGAGCCCGACAGCTCCCCTGCCACCCAACCCTCAGCCACAAACATCGACGGCAGCGGACGATAGCGACGGCTGGCGCGGCCAGATCGCGATTTACGGCTGGTTCCCGGGAATACATGGGACCGTCGGCGTACTCGGCCATGACGCAGGCATCCATGTCCCTTTCTCCGATGTCTTTCACACCCTAAAGGGGATCATTCCCATAGCAGTCGAGCTCGATAAGCGCCGCCTGGTCATTCCGGTGGATTTCTTCTGGGTGAAATTGGGTGACGACAGAGGGATACCCTTCAATGAGCTCGGTCAGACTGCGGTGAATATCCATCTGACGGAGTCGATCTTTACCCCGAAGATCGGATACCGGCTAATCAACGCCGAGCACTTCAAGTTTGATGCTCTCGCCGGAATTCGTTACTGGTATATAGGCCAGAACCTCACCGTTGAACCCGTAGGGGTTGGTCGCTCGCGGTCAGCCAGCTGGGTCGACGGTCTGGGCGGCGTTAGAGCCATACTGCCGCTCGGCGAAAAGGCTTCCGTCACAGTGTCGGGTGACGCGGGCGCAGGCGGAGCTAACCTGGATTACCAGGCCTTGGGTCTGTTGAACTACAACTTCACTCGCAAGTGGGGTGCGTCGGTAGGCTGGCGCTACTTGTACGTTAATTACGCTCCGACCAATCATTTGTTCATCTTCAATACCGCCATGACTGGCTTGGTGGCGGGGGTCAGTTACAACTTCGGCGGCAAGCCTGCGGTTCCGCCGACAGCCAGCTGTTCGGTTTCGCCAACAGAAATCTGGGCTGGCGATCCCGTGACTGCCAACATCAGCACGCAGAACTTCAACCCCAAGCACACCATCACTTACAGCTGGGCAGCCACTGGATCCAAGATCTCGGGCACCGGCACGACCGGCAATGTCGACACCGCCAGCCTGGCGCCGGGCAGCTACACGGTTACCGGAACGGCAACCGATCCCAAAGAGAAGAAGAACAACTCGGCGACCTGCTCGGCGAACTTCGTAATTAAGCAGCCGCAACCTCCAGTCGTAAGCTGCTCGGCCAGCCCGACCACGATTGCGATTGGCGAGTCGGCGACCATCACCATGTCGGCGAGCGATCCTCAGGGATGGCCGTTGACCTATAACTGGACCAACAGTGGTGGCACGATGAGTGGCAGCGGCACTTCGGTCATGGTAACCGCGACCAATGCCGACGCCGGCAACACCATAACCGCAAGCGGTACGGCGACGGACGCTCGCGCCAACCTGAGTGCGAGTTGCACCGGCAGCGTTAACGTGCCGGCCGTCCAGAAGTGCACGACCATCGAAGATTGGGGCGAGTGCACCTTTGAGAAGAACCCCAAGAAGCCGTGGCGTGTTGACAATGACTGCAAGGACACGCTGGACAAACTCTCTTTGCGGTTGCAGCAGATGCCCAATGGCAAGTTGGACATCATTGGCTACACCAACCAGGAAGAGTCGGTTAACGCGCAACAATTGGGTTCGCAGCGCTCCGTCAACGTCAAGTACTACCTGACCACGGACGGGCCGACCAAGGTTGATGCGGCCCGCGTCCAGCCTCGTCAGGGCGGCGCCAAGGGCCAGGCGACCCACTTCTACTTCGTGCCCGAAGGCAACCTGTGCGGCGGGCAACTGG
>OBLT010002034.1_pt1 | contig 12716 bp, 12 predicted proteins | sample 1518721 | NCBI WGS metagenome assembly OBLT01 (sample SAMEA3539307, study PRJEB22396) | soil metagenome | biome: tundra; feature: field; material: soil | place: USA | collected 2010-05 | depth 0.15 m | reverse complement strand
CGTCTGAACTCCAGTCACCTTGTAATCTCGTATGCCGTCTTCTGCTTGAAAAAAAACAGACCAATCAGTATTATTGCATTCTCATTTTTAGTATATACATTTTTTTTAATGATACGGCGACCACCGAGATCTACACTCTTTCCCTACACGACGCTCTTCCGATCTGGTCAATTCGCGCGGCGAAGTCATCGGCGTAAACACGATGGTGATTTTGCCGGCGCAGGGACTATGCTTCGCCATCGGCATCAACACGGCGAAATACATCGCGGGCTGGTTGATCAAGGACGGCGTAATCCGGCGCAGTTACATCGGCGTGGGCGGGCAGACGGCGAAAATCCATCGGCGCATCGTGCGGCATTACCATCTGCCGGTGGAGACGGGAATGCTGGTGGTCGGCGTCGAGCCGGACAGCCCCGCGAGCCGCACCGGTTTGCGCGAGGGCGATGTGATTGTGGAATTTGCCGGGCAGGCGATTGCGGGCATTGATGATTTGCACAAGCAACTCACCGGCGCGCAAGTCGGCGTGCGTTCGCCGCTCACGGTCATCCGGCACACGGAAAAACTTCAACTGGAGATCGTGCCGGAGGAATCGGCGGCGAAGTTGAATTGAAACGGAGTTGCCTCTGTTCAACTTCGGGTCGAATAACCACCCGCCAGTTCATTTGGAGAACTGGGAACGGAGACGCGTCTTCATTTGATCGAGCGGCACAGCGGAGTCAGGATTTTGATGGTGAGCCGCCAGCCGCTCATCAACCAGAGCTTCGTCGTCAGGCGAGAGCGGCGGCTCGTCCAATTCCAGCGCGCGGCGGATGAGAAGTTGCCGCAACTGTGAGGGCTGTCAATTCTTCAAGAACCTCGGTGGAGCTCATGGCGAAAAAGATACTCAACAAAAACTCCCATTCGCAAACGCACAAGTCGGCGTGTGTTCGCCAGCTTTACCCCTGGATGCGGTTTTATCCCATCGCGAGCCGTGCAAGTCGCACGATGAAACCGGGTGGCCATTGCAATTTGAGATAAAAAATTCGAGATCATGCGTAAATTCCGCTGGCACGCTGAAAGCTCAAACAAAAGCGTATGATTGCTATAACCATATTAACGCCTTTGTTCGCTGCCGCTGGCTATTCTCTGATCTATCTTCTGCTAGGGGGAGGATTTGGCGGGGCAGTCCTTATTTTCATCGTCGCCAAGATGCTCGGCAAGTGAGGTTGCGGCGATCGCAAGCCCGCTTGCTCGCGCAAATCGTCGCGCTCCAATTTTCGTATGCGGCGCACGATGCTGCTGCCGGCAGTGAAGAAGAAAACACCCATGATTTCCGAAACGACAATTCAAGAGCCGACCGAAGAGTTTTTGCCGGACGAGGATTCCATATTCACCATCTGGCTCAACTCGCAGGACGACGAACCCGTAGCGCCCGAAATTAATATTCCTCTTGCGTCCCGACTCGATAACGCCCCGAAGCAATTGAATGCAACCCTGATTCGATTCCAGCCTGGTCGCCTTTAAAAATCACCTGTTCAGTCCAACGCGCGTTACCTGCTCAACATTCCCGGCAAACCAAATCTCTTCTTAACTTGTCGGGGAAATGCCGCGGCCAGACCGATAGCCACAAAGATTGCGCTGGCAACCAGCGAAAACAACAGGCTTGGGTTGATGCCGCCCAAAGCAGGCCCGGCAAGAAGATTCGCCAGGCGCGGGAGGAACAGCCACGCCAGCCAGCCAGCCAGCACGATCAACCCGGCAGAACCGAGACCTTCCAGCAATTTGCGGGGCGGCAGAGGGAAACGGTTGAGCCGCGCCAGGTCTGCCTCGTACTCAGCCTGCAACTGGCGCTTGCGTTCCGCACGCTGGGCTTCCGATAACACGGCGGTTGTTTGTATTCGCCGCTGGAGACTGGTTTTGAAAGATTCCGGCAGCACTGGCGCTTTTAACGCGCGCGCGAGTTTCGCGTCCAGTTGCTCAAGTTGTTGGGCAAACGCGCGGCAGTCAGCACAGCCGGCCAGGTGCGTCGTAATACGGGAGCGATCTGCCGGTGGCAGTTGATTCTCCACATAGTCCGCAATCTGGTTTTCAAATTCTTCGCACGCCATAAGTCACAACAGGATTAAGTTCGGCCAAACTTGGAAGCCGGTCAAGCCCGCGGTCGCCGGGCCGGTCGCGCTTGGCCTTGGTTTTGTTTCAGAGACACTTCGTTCCGTCGAAATCGTTCGTGCGCGGCGTGAGCCAATTTTCAGCAGTTCCTTCTTCGCGCGGAAGAGGAGGGTTTTGACGGTGCCCAATGGAATGCCAAGCATCGCCGCCACCTCTTCGTACGCCTTCTGTTCCAGATAGAACAGCACGATTACCCGCCGGTAATTCTCCGGCAGTTCCGACAGCATGGCTTCCACATCCATCGCGGCGCCCGCTTCCGCGTCCGCAAATTGCAGTGAGGGAATGTTGTCCGCGACCGCTTCCATTTCCGGCTCCTGCAAAGACACCGTGGGGCGGGTGACACGCTTCTTTAATTCGGTCAGGCAGGTATTTCGCGTGATCGTGTAAATCCAGGTCGAAAGGGACGCGCCGCCGTGATAGCCCGGCAAGGCCTTCCAAATTTTCACGAACACATCCTGCGCCACATCTTCAGCCTGGGTTTCATTGCGCATCATGCTAAACGCGAGCCGGAAGACTTTGTCTTTGAACCGCTCCAGCAACAACTCGAACGCCACGCTGTATTGTTGCGCGGCGAGGCGTTGTTGAAGGTCGTCTTCCATCGCTCTACCTTTATACTCTACCTTTATACTTGCCAAATCCGCGGCAGGTTTCAAAAAAGAATCAGCCGGAGGGACGAAATTTTTTGAAACAAGTGCGGACCTGCCGGAGTCGGAAGGATTGAACCGGGCCGGTTATGACAGGCTGGCCGGCGAAAAAAACGACGAATACAAATTAAACACTGGAACAACGTATGACCATAGAAATCCTCAGGCTCCTGATTCCCATCATCGCCATTACCATGGGTTGCAGCATCCCGCTCCTCGCGATTTTCATGGAGCACTGGAAGCGCAAGGAGATGTTCACCCTCTACCACCAGGAGCGCATGGCGGCCATCGAAAAGGGCATCGAACTGCCGCCCTGGCCGGAAGGGTTTTTCAAAGAAGAAGGCCGCAAAGACAAGACAAAATCGCCACACAGCGATTTTGGGTGGGGTTTGTTCTGGTTGCTGGGCGGCGTGGCGTTGCTCGTGGCGCTCTACCTCAACGAAAAGGGCGCATCCGCTCTTTACGCGCTGATTCCAATCGCCATCGGCCTGCACTACCTGATCTATTACTATGTCATCAGCAGGAAAGAGGCTGCGGCGACTGAAGCGGAAAGGAAAGCGAAGGCCGCCGAAATCGGCCGGGGTTCGCTGCTCTGATGGAAATGACCGGGAAATGTCCCGGGCTACCGTCCCAACATCCCCGGAATCCCTCCGCCCATCTTGGCCATCATCTTTGAAAACTTGCCCATCTTCTTCATCATCTGCTGCATTTGCGTGAACTTGTTCAGCATGGTGTTGAGCTCCGTCACGCTCACGCCGCTGCCTTTGGCGATGCGGATGCGGCGTTTGGCGTTGAGGATTTGCGGGCTGCGACGCTCCTGCGGCGTCATGCCGCAAATCATCGCTTCCATGTGTTTGAATTCCTTTTCCTGCCTGGTAAGGTCCGCGCCTTTCATGGCTTCCATGCCGCCGGGCATCATTTTCACGAGGTTTTCGAGCGGGCCGAGTTTTTTCATCGCCCGCAATTGATCGAGGAAATCTTCGAGCGTGAACTCGCCTTTGCGCATCTTTTCTTCCATGCGCTTCAGGTCGTCCTCGTTGACGGCTTCGGCGGCTTTCTCGACGAGGCTGACGACGTCGCCCATGCCGAGGATCCGCGAGGCCATGCGTTCGGGATGAAACGCCTCGAACTCGTCGAGCTTCTCGCCGACGCCGACGAACTTGATCGGTTTGCCGGTGACGGCCTTCATGCTGAGGGCCGCTCCGCCGCGCGCGTCGCCGTCGAGCTTCGTCAAAATGGAGCCGGTGATTTGCAGCGCCTGATCGAAATGCGTGGCGACGTTCACGGCTTCCTGGCCGGTGGCGGCGTCGAGCACGAGCAGAATTTCCTGCGGCTTCACGAGGTCGCGCAGCCGGACGAGTTCCTGCACGAGCGGTTCATCAATTTGCAGGCGCCCGGCGGTATCGAAAATCAAAACGTTGCGATTGTTTGCTTTCGCGAAATCCATGGCTTCGCGCGCGATTTTCAAAACGTCCGTTTCGCCACGCTTCATGAAGACGGGAACTTCAAGTTGTTTGCCGAGCGTCTCGAGTTGGTCCATCGCGGCGGGACGATAAACGTCGGCGGCGACGAGCAACGGCGCGCGGCCCTGCTTGTGCAGCAGTCGCGCGAGTTTGCCGCTCGACGTCGTTTTGCCCGAGCCGTGCAGACCGACCATCAGGATGCTGCTCGGACTGCCGCTGAGATTCAACGCGGCGTTTTGCGAGCCCAGCAGTTCGACGAGTTCGTCGCTGATGATTTTAACGATTTGCTGGCCGGGTTGAATGCTTTGAATGACCTCCGCGCCGAGAGCTTTGGTTTTGACGCGTTCGATGAAATCGCGCGCGACCTTGAAATTCACATCGGCTTCGAGCAGCGCCATGCGGACTTCGCGCAAGGCGTCACTGGCGTTGGCCTCGGAAATTTTCCCGAGACCGCGCAGATTCTTGAAGGCATTCTGGAGCTTGCTGCTTAACGAATCGAACATGGCGACAGGCTAGGGGCAACGGTTTAAAGTTCAAGGTTTGAATGCCGCAACGCGGCGGATCGTGAAGCCAAAACCAAAAGGTCGAACTTTGAACTTGAGCAGGCGAAAGGGTTGTGGCTTAATGCGCGTCCTTTAGTGGTAGGTTATCCAAGTGGCTAAAGGGTGCAGACTGTAAATCTCCATAAATCGTTGATCCCCAAATGGAACCACTTGGACTACAATGGACTCACGTTCCCGACCGAATTTTTGAGAAGGACTCTCTTGGACTGTTTTGGCCCCAATTTTTGCCGCGCGGAATACAAAAAGGGATACAAAGCAAAGAGCGTCTCGTTGGCAAGTAAATCCACGCACTTAGCCCCATTTTCCCACTACCGAACATTGGTCGCTCGCGTCGGTGACCAACCCGATGTCCGCCAGCTTGGGCCGGCCATTCACGAAAATGACGTTGGAGTTTTTTATCTTTTTTTCTCTGGTTTCTCGCATTATAGGGTAGAAACCATGCTAACTCCTCATGACTGATCCTGCCGACCGAGAAGTGGTTGGCTTGCGCGTCGAAGTGGGCTTCGACCTTCGCCACGGAGATGGGCCGATAGGGCAAGAAACGGTCGGGTAACACGCTGAAGGTGTGACCACACAGCACGCATAGAAACCGCCGAATGTCCTCCTGCTCGCTGCTATTGCAGTTTTCAAAGCGATCGTATGAGCCATGACCATGAACGGTGTGAGAGGGATCGACGTGACACAACGGACGGTCCCCTTTTAGGGTGGATTTTCGTATTTGCATGCCCCACAGCCAAAATAAATTCGGCGGCAAGAACAACGCGAAAAGTAACCCGCCCGTTCCTGGCGGTCCCCCGTTCTGGCTCGCTCCGCTCGCCAAAACAGGGACCGCCAGGAACGCCCCTCCCCGCCTAAGACCAAGCTCCCTTAGGGGTGCGATTCCCCCCCCCAACTGATCCGTGGCCCACGGGGAAGGGCCGCCGGAACAAACCAACGCAGGTAGACCACGTTACACGGGGCGAGCGAGGCTCGTCACAACATTCCCTTCAATGCCTACCTTGCCTTGCGGAGACTGGCATCCTCCTCCTTGAGCACGGTACTCGACGGGGGGGGGATGTTAGCCAGCATTGCCTCAGCATGCTGCAACATTTGAGCGGATTTGGGAGTAGGATATTCCTCAGCCATGATTATTTCTTGGGGGGCAGGACGTCGCGCACTGCGTCGGCAAGTTGTTTGGCGCTGGGCAACCGACCTTTGAACTCGGCGGGCAGTTTTGGCTGGAGCTGATATTCGGCGACGCCGATTGGGTTGGTCTTCGTCTTGAGGGCAAACTCGACTACCACATCATCTTTTTCCGCGCAGAGAATGATGCCGATGGAGGGGTGATCGTCGGGGGCGCGTTCTTTATCATTCAAAAGGTTCAGGTAGAAATCCATCTTGCCGGCATGCTCAGGCTCGAACGCAACAATTTTGAGATCGAAGGCCACCAGCGCCTTTAGGAAGCGGTGGTAGAAAAGGAGATCCACGAAAAATTCTTTGCTGCCGAGAACGAGGCGGTATTGCCGGCCGATGAAGCAGAACCCGTAGCCTAGTTCCAGAATGAACCGCTGCAAGTGCGAGATGAGACGATCCTCCAATTCGCGTTCCTTCATGGCGCGGCCGATGCGGAGAAACTCCAGATTGTAACTGCTCTTCATCATTTCATCCGCTTGCTCCGCCAGTTGCTCCGGTAGGGCGAGCGCGAAGTTGTGGGTCTTTTTATCCTTCACGGCCCGTTCGTAGGCACCAGCTTTGATCTGGTTGAGGAGGACACTGCGGCTCCAGCCGAGTTGAGCGGTGGCGCTGAGATAATAAAGGCGTACGGCGGAATCGGTGGTTTTGTTCAGGATTAACAGGTGTTGGCCCCATGGGACTTCCGCGAGAATGCGTTGCAGAAATTGGTCCTGATCACCGGTCGATTCCAATTTGGCGACAGACTGCCGCCAAATCCCAGAAGTTCCTGCTTTCGCCGCCCCTGCCAATTTGGCGACAGGTTGTCGCCAAATTGCCGGATCTTCGTAGGCAAGATAAAAACGCTTCATATCGCGCAAATTGCGCGATGAAAAGCCGCTCGTCTTGGGAAATGCCGTCTGCAAGTCAGAAGAAACCCGGTCAATAACGGACTCGCCCCAACCCAGCGCCTTCTGTTTCTCCACAATGCCTCGCCCGATGTCCCAATAAAGCAAAATGAGCTCATTGTTAACTGCGCGGGAAGCCGAGATGCGAGCATGGAGGATGCGCTCCTTAAGAGCAGTGAGGAAGGCCAGGTAATCAGGGTGTGAGAGAACTGCGGTCATGGTTGAGCGGCCTGCGCAATCATTTTGTTGAACTCGTTTTCCGACCTTGACCGAAGAAAGGGTTAGCCATGATCAGTTCCGGCTAAAAGCGCCATCCTGGGGGAGGCCGTCCCCTTTTCAGTTGCTCGTTTGCAATACGCATGAGAATTCTTTGATTCGAGATGTTCAGGAAAAATACCGGTTTTTGACATCGCTGGGAAGGGAATAGAGAATCCCCGCTTTGCGTGGCCGCAGGATGCGCGTTCGGCATCCCCGGCCCGCAATAGCGGCTGCGCAGGACTCATTTTTTACGGTTCTGTTCAGAATCTGAAAGGGAGCACTGGACGCCTTTGCAAACGCAGCGACGTCAGTGGCACAAGTCCTAAACCGCCCGCCGTCTTCCGAGCACGATTTGCGGCAGCCAAAAGTCTGATCAACTGACCTCGACACCAAGAATTAAAGCGTAGGAAATGCCTGTGAGTATTGATGAGCCGTCGCTAGTCCACCTGAGTCATCTTTTCCTTTTTCACACCCCAAGCAAGCCCTCAGCGCATTATTCCGCTCTTGAACCAGCACGACACAGTTGATTGAAAAACATTTCAGAAACGAACCTTCTGCGCCATCGCTTGGCTGTGCTCGTTACGGAGATGACCGTAGGTTCTCATCGCGAGCGCGCCGCCGTCCTTGTGGCCGAGCCAGCGCGAAACCGTTGGAACGTCAACGCCGGATTCAATGCAGCGGGTCGCAAACAGATGCCGCAGATCATGGTGCCGCAGTTTGGCTAGGCCGACGCCCGAACATGCTTTTTTCAGAGTGATGGGGCATTCTGTGATCTCCAGAATCTTCCCTTTGCAGTCGGCGCCTTTGTCTGCCTGCATCCGTTTGAGCAAATCCTCCATGCCGGGGATGATTGGGATGCGCCGAATCTCCCAATTCTTTGTGCCGGTTTCAGGATTTCCACGAATGATGATTTCCTTGCGCAGCCAATCCACGTCCTCCCAATTGGCCCACTGCGCCTCGGTGTAGAGCCGCATTCCGGTATAAGCCAGAAACTCCACAAGGTTTGCCGCCTTCGGCCCCCAACTTCCTGCCTTCTTGATATGCGAAACCAAAACTTGGAATTGATCGCGTTCCGGCAGGTGTAGAATTCTTTGGGGAATTTTAGCGCTGGAAAGTTCCGCAGCGGGATTTTCAATTTTCTCACCGCCGCTTTTCACCTGCGCTTTGATTCCATCATCGAAAATCAGCCGCAGGGTTCCCACGACGTTGTTAAAATACTGGCTGGCGATTTCCTGTTGAAGGTTGGCAGACCAGTCGCGACATTGCGGCGGTGTTATCTCGTCCAACGTGCGATTCCAAAGGTCGGACCAGGATGATTTGATTTTTCGGATGCACAAAAAGCGGTAGCCTTTGCTGCTTTTTTTCATGGAGGAATCGTTTTGAACACGTTTCTCGAACAATTCAACCGCATCCCTAAAGAAAATCCTGGGCTTATGGGCTTTGGCTCCGTTGACGTGCTTGTCCTTCAAAAAATCCACCAACTTTAGTTGCGCGTCAGTCCAGATTGTTGTTTCGAGTCTTTCGCGAATGAGCTTGCCCTTGATTTTAATTCGTGCGAAATATGTGCCGCTGCTGACGTATTGCAGCAGGTGCGGAACGCGTGGGAATGACCGCGATTTGCCGTCTCTTGAGAGACGATTGGCGCTTTTTTCTACTTTTTGTGATGCGTTTCAGAGCCTCGCTGTTTATGATATTCTGAGGTGTGCGGGATACAATGAGGCAACGAAGCACTGCCTTTGACAGCCATCAAATGCTTGATAGTGTTGGTTTTGGTAGGTTATCCAAGTGGCTAAAGGGTGCAGACTGTAAATCTGTCGGCTAACGCCTTCGATGGTTCGAATCCATCACCTACCACCACTCCCAAAAGCCCAATAACAAAAAGGGAAACCGCCACTTTTTTGTTTTTTCGATGCGCTCGTCGCCCGGCCGAGGAAACGAATGTTTCCTTTTACTTGCGCCTCATCCGGTTCTCAACCGCTGCAAGAGCAAATTGTGTCATGCGTTATCCGCACGCTTCGCCCATCAATCAATTCTGGGTTACGTGATCGCCTATGATCATGCAGGTGTGATGGCCGGATGAAGCCAGCGATAAAATCCGATCCGAGAAATACATTGGCAGCCGCATTCAAAGCGCCGCGAGGAGGCCATTGTCAACCAGAGCCCGCCTAATGATGGCCGCCATGAAAGCCACCACCGCCCATCATCCCTCCGCCCCAGTGAGAACCGCCGCCCTGCGAACCACCCCAATGGGAACTACCGCCTCCGTGCCAGCCCCAGTTACCGCCTCCGTGCCAACTGCTGCCGTAATAGTTCCCAAATCCAAAGCCAAAGGCAAGCGACACGGCAGGGTAGCTATACCCATAGTATCCGCCGTAGTAAGGATAACCGCCAGAGTAGACGTACGTCGGCGACGAACTCGGAACAACGTACACCGTCGAGGACGGGGCGTAAGCCGGCGGGGTCTGCACATAAGCGGCCGAGGATTGGGCAGGGGCGGGCATTGCGGCAGGAGCCGGGGCTTGCGGTGCGGGCGGCGCGGGGGTTTCCTCCGCCTTTCTGCGCTGGATCAGCATGGTGGTGATCACGCGTTCGGAAACTCCCTGGTCATGCAGATAAACGACCTCGGACGCGGTCAAGTTGTAAGTCCTTCCAGAATTCCCGATGAAGGCAACGATGGTGTCGTCGCTGACCTGCGCGCGCGCGAGCTTCAATATTTCCGGCACGCCAAACGACAGCGCCACCGGGCTGGGCTGGCTGGAGGCCGACGTTTGGACAGTGCTGGGAGCGGTTGTGGAAATGGACGCCTCCTGCGCCTCAATGGACATCGCAGAAAGAGCCAGTGCCGTAAGACTGGCGATGGCCAACAGCGGCCTTGGAAAAATTCGAGTTTTCATAACGTTGCAATTTATCACTAAGCTAACTTCGCGTCCAGTGCCCGTCCTGTCAAGGGCGGAAGAAAGTGTGGCTGGATACCCGGGCTCTTTGCCGGTCAACATTGCCAAAAGCAACGAGGCAGGAGGCATAAAGCCCGGCTAAAACCCCATTGCCATACGCAGCGATCAGGCGGACAATTGCGAGCAGCCAATTTCGCGCGACTGAACCGGAAAAGGCCCGCACTCTGACCGTCAATTCGAGGTTCGCTGTTGCCTGTGAGTTGTCCGGCATTTCCCCTGACCTTCACGAGGATTTACTTCTCAAGTTCCATCTCCAAACAGACGATAAAACAAAAGGCAATGAAAAGAATTCTCTTCGTCGAAGACAACGCCATCCTGCTCCAGATGTATGCGATGATGTTGGATCGCGATGGGGATCACTGGGAGGTGGCGACGGCAGCGGACGCGGAATCGGCACTGGAAGTCATGGAGCAATCCACCTTCGACGTGGTTGTCTCGGACATGCGGATGCCTGGCATGAGTGGCGTGGAATTGCTCGGCGAAGTCAGGAAGCGCCACCCGCACACTTCGCGCATCATTGTGTCGGGCATCGGCGACCATGAAGAAGTGGCTTGTTCCCTCGGGGCGACGCACCAGTTCCTCGCCAAGCCGTTCAACGTGAAAACGCTCAAGGCCACGCTCGCCCGCATCCGCGGGCTCGACGCCTATTTGCAATATGAAAAACTCAAAGCGCTCGTCGGCCAGCTCGACTCGCTGCCCAGCTTTCCGTCGCTTTATCTAGAAGTCATGAAGGAGCTTGATTCCGAAAACTCCGCGATCGGAGACATCGCCAAAATCGTCGCCAAGGATCCGAGCATGACGGCCAAAATGTTGCAGGTCGCCAACTCCGCGGCGATGGGGCTGGCGCACAAAATCCACGACCCTTTCGAGGCCGTCCAGCAACTCGGCATGAACACCGTGCGGTCACTGGCGCTTTCAGCGCATGTCTTTTCCTGTTACGAGCGGACCAGTCTGAAAGGATTTTCCCTCAACGAACTTTGGGGCCATTCAATAAAAACCGGAATGATCGCCCGGATGATCATGCGCCTCGAACACGCGGAAGCAGCCGGCTCTGAAGACGCCTGCACAGCAGGCATGCTGCACGACATCGGCAAGCTGATGCTCGCCAACGGCCGGCCCAAGGAATTTCAACGCGCGCTCGCCCTCGCCGCCGAACGCAACGTTCCGCTGCACGAAGCTGAAATGGAAGTTTTCGGAGCCACTCACGCCGGCGTCGCGGCCTATTTGCTGGGTCTGTGGGGATTGCCCGCTCCGATTGTCGAAGCCGTCGCGTTTCATCACTCGCCCAGCAAGGCGGAACTGCAGGATTTTACTCCGTTGACTGCGGTTCACGCGGCAAATGTCCTGGGACGCGAACCGGCCACCGCTGAAATTTCAGGATCATCGCCGGAACTCGACCTGAATTATCTCGCCGTCGTCGGGATGCAGAACCGTTTGGAAACGTGGCGCAACGGGGCGATGAAACTCGCACAGCTTGAAGATGAATAACCGGCGCGAAATTGCAGGGCAAAACTCCAAATTCCAAGCCCCGGGCCTGGAGGCCGGTGTTTGGAGTCTTCCAAAACGCTTGAGTCAACAGCGGACTTCCGCACAATGGCCGCGTGCTTAAGCCAGCTCTCATTTTAATCTGCCTGCTGCTGGCCTTGGCGGGATGTTCCACCGCGCCGCGCCGGGCGGGCAACCCGCCCGCGCCCGACTGGAATCTGGTGGAGAAGACGAACCCGCCGCCGATGGAATTGGAGCATGTTTCCGAAGGCCCGCAAGTCGCCCGGCCATCCGACGCGTTGCCGGAACCTTTCACCCCGCGCGCCACCTCCCGCGGCGAGACGTGGATTCCGTTTGCTCGCTGGAGCCGCGAGCATGGTGCCGGCGCGCTGCGCGAGATCGCTTTGGTTCCCGCGCCGGTTTATTCTTTGAAGACGGCCAATGGCGTTCTTGTGTTGCAGATCAAGAGCCTGATCGCGAGGTGGAACGGGCTGGAGTTTCATCTCGGCTTCGAACCGGTGTTGATTGGCGGGCAGCCGTTCGTTCACACGCTGGATTTGGAAAAAAACATCAAGCCGCTCCTCCGCCAGTTTGAAATCCCGGCCAGGACCAATCGCGTCCTCGTCATTGATCCCGGCCATGGCGGCAAAAATACCGGCACCGAAAGTGTGTTCGGGAACGCGAATGAAAAGGAATTCACGCTCGACTGGGCGCGGCGGCTGGCGCGACTGCTCACGACCAACGGCTGGCAGGTTTTTCTCACGCGCACGAATGATGCGGACGTGTCGTTGTCGAACCGCGTCGCCTTTGCCGAGGAGCGCCGGGCGGATCTTTTCATCAGCCTGCATTTCAACTCGTCAGCGCCGAATCACGAGCAGGCCGGCCTGGAAACGTATTGCCTGACGCCGGCGGGCATGCCCTCGACGCTCAAGCGTGGATACGAGGACGACACTTCGCTCGCGTTTGCCAACAACAATTTTGACGGCGACAATTTTTTATTCGCAGTGCGTTTGCACCGCTCGCTGGTGAAGGCAACGGGGGAACTGGATCGTGGCGTGCGTGGCGCGCGGTTTGAGCCAGTCTCGCGCGGGCAGAATCGCCCGGCGGGTTTGATCGAGGGGGGCTATCTCTCGAATCCCCGCGA
>OBLT010002033.1_pt1 | contig 12723 bp, 9 predicted proteins | sample 1518721 | NCBI WGS metagenome assembly OBLT01 (sample SAMEA3539307, study PRJEB22396) | soil metagenome | biome: tundra; feature: field; material: soil | place: USA | collected 2010-05 | depth 0.15 m | reverse complement strand
GATCGGTTGACGGCTCCTCATCGAAGTGGTGGGCCTTGACGGCGTGGACGATGCCCGGATCGACGCCGAGCACGCGAAGCAACTCGCCTCCGATGAGCGCGTGCACCCCCTCGACATCGTGGTCGACCGCCTTGCCGACGTCGTGGAGCATGCCGGCCTGACGGGCGAGGCTCTGCGGCAGGCCGAGCTCGGCCGCGAGCACCCCGCAGAGGTGGCCAGTCTCCTCACAGTGCAACAACGCGTTCTGGCCGTACGAGAACCGGTGGTGCAGAGTCCCCACCAGCTCGGCCAGCTCCGGGCGGCCCTCGATCTGCATGCGCCACAGGGCACGCTCTCCCACCTCGACGACACGCCGCTGGGTGGTCTTGCGCGCTCGCTGGATCAGCGGGGGAACCTCCGTCGCCTGGAGGCGGCGATCGACGACCTCGAGGGCTGCCTGCCGCGCGATCTCGCGTCCGATGGGGTCGACAGTCCGCAGCGTCGCCTGGTGCTTCTCGTCGTCGATGCCGAGTTCCGCGCCGGTCTGCTCCGCGATGACCGCGAGCGCGGACAGGAGCCGCTCCCGGGCGTGGTCGTCCAGGCCCTCGAGCGAGAGCGGTGACATCCTCGGGGCGGTGTCGACGTTGGACGCGTCCTGGCGCTCCACGGCCTGGACGATGAGGTCGTTCGCGCTGGTCTCCACGCGGTCGCCGATGATCTCCGCAACCGTTGCTTCAACGAGCGCCGAACGCTCGGCGACGAGGTCTGACTGGATCCTGTCCAGGACGAGCGCCGCTGCAGCATCGCGGTCCAGGGCGGCCTTCGCGCGGAGGGTCTCGTCAATCTGGGATCCCTGTTCCGCGACCCGCGCACGCCGTTCCTCGATCTCATCCCGGCGCTTGCGGTAGGCGAAGCGGCGATCGTCGAAGATCTCGCGGCGCTCGCGGAGGTGCTTGTGGCGCTCAGCGATGACCGCCTCCCGTCCCTCGACGTCGGCGAGCCGCTCCTTGACCTCTTCCATCGCCGCCTCGTGAGCGTGGAGAGCGGAGGTGCGGGCCTCGGCGATGAGTGAAGACGCGTACTGGCTGGCGTCGGCGAGGCTCTGGCTCGTCAGTGGTGCCTGCGACCCTCCCTGCGGCCCGCGCCGCGCGTTGAAGAGGGCGATTGCCGCGACGGCGGCCAGAAGCACGGCGATCACGATCAGGAGGGCTGCTGCGATGCTCATGCGTGGAGTGTTGTGAGGAGGGCGGTCAGGCGCTGGCCGCCAGGTCGAATGGGTCGCGGGCCTCGGCGATGAGTCGCTGGGCGAAGAGGTTGGCGGCTGGAGGCAGGGTGCGTCTCCGGTCCCAGCAGAGGGCCATGGTACGCGCGATCGGCGGGTCGCGAAGCGGAATCACCGCCACCCTGGTACTCGGAACGGGGAGGGGCATGGGCATCAGGGTCGTTCCGAGGCCGGCCTCGACAAGACCCTGGACGATCGTGAAGTCGTCCCCCTCGTAGGCCACGTGGGTGGTCAGCCCCTGCGCCGCGAAAGCGGCATCGATCACCCGGCGGAGTCCGCTTCGGGATCGGGGGAGGATCAGTGGCTCTCCGGCGACGTCCTCGAGGGTGCACGAACTGCGGCCCACGAGCCGATGGTTGGCGGGAACCACCACCGCCACTCGCTCGCGGAAAAGCGGGTGGATCTCGAGGTCGACGACACCGGTGGGGGGTGGACCCAGGATGCCGAGGTCGTAGTCGCCGCCGAGGACGCCGCTCATCACCTCGGCGGTCGTGCCCTCCTCGAGCGTGAACCGAACCGCCGGATAGCTCTCGAGGAAGCGGGCGAGCCGCTCCGGGAGCCAGCGCGCGCCCACGGTGTGGAGGAATGCCACGCAGACACGGCCGCTCTCTGCGGCAACGGCGCCCTCAGCTTCGGCGATGGCGTCTCGGAGGTCGTCGAGGATGCGTTCGGCACGGCCGACGAGGCGCCGGCCGGCCTGCGTCAGGCGGATGTTCCGGCCGATCCGCTCGAAGAGGAGGACCCCGACCTCCTGTTCCAGGCGCGCGACCTTGCGGGAGACGGTTGATTGATCCGCTTGCAGCGCTTCCGCCGCGCGGCTGAGGTGTTCAACCTTGGCAACCTCGACAAAAGTGCGTAGAAGGTCGGCATTGATGCGATCCATGCATCAATCTCACCCTAAATGTGCTGTTGATGTCAATGACCCCACCCGGTAGGCTAGGGATCGTGATAAGAGAACCCGAGGTACTGGAGCGTAGTCAGGTAGTCGACCCGGGGCTTCTCATCGAGAGCGCCACTGAAGAAGTGCACGCCGCGCGCCGCAGGCATCGTCGCGAGGTCGTCGAGCGGACCCGCCTGCGCCGGCTCGTCGAGCGGGTTGACAGTGCTATCGAGCTTTGCGAGGAAACGCACCTCCAGGGCATCAAGGAAGTGCCGCCGGATGTCGCCGAGCGGGCGCAGAAGGTGTTCACCTTCGCGCGCGGCGCGGTCCGGAAGACAGGCGATGTGGACGCCCTCTCCACTGTGGAGGCAGCGCTCGCGCGCCGTCAGGTCAAGATCACCGAGGTCATGGACATCCTCTGGACAATCCAGGAGGTCGTGTTCGACCTGATGCTTCCGTGGCGCACCCAGCTCCCCGAGGATGTCGAGCCCGAAGGCGACGAAGCGTCGTTGGTTGGGTTCTGGCGAGAGTTCCGCCTGCACCCGTAACGCGACGGCGGCGCTGGGGTCGGCGTGATGCGGCGTCGGGTCTCCGCCCGGCGCGCGTAGGGACTGTGAAGCCACAATCCGGGGATGGGCTCGCAGGTTGCCGTCGATCGGATGCTGGTCACGGGCCATCGCATCGAGGTGCCGCTCGACTGGAGCGCGCCCGCCGGACCGCAGATCAGCGTGCATGCTCGTGAGGTCGTCGCCGCCGAGCACGCCGGTGATGCGAACCGTCCGGCGATCGTGTGGTTCCAGGGAGGTCCCGGGCACGAGATTGCATTTCCGGATCATCGCGGGGGCTGGCTCGAGCAGCTGCTGACACGCTATCGCGTGCTGCTTCTCGATCAGCGTGGCACCGGGCTCAGCACACCGCTCGACGCGCGCTCGCTGACGATCTCGGACCCGGCGGTGCTCGGGCCGTACCTCACGCACTTCCGTCAGGACTCCATCGTGCGTGACGCCGATCGATTCCGAGCGACTCTCTACGGGGAAGACGCGGACTGGTACGTCTTCGGCCAGAGCTTCGGTGGCTTCTGCTCGCTGACCTATCTGTCGCTGCTGCCCGAGCACCTCCGCGGCGTGATCATCACCGGCGGGTTCGCGCCGGTCCTGCACGAGACCGACGAAATCTGCACCAGGCTGTTCAATCACGTGGCGACGCGGAATGCTGAGTACTACGCGCGGTTTCCCGCCGACGTCGCGCGGGTGCGGCGGATCGTCGACCACCTCGAAACCACCAACGAGGTCGACGGGCAGGGTCAGCGGCTGAGCGCTCGCCGGTTCTTGATGCTCGGAGGCATGATCGGCCATCAGCATGGCGCTGCGGAGTTGCACGGCATCATCGAGCGAGCGGACAGCGACCTCGACCAGTTGCACATGCTCGGTGGCGCAGTCCACCTGCAGATCGCCGAGACGATGTCGCCGGCGACCAATCCCATCTACACGGTGCTGCATGAGGCTGCTTACTCCAACGGCCCCGCGACACGGTGGGCGGCCGAGCGCGCGCGGCTGGCCGATCCTCGGTACGCCCTTGATGCGCAGCCGGTTCCGTATTTCACGGGTGAGGCAGTATTCCCCTGGATGCTCGAGGAACTCCGGGAGCTGCGACCGCTCCGAGACGCTGCCAACGTGCTGGCCGAGCACGAGGGCTGGCCACCGCTCTACGACGTCGCGCGACTGCGTGCGAACACGGTCCCTGTCGTGGGTACGGTCTATTGGGACGACGAGTACGTCGAGCGCACCATGGCGCTCGAGACGGTGTCGCTCCTTGGCAACTGCCGCCCGTGGATCACCAACGAATACGAGCACGGCGCGTACCGTGTCGACCCGAAGCATGTCGGCGATCGACTGTTCTCGATGCTGGACGATCTGACTGCGCGTCGCTGACCCGGCCGCTGCAGCCAAGCTGCGAGGTCAACCAAGTATCGGAACGCCGAGGGCTCCGGACTTCCGGCGACTCTGCTTCGCGGCGTAGAGCGCTTCGTCGGCCTTTTCGGCGACGCGCGCGGGATCGGCTCCTGCGGCCCCTACGGCCGAACCGACGCTGATGCTCGGGGTACCCCAGAAGAGTGCGAGGCTGGACACCGCCTGCTTGAGGCGGCCGGCGAGCTCGGTTGCACCCTCCGCGTCAGACCCCACCATCAGCACAACAAATTCATCTCCGCCGGTTCGCGCCAGCACATCGGCGCTGCGCAGCTCGGTCTGCATGCGGGTTGCGATTGCCGCGAGCAACTCATCGCCCGCGCTATGGCCGTGCGTGTCGTTGACGGGCTTGAGCCCATCGACGTCGATTGCCACGAATGCAAAGGGCACGCGCGGGAGCTGGCTGATTCGCTCGCTCAGCGCCCGACGGTTTGCCGTGCCCGTGAGGGGATCGGTTCGGGCGAGATTGCCGACCGTCTCATGCAACTCGGCATTGGCGAGCGCCAGCACTCCCATCGCGGCCACCGCCTTGAGATGCTCGAGGGTTGCGGGCCGCACAAGTCCGTTCTGACGCCCCGCGACCGCCAGGATCGCGAACACGTCACCGTCGCGAATCATCGGGACCCAGACGCAGTTGGTGACGCCGGCGAGTTTCATCGATGGTGTCACCGAGGGGCCGAACACGCTGTAGTCCAGGCGATTCAGGCTGCAATCGTCGTGCCCGTCACGGGTGGCGACACCGGAGCCACGGGGATCGTCGCGAGCGGAGCCCTCGGCTTGATGGGCTTCCTGTTCCTGATGTCCGCCGGTCGGCGACGGCGCCGCTACTCGGCGACTGTCGCGGCTCGACCCTCGTCGCAGACCGTTCGGAAATCGCAGCGCTGACACTGCCAGCGCGATGGCTTCGGCGGGAACGACCCGGTGCTCGACGCGAGCGCCAGCTCACGTGCCGTGGCTGAAAGGTGCCCGTGCGCCTTGCGCAGGAAGCGCTTGTCAGCGATAACGCGGGTGATGGCACCCTGAAGGTAGTGAAACTCGACGGCCACCTCATCGGTATGTTCGCGCTGCGCCAGGCCGACGGCGTAGGCGCGAAGCTGCAGGTCCGCGCGCAGCGCTCCCTCATCCTTCGGTCGGCCGGTCTTGTAGTCGACCACGGTGGGAATACCGTCTGAGCGAGTGTCGACCCGGTCGAAGCGGCCCGCCGCGTCTGCATGGTCCAGGTTGATGGTCACCGGCTCCTCGACCTGGTCGATGATCGTGTCGGTCCAACCGGGTGACTCGAGGTACCGGCGTAATTGATCTTCGCCATGGGCGCGCAGGTCGGCATGCCGTCCTTTGGGGCCGCGTGACTGCTCCCAGGCCGCCTGCCACATGGACGCCACCACGTCGGCGCTGATCACCTCTCCGGCGATGCGGCGGGTTGCGGCCGAACGCAGCACCTCATGGATCATCGTCCCGTACCAGCTTCGCGCGTCGGGCCGGACCGGGAGATGCCAGCGCCGCAGGTAGTTGTAGCGGCGAGGGCAGCTTCTGAAGACGCCGAGATCGGACACCGCGATGGAGAGGCGCTGGAGCACGGGAGGTCCCGGGGGACGCGGAGCCCGCACGGCAACCGTGCTATCGGCCGGCATCTCCTTCGAGAGCACCGACCCGCCGCGCAGTGCCATCGCCATGGTGAGAAACGGGGTGCAGGACTCTTCGCTCGACGGCTGCGGGTACGAGCGCGCCCACGTGTAGACGAGGCGGTCCCGGGCGCGTGTCGACGCCACATAGAACAGCCGGCGCTCCTCGTCCACCGCGACGTCTCCCGGTGGCGGGGGCTCGGGCACCAGGCCATCGGGGAGCTGCAGGTCTGACGAGGATTTGGTGCGTCCTTGCCAGCGTCGCTCGGTGCAGCGGGAAAGAAAGACCACGGGCCACTCGAGTCCTTTCGAGCCATGCGCGGTCAGCAGCAGGACACCATCCTCGATGGCCTCGATGCTCGGGAGTTCTCCGCCCTCATGGCTGTCACGGAGCACACCGAGGTAGCGGAGTGCGGTGCTGACCCGCCGGTCGTCACTCCAATCGGCAAATGTCTCCAGCAGCTCACCGAGCTTGTTGAGGTTTGCGCCCATCTGCAGCCGGGCGACGCCGGACTGCTCGTCGATGATGCCGAGGAATCCGCTCGCCTCGAGTGCCAGCTGAAAGAGGTCGCGAACGTCTTCGCGCTGCGACGCCGCGTGGAGCTCATGAATCTCGCCCACGCACTGCCGTGCAGCGGACAGGTCCGCGTCATCGAGTCCCTCGACTGCCGTATCGGCGATCAGCGTGACCAGCGGCACGTCGTGCTGGTGTGCCGCGCGCACAAGCGCGACACGACCATTTGTGGTGACACCCCAACCTGGGAGCGTGAGGCAGCGGAGCACCGCCTGAGAGTCGTCCGGGTCCTCGATGGCGGCGAGCAGCGCGAGCGCGTCCTTGATCTCACGCTCCTGGAAGAACCCGCGACCACCGGCAACCTGGTAGGGGACACCGCACTGACGCAGGGCCCGCATCGCGGGCTGCATGTCGACGTGCTGGCGAAAGAGCCAGGCGATGTCTGCCGGCCGGATTCCGGCGGCGACCAGGCGGGCGCACTCGCGAGCGACCGCCATCGCCTCGCTGCGCTCCTCGGGTGCGCGCCACACCTCCACGGCGGCGCCCGGTCCACGATCCGCGATCAGCTCTTTCTCGATGCGGGTTGCAGGGCTGGCGACGGCGATCACAGCACGCGATGCTGCAACGATCTCATCGGTGCTCCGGTAGTTGTGCGTGAGCACGAGCTGGCGATGCTCCGGGTACTCGCGCGTGAAGCGGTCGAGGTTGGCGCGGCTCGCGCCGCGGAACTTGTAGATGGACTGGTCGTCGTCGGCGACCACGAACAGGTTGCGATGACCCGCGACGAGCGTCTCGACGAGCTTGGCCTGGGCGTAGTTGGTGTCCTGGTACTCGTCGACCATCACATGGGTGATGCGATCCGCGATCGCGCTGCGGACAGCGGGTTGCTCGCGGATGAGGCGCTCGGCGTAGAGGATGCAGTCGTCGAAATCGAAGACGCCCGCACGCCGGTAGCGCTCGTCGAGACGCGCATAGACGCGTGCCACGTCCTGGTGGCGTTCGAGCACGATTCGCTCGGCGGGGTCATCACACTCCTCGAGGCGCGCCACCGCCCAGGCCGCATAGGCAGCGGGCGTGACCAGCTCCTGTTTCGCGGTGCCGATGATGTCGAGGAGTGGGTCCATCAGGTCGTGTGGCCGGAGCGGATTCCAGAGCAGCGCCGGCCGCAGCTCGTCGAGCACCGCTTCCACGTGCAGCCAGCGCTCGGCCGCGTCGGCGATACGAAGGACGGGGGAGATCCCGAGCAGCCAGCCCCACTCGCGCACGACCCTCAGGCCGAAGGAGTGGTAGTTGGTGAGCGGTGCGTCGTCGCCGAAGGATCCGTGCGCCCGTTCGACGCGCACTCGCATCTCGTCCGCCGCCTTGCGTGTGTAGGTGAGCACCAACTGCTTTCCAGCACCGACGCCGACCGAGGAGAGCCGGTGGAATCGCTCGACGATGATTCGCGTCTTGCCGCTGCCCGGACCGGCGATCACGAGGCAGGGGCCGTCACCGTGCCCAACCGCGACCCGCTGCTCGTCGTCGGGTGCGGCAGTCGTCGCCGGTTCCGAGAGCGCGAGTTCGGTCATCAGTGTCGATTCTGGGCTGAGGCGGCGACAGCAGGCTGTCGCGGTCGGGAGAGAATTCCGGCATGGAGCCGCCGAGCAGCGCAGACGCCCCGACCTCCAGGCTTGCCGCAGCGCTGCCATGGCTGCGCCACGCCCGGCGCATCCTTGTCTTCACCGGAGCCGGCATCTCGACCGAGTCGGGGATCCCCGACTTCCGCGGTCCCAATGGCGTCTGGAAGACCACCGACCCGAGGCGCTACACGATCGAGAGCTACATCAGCGATCGATCGGTGCGTGTCGAACGGTGGCGTGCTCGCCTGGAGTCTCGTTTCTCGGACGCGCTGCCGAACGCAGCCCACCTGGCGGTCACCCGACTCCAGCGAGCGGGGCTCGTCACGATGGTCGTCACCCAGAACATCGATGGTCTGCATCAGAGGGCCGGCGCTGTGAACGTCGTCGAGTTGCACGGCACCTCGTCCGAGGCGATGTGCCTCGATTGCGGGAGGCGGATGCCCATCGAGGTGGCGCTTGACCGGGTGCGCGAAGGCGACGACGACCCGCACTGCGAGCGCTGCGGTGGCCTGCTCAAGACCGCCACGATCAGCTTCGGCCAGCCGCTGGTGGCCGCCGACATGGATCGATCGATCGACGAGGCGCGCCGGTGCGACGTCTGCCTCACGATCGGTTCGACACTCTCCGTGTGGCCGGCAGCGACGGTCCCGGTGGAGGCCGTACGGCATGGCGGCAGGCTCGTGATCGTCAATGACGGGGCCACCGATCTTGACGGTATGGCCAGCCTGCTCCTCGCCGGACGGGCCGGCACCGTGATGACGGAGCTGGCGGCCGCGCTCCTCGGTGGTGGGGACTCAAGGTAGAATTCACGGTCCGCGCTCCTGGTGCGCGGGTCCAGCCGAAAGGAGGTGATTCCGACCGTGTCGGAAGTGAAGGTCCGCGAAGGCGAGACCTTTGAGAGCGCGCTACGACGGTTCAACAAGAAGATCAAGCAGAACGGCATCCTCTCCGAGGTTCGCAGACGCGAGCACTACGAGAAGCCGTCCGTGCGCCGCAAGCGAAAGATGCTTGCAGCGCGGAAGCGTCGCGTCAAGAGCACCTGACGCAGTTGCGCCCGTGCGGGTGAACGTCATCCGCGATCCAGGCCTCAGCCCGCGGCTGCGCCGTGCAGCCGCGGAGGCTCGCCTCGGCGCGTTGCTCCGCGAGTGCGGCGACCGGCTCGATGTCCCGGTACGCGCCAGCCTGTCGGTGCGCCTGACCGATGACGCGGAGCTCCAGGATCTCAACGCGCGCTTTCTCGGGATCGACGCGCCGACAGACGTTCTGGCGTTTCCGGCCGGCGAGCGCGCCCGCGTCGGGGACGTTGCGATCTCGGTGGAACGTGCTGTCGATCAAGCGCCGGATGGCGTTGCGGAGATCCGGCTGCTCGCGGTACACGGGTTGCTCCACTGCCTGGGGCACGACCACGCGCTCCCCGAGCCGGCAGCCGCGATGACCGCGGCGACCCGCATGTTGCTGCCGGGCGCCGACGTCCCCGACCTCCAGACCAGCGCGCTCGGCGAGTAGTCATGGCTCAGGTGATCATCGGCCTCGGCAACCCGGGAGGCGAATACGCGCGCACCCGGCACAATGTGGGGTGGATGTGCCTTGATGAGCTCGAGCGCCGCGGCAAATTCGGCCGCGAGCGGCGCGAGGGTGCGGCGCGCGTTCGCGAAGGGACCATCGACGGCTACGACGTCCTCACCGCTCGCCCGCAGACGTTCATGAACCTCAGTGGCAAGGCGGCAGCACAACTGACGAGCAAGCACGGCGCGGCGCCGGGCGATGTCATCGTGATCCACGATGAGGCCGATTTCCCGCTCGGACGGGTGAAGATCAAGCTGGGTGGCAGTGCCGCCGGTCATCGCGGCGTTCAGTCGCTCATCGATTCGTGGCGCACGGACGCCTTCCCGCGCATCCGCATCGGCATCGGCCGCGACGGCGACAGCAATGACCTGATCGAGCACGTGCTCGACCCGTTCCTCCCCGACGAGCGCGCCGAGGCCGAGGCAGCGATCACCCGCGCCGCCGGGATGGCCGTCGCCATCATGCGCGACGGGGTCGCGGCCGCAATGAACGTCTGGAACCGTGCCGGCGCGGACTGATTCCGGCGCCACCTCGACCGCGGTGGTGTCGGCGACCCTCCGGGAACGGCTCGATCAGGTGCCCGAGCTCGCCCGGCTGGGCGCCGCGCGTGGCGGGATCGTTGCGGGCGTCCCCTCGGGCGCGGTCGGGCTGATCGCCTGGTGGCTGCGCGAAACGACATCTCGAACCGTGCTGGTCGTTGCGGCCGAATCCGAGCGCGTGTATGCCGACTCACTCGTCTGGGACGGTGGCACGGGCGCGGCGATCTTTCCCGCGGGCGACACACCCCCCTTCGACAGGGTCCCGCCGTCGGAGGAGGTGACCCGCGCGCGTCTCGCGACCCTGATGCGGCTGCACGCCCGCGCGGAGCCGCTCTTGGTGGTGGCCTCACCCCGCGGCCTGCTCCGGCCGACCCTGTCGCGCACCGTGGTCGAGGCTGGGCTGACCGAGGTCAGGCGGGGCGAGCGGCTGCCCCGCGACGGGCTCGTGGCGCGGCTCGTGGAACTCGGGTACCGCCGCGAAAGCGCCGTCTCCGTCCCCGGCGACTTCGCTGTCCGTGGCGGCATCGTCGACGTCTTCGGTGTCGACCGAGCCCGTCCATGGCGGGCCGAATGGTTCGGCGATGACGTCGAGGATCTGCGCGCCTTCGACCCTGCGACCCAGGAGTCGATCGCCAAGCTCGAATCGGCACAGGTCTGGCCGGCGCGAGAACTCGACCTCAGTCGCGCATCGGTGGGGCGTGCGCTCGCATCGGTCGCGGCGCTCGATGCCGGCGCGTTGCGCGACGACGTGCGTGAGCAGTGGGAGAGCGACTGCGAGATGCTCACCACCGGCGTCTATGAGGAGGGGCTCGACCTGTTCTTTCCCTACCTCGGCGAGGAGCAGCCGTCGACCCTGCTCGACCACCTCAATGATCCAATCGTGCTGCTCGATGGAGGACGCGAGCGACTGATCGCAGCAGCCGAGCGGCACGCTGCCGAGATCGAGGACCTTCGCGTTCAGGAGGAGGCCAGAGGCGAGCTCCCACCCGGGGCGGCGGCGGGACTGATCGACGTCGAGGTCCTCTTCTCGGCACTCGATCGCTATCCCTGCTTCGACCTGGTACGCGAAGCCCCGACAGGGGTTGCGCCGGCAGCGGATCTCGGATGGCGGGGCGTGGACAGCTACGTCGGCCGTTTCGACGCGTTCGTCCGCGAGGCATTGCATGAGCGCGATGCGCATGGGTGCGTGCTCGTGGTGTCTCGACAGCAGCACCGAGTCGAGGAGCTCGCAGCTGAGCATGGTGCGGACACCGTCGATGCACCGGACTTCGGGGCATCGTCGACCCCACTGCCGGCGGGCACGATCCTGGTCGCGTCGGCCGACCTCAGTCAGGGCTTCGCCACCGCCGACGGGTCGGTGCACGTTTACACCGACGCCGAGCTGTTCGGTGCGGTCAAGCGGCGCCGTTCGGTGCTTGCCCGGGGATCACGTCGCGCGGTGTCGACGTCGGCGCGCGGCTCGCGCAGGGCGGCCAGCGGCAACGCCGCGCGCGAAGCCTTCGTCCTCCAGTTCGCACCCGGCGACCTGGTGGTGCATCGCGATCACGGAATCTCGCGCTTTGTCGAGATGCGCGCGGTCACCGACGACGGTGGCGCCGTGCACGAGTACATGCTCCTGGAATATGCGGAGGGCGACCGGCTCTTCGTTCCGACGCAGCACCTCGATCGTGTCGACCGCTATGTGGGCGGCGCCGAGTCGCATCCGAAGCTGTCCCGGCTCGGGAGTGGCGAATGGGAGCGGACGCGGCGCCGCGTCAAGGAGCGCACCGAGGAGGTGGCTCGCGAGTTGCTCGGCCTCTACTCACGGCGTGAGCAGGCGCAGGGTCACGCGTACGCTCCCGACGGCGCGTGGCAACAGGAGCTGGAGGGCTCATTCCCGTACCAGGAAACGCCGGACCAGGTGCTCGTGCTCGAGGAGATCAAGCGCGACATGGAAGCCTCCCGCCCCATGGACCGGGTGGTCTGCGGCGACGTCGGCTTCGGCAAGACGGAGCTAGCGGTGCGGGCGGCATTCAAAGCGGCCATCGAAGGCCGCCAGGTCGCCATGCTCGTGCCGACAACGGTGCTCTGCCAGCAGCACTTCATCACGTTCACGGAACGGCTTGCGGCCTTTCCCATCACGGTGCGTCAGCTGTCGAGATTTGTCAGTGACGAGGAGATCGCGCGGACACTCGCAGGGCTGCGCAGCGGCGCTGTCGATATCGTCGTGGGGACGCACCGGCTGCTCCAGAAGGACGTCGAGTTCAAGAATCTCGGACTCGTCGTCATCGACGAGGAGCAGCGGTTCGGCGTGCTGCAGAAGGAGCGATTCAAGGAGCTGCGCGTCGCTGTGGATGTGCTGTCGCTCTCGGCCACACCGATCCCGCGCACGCTGCATATGTCGCTTGCGGGGATCCGCGATCTCTCCGTCATCCAGACCCCGCCTGAGGAACGCCAGCCGATCAAGACGTACGTGACGGCGCGCGAGGACTCGCTCATCCGCGAGGTGATCACGCGTGAGCTTGCCCGCGGTGGCCAGTGTTTCTTCCTGCACAACCGGGTCGCGGGCATCGAGGCGGTTGCCGATCGCCTCCGCGCGCTCGTCCCGGAAGCTCGCATCGAGGTCGCGCACGGGCAGATGCCAGAGGGGATGCTCGCGTCGGTGATGAGCCGCTTCGGCGACGGCGACGTCGACGTGCTGCTGTGCACGACCATCATCGAATCCGGTCTCGATATCCCGAACGCCAACACGATCGTCATCGATGATGCGCACCGG
>OBLT010002031.1_pt1 | contig 12746 bp, 7 predicted proteins | sample 1518721 | NCBI WGS metagenome assembly OBLT01 (sample SAMEA3539307, study PRJEB22396) | soil metagenome | biome: tundra; feature: field; material: soil | place: USA | collected 2010-05 | depth 0.15 m | reverse complement strand
AGCCCGATCACGACGCCGTGCCGCTCGGGGACGCCGCCCTCCGGCTCCGACCCGAAGACGAGCGGAGGCAGCTCCCACTCGATGAGGTACCCGAACTCCTTGCGGAAATCCGCGAGCGACATGCCCGCCGTGGCCGCGAACTTCGCGAGCTCGTGGGGGTCCTCGAAGTCGTCGCGACGGAGGCGCAGCATGTACCGCCGCGCGATGGCGTAGCGCGTGGAGTGAATGTCCACCATCCGGATCTTCGCCCGGCCCGTCGAAGGGTTGATCAGCTCCTCGAAAGGAATCGGCACGAAGTGGCCCCCCTGCATCGAGATCATCACGGAGTGCCCGCCCGAGAGGAGGCACTTGGTCGCGCAGTAACCGAGATCGCGCGTGTACTCCAGGTCGAACGGGATCGGGTCGGCGCAGCGCAGCTCGTAGCCGATGTTCTTGGCGACGACGGTCGTCTTGATCCCGAACTCCTTCAGCCGCTGCTGGACGGCGGCCTTCAGGATCTCGCCGATGTTCACCTCCGCGATGCGGACGTTCCCGTGCGTGTCACGCTCGACGTCCTGGAGGCCCTCGAGCTCCGAAGGGTCGAGGCCCTCGACGAGCCCTTCGGCGATCACGGCGACGCCGTCGCGCCGGCCGTAAGAGAGGCGCTTGAGGATGGCACCCACCAACGTGTCCACGATGGCTTTGAAGCGGATCTGGTGGCCGAGGAACTCCTCGGGGATCAGCGTGAGCGAAGCTCCCGCGGCCTTCCCGATGCCGAGCGCCAGGTGGCCGGTCTTCCTCCCCATGGCGACGATGAAGTACCAGCGGGAGGTCGTGCGCGCGTCCACCATCAGGTTCTTGACGATCTCGACCCCGTAGTGGCGGGCGGTCTGGTAGCCGAAAGTGTCCACGTGGGCGGGCAGGTCGAGGTCGTTGTCGATCGTCTTGGGAACGTGGACGACCCGGATACGCCCCTCGGCCTTCTCCACCAGCTTCATGGCCGAGTACGCCGTGTCGTCGCCGCCGATCGTGATCAGGCGCGAGACGTTCAGGCGCAGGAGCGAGATCACCGTGTTCTCCAGGTGCTGAGGGTCCCGGGTGGGGTTCGCCCGCGAAATGCCGATGTAGGAGCCGCCGCGGAAGTGGATGCGGCTGACCTCCTCGATCGTGAGAGGAGAGACGTGCTCGATGTTCCCCTTCATGAGCCACTCGAAGCCGTCCCGGATGCCGGTCACCTCCACGCCTTCGAGGACGGCACGGATGGTGGCCGAGCTGATGACGCTGTTGATCCCCGGGGCCGGCCCGCCCCCCACGAGGATCGCCAGGCTCTTCTGCTGACTCATTGGTCGACCCCTTCAGCGAGAGACGGGAGCTTCCTCCATGGCGCGCGGAAGCGTGAACGCGTCGACGAGGCCGCGGGCGCCGTAGAGCGCCGGGAGGATCCTCTCGGGTGGGTGGCTCCGGCGGAGGCGCGCGACGATCTCGGTCCCGGCCCGGTACGCGGGAAGGTACATGCGGCCGAGGAGCGGGTGGCGGCCCCACACGCCGGAGAGCTTGTCGGCGCGCTCGGGAGAGACGAGGAAGTCTTTCCGGAGCGCCGCGGCGACGTCCTTCTGCGGGAGCTTCTCTTTCCAGGTGAGGTATGAAGAGTGGTTCTTCGCGTCGTCCTGCAGGAGCGCGAGTAGGACGCCGATCTGAAGGTCCGGGTCGGGAAGCTCGTCGACCTCGGTGACACCGTGGGCGATCAGGATTCCGTTGTTCGCGATGCCCTCGAAGAGGACGGCCGCACGGGTGTTCATCGTGAGGACCGACGCTTCGAACGCGGCAAGGCCGCGGACGTAGAGGTCCTGCAGATACGCGAACGTCGTCACGTGGCCGGGCACGACCTCGTGGCTGACGAGCTGCTGGAACTCGGGGATCGAGATCTGGAGCGCGGCGTTCAGCTCGTACGTCGCCTCGTATTCCGGCGAGCCGTCTTTCTTGCGCGCGTGGCCGAGGTAGTTCATCGAGCCGGAGAACCAGGCGTTCTCGATCGCGAGGAACCTGACGTTCGCCCGCGGGACCCGCGCGAACTCGCGCGGCAGGTGCGGAAGGAGGTTTCGAACGGCGAGCGCGTCGTACCGCGCGATGAAGGCATCGCCGAGAGCCGGGATCGACTTGCCGGGCACGAGCCGCTCCTGGCGCCAGGCGTCGACGGCCGCGAGCAGGGAATCCGCGCCGCTCGACGGGTGGCCGGCGGAGGTGAGGAGGTCGGCCACGCGCCGGCGCTTCTCTTCAGGGTGGGAGGGCTCCGGCAGAGAGCCGGTGATCGTCATCACGCACGTCTCGTACGGGACCTCCGGCCCCTTGCCGAGGATCTCCATCGCGAGGTCCCACATCACCTCGCAGCAGAGGCCGAGCCCTTCGAGATAATCGCCGCGGAGGCCGCCGAGGCGCCGCGATTCGGAGATCACCCGGGCGATCGCGCCCTTCACGTCCACGGCGGCGACGTAGGCCTCGATCGAGGCTTTATCCGGTGTCTTCGCGCCCACGCCGCCGCCCGCGCGAAGCGCCGTGGCCGAGGGGTGCGTGTACGCGGGGGGAAGCGGCTCGTCCGAGAACCAGCAGTCGGCGATGAAGCGGCCCGTTCCGGACGGGTTCATGACGTCGCCGCCCCAGAGGGTGTCGATTCCGATGAGCGCTTCGGCAGTCGCCGCGTCGCGTGCGTTCAAGGACATGGTCATTTCTCCCCGACCCTGCGGGTCGAATCGATCCAGAGATAGAGACAGAGGCCGACGAAGAACAGCATCGACACGCCCTGCGAGACGGCCTCGTTCCCGTAGAACGGCGTTTGGATCAGGTCTTCGCGATACCACTTGGGAATGCGCAGCGCGGCGCCGAAGACGCCGCCGAGAGCGCCTCCGGCCATCAGGCCCGAGGCGATGACCACGGCGCGCTCGCGCATGGTGCGCCCCGTTTCCCCGCCCGCCTTCTCCGACTTCTTCGCCACGTAGTACGAGATGATGCCGCCGACGAGCGCCGGGGTGTTCAGCTCGAGCGGCAGGTACATCCCGAGCGCGAACGTGAGCGCCGGCACCTTGACCATCTCCAAGATGATCGCGATCGCGGCGCCGGTGCCAAAGAGGAAGTACGCGATCGGCTGCCGGTTCATGAACCCCTCGACGATCGCCTTCATGATCGAGGCCTGCGGCGCGGCGAGGATCTCACGGGCGTCGCCAGGAGCCTTCTCCCCGAACTGGAACACCCGCGCGAGCATGACGATCGTGAGTCCGACGGCGATCGAGGCGGCGATCGCGCCGTAGAACTTGACCTTTTCCTGCGCCGCCGGCGTCGAGCCGAGCCAGTAACCGGTCTTCAAGTCCGTGATCATCTGGCCGGAGATCGAGAGCGCCGTGCAGACCATGCCCGCGAGTGCCATCACGAAGAACATCCCCGTCGTCCCGGAGATTCCGAAGCGCAGCAGGATGACGGACGAGACGATGATCGTGAGCATCGTCATTCCCGAGACAGGATTGCGCGCGGTCGTCGCGATCGCGTTCGCGGCTACCGAGGCGAAGAAAAACGAGAAGACGAGCGTCAGGACGAGGGCCACGGCGACGACGGCCCACGAGGCCCCGAGCGTGCCATAGAAAGCCGCGATGCCGACCGCGCTCAGGATCGTTCCGAGCAGGATCGCCATCACCGAAACGTCGCGGTCGGTCCTTTCCTGGGACGCGCCGCTGCCCCCGCGAAACGCCTTCGCCGCGACGCCGAACGACGCGGCGACGATCCGAAGGGACTTCACGATGCCGAAGATCCCGGCCGTCGCGATCGCCCCGACACCGACGAGACGGACGTACTTGCTAAAGATGGTCGCAGCCGTCATCTGTGCGATCGGGATCGTGCCGGGATAGACCGCATCCGGGACGTGGCGGCCGACCATCCAGATGAGAGGCACGAGGACGAAGTTCGAGAGGAAGCCGCCCGCGCACAGGATCATCGAGGAGCGGATCCCCATGACGTAGCCGAGGCCGAGGATGAAGGCGATCGCGTCGAACTTCACGATCACTTTCGCCTTCTCGGCGGCGTCTCTCATGACAGGCAGGAACTGGAAGTCGACGTACTCCTTCCATACGTTGAACGTCGTCACGAAGAAGTCATAGATCCCCGAGACGACCGTCGCCTGGATGAGGAGCTTCGCCTGCGCTCCCCCCTTCTCGCCCGTGACGAGGACCTCCGTGATCGCCGTGGCCTCGGGGAACGGGAACCGACCGTGCATCTCGCGCACGAAGTACCGGCGGAGCGGGATGATGAAGAGGATCCCGAGGCACGCGCCGGCGAGGCAGATGAAGATCGTCTGCACCGGGTGCGGGTGCAGGTTGAGCGAGTAGAGCGCGGGGAGCGTGAAGATCGCGCCCGCGACGACGCCTCCGGCGACGCCGCCGATCGCCGTGATGATCACGTTTTCCAGCAGGTGCGACCGCCGCTGGTACAGGCGGGCGAGGCCGATCGCCAGGATCGAGATCGGGATCGCCGCCTCCATCACCTGCCCGACCTTCAGCCCGGAGTACGCCGACGCCACCGTGAAGATGACGCAGAAGAGAAGCCCCCAGACGAGCGAGCGAGTCGTGATTTCGGGCGGCGCGCTCTCCGCGGGCACCACGGGCTGATACGTCACGCCGGGCGCGAGCGTCTCGTAGGCGTTTTCGGGCAGCGATTTCGATTCGGGAGAGTCCATCGATCCTTCCGGCCGGCGTTCGGAGAACGCGCAGTCTATCGGTTCCGGCCCGGGGTGTTAGTCTTTTCACCGCACGTTTCGGACGAGGAGAGCCCCATGAAAGCGATCGTCCGCGCGCATCCGCCTCTCGCACGGTCGCTCGCGTGGGCGGCGATGGCGGTCGGCGTGGTCGCCCGCGTCTTCTCGCTCGTCATCCGGCCCCTCTGGGCCGACGAGATCTTCACGCTGACGCTCGCCCGGAAGAGCGCTTCGGAGATTCTCGCGGCCCTTCGCGTCGATTCGGGGCCTCCGCTCCACTACCTTTTCGCGCACGTCCTCCTCGTGCCGTTCGGCCCGGCCCCGGGCCTCCCGGACGTTCTCGTGCGCCTCCTCTCCCTCGTCGCATCCCTCCTCCACCTGCCGCTCCTCTTCGCCGTGGCGCGGCGGCTCGGGCGCCCGGAGATGGGCCTCCCGGCCGCGGCGCTCTATTCCGTCTTCCCGCTCGCGGTCGCGTACGCAGCCGAGGGACGGGCGTATGCGCTCGCGTCGCTTCTCGCTCTCCTCGCCTTCGAGCGGGCGCTCGCGCTCAGGGAAAGGCCGCGCCTTAGTACGGCTCTGGGCCTGACGCTCGCGGCGGCCGGAGCGGTTCTCACCCACTACCTCGCGGTCTTTCCCGTCGCGGCTCTCGCGATTCTCGCCCTCGACGCCCGACCCGCCGCGCGCCACGCCCTCGTCCTCTCCGGGCTCGCTGCCGCCGTGCTCGCCGCGACGTGGGTGCCCATCGCCCTCGCGCAGCCTCACGCTTCCATGGCGTGGTCGAGGGAGGCGGGGTTTGCGAGCGCGCTCCGGGACTTTCCCGCGAATCTCGTCTTCGGCGCTCCGGCCGGCGGTCCGGCCATGGCGGCGCTCGGAGCGGCCGGCGCTCTCCTCCTCGCGGCCCTCCTCACGCGCGCATGGCGGGGCCCCTTTTCGCCCGTGGCCCGCGTCCTCGCAGTCTCGCTCGGGCTTCTCGCGCTCGCCGAGCTCGGGGCGTCGACGCTCGTCCTGCCGGAACGCACGGCCCTCGTCTTCCTGCCGTTCGCCGCGCTTCTCCTCGCGGCAGCGCCGCCCTTCGTCCCCGCGGCCGCTGGTACGCTCGCGACGGCGCTCCTCGCGCTCTGGCTTCCGCGCGCCGCCGAGCCGTCGCCCGGCGAGCTCCTCGCCCGGCTTCTCGAGGCGCCCGCCAGGGCGGGGCGCCGCGTTCTTGCCGCCGGTTACTGGGGGCCCGAGCTGGACTATCGGCTCGCGCGCGCGGGGGCGCCCGGCCGCGTCGTCCTCTTTCCGTCCGCGGTCGCGGCGCATCCGGGCTGGTACCGCGAGGAGGAGCTCCAGAACGCGACGCTCGCGGCCGAGGCAGACGCGATTCTCTCGGCCCCGCGGGCGCCGACTCTCTTCGTCCTGCCGCGCGGGTCGCAAGCGTCGGCCGCGATCGCCTCGCGCCTCGGACACGCGCGGCGGCTGTTGTCGAGCCCGCTCCTGGACGTCCTCGAGACGCGAGGCCGGTAAGCTCCGAACGCCTCGCGTTTGACGCGGCGCGCCCGGCGTGCGATCCTTATCTTCGGCTGACGGGCGTGTTCACGCGTCCCGGCCTTGAACCCAACTGGACCCGGCGTCGACCTCATTTTCAGGAATCGACCGCCCGCGTCCGTGCGATGGCCCCACCGGCGATCCATCGTTCCTTGCCCCGCCGGAGATTCCACGGGACGGACGTGCGTGTGCGCGGGGCCGCCCCGGAAAGCGATTCCTCTCTCATGCCTTTCTCCTCGTTCCGTCTCCATCCCGACCTCCTCCGCGGCGTCAAGGAAATGGGCTTCACGAAGCCCACGCCCATCCAGAACGACTCCATTCCGCCCGCGATGGAAGGCAGGGACCTCCTCGCCTGCGCGATGACGGGCAGCGGCAAGACCGCCGCCTTCGTCCTCCCGATCCTCCACCGTCTCATTGCGAAGCCCCGCGGCACGACGCGCGCGCTCGTCCTCACGCCGACGCGGGAGCTCGCGGCGCAGATCGACGAGCACCTGAAGGCAATGGCGATCCACACCCCGCTTTCCGGCGCAGCCGTTTTCGGCGGCGTCGGGATGGGTCTACAGGAGCACGCATTCCGGAGCGGCGTCGACGTGATCGTCGCGACGCCCGGACGCCTCCTCGACCACTTCCGTTTCGGCTACGCGAAGCTGTCCGGCCTCGAGATCCTCGTCCTCGACGAGGCGGATCGGATGCTCGACATGGGCTTTCTGCCCGACATCCGCCGCGTCCTCAGGCACCTTCCCCAGAACCGCCAGACGCTCTTCTTCGCGGCCACGATGCCGCCGCCGATCGCGCAGCTCTCGAAGGAGATGCTGAAGAACCCCGTGACCGTCAACGTCGAGCGGCAGGCGCTGCCCGCCATCGGCATCACGCAGGCGGTCTACCCCGTTCCGCAGGACCTGAAGTTCGCGCTGCTCCTCTCGCTCCTCAAGCGCGGCGACTTCAAGAGCGTCCTCACGTTCACGCGCACGAAGCACCGCGCGAACCGCCTCGCGGACCAGCTCACGCGCCACGGCGTGCCCTGCGAGAGAATTCACGGCAACCGCAGCCAGGCCCAGCGCACGCAGGCGCTCGCCTCTTTCAAGGACGGGAAGTTCAAGGTCCTCGTCGCGACGGACGTCGCGGCGCGCGGCATCGACGTCGAGGCCCTCTCACACGTCGTGAACTTCGACGTCCCGCACGTTCCCGAGGACTACATCCACCGCGTCGGCCGCACGGCGCGAGCCGAGCTGACCGGCGACGCCTTCACGTTCGTCGCGCCCGACGAGGAGGCGGATCTTCGCCAGATCGAGCGCGCGATCAGCAAGCGCCTGCCGCGCGTCACGGTTCCCGGGTTCGACTACACGACGCGCCCGACCGAGCGCCTCGAGATCCCGATCGCCGAGCGCATCGCGGCCATCCGCGCGCGCAAGGCCGAGGAGCGGACGCGCGCGAGAGAGAAGGCGGATCGTAGAGGACAGCACGAGGCGGCGATGGCGGGGCGCCAGCGCGGAGGCCTTCCGCCGCGCCCCGCCCAGCCTCCGGCGCCCCGGGGAACGGTAGGATCGCGCCATGTCGCGCCTCTTCGACCTCAGCCACGCGGTGGAAGCCGGGATGGTCACGTACCGGGGCCTGCCCGGACCGGTCATCACAGACCACCTCAGTCGTGAAGCCTCCCGGGGCATGCGCGCCCCATGCGGGCGTTCGCGGAAACCCGGTAGGCGCCTCCGTAAGTCCTTCCGGATGAGCGCTGAACCCATACCCTTCCCGATCCGTATCATTGGATAGACTGGGTTATCTGTTTCCGTCCCAAGGAGGTTCTTTCATGGGCCTGCTCGACAACCTCAAACAGCAGATGGGCTCGCAGTTCATCGAGATCCTCCAGTGGCTCGACGACACGAACGATTCGCTCGTCTACCGCTTCCCCGTCTACAACCAGGAAATCAAGATGAACGCGCAGCTCACGGTTCGCGAGAACCAGGCGGCGCTCTTCATCAACGAGGGAAAGGCGGCCGACCTTTTCGGCCCGGGCCGCTACCAGCTCACGACGCAGAACCTTCCGATCCTCACGACGCTGCGTGGGTGGAAGTACGGCTTCCAGTCGCCGTTCAAGGCCGACGTCTACTTCTTCAACGCGCGGCTTTTCACGGACCTGAAGTGGGGCACGACGAACCCCGTGATGATGCGCGACGCCGAGTTCGGGATGATCCGCCTGCGCGCGTTCGGCACGTACGCGCTCAAGATCGCCGACCCGAAGACGTTCTTCGCGACGATCGTCGGGACGCAGGGCCTCACGACGACCGACGAGATCACGGGCCAGCTGCGCTCGACGATTCTCTCGCGCCTCTCGGACGCGATCGCCGAGGCGAAGATCGCGGCTCTCGACATCGCGTCCAAGTACGACGAGCTCTCCTCGCACGCCCGGCAGATTCTCGGGCCCGAGTTCGCGGCCTACGGCCTCGAGCTCTCGAAGTTCTTCATCGAAAACGTCTCGCTGCCCGAGGAGGTCGAGGCCGCGATCGACCAGCGCACGAAGCTGGGCGTCCTCGGCGACCGCATGGGACAGTACACGCAGCTCCAGGCCGCCGATGCGATGAAGATCGCAGCCGCGAATCCGGGCGGCGCCGCGGGCGCCGGCGTCGGCATCGGCGCGGGCATCGCGATGGGCGGAATGATGGGCGGCGCGCTGGCCACCGGCATGGGCGGCGCCCCGCCCGTGCCCGGCATGGGAGGCGCTCCGCCCCCGCCCGCGGGACCGGGCTTCGCGGCACCGCGCTGGTCGGTCACGATCGACGGCAAGACGTACGGCCCGTACACGGACGACTCGTTGAAGGGCATGGTGGCCGCCGGCCAGGTGGCTCCAGGGACGCTCGCGTGGAAGCCCGGCGCCACCGGCTGGGCGCCACTCTCGACGTTCGCGGAGTTTGCCGGCTCATCGGCTCCGGCCCCGCCCATGCCGCCGCCTCCGCCGCCGCCCGCCCGCTGACGCGTACTCCGGAATGGAGGAAGGCGCGGCGCCGGCCGCTCCGGCGAAGCTCAGGAAATTCCCTTGCGCCGCATGCGGAGCGGACGTCGTCTGGAATCCCGGCGCCGCCTCGTTGAAGTGTCCGTATTGCGGAGCCGAGCGGCACTTTCCCCGAACCACCGCCGAGGTGCACGAGCACCCGATCGAGGAGGCGCTCGCCGGCGCGCACGACCTCGGGTGGGGCATGGCGCGAAAGGCCGTCATATGCCACGGCTGCGGCGCGACGACGACGTTCGCGGCCGGCGTCGCCGCTTCGCGCTGCGCGTTCTGCGGAGCGCCCTCGGTCGTCGAGGCGCCGGCGAACGAGTCGATGGTGCGGCCCGAAGGGCTTCTCCCTTTTCGGGTGGACCGCGATGCCGCTGCCGGAAAGTTCCGTCAGTGGCTCTCGGGCCTGTGGTTCCGGCCGAACGATCTTTCGGCGAAGTCTTCGCTCTCGGAGCTCACCGGCGTTTACGTGCCGTTCTGGACCTTCGACGCGGCGACGCACTCCGCGTGGACGGCCGAGGCCGGTTACGACACCCAGGTGTCGGTTCAGGTCGAGGAGAACGGCCGGTGGGTGACGCGGCAGGAGACGCGCACCCGCTGGGAGAGCGCCGAGGGCGTCCACGAGCACGCTTTCGACGACGTGCCGGTGCCGGCGTCGAAGGGCCTGCCGCCCGATCTCGCGGGCTCGATCGAGCCCTTTCCCACGCACGACCTGATTTCCTATGAGCCGTCGTACCTCTCGGGCTTCCTCGCCGAGGAGTACGCGCTCGGCGCAAAGGACGCGCTCTTGCGGGCAAAAGAGCGCATGAGCCAGGAGATCTACGCGGCGTGCAGCCGCGAGGTCCCGGGCGACCGCTGCCGGAACCTGAATGTGCGCACGGCCTGGTCCGCCGTAACGTACAAGAACGCCCTGCTGCCAATCTGGATCGCGGCCTATCAGTACGCCGGGACGCCGTACCGCTTCCTCGTCAACGGCGTCACGGGACAGGTCGGAGGCAAGGCGCCATGGTCGATCGCGAAAATCGGCTGCGCCGTGATCGCCGTCCTTCTCCTGCTGCTCCTCATCGCCGCGCTGAAAGGGCACTAAGCGTCACGAGCGCGGCGCCGTCCGTGGGCGGGAGCCCGAGCGTGATCCCCGCGCTCATGAGGTTCGCGCCGGTCTCCGTCGGGAGGGCCTGGAGCGCGCGCGCGGTGGAGAGGCTCATGCTCACGGAGACGTCGTACAGCGCCGACGCCGCGAGCCCGACCGGAAGGACGCGCGTCGCCGACGTCACGTTCGGCGTCGCGTTCTGCGCGCCCCACGCGACGATCGTGCCCGCGCGCGTCCTCGCGTCGTAGCTCTCGACGGCGGCGACCGGGCCCGTGCCCGGCTGGTCCGTCAGGTGGTAGACGGCTCCGTCGCGGTTGATCGCGCGGGTCTGCTTGAAGAGCGCGAGTGCCGCCTTCGCCGCCGCCTCCGTGTCGGGCGACCAGTTCGTGAGCTGCCCCATGAGGAGGAGCGGCCCGCCCGGCAGCGCCGAGAGGAAGCGGTACACGTCCGGCGTCCCGTCGTCGCCGACGTACTTGTCGAGGTACCGCGGCGGCACGAGATACGTCCCCCCGTAGATCGCGCGCTGGTTCCCGTACGCGTCGTCCCGGTCGCTCGTGGCCGACGTGTCGTGGCGCGCGACCATCCCGAAGTCGAAGAGGCTCCCGCCGTCCCAGCAGTTCTCGAGGACGAGCTTCGGATGGCGCCGGCGGATCTCGTCGAGGACGGCGTAGTAACCCGCCGTCGACGCCCACGCGCCGTCGCCGGCCTGGTGCGAGTGCCCGGGCTCGTCGCACGCCGTGATGACCGTGAAGTCGTGCACGAGCCAGTCGAGAGACCCTTCGGTGACGAGGCGGTCCACCTGCGCGAGGATCCAGGCGCGCACGTCCGGATCCGCGAGGCAGAGCGCAACCCCGCCCATGTCCGTCGTGACCGGCTGGCCGCCGGCGCGCGCGACCCATTCCGGATGCTCCTGTACGACCTGAGAGGCGGGGTCCGCGGCGCCGAGGGCGATCCAGAGCCCGAAGCGCATCCCCTGGCCGTGCGCGCGCGCCGCGAGCGCCTCCAGACCACCCGGGAAGCGCTGCGGGTCCACCAACCAGTCGCCGAGGCGCGAGAACCAGCCCGCGTCGAGGGTGAAGGTCTCGACGCCGAGAGCCGAGGCGCGGTCTATCAGGACCTCCACGGTCGGCTGGTCGATCTCGAGGCTGTAGCCCCACGTGTCGAAGCCGGCCCACGGGAAATCCAGCGCCGGCAGCGGCGGGGCGATCCGGCGGTCCACGAAGACCCGCGTCGCCGCACCCGCCGCGTCGAGGTCGCCCGAGAAGACGCCGAGGAATGCCGTGGGAGACGCGAAGGTCTCGGACGGCTGAAGCACGTGCGCGAACGTGGCGGGCGCGAACCCGACGCCGAGCCGTGTGGTCCCGTCGGCGGCGGCCGACGCCGCGAGAAGCCCCGGCCCGCTCCATTCCCAGCCCGCGAAGACGCCCGCGTTCCACTTCGACGAGCGGAGCGCGAGCCAGGCCGCCTGGTTGCCGCCGGGGCCCGTGCGTGCGAGGACCGGGCCGCCCGGGTCGAGCGTCGCCTGCGACGTCTGGAAGGACGTCGCAGGCTGGCTCCAGTTGAAGTTGTTCACGGTCAGCGACGAGAGCGCGCCGCCCGCGGCGGTCAGGCCGGCGTCGAGGCCGTCGACCACGTCGAGGAGGACGCGGTGCGCGCCCGTGTTCGACACGGCGACCGACGAGCGGAACACCGGAGAGTCGGGGTGACAGACGAGGGACCACGTGACGGAGACCGGCGCCTCGCGCGAGGCGAGGACGAGGTCGAACCGGACCGTCCCGTCGGGCGCGGGCTTCGTCGTCGCCCGCACGAGGTCCCATGTCGAGCCTTCCGTGAGCGTGACCGCGTCGAACACAGACGGATCGGCGTCCGCCGGCGCATCGGGCGACGGCGTGCGCAGGATGATCCGGAAGCCGAGCCCGCCCGCGGTGGACGCCCAGTCCACGCCCCGGGACCGATCCCTCAGCTCAATCGTGACGATGCGGCCATCGTCCGTGTAGCGCAGGACCGTCGAGACGAGGGAGTTGCCGACGCTCCACGCGCGCTCATCGGAGCTAAGCGTTCTGGAACTAGCGGCGGGCGCACGGCCGGCAGTAAGCACCGCGAGTGCCGCGGCAGCCGCGAGGAGGATTCGTCCCCGCGAGGACCGCGGCCGGATGCTCATGCGGCTCCACTCCTTGCCGCCCACCGCGGCGCCTCGTCACATGAGACTCAGGATCGCGGTAGCAGGATTACAAGGCGCGGGGACGAGCCCGAATGGAGGCGAGATTTGTGTGATGAACCGCACAAACGCCGGACAAGACGCCGATTGAGCGGGAGTGACGAAGGAGGGGGAACCGGCCCTGGTTCCCCCCAGAAAACTAGTGTCCGGGCGCCACCACGTCGAGGCTCGGGGCTTCGCCGATCTCCTTCAAAAGGTTCGTCGCGCC
>OBLT010002030.1_pt1 | contig 12750 bp, 13 predicted proteins | sample 1518721 | NCBI WGS metagenome assembly OBLT01 (sample SAMEA3539307, study PRJEB22396) | soil metagenome | biome: tundra; feature: field; material: soil | place: USA | collected 2010-05 | depth 0.15 m | reverse complement strand
ACCATGTTCAAGATCCCGTTCCGCTGGTAGGTTTCGGAGTAGGCGCTGGACACCGGCCTAGCTATGGATTTCAGTCGGGCTTCAAGAATATCCGCCACTTCACACCAATGGGCTTTGGTGTATGCCCCGCTATCCAGCATCTTCCCGCCTGATTCCAGAAGGGAGAACTCGTCTGCCAGAGTATGATCGATCACCCACAGAAGCTGCTCCGACGGGGTCATGGAAGAATACGGCACGGCCCACAGTATGACCTCCATGCATTCGGCAATCGCCGTGGCAGTATCACCCTCATCGTTGGACTGTTCCACCTGTTCGTTCCCCCTGGTCCAGAGCTCCTCTCCTAGTTGGAGCAGCGCATCGACATGGCCGTTGGTGAGGAGCGCCTGCAGTTGCTCCCGAACATGGGAATAATCGGGGAGGTTCCCTTCGTCTTTCCAAGGGTTGTGCCAGGCGGGCTCGGCGGTGATGTTCCTGATCTCCCGCCGCAGAGAACTCACGACTTTATCGACCCGGCCTGTTGCGAGTTGTTCCTTTTCCAGCATCCCGCGCTCAATCTCCGGATAACGGCCGCTCAGATCCATCAGCAGCGCCACCAGCTCTTCATTGTCCATTCCCTCAAAGATCTTCCGCAGCCGTGCCTTTCCCATTCCCGTTGCGGGCGCGGCAATGAATTCAGAATCTTCATATTCCTCCCCCCATTCGTCATCGTCTCCGTAATCATCGTTCGAATCGTCGAAGAGGGCCTGGAATAGATCATCATTCTCGGCGAGCAAAGGTATCGTCTTCTTTTGCTTCACGTGCTCTGCCGCCGCCAATACGACCGACACCGTATGCTTGCACGGACCCCAGTCATAGGGACAGGTGCAGAAATAGTCGAAGTCACCGTCTGAATCCAAGTGGACGGAGGTGGCGTACTCCTCGCTTCCCGACACCCATGCCGCCAAGGTGCCGTCTTCCGTGCGTGAAAGTCCTTTGACGTTCCTTACGTATGATTTGCCGCGATTCAATATCTTTGCGCCCGCCCCTTCCCGCAGGTCATCCAGGGCCAGATTCCGGAGAACGGCGCTGATTTTTTTCATTTTTTGCCTCCGTCGGGATTAACTTTCAATGGGAGGGAAACAGTCATGCAGTCCTGTCAATTTCAGGCTATGATCCTGAGATCGGTAGAGAACCTATCCGTCTTTCCGGAATAACACGAAACGTCATGATCGTGCTTTCTCACCTTGTCAGTACTCCATCAGCATTCGTGCCAGGCGATGCAGTTCCACATTGGCCAGAGCCGCGACCTTCTTCTTGACTGCCCGCGAATAATACTCCTTTTCAGTCTTGGTCAATGGCAGTCCGTCCAGTTTCTTCCGGAACAATTCTTTCTGCTTGGGAGAAAACAGCTGCGACAGGGCATACTCAAGCGATAACTCATCATAGGTATCTTTTCGCTGTCTGCTCTTTTCAGCATCCTTCTCAAAATAAAGCTCAAACACCCCTTTAAGCCGTCCCGCTTGAAACTCTCTGCCGGCAAAAGAAAAAAGATCATCATGTGCCAGTGAACTTTTTAATTGTTTGAGCTGAGACATATGCCGAACTGAAAGTTTTTCTTTCAACTGTTTCGTCCAGTAGAAGGACAGATGATAGGATTCATAGAGAGCCAGTGACAGAAGTAACAAGGCGTGGAAATCTTCTTTTTCCTCTTCGCCGGACAGATTGTCCAGAACGCTCTTATATTCAAAACGATAATCCCTTGCGGCATTCACGAGTAGAACCGGAAAACCTTCCCAAAGACGGGTATCGCGGCTTTTCACCACATCGGCGAGCGTCTGGTTGACATCAACCTCCTCGACGGTCTCCATTAGCGGCAAGCCGAGCCGCGACAGCCTTTCCAGCAACGTTTTGTCAGACATAAAGTTTCTCATCCCGGAGGAGATCGATAAAACGGTTAATATGCACGCCTATACGCTCTTCGGCTATATCATAACTGACCAATTCGCGGTAATGGCCCATAAGCCGCCCAATATCGATATTCCTGCCACGGGCTTTCATTAGCATCAGGCAGTCCTCGAAATCAACCCCGGTCCCGCGCATCAACTTGCTGGCGATCAGATCGTATTCATTCAGAATCCCGATATACAGGCGTGAGTATTCCATCAGCAAGCTGTGATTTCCCGGCTCCAGTGGCGATGTCAGCAGTTCGGTAGTATGGATGCGCTTGCCCGGAAACAGATCGAATCTGAAGATGTCACCTTTCCTCTGCCATCCGGAAGCCGTGACCGGCTCATAATCCAGCTCTTTCAGCACCCTTTTCAGATAGTTATACTCTGACATGTTGGGGACCATAAAATCGACATCCTTGGTGGATGGCTTGACATCCAGCAAGGTCATCGCCGTTCCGCCGCAGGCGATGAGATGCAGCTTTCTCTTAAGAAAACGGTTCCATTGCGCCAAAACATCGAGCAATTTCTGCTTGTTGAGCCGATATTCCATGCTTCATCCTTTATAGTACAATTAATTGTATATAAACATACAATAATTTGTACTTAAATGTACAGTATAATTTTGACTTTGACGTTGTTTAATATTGCTCGAAAAATATGCCAGCTGCACCATTATGGATATGCAAGCACTAAGCGGCTGCTGGAATATGGCAGCGTCGGCCAGACATGGATAGGCGCTGAGAGCGTAGCATGGTGAGAGAAGCGGGCAGAGAAATATATCCCTTTCAATTTTCTGCCTCAGATTTGTCAACCTGCTTGAAAATCCGCATCAGCTCCAGTTCCCATCTCTTCATGGACGTTTCTTTCTCCTCATCGTACTCGTACAGATTGTAGATCGCGTCCAATTCCTTCGGCAGGTGGTTGACGACCCGTTCCCGCCATTCCAGCGGGACCTTGAGTCGTGCAAGATGGGTGACGGCGGTTCGTCTCAGGTCGTGCGGAGTGAACTTGGCAATGGAAATCTTATTCGCGTCGAAGTTCGACCTGAGCACATGCCCCATGGCCCCTTCCTGGATCGGCTTTTCCTTTGTCTTATGCGGACAGTGAAAGAGATATGTTTTCGGCTTGGTAACGCCGGTTTTGAGATTAGTTGACACAAGAGGACCAATCAGTTCCAACCCGAGATTTGTCAGGTAGACCCTGTGTGCCTTTTTGTTCTTGGTCTTTTCCTTCGGGATCGTCCACCAACTTTCGGAGATCTCGTGCGCGTGCATTCCGATCACTTCTCCGGGCCTCTGGCCGGTCACAAGGGTCAGCTTGAGGGCGCGTCTGATCTCATCCGACATATCCGCCTCATCGAGTTCATGCCACAGGGTCTTGATTTCCTTGTCCGACAGAGCCCGGTCCTTCTTGTTTTTCGGCGCCGGACGCTTGACCCCCAGGAACGGAGTCGTTTCTAACATCCCTTGGTCGATGGCCCAGTTGTACATCTTGCGGGTAGATTCCAAGACATTTTGCGCCTGGCCGGGCCGGCCACGATCAACGATCTTCTGCAGCAACTTCGTTGCGTCGAGTTTGGTGATCTCATTCGCTTGCCGTTTTCCCCAGGCAGGCAGAACGTCTTTTGCGAGCGTCAATTCGTCTTTGTGCCAACTCTTCTTGTGGGCCTTGGCATACTTCTCGATGTAGCGGTCGATCAGGTCCGCTACCGTCAGGGCCTTTTGCTGTTTTGTCTCTTCTTCTTTGGCGGTTGCCCGAGCAGCCTCCGCCTCGACCTCGATGGGGTCGAAACCGTTTTTTCGCAATTTGTATGCGTCACCGTATTTTTGTCGGGCGTCGGCAAGGGATGTATGGGGATAGTTTCCGAGATTGAGAAACCGGAGCTTTTCCTGGAAGCGATATTTGTAGAATAAAATCTTGCTTCCACCGGCACGCATCCGGACACCGAAACCATGCCCTTCCATGATATCCCGATCCTTACCCCCCTGCGGCTTCAGATTTTTGAGAAAGGTATCAGTAAATTTGCTTTTCACCGTCTTGACCCCGTGATACTTTCCGTGATACTTTTTTGCTGGCTGGAAGGGAAATACTGTGATAACCTTGTATACATCAAGACACACATTATATGACAAAACATATTGAAAGTAAAGGGTAATTTTTTGATTAAGGAATCAGGCAGGCACATATTGAAACAGCTGGAAAACAGTAAAATATGCGTTCGCAACGCATAGGTCGACGGTTCGATCCCGTTCATCTCCACCAATAATTTAAAGGGGTTAGGCGATATTGCTAACCCCTTGTTTGTTGGAGTTGCAAAATAGTTGCTGTTAAGAATTATTTCTCAGTGGATTCCTGTTCAGCATCACCTGCCCCACCGCTTTGGCCCATTCTTCTGTATCTTTTGCTCATGTCGGTATAAAACCCCACCGAAAAATAGGCTGTAACGGCAATTAATTCCTATTGGAAGGATGGCCTCGTTGATTTCCTCAGCAGTTTCTGTATAATGCCCAACGACTAAATGAGGCAGGATAAAGTTTTTATCTAGAAGGGGGCAACGATGTACAGACACATTCTAATCAACATCTCCATTTTAATACTCCTGACAGGATCGGCACTTGCTGAAGAGGTCAATCCGGTCGTTGGTAAGGTTGGGAATTTTGTTCTTAGGGAAGCAGACCTAGAACGGCTACTAAACTATCAGTCACCCGAGGCATTGCAGAAGGTGCAGGCTGATCCGGCAAAGCGTTCCGAAATAGTCAGACAGCTTTTACTGGCGAAAGCAATAGCAGTCATATCAAGGAATGAAGGTTTCGATAAGAAACCCGAAATGAAGGAGCAGCTCGCTTATGTGGTCGACAACTATCTCGCTGATCAATATATCCGTAAGGTAGTAACAGCCAACGTAACGATTACAGAGGATGAACTTAACAAGTACTATACGGGACATGAAAAGGACTTCCTTCTTCCGCAGAGTGCCAGAGTCCGCCATATCTATTTCGAGGTTTTAAAGGAAGCTACCTCTGAGATGAGGGAGAAGGCTAAGGCCAAAGCCGAAGCAGTATTAAAGCAACTGAAAGATGGGGCAGATTTTGCTGCCATTGCACGGGAATCTTCTGAAGACAAAGATTCAGCTGCTAAGGGAGGAGATCTCGGTGTAGTATCTCCGGACAAAACAAATTCAAAGGAATTTGAAAAGGCACTGTTTGCTCTGAAGAATGGAGAGACGAGTAAAGTTGTGGAAACACCCTTCGGCTACCACATCATCAGAGTTGACGAGCGTACTGAACAAAGGACAGCAAGTTTCAATGAAACAAAGGAATACATTCGTCCCATCTTAAAGGCTGAGATAGAGCGGAAGAAAGCCTCGGAGTTTTTCGAAAAGGTAACCAAGGATTCGGGACTTGAAGTGGTGAAGCAGGCGACGGCCACCAACGAGGAGAATAAACCGCAGAAGAAGGAGTAACCCTTCCTTTTCAGAAATAATAATCGAAGCCAGATGAATAAAGCTAACCCACAAACAGGGGCAGCGATCGACATTCCCGTATCCAAGGCCGTCAAGTTCAAACCTGGCAAGGGGCTGAAGGACGCTGTAAAGTAAGAATCCTACCAGAGGTGTCGGGGCTACCCAATGAAACAAAAAACCAGAAAAAGGTATCCGGCAAGGAATTCAGGACCGGTCTGAAGTTAGTAAAGTGGGAATCGAAATCGTTGTCATTTTTTAAGGAGCTAAGGGCGTTATTGACATTGGCGGCGACAGAGTCGCCTTAATTTTCTCCTAAAGGTTAAAGCAATGACCGGCGCAGACAAGGCGGCAATACTTCTTCTCTATCTGGGGCCTGAAGCCACCAGTTTTATTTTCGAACATCTTGACGATGACGAGATCAAGCAGATTGGTCAGAGCATGACCACCCTAGGCCATGTTTCCAAACCTACCATCGAGGAAGTAGTTACCGAATTCACCAACTTGACCGATCCTGAGGTCGGCTTCTTTTCCCAGGGGGAAGAATTCGTAAAGAAGGTCCTGGAGAAGGCGCTTGGCGCTGAAAAGGCCGATGTTCTCCTCCAGGAACTCTATAATACCTCTAAAGGCGATACGACCAACATACTCGCCAGCATGGACTCAAAGACGATAGCCAATTTCCTCTCCCAGGAGCATCCACAGACTGTCGCCGTCATCCTTGCAAAGCTCCGGCCGAAGCAGACCGGTGACATTATTACCCTACTGCCACAGGAAATGCAGGCTGAGGTGGTTATGAGGATTGCGGATGTTGACCAGGTATCGCCGGAGATTCTGGCGGAAATTGACGAGGTGATCCGCAAGGAGCTAAACGCCCTCGGCGGGATGCAGCGGTTCAAGGTGGGCGGGGTTGATAAAGTGATTGATGTTTTTGGCCATTTTGACCGTACTCGGGAAAAGAGAATCCTTGACCGTCTGGACGAGATCAATCCGCCATTAGCCGAGATCATCCGGAAACACCTGTTTACCTTCGAAGACATTTTTGTCCTGGATGACCGGGCCATTCAGGCGATTATGCGCGAGGTTTCCAATGACACTCTGACGCTAGCACTGAAAACCAGCAGCGACGGCATAAAGGAAAAAATATTCAGGAATATTTCCAGCCGTGCAGCCCAGATGATCAAGGAAGACCTGGAAGTTATGGGACCGGTAAGGCTCTCGGATGTGGAAAAGGCCCAGACGGAGATAGTAAAGGTTGTAACAAGGCTGGAGGAAGAAGGTCAGATCGTCATTGCCGGTCGCGGAGGGGATGATGTCCTTGTGTAATTGTGGTCAGAGAGCCGGATGATTGAGGTATCGACATCCGTACGGCCCGGTGACGCTCGCCCCTGTCTATGGCATTGTCACGACCACGGCGTATTTGCAAAACGACGTCGGCAGCCCGCGAGAGCTTACCTACGATTTACCTGTTGTTCATTAAAGTCCGATCCGCTCGATGTATGCATATACTCCATTTACTACACTGTAGTCATTTGGGTTCCTCGGACTCAGTAAAACATGAACATCAAATCTTGAAAAATTTGGTGCGTCCTTATAGAAGTTAATTGATGCCATAACTTGAAATCGCCTGGGGGAGTCTATTGGCCAGATTTGATTTGGCTCATGTGAATTTACCTCAAATCCGGCAACCCGCAGGATTTCTTCCGCATCATTAAACGATATTCCAATAGGGATATATTTAATAACAACATCAGTAATGGGGTTTTCAGCTGCTTTTAACGCCCCGGCATCAAACAGTCTTTGATACGTACTATCAATTTCTTCACGAAGCTGCTTGCCTCGCAGTTTCAGTTCTTTTGACGCAATTATTTCTCCCTCCTGTCCGGAAACCTCCCCATATGGTGCCGCTACAAAGGCGAAAGCTACTATTCCAAAAATCAATATTATGTTTTTTATCCAGTTAAACCTGAATGAGTTTTTTACACGATTGTTGATTACCTTTTGCATTCATAAACCTCCCAAAAAAAATATCTAGTCAAAGTTTGTCTGAAAAAACCAACTCTTCAGTGATCATACAAAAAGGTTTTCATAAGATTGTATCTCGAATTATAATATCCGTTCATCTGTTAGCTTCTGCAATCTCTCTACTCTGCATTATTATCAAGCAGTCGATATCCGACAACTTTATATTTATTCAATTTTTGAATTGATTCCATAGAGGCTTTAAGCGTTCCGGCATTAATCCTCCTCAGAGCATCTTCCGTGATAGAAAGAAATTCTATATAGTTATCTTGATTAAATGCTTTTTTAGCTGCGTTTATATACCCTTTAACTGTTTTGAATTTGTACCTTTTGTGAGGGATCGTGGGCTTGGATGGTGTTTGTGGAGGTTCTTGTATTTGTTTTGCAGGTTCTGTTGTAGTTGATGCTTCTTTTGCTTTTGATTGTGGAATAGGTTGCGTGGGTGTTGACAGAGGATTCGGGTCGTTCATCTGAGTGGCTGGATTGTAAATATTGGACGCTGGATTATCTATCTTAAACATTTCTCCAGTTGCAGGCGCTTGCATACAAAAAACTATTGCTACTCCGGTAATTAATCTTCGCAGTGGCATTAATTCCTCAATTTACCAGTCGATTACATCCAAGTCAGCCAACATACTTCAATGGATAAAAGCATCATCATTAAAACCATCGCCAACGAAATATATTTTAACATCCATTTCTCCTGCAACTAACACAACTGTACCATGGCACAGAGCATTTTGAGGTATAACTAATCAACATTACATCAGCCACATCGGTCATATCTCTATCAATCCGGTGACTACTATTTTCCCAATGAGTCCTAAAGGCCTCGCCTCGTCCAGTAGAATCCACCACCACCGAGAAGAAACAGTACAACTAGTACAATAAGAATGGTTTCCATGACTTTACTCCTTTCTCTTTGAATCTGTCCTCATACTAAATAAAAAGCATATGTTGTGCCAAGACTGTATTTAAATGGGCGGCTCTCTAAGGGTTCAGAAGAATTGACAATTTAGCGAGGACAGCGATAGGGGGAGTGCCGTGTGAAGGGAAAACCGTCAACAGAAACCGCCGCATATAACATAACTGTCATATATGACGGGAGAAGAAGCGAAAGTGGAAAACCCAGATTCTATTAAACCCCCATACTGTACCATTATAACTTCTAACTTTCTGATAATTAGTGTATAATTAACTCAGGTGTAGAAAGGTGGCTGTTCAATGCTGAGAAGAGAAAGAAGGTGAGTATATAGAATAAGTTAGCTTCATATCTGAATTTATGATAGTTTGATGGACCTTCTCCTTGATCGGGGGGAAGGTTCTGTTTATATTACCAAGCCGGCAGGAGAATTGAAGTCGTTTAGAATGGGGCAATGTCCCCATAAAAAAAGGAGGAGAAAATGACAAAAGCTGAATTTGCAGGAAAAATTGCAGAGAAGACCGGATTCACGAAAGCAGACTCTGAAAAAGCGGTAAATGCTTTTCTGGAGACAGTTACTGAATCCCTGAAGTCCGGTGATAAAGTTGCTTTTACCGGCTTCGGATCATTTGAGGTTACTGAACGTGCCGCCAGGGAAGCCCGCAATCCTCAGACTGGTGCAACGATACAAATCAAAGCTACCAAAGCTCCTAAGTTTAAGGCTGGCAAAGGTTTGAAGGATGCCGTAGCATAATTTCCTTCCCAGGTATTAAAAAAAACGGTGCTGACTTAATGAGGGTCAGCACCGGGGGAAGCGGAGAGAAATCCCCGGCATATACCGAGAACTTAACAGAACCGGAATTGGCTATTCGTGGGAGCACTGTTTGTGCATTCCATCACCATGCCCTTTTTGGTGCATGGTTTTCAGAAGTGCTAATTGTGCTGGCGTCAGAATGGCTTGAAACTTTGCCTTGGCCTTCACTCCGTTAATAACAAGGTCGGCCTTCATCCCAGCTATCTTTGCGATTTCAGCACGGATTGCCGCTTCGTCTATTTTATCGGCATGTAACAGTGCTTGAAGATTTTGATGCTCGGCACGGAGACTGGCAATAATCGGTTTTACAACACCCTTATTCCCTTCAAATATAGTCTTTGCCTGAGCTTTTTGTTCATCGGTCAGTCCAAGTTTATTTGCAATTTTCTTGAAATCATGGTGATGCTTTTTACCACCATGCATGTCATGCTGGTTGCCACAACCACAATGCTCACCACCCAATTCCCCATCGTGTGCTTGAGCGATACCAACAAATGCTGTTAATGCTGTGATACAAAACATTACTACGATTGTTACCATATTCTTTCGGATTTTTAACATCGTTCTGACCTCCACTGGAATAGTTTTTGTTATCTGCATCCATAGACGCTTTAATCGAGAAAAGGTTACAAATATTATGAGGCTCCACCACCATTGCTTTCATTCCGGTTGGCAGATTGCTGGTCAAGTGGCAAGTGGGCGCCGAATTATCTGCGAGCCTTTCCTGTTATATTTGATATTTCTATCTTGCGATTGCTATACCAAGATTAATTTCTCTATCTTTTCTTCGGACTATATTCAAAGCAATTGTCCTTCACATCCAGCGGTTTAATAAGTTCGGCTGATTCATTCCTTGGAGAGTTCACCTTCTGAGATACCGGATACATTTCCATTCTGTCGGCAGGATAAGGATGGAAGAGATGAGCCAGAACCTCTGGGTCCACAATCTCTTTATCCAGCCAAAGTTTAAACTCTTCTTGATGAAGTATCACAGGCTGACGGTCATGGATATGCTCAATCAGCTTATTGGCATGAGTGGTCAATATTGCACAAGATTCAATATACCCTCCTTCCGGTGATTTCGACTTCTCCCAAAGACCGGCTAGTGCCATGAGTGGTTCATCTTTTAACCTGATATACATTGGTATTTTGGTATTTTCCTCTTGCAACCACTCATAAAAGCCTGATGCAGGTATCAGGCAACGCTTGTATCTGACCGAGTTCTTGAAGGTTGGTTTCTCATGAACCGTTTCAGAACGAGCATTTATCATACTGTTACCAACTGAAGAATCATTTGCCCATGACGGGATAAAACCCCAGTGGAGAAAGCCAAACCGGTTCTGACCATCACCGTTTTGCCGGATTACAGCAATCTTTTGAGTCGGTGAAATATTATATCGGGCTGGGTAAACAGGAATCTCCAGCAGTCCGAATATTTCGGCTAGGAGTTCAGGGGGGATTTGCAGGGTGAATCTACCGCACATTGCTTGTTCCAAGATAAAAAAAAGCCGCATCCGAAGATACGGCTTTCTTCATTAAGTAAAGGAAGATTACTTCGGAGCCGGTTCGGTAGTGGTGGTGGTAGTTTCATCTTTCTTCTCGGTCTTCTTGGCTTTCTTGGCTTTTTTCTTCTTTTTAACGGTTTTCTTGACTTCTTTCTTCTCAGTCTTCACTTCTCCGCTAGGGCTGGTGGTAGTAGTATCAGACTTGACGTCAGTCTTGACTTCAGCGGCACACACAATACCTGCGAAAGAAACGGCAACGAGGGCGGCAACGAGGGTGGACAGAACTTTTTTCATTTGTAAATCCTCCTGAATATTTATAAAGACTACGTATAAAAATGCAAATAACATGCCTGTGCATTAATGCATGTCAACCTGCTGGAATTGCACAAATTATTATAGGTGTGAAAGGAGATTCACTGTAATAGTGCCGCAAAAGCTCCAATTCATACCTTATTTGCGGCATTGCATTGGAATTAGGGTTTCGGCTTCCCACTGCCTATTTGCTATGCAGAGCTTGTTCTCCATTTTTTCAACTCTCATGGAATTGACATCCTCCCGCACCCTAAACGGGGCAGGAGTATGTCAAACTAGCAGTATAAAGAAGATGAGATAAAAGGACATTAAGGAGGTGATTCAATAGAAGGATCGTACTTTTGAATCGGGTTGACTTCCCCAGCAATGAAGCCGATAATCTGCAAAACTGCTTATTGAAGATAAATCACCAAGGAAAAGAACTTATGATCATTACCCCCGGATCTCCAATGGGTAAAGGACTGCCCGGCAAGAGCATTGGGGATTCAGTTGTGATCGGACCGGGAAACAAGCGAACGGAGTACGAAATTGTTAAAGTCAGTTGAAGTTGTTATAGTGTATGAAGAGGGTTTCCCGACAGAAAAACAGTCTGACTACCATGAGGAAGGGGTGGACGTCCCGCTGGATAGGATCAATCCGGAGACCTTGCGGAACCTGATCACCGAGTTTGTTACCAGGGAATGGGAGGAACTTGGCAATTCCAGCGATACGCTTGATGACAAGATCAAGCAAGTATACCAGCAGTTGCAGGAAAAGAAAGCAAAGGTGGTATTCGACCTGACATCGAATACCTGCAATATCGTACCGGTTGAAAGAAAATGAAACGGCTGCCACACTCTGAAAAAGGAGTTTATTCTGGGATGGCCGAAAAGCTTGATCAGAAAGAAACCATTACGAGACTTGTTACCTGGATATTTTTTGCGATCGCACTATTTTCCTTTGATCAGGTTTCCTCTGCGGAGATGCTGACCCCGGCAGTCGAACTGCAGGTGATATCGTTTACTCTTTTTCCGGAGAGAAGCTTCCTGTCGGGTGAAAGTGCCATCACAATTTCCGGAGCGGCAGGGAAGATGACCTTTGCACTTTCTCCTGCCGCCACGATCGAGCGGGTCACCGTTGCGGGTGCAAAAGGGAGCTTTTCGTTCACCGGGGGAAATCTTACTCTGGACCTCCCTCCGGAGAGTCTGAATAAAACAGTCAATGTTATAGTCGGCTACCACGCCGTATTTAACGACATCGTCCCAAAGCATCCAGTGAACGACGAAGACCCGACCTTCGGCGTAACCGGGACAATCAGTCCGGAAGGGACTTTTCTGGGAGAGGGAGCCGGGTGGTATCCGATCCCTCCCGTAACAACACTGCGGCGGGTCGTTACAATAATTGCACCGGCTGGCACCGAAGCGGTTACTTCCGGGAAAAGGGTTTCACGGGAAACGAAGAATGGACTTTCCCGGTCAACATGGGTCGAGGATAGGCCGGTGGGAAACCTCTCACTGGCAGCGGGGCCATACCTGATTGAAGGTAGACTGGAGAAGGGTGTACTGCTCTCTACCTATTTCTACCCCGATAACGCCCCGCTTTCCCGCCGGTATCTCGACGCATCCTCCCGGTATATTGCATTTTACCAGGAACTGCTCGGGACATACCCTTTCGAGAAATTCGCAGTAGTGGAAAATTTCTTTCCGACAGGCTACGGTTACCCTTCATACACCCTGCTGGGAAGTGCAATTATCCGCCTCCCCTTCATTGTCGATACGAGCCTTCCCCATGAAATTGCACACAGATCGGAA
>OBLT010002029.1_pt1 | contig 12751 bp, 9 predicted proteins | sample 1518721 | NCBI WGS metagenome assembly OBLT01 (sample SAMEA3539307, study PRJEB22396) | soil metagenome | biome: tundra; feature: field; material: soil | place: USA | collected 2010-05 | depth 0.15 m | reverse complement strand
CTACGAACTTCGTCATACCTCGGCAGAATCCATGATCCATATCGCATTCGCCCACTTGCTCCCGCCCCGATCCCCTTAGTTTCTGGACAGGTTCTAAGATCTTCCATTTTACCTGCGTTGTTATTGGGACTGGTGTCGGTGGCTTTTGCCGATACCGTTGAGCTAGGTAGCTTCGGTAATACAGGTAAAGGCCTGAGTAACTTTAACAACGCCAACACCGCTTTGGTTTACCAGGGATACAGCTGGTTCGACAGTACGCCGGCTGGCGCGTTTTTTAAACGGGGGGTCTTCGAAGACCCACAACTTCCCCGCTGACAGCCCATGGGCAGGCCCTATCGCGAACTCCATCTATGGCTCCAGTTGGGTATCCTTCGAAAAGAATAGCTACCCCAGCGGTAGCTATACGGCGCCTGACGGTTTCTACGAATACACCTCGACTTTCAGCGCCAATGGAGGGCTTTACGACGGCGTGATCGATGTGCTGGCCGATGACACACTTGCGGTTTGGATCAACGGTACAGCGATCGTGGACTATGCCAAAAGGCCCCAACAGCATTTGCCAGACAAACATGCCGAACTGCACCGAAATCGATCCGGTTACGGTTACAAATCTCTGGCTAAAAATGGCACCAACACGATTACCGTGATTGATGATCAGACCAACGGCGCCTCATCGGGCATTGACTTCCAGGGCCACTTGACGGTCACACTCGAGCCCTGGTCCCTGCTGTACTAGGAACTGGGCTGCTCGGCGTTGCCGTCTTTGTTTTTTGGGAATCGAAGTCGTCTAGCCCGATCTCCCATTTGTAGTCTTCTTCCACGCAGACCCTCTGGAGGGCGCAGACCCCGCGCTCTCCAGATAGTGATCCTGGATCACACCTGGGTACCGAGCATGGGTCGATAAACTCTTTCGATCGTTGTAGGTAGAATTCCGTTCGGATAGGGCCGGGAAAAGATGCTATTGAGGCGCGTCTGCCCGGCATTCCGCAGGATTTTCATCCCAAATTGAACCTGCTTTGCCCAGAAAGAGGAATTATTTTTGGAAAATCCCTGCAAGATTTTGCGCATATCCCCAAAATCTACTGCGTAAGTAGCTGAATCTAAAAGCTCTATGTTTGGAACGCAATCTGCATATTAGGAAGGCGAGAGCTAATGGGGCAAGCTTTCGGGGGCTGCATTGCACTTCCTGTAAACGGGGATTCCAACATTCGGCACTCTTTCCCAAAGTGGAGCCAATGCTCACGAGGCATGGAGACGAGAGTCTTCCTGCGAATCTTGGGCGCGGGAATTGCAAGCTGTTTCGAGATTTATCAAGTACGACAGTGAAGCCCAAGGCTCTGCCCATTGGCCAGATTTTTCCAAAGGGTGGAAACGGGACAAATACCCGCGAGGGCGATTTTTAGGGGGGATTATGAAGAAGTTGGGATTTGTTTCACTGGCAATGGCAACTGCCCTTGTGATCACTCCCAGCGCGTCGGCCACTCCATTGGCTTCGGGCTCGATTGTTGTCGGCGGCGCATATGATCAATGGACAAGTACAGATGTCACTCTTGATGACTCACAGTTCTTGGATCTCTCAGGTTACGGTTGGTTGGATGAAACTGGCTATCCGCCGACATGGTCTAGTTTCAGCATTTCGAGTACCCAACAAGGACAGGCCACCGGCTTCGACATCGCCGCCACTGCCCCAGAACCGAGCAGCCTGCTGCTTCTTGGCTCTGGACTTCTTGGGATCGCTTTCGTTGTCTTTCGGAAGGCCAAGCAATCCCGCCCGGTTATGAATCTGAAGGCATAGTTAGTTCGTTCCTCTAATTCCTCCGAACTGAAGGGCTAGGAAACTGCCCTTCAGATCGCCCGCAAACCCCACCCAACCAGGTGGGGTTTGCTTTTGTCGGGACTCAAAGCAGATCGAATTCGACGAACGGATCCACCGCCAGGAACAGGGGCTTCATTTGTCAATGAAATGGAAACCCTTAGAAATCCGGATTCGTCCCCGCAAGTGATTCCCGTGATGCCGACGAAAACGAAAATTGCAGATGTTTCTTTGGCAGTGAAGGCAAGCGCACTCGAAACTCTAATATGATGATTCTGGATGCACTAGTTGCATTGCTTGCAGGCGTAACTCTCAGAAGGCAACTCCAACTCTAATGAAACTTCCTCGACACGCAGAACTTTGGCTCGCGCCGTACTTGAAAGATCGTCTTCGGAAGGCAATTCGGCATAAGAAGCCGAAACGTGCCTGGGTAGCGATCACAGACCACTATGAGCCACTCGGAATGGGTGCGTCTGTTGAAGTTGCTCTCGGTCGCGTTGCGCATTGGCGTGACAACTGGCCGCAAATTGCCGACGACGCTCCGCGAGATGCGGCGGGGCAGCGCGCCCAGTACAGCTTCTTCTACCCTCAGGAGGAGTACCGGAGAGATATCGTTGATGGTATTGCGGAGATGGTGCGGCTCGGCGTCGGCGACGTAGAAGTGCATCTGCATCACGATAATGAACAGAGCGTCTGTTTCATCCAAAAGGTGACGGAGTTCTGTAGCCGTCTCACAGGAGATCACGGCCTACTTCGCAAGCAGGACGGTCGCACCGTTTTTGGCTTCATTCATGGCAACTGGGCGCTCGACAACTCGCGCCCTGACGGCAAGTGGTGCGGCCTCAACGGAGAAATTGCGCTCCTACGCGACCTTGGCTGTTACGCAGACTTCACCATGCCATCACTTCCGTCGGCAACCCAGGGGCGCGTTGTGAACCACATTTACTGGTGCACGAACAATCCCGACAATCGTCCCAGGTCCTTTGACCGTGGAATCGAAGCAACTGTTGGCGGTGGTCGGCGTGGCGATCTGCTCATGATTACCGGCCCGCTCGGTTTGCGCTCTGGAAGGCGGCTGATGCCCCGGTTGGAGACAGGCGAGATAGCAGCCTACGACATGCCGACGCGCTCACGAGTCCACCACTGGTTCGATTTGGCTCCGACGATCGGTGACGATCTTTTTCTAAAGCTCTATACTCACGGCGCGGCCGAAAGGAATCTCGAACCGCTGCTTAACGGAGGTCTCGCCAATCTCTTTCGCTGGCTAGCGGAAGAAGCGGATCGAAGGGAGATCGAAATTCACTGGGCCACTGCCTGGCAAATGTATCAGGCTGCCGACGCGCTGATTCACCGCCGTTGAAACTGACCGGGCTGCTTCTTTCTCTTTGACAATCGCAACGAAGTTGGAGTCGTCCTCCACTTTGCCGGGACGAATTTCTGCTTCGTGCGCTTCGTTTTGCACCCTGTTTCGGTGGTGTCTTACCTCATGCCCGTGATGAGGATCACCGGCTCTATGAAACAGATCAAAAGTAACAGTTGTGCGGGTTGTCGGCGGCGATTTGCTCAGAGTAAAGTTAATTGATGCATAAAGTTACAACCAGGGAGGAACCTGTGCCCAGCAAGCAGTTCGATGCACTTGTAGTCGGCTCCGGCGCCGCGGGAAGTTTTGCCGCGAAAGAGCTTACACAACGTGGTTTGGAAGTGCTTCTCTTGGAGGCCGGACCGAATATCACAGAGGATGATTTCAAGGTCCCCGACAAGCCGAAACAAAAAGGGATCAACCTCAAGACGCGCATTCTCGCCGTTCTGCGAGGCCAGTATATTCAAGCCAGGCTTGGGTATTTCAGCGACCAGATCAAGCACCTGTTTGTGAACGATTGGAAGAGTCCGTATACCACGCCCCCGGGGCAGTTCTACCTTTGGATTCGCGGAAGACAACTTGGAGGCCGCCTTCATCTTTACGGACGCGTTTTACTTCGCATGTCCGACTACGACTTCAAGGCAGCGAGCAAAGATGGATTTGGAGAGGATTGGCCTATTTCTTATGCCGACCTCGCTCCCTATTACGACCAAGTTGAGGAATTCCTGGGCGTCTATGGTTTGCGCGACAACGTGCTCAGCCTTCCCGACGGGAAATATCCCAACAAGCCCAAACTGACAGCGCTCGAACAGGACTTCAAAGACAAGGTCGAAGCTAAATGGCCTGAGCGCTCCGTCATTTCCTGGCGGTATGCAGCTCCCAATCTCAAGCGTGTGCCGCTGCCGATCCTTGCCGCGAAGGAAACAGGCCGGCTCACGATTCGAACCGATGCAATCGTGAAGAAGATCACGGTTGATCCAGGTACCGGAAAGGCGACAGGTGCGGAGTTTATTGATCGGCTGACAAAGAAGACTGAAACTGTTTCGGCAAATGTGGTTGTTCTGTGCGCATCCACTATCGAGTCAATCCGCCTACTCCTCAACTCGGCTTCGCCGAAACATCCGAATGGTTTGGCCAACTCAACGGGCCTGGTTGGACGCTACTTCATGGATCAGTGCCCAAGTCAGATTTACGGATCCGTCCCTGGAACCAAGGGATGGGAGCTTGATGATTCGGCGCCCTCGGATCCTTTCTATGGGCCTTCGGGCGGAGTTTGCATTCCTCGATTCCAGAACCTCAACGGTGTTACAAATCCAAAATTCGTCAGAGGCTTTGGATTTCAGGGAGCCATTGGGCGGACCTTTGTTCCTGAAGATCGTCCTGCTGTTTTCGGGATCATGGGATTTGGTGAGACGCTCCCTTACTACGACAACTGCGTCACTCTCAATCCGAGGCGAAAGGATGCGTGGGGCATTCCTGTGCCACACATCAAGTGTTCGTTGGCCAACAATGAGCATGAGTTGCTGCGAGAGGAAATGAGATCGATTATTGAGATGGTTGAAGCTTGCGGCTACAAGATCGCATTTGCGGGGTCGGCTCTTGGCCTCGAGAATGAGAGAGAGGCTTTTTCTGAGGCTGGCTGGCTCAGCAGGCTCCTGTTCCGAAAATCATTCAAGAAGAATATGGCTGTTGGAGCTTCAATTCATGAGTGCGGCGGTGCCCGCATGGGCGCCGATCCAACCAAGTCGGTTCTCAACTCATACAACCAAAGCTGGGATGTAAAAAACCTGTTCGTAACCGACGGAAGCTGTTTTGCCTCGAGTGGCACTGTCGGTCCTGCGTTGACAATCATGGCCCTGACGGTGCGAGCGTGCGAGTACATCGCGGGTGAATACAAGGCGAATGCACTCTAAGGCCACGCAACGTCAACCCGAACGATCTCGGATGTTGTCAGAGCCAGGCCCCTGTGGTGAGCCTTGGAAATTAGTTGCCGGCTCAGTTTGTGCGCGCCGGAACCCGCTGCGAATTGAGCAATCGCTGACGCATGAGCGCCAGGTCCGCGCTCGTAAACCGGTTGCTCTCGACCGCTCGCGCGTTCGCCCGCAGATGGTCCTCGCGCATCATCGAGAACACCAGCGCGTGCATGCCCGAACCATTCAAGACGAGTCCAAGGATAGCTTCAAGGAGTACCTGCCAATCAAGGTGACGCAACTTGTCGCGAAGCTCGGCAGGGACCATCTTTTCGGCGGCCATCGCGGCGAGAGCCATTCGTATTTGTGCGACACGCACTTTGCTGCCGAATGGATGGTTGGCAATCAGAAGCATTGCACGCTCGTTGCGCTCCGCTAGTTTGGCAACCAGTGGATCAAAGGGGTTGGCGCCAAATTGCATTGCGCCCAGTGTCGACGGCCCGTTTGCTATGGCTTCGTCGATCACGTCTACTCCTGCATAGAGGCCCACCCGCAGCACTTTGCCTGCCTGGATGAGAGCATCGAGTTCAGCCATCAGATCCTGTTGCTGAATCGCGCTTGCCGTGGCTTCATGCAGAAAAAGCACGTCGACGCGATCAGTCCGTAGCTGTCGAAGGCTCGACTCAAGTGATGCCCGAAGTCCAGCAACCGTGAAATGGCCGGGCATGACGTCACGCTTGCTTTCCCGGCGCAGGAGGCCACGAACTCCCGGCACATGAATGGCGGCTCGGACCGCAGGGATCGCTGCTCGCTTGAGTGCGCTTGGCCTTACCGGAGTGATCCCGAACTTCGTCGCTACCACGGCTTGGTCGCGCTTTCCAAGCAGGAATTCGCCCAGCACCGCTTCGGCATCGCCATATCCGTAACTGCGCGCACTATCGAAGAGCGTGATGCCTGCGTCCCAGGCAACCTTCATCGCGTGTAGCGACGCGGTTCGGCCTACACGTCCCAGCACCGAACCGCAGCCGAATCCCAGTACAGATGTCTTGATTTCACCGCACGTGCTCTGTCGCATCTGCTCCATTTTATCGCGCAGGGACACCCAGATGCGTTTGTAGACTCCGGTCGATCGGGCCAATTCTTGTTTGAGTTGTGTGCACTTCTCGCTTTCCCAACACCCGGTTACCGCTGCCCGACCATTTTTATTCATAGTTTAGGCTTCATCGAAAACCACAGTAACTCGACAGGTTCTTGAGAGACATGAGAAGCGCTTCCTTTACTGTAAGATGGCAGTTGGGATGGCAGCGCGGCTTCAGCGCAGCACGGACTAACCAATGGCAGACCACGCGAAGAGTCTCCTGAATGTACTCCTGATTACGTATGCGTTTCCGCCGGCAGGAGGCGTAGGGACTTTGCGTGCCGCAAGCCTTGCACGCTACCTACCTAATGAAGGTATTCGGTTCGATGTGCTCACCACTCGCAATCCATCCTCAGTGGGCACCGACCCAAAGCAACTCAAGGGTATACCGCCCGAAGTGACTGTTCATCGCACGATGACACTCGACCTCCCGTTCGGGATCAAGAAGCGGCTGAAGAGGTTGCTTACCGGAGCGAAACCGCCCACGAATCAAGCAGGCGATGGCGGCCCTCCGAAGAAGCCGAGCTTTCTCAAGCGAACTCTTCAGGACGCTTTGCTGCCCGATCCCCAGGTCACGTGGCTTCCCATGCTCACCCGAGCCGCTCGCCGCATCGTCAGGGAGCGGAAGATCGACCTCGTACTGGTGACCGCGGGGCCCTACTCCAATCTTCTCGTCATTGAAAGGCTCCGCAAGGAGTTTCCAAATCTTGCGATCGTGGCGGATTTTCGAGATGAGTGGCTCGCGACCGCATTTGATGTAGCAAGCTTTCAATTCAGCCTGAGCGAGCGTGCCCTTCGATTTGCTCGGAAAGCGGAAGCCAAGGTTGTGAAGGATGCAACCGAAATTGTTGCAGTTACCGAGGCTGCACGCCTTGCGATTCGTGCCCGCTACCCATCGGAACCTGAGAGCAAGTTTCATCTCATCCCGAACGGGTTCGATGCAACTACCCTTGTCCGCTCCACACCTTCACCAAACTCACGCTCTGACGACAAGATCGTGGTCACGTATGTCGGCACTGTCTACGCCTCAACTGAACCGACGATGCTGGTTGAAGCCTTGCACTCGCTGCCTCTGGAGGTGAAGTCTCGATTCAAATTGCGCTTCATCGGCCACATTGAAGAGCCTCGATACCGCAATGCCCTGCTTCAGCTAGGGGACATGGTCGAATTGAAGGGGTACCTGCCGCAGCACGAGGCATTGGCTGCGATGAACGAGACCGATTACGTCCTGCTGATTACGCACGATCGCCTGAACGTCTCTGCAAAATTCTACGATTACATTGGCGCAGGCAAGCCCATCCTTGCTTGCGTGCATCCCGATGGCGACGTACGACACCTTGTAGAAGCGCTCCGCGCGGGTTGGTGGGCGGACAGTAGCGATGCAGGAGGGATGCGCCAGCTTTTTCTGGACGCAGCTTCGCGGGGCAATTCGCTGGCGAGTGAGTTTCGGCCAGACAATGAGAAGATCGCGCAATACGAACGGAAGGTGCTTGCGCATAAATATGCGGGCCTGCTGCACTCCATAGCGGCTCGCCATTATAGAACCGACCGACTCATTCCAGTGGCCGACCTCGCGCAAGAGGTCCGGTAGCGATGCTCAAGATTGCTGTCGTCACTCGGTATTTCCCGAATTCAGAACAACCAACCCACGGCCGGTCCGCATATCAGACATTGCGGGTCCTCGCCCGCGAGGCAGAAGTGCGGGTGTTCTATCCCAACTCCGTCTATCCGTCGTTTCTCAAGCCGCGAAGCAGGACTTACAACAATCTCGATGCCTCTTACAGCCTGCCGGATGTCAACGTAAGTTACTACGACTATCCTGCGCTGCCCCTGCTTTCCCGGCCATTCAACGGCGGGATGGCCGCACGCGTTCTCCTGCCCCATGTCAAAATTTTTGCGCCCGACATCATTTTCAGTTTCGTTCTTTACCCTTATGGGTATGCAGCCTTGCAAATCGGCAAAGCCCTTTCCGTTCCCGTTGTCGCCATGGGTATTGGATCTGACATTCACAGCATCGGCGATCGGCTTTCGGCTATGCGCACGCGATCCGTTCTGCGCGAGGCCGATTTTCTCGTTACCGTCAGTGAAGATCTGCGGAAAAAGGCCGTCGGCATGGGCGCACCGCCGGCGAAGACTCGCGCCATTGTCAATGGCTGCGATCTATCGGTCTTTCATGTGATGGATCGCCTTGAAGCGAGAGAGAAGTTGCACATTGACCCGGCTACGGATGCGGTGGTTTACATTGGGCGCATGGACCTGAAGAAGGGCCTTCGTGAACTCGTCGAAGCAGCGGCTTCACTGCATCCACAGCGGCCTAACTTGCACGTCTATCTGGTTGGGGAGGGGCCAGACTTGGCGGCAATCGAGAACGCAGTTCAAGCACATAATGCCGGAAGTTACATCAACGTGCTGCCTGCCTGCTCCTTCGATGATGTTGCAATCTGGAACGCGGCATCTGATCTGGTCACCCTTCCAAGCTATATGGAGGGTTGCCCAAACGTCATTCTGGAAGCGCTGGCCTGCGGCCGCCCAGTGGTCGCTACGAATGTGGGTGGCATCCCCGAGATTATGGGTGACGAGTGCGGGCGCCTCGTACCCTCCAGGGATCCGGCCGCGCTGGCGTTCGCGTTGGCATCTGTTCTGGACACAACCTGGGACGCAGCGGCGATCTCCGCTCTCCGTGGTCGCAGCTGGAGCACCGTGGCAGCAGAACTACTCGAGATCTTCGAGTCGCTATTAGCGGGTCGTCAGGCGGCGGTACATGCCAGGTAAACTGCCCTTCGGCCGTCAGGAGATCTGGGTATGACAGTCCTGCACACGGCGGTCCGATCACTCGTCCGTCTGCTCGCAGTGATCGGACTCCTCACGGTGCTGGTGATCACGACTCCCATTGTCTCTTGGTGGGCATTGGTCTACTCCGGCCCCATCGAGCAGCCAAAAGGGGATGTTCTCATCCTGCTCAGCGCGGCTGCTGATGATGAGGGCGGCATCTCCTACTCGTCTTACTGGCGCGCGCGGCAAGCGGTGCTTGCCTGGCAAACTGGAGGCTTCAAGAAGATTGTGGTCAGCGGTGGAGGCGGCCCAGGCATCATGAAATTCTTGATTGCAGAGGGGGTTCCTCGAGAGGCGATCGTGGCTGAGTGGCGATCTACGAGCACCCGGGAGAACGCATTGGAGACGGCTCGGCTGCTACAAGGCATGCCAGGCAAAAGAGTACTGCTCACCAGTGATTTTCATATGTTTCGCGCGATTCGCGTCTTTCGCAAGCTCGGAATTGACGTCACGCCCATGGTGGCTCCGGATGTGCTCCACGCCACCGAACACTGGAACGGACGCTTCCAGGCATTCCAGACCATGGTCGTCGAGTCCGCAAAGATCGCAGATTACGGCGTCCGTGGCTGGATCTAGCCTGCAGGGCTTCTCAGTTGGGGTCCGGCCTTGCTGCACCCTTACGAAAAGTCATTCCATTGATGCCGAGGGTTCTTTTGAGTGCCCGGAGTCCACAAATGACCTTCAATTGTGAGTTGCTGATTATTATCGGGGGTCAGTTGTTCGCCACTGACATTTTCACGCGCTCGGTTGTTCCATGTCATTCCCAGCGAGGGTGCTCGGCTGTTGGATAGGCTTTGCAATCTTCGCTTTTCCACTCAGCGGCCTGCCTGAAATCCCGCCGGCGTTCGTTTCCTGGAGCTTATAAAGTAACGATCTATAGCTGATATTGAGCCACTTGGCAGTCTTCAGGCGGCTCCAGCCATTGGCTTGCAATACCTTTAGAATGATCTGCCGCTCCAGGTCCTGCGTGGCAGCCTTGGTGATCTCCTTCAACGAGATTGGAATGGCCAAATCTATATTGGGGACCAGGCAGCCCGGGGCCACCGGGGCTAGGTCTGCGACCAGGACCTCCTCGCTACCGATCAGGACATAGCTGCGAACCAGGTTCTCCAACTGCCTGATGTTTCCTGGCCAACTGTACTGCTGCATCAAGCGCATCATTTCACGCGAAAGCGGCTTCGGATTGAGCCGAAACGCTCTCGAGTGCCGATCGAGGAAGTAGTCGACTAGAATCGATAGGTCTACAGCCCGCTGCCGCAAAGGCGGCACTTCGATGGTGACCGCGTTAATGCGGAAGAAGAAGTCCAGCCGAAAAGTTCCATCTTCGGTCTGCTGTCTCAGGTTTCCGTTTGCCGCGCAGATGAGCCGTGTGTCGACTCGCCTCGACTCCTGCGCGCCGACGCGCATAAAGCTACCATCCTGCAGGACTTGCAGCAACTTTGCCTGGGCCGCCATATCCAAGCTGCCAACTTCATCCAGAAAGAGGGTTCCCTGGTGAGCGAGTTCCAGGCGGCCCCGTTTGGTTACATAGGCTCCAGTGAAGGCTCCCTTTTCATAACCAAAGAGCTCGGACTCAATGAGAGAGTGTGGAATTGCAGGGCAAGTCACCTTGACCCATGCCGCTTTTGCCCGATTGGAACGCGCGTGCAACAATTTGGCAAAGATGTCTTTGCCCGTGCCATTCTCTCCCTGTAGCAGAACAGGAATGTTTGTGTCTGCAATCCGTTCCAGCTTTTCCCGGGCAACAGCCATCGCGGATGATTGTCCGAAGATCACATTCATCGGAGGCAGTTCTCGAGTATCCACAAATTCGGCTGCGCGTGGCAAAGGCATCTTGATTTCCCCGGCGAGGAAGTCGCTCACTGGTCTGTAAGCAACTGCTGAGCCAGACTCTAGCTTTCAGCGATGGTCGAGATACAACTAAAGTAACCTTAGAATCAGTGAAAAGGTAACCACTTTGGGTCTTTATACAGGGTTCTTTGGGTGAGAGACTGCTGGATGTGAAAGTCCTTGCACAAGTGGAGAATCTTTTGCCACTTTCGGTGGTAAGATTCTTCTCAAGTGACTTTACGGTTACGTCCCCCGGGGCCTCCCTTTTTTTGGTGAAATAGATCCCGCATCGGCGGAGATTTTATAAAACAGCTCGCAGTCGATAGCTTTGCGAAGCGTTTCATCCTTTTTGTGCTGGTTCACAAGAGGCACAACGGCACCTTGGGAGGGGTTTTTGGGGCAGGCACAATTGTACGAGGATGGCAAGCCAATCAGAGGGACAGGGATGAAGGCACAAGAAACGAAGCGCCCACAAATCGCGGTTCTCGATGCAAATCCGGCCATCCTGGATTACGTGCACCGCATCCTTTCGGACAGGTTCAACGTTAGCCTCTTTACTGAGGCCACGGAAATGACACGGAGCCTAACGGAATCTCCGGCGCCTGATCTTCTCATGATGGATTGGCATGTTTCCGATGACGACTCCGAAGATAATGCTCTGCGTTTGCTTTCTAAGACCCGCGCCTCGAATCCGGCGCTTCCGATCATCATGCTGGCTTGCTCAGCCGAGTTGAAGGAAGTTGTGGCGGCCACTCGAATGGGCGCAACCGACGTGATCCTCAAGCCGTTTAGGAAGAGCGACATTGATCTTGCAGTACAACAGTGCCTGAAGGAAGCTACAAAGACCGTGGTCGGTGACGACATCAAGGAAATCCCTCTCGATGCGAACACATCATTTGTGAGATGCAGCAAGAGGATGCGGGAGATTGAATCGCATTGCACGCTTGTAGCGCGCGCAGACATCCCCGTTCTGATCCTGGGAGAGAGTGGCACGGGCAAGGAAGTCGCGGCCATGTTGATCCACAAACTGTCAACCAGGAGCCGGCACAGCTTCCTGAAGGTAAACTGCGCAGCCATGCCCGCTGATCTGCTTGAGAGCGAGCTGTTCGGTTATGAGCAAGGCGCATTTACCGGCGCCGTCAAATCGAAGCCGGGCAAGTTTGAGATCTGTAACAACGGCACGATTTTCCTGGATGAAATTGGGGAAATGCCGACCGTTTTGCAGGCGAAATTGCTGCAGGTTCTTCAGGACGGGAGCTTTTCTCGTCTCGGCAGCAGAGCAAGCGTCAAAGTCGATGTTCGGGTGATTGCCGCCACCAACGTCGACATCAAGGCTTCGATCGCACAAAAGGCATTTCGCGAGGACCTCTATTACCGCTTGAACGGTTTTACCGTGAAAATGCCCCCACTGCGCGAGCGCACTGAGGAAATCCCAATTCTTTCGCAGCATTTTATGCGCAAAGTGGCCGCCAAGTACGAGTGCGATCCATTGCCGATTTCCGCTGCGCTTTTACAGGCATTGTCGGGTCATTCGTGGCCAGGCAATCTGCGTGAACTGGAGAATACGATCAAGCGTTACCTTGTGCTGGGCGACGAGAAGGCAATTATCGACGAGTTGAGCCCACGGCACAACTCGGGATCGTTTGCCGCTGCAGGAGAAGATCCGGACGGCAACGGCGGCCTGAAGTACCTGGTGCGAAACTTGAAGGGGAGTGCCGAATCTGCTGTGATTGCACAAACCCTGGAAGGCACCGGATGGAACCGCAAGGCGGCCGCAAACGATTTGCAGATCAGCTATAAGGCCCTGTTGTATAAGATCAAACAGTACAATCTCAGTCCGCCACAAAAGCAGTTCAGCTTGGGCCAGA
>OBLT010002028.1_pt1 | contig 12754 bp, 13 predicted proteins | sample 1518721 | NCBI WGS metagenome assembly OBLT01 (sample SAMEA3539307, study PRJEB22396) | soil metagenome | biome: tundra; feature: field; material: soil | place: USA | collected 2010-05 | depth 0.15 m | reverse complement strand
GGCCATGCCCGCGAAAAGCTGTTCGCGGGCATGGCCCGCTCCTACAATTTATGTTTCTTTTAACGCAAATTGGAATAAGAGCTGACGTTCACAATTGTTGAATGATGGGCAAGCTCACAATTCACCCTGTGCTTGTGGCACAATCGCAACGATACTTTCACACCTAATTCTTAACCCCTAATGCGTATTCTGATCTGCAATGACGATGGTTATTTCGCACCCGGCTTGGTCTGTCTCGCCGAGCATCTGGCCAAAATTGCCGATGTGGTGGTGGTCGCCCCCGAACGCGATCGCAGCGGCGCCAGTAATTCTCTTACCCTGGATCGTCCACTCAAGTTGCGTCGTGCCGCAAACGGTTTTTATTATGTCAATGGCACGCCGACCGACTGTGTGCATCTGGCGGTTACAGGCATGTTGGATCTGCAGCCCGACATGGTCGTATCCGGCATCAACGCCGGAGCCAATATGGGCGACGACACCATTTATTCCGGCACAGTGGCGGCGGCAATGGAAGGATTCCTGCTCGGCATTCCCTCCATCGCGGTTTCGCTGGCGGGCAAAGAATTTGTTTACTACGAGACTGCCGCCAAAATCGCCGCCGAATTGGTGCAACGCTTTGCCAAGCAGAAGCACAGTCATCCCTGGCTGCTCAATGTGAATGTGCCGGATGTGCCTCATGATCAATTGCAAGGCGTGGAAGTGACGCGCCTCGGCAAGCGGCACAAAGCCGAGCCGGTGGTAAAAGCCACCAACCCGCACGGTGAAGCCGTGTATTGGGTGGGCGCGGCGGGCAAGGCGCAGGACGCGGGCGAGGGCACGGATTTTCATGCTGTGGCGCAGCAGCACGTTTCGCTCACTCCGCTGCAAATCGACCTCACGCAATACAGTCAGCTCGATGCGGTTCGCGGTTGGCTAGTGCAGACATAAGGATGAGCACGCGGGTGAACGGTATCGGCATGACCTCGCAGCGCACCCGTGCGCGCCTGATCGAGCGGCTGCGCGAACAGGGCATCAAGGACGAAGCAGTGCTGGCCGCGATGTTCGAAGTTCCGCGCCATTTGTTCGTTGATGAAGCATTGGCGAGCCGTGCTTATGATGACGTATCGTTGCCGATCAACTACAACCAAACCATTTCCCAGCCCTACATCGTGGCGCGCATGATCGAAGTGCTGCGTGGCCCCGAACTTCTCAATCGCCCGCTTGGTCGCGTGCTGGAGATCGGCACCGGCTGCGGCTATCAGGCTGCGGTGTTGGCGCAGGTAGCGCGCGAGGTCTATACCGTGGAGCGTATCAAGCCGCTTTACGAACGCGCCAGAAAACAATTGAGCGATCTGAAGATACGCAACGTCAGCGTGCGTTATGCGGATGGCAGTGCCGGCTTACCCGAGTCAGCACCGTTTGACGGCATTATCATGGCCGCAGCAGCGTCCACGCTGTCAGCGGTGTTGCGAGAGCAACTCGCGGTCGGTGGTAGAATGGTGCTACCGGTTGGAACACAGGAACAGTGGTTGTTTTTGGTTGAACGTGATGCGCGCGGATTCCGCGAAACCCAGCTGGAGCCGGTGAAATTCGTACCATTATTGATGGGTAAGGCATGAATATAAAAACCTATTATCCCGGCACCCGTATGAAAACCTTTTATCCCGGCACCGGAAGGAACAGGATTTTTGCGTTGTTGCTAATAACAACGGTGTTGGCGGGCTGTTCTTCGAGCGGACATCGCGCACCGGTCATCGAGCGCGGCGAAGCTGCCAAGAAAAAGGCCGCAACTGAGGCAACCAGCAAAAAATCTTCGCGAGATAAAGACTGGCGACCAGAGGTGCATGTCGTGCAAAAGGGCGATACGCTATACAGCATCGCTTTTAATTATGGTTTTGATTATCACGAGTTGGCTGAATTGAACGGTATTCAGGATCCCAGCGTGATCTCTATAGGGCAGGAAATTCACCTGTTTCCGGGCAGATCGAAGACTGTCACTCCCGCTGCCCCGGTTGAGGCCAAGCCGATTGAAATTTTGTTGAAGGAACAACCCAAGCTGGTGAAATATCCTTACAGCGAGGCGGCAATGGCTCAGATTGACAAGGTTCAAGAGCAGACCAAGCCTGCAGCAACAACAGTTGCCAAAGTGGAGAATATACCCAAACCGGAAGCCAAGCCTGGCAGCCAACCTGATACCGCAACCGGCGATAGCGCTGATGATGGCGAGGAGGCCGCGCTGGAATGGGGTATGCCCGCTCAGGGTAAATTGATCGGACAATTTTCCGAATCGGCCAATCGCAAGGGCATCGATATCGCAGGCAAGCTCGGGCAACCGGTTCTGGCCAGTGCGCCCGGCAAGGTGGTGTATAGCGGCAGCGGCCTGCGCGGTTATGGCAAGCTGATCATCATCAAGCACAACAAGACTTATCTCAGTGCCTACGCGCATAACGATAAAGTGCTGGTGAAAGAAGGGCAGAGCGTCACGCGCGGACAAAAGATCGCCGAGATGGGCAACACCGATGCCAGCGAAGTCGAGCTTCATTTTGAAGTGCGTCGTTTCGGCAAGCCGGTTGATCCGGCGAAATATCTGCCGCTCGGTAAATCTTGAGTCCCCCTTGAGCGATAAGCCACTCAGCACCATCAATCACGACCGCGATAGCGCGGCGTTGCGTTACGTCTATCCGGTGGTATCGCGCCGTGCCGGCGGTGTCTCGGTCGGCATCAACCTCAATACCAACAACGCCTGTAATTGGCGCTGCATCTACTGCCAGGTTCCCGATCTGACGCGCGGCACTGCGCCGCCGGTAGATTTAACCGTTCTGGAAAACGAGCTGCGCGATTTTCTCAATGAATTGCTGCACGGTGATTTCATGCATAGCCGCGTCCCGGAAGGCGCGCGGCGCATCAATGACATCGCGCTATCCGGCAACGGCGAACCGACCAGCAGCGCTGAATTTGTCCAGGTCATGGCAATCATCGCCCGCGTGCGCCGCGAGGCGGCCTTGCCGGAGACAGTGAAAACCGTGCTGATCACCAACGGCAGTCTGTTGTATCGCCGTCCGGTGCAGCAAGGCCTGCGCGACATGGCGAAGCTCAATGGCGAAGTGTGGTTCAAGCTGGATCGTGCCAGCGAGGCCGGAATGCAACGCATCAACGACACTCACACCAGCATGAATAAAGTCCGCGACAACCTCATCGCCGCGATCGCATGTTGCCCAACCTGGCTGCAAACCTGCTGGTTCGCACTGGACGGTGAACCGCCATTGCGTCAGGACGAAGACGATTATCTTGAGTTCGTTTCGGCACTGCTGCGCGACGGACATAAACCGCAAGGCGTGCTGCTCTACAGCCTGGCGCGTCCTTCCATGCAAGCGGAAGCACCGCGCCTGTCCGCCCTGCCTGCAGAACATCTGCAAGCCTTCGCCGATCGTATCGGCAAGCTTGGCTTGCCAGTCAAAATCAGTCCCTAACAGGGTATTGAAAAACTACTGCGGGGCGATGATGCTGCGTTGGAAACCGGCTCAAAATGCTCATTTACTATGTGTAAACTCCGCTTTTTCGCCGGTTTCCGCCTTGCCTGATCGCCCCTCGCTACGTTTTTCAACACCCTGTTAATCCGCCATCAGTTGAGGTGTGCAAGTTCTTGCACCTTACCGGCTAAGTGCGGATAATAATAAACCTCGGGGATAAAGCAGCCTCCCCGCTTCAAGACGATTCAACGTCCAAGGCCTGCTCTGAAATTGGAGTGTTCTCCAAGGAGGAGTCATGGATACATCGCAGCAGCAAATTTCCGGTAATTCACAAACTGCTAAACCGGCACAAACCCCCGAACCGGTCACGCTGACTCAGGCTTTCTGGTATTGGCTGAAACTGGGTTTCATTAGTTTCGGCGGTCCGGCGGGGCAGATCGCCATCATGCATCAGGATTTGGTCGAGAAAAAACGCTGGATCTCCGAGCAGCGTTTTTTGCACGCGCTCAATTACTGCATGGTGCTGCCGGGACCGGAAGCACAGCAGCTTGCCACCTACATTGGCTGGCTGATGCACCGCACCTGGGGCGGCATCATCGCGGGCGGCCTGTTTGTGCTGCCCTCGTTTTTCATCCTGCTGGCGCTGGCGTGGATATACATGGCTTACAGTGGCGTGCCCGCCGTGGCGGGCGTGTTCTATGGCATCAAGCCTGCGGTGGTCGCCATCGTGCTGTTTGCCTGCTATCGCATCGGATCGAGGACATTGAAAAATTCACTGCTGTGGACAATCTCGGTGCTCGCCTTCCTTGCCATTTTTGTTTTCAGGCTCCCGTTCCCGGCCATCGTACTGGCGGCGGGACTGATCGGATATTTCGGCGGGCGTATTTCCCCCCAGAGCTTTAAGGCAGGGGGCGGGCATGGCGCGAGCAATAAAGATTTCGGCCCCGCCCTGATTGACGACGACACGCCCACGCCTGCCCACGCCTTGTTTAGCTGGCCCAGGCTGGTGCGCATCAGCGCCATCGGAATCGGCATCTGGGTGGCGGTCATGGCTGCGCTGCTTGCCCGGTATGGATGGGAAAGCACGTTTACCCAGATGGGCTGGTTCTTCACCAAGGCGGCGCTGCTGACCTTCGGCGGCGCCTACGCCGTGCTGCCCTATGTCTATCAAGGAGCGGTGGAGCATTACCACTGGTTGACTGCTATCCAGATGATAGACGGGCTGGCACTGGGAGAAACCACACCCGGCCCGCTGATCATGGTGATCACCTTCGTCGGCTTCGTCGGCGGCTGGAGCCAGCAAGTATTCGGGGCCGACGCGGTATTCGCTTCGGCCTTCATCGCCTCGGCGGTCGCCACCTTCTTCACCTTTTTGCCGAGCTTCATTTTTATTTTTCTGGGGGGCCCCTTCATCGAGACCACACACGGCAACCTCAAACTCACCGCGCCGCTCACCGCGATCACCGCCGCCGTGGTGGGCGTCATCGCCAGCCTCGCCCTGTTCTTCGCCTACCATGTATTTTTGCCTACGGGTTTCGGCAAGGGCGCTGTTGACTGGTTTTCAGTCGTGCTCGCGGTCATTGCGACGCTCGCCATATTCCGCTTCAAGGCCGGAGTGATACCCGTCATTCTGGCGAGTGGATTGCTTGGTATGGGCTTCAAGTTGCTCATCTGACAAGGAGAAATGAATCATGAAATGGATCACGCGCGAACGTCCGAAAATTGATCGCATCGCCTGCCCGTGGCTGATCGTTCGCTTCATTGACAAACAGCCGGAGTTCCTGTTCGTGCCGACTGGCGACGTGTTGCGAGTGGCCGGGGAAACTGGTGCAGTTCCCTATGACATTCCCGGCGTAGAGCTGTCCCACGTTGGCGAGGAATGCAGCTTTGATACCTTCCTCAAGAAGTACAACCTGACCGCTCCTGCCCTGCAAGACTTGGCCGTCATCGTGCGCGGAGCGGACACCGACCGCCTCGGCCTGGCACCGCAATGCGCCGGGTTGCTGGCGATCTCGTTGGGCTTGTCGCGCAATTTTACCGATGACCACAAAATGCTGGAGCATGGCCTGGTGATGTACGATGCCCTCTATGCGTGGTGCTGCCATGCACGGGGCGAGCGACATAGCTGGAACTATTGAGAGCAGGTATGTTGGTTGAAGACATGAAACAGGCACCCGAGTGGAACCGGGCAACATTGCTGCAATCGCCGCTGTTCGCTCCGCTGCATCCGATACTCGCCTGCATTGATACAACTGGTTTTCCGACGCTGCAAGATTGCAATGCGCTGCTGACGGCACGACCATCACCTATCACCACGCAGAGCGGAATGCCGTTGCGTTTCGTGGTGCAGCAAAGCGGCAAGCTATCCTTCGAAGCGCAATACGAGCCGCGCTGTTACCTCACGGGCGAGGTGCAGATGCGCGCACATAACTGGCATGACTTGCTCAATGCGCTGGTGTGGCTGACCTTCCCCAAAACCAAGGCCGTCCTCAATGCGCGCCATTACCATGCGCTGATGGAAGAAAGGGCATCAGGCAATACAGGGCGCGGAGCAGTGCGCGACTTGAATACACTGCTGGACGAGTCCGGCGTGATCGTGGTGTATGCCGATGCGGAATTGGCTGCACTGCTGCGCAACTTTAAATGGCAGGAATTATTCTGGCAGCGGCGCGAACAGGTGAGGGCAGGCCACTTCGACATAACCAGCGACTTGGCTGGCGTTCTTTGGCAGCCTAGTCGAATGGCTAGTAGTCCTATCAGGCTCAGGACAGGGATGGGGTTTTATCTGTTCGGTCATGGCTTGTATGAGAAGGCGCTGCAACCCTATGTCGGCATGACCGGGCATGGGCTGCTGCTGGCGGTGGAACACGCATTCTTTAGTTGGCCGTTGGCGCAGCGCTTGGCGCATTTGGACAGTTTGTTGGCGGACTATCTGGCTGCGCCGGAACATTGCCGCAGCACCCGCGATCTTTCTCCCGTGCCGTTGCTGGGCGTGCCGGGGTGGGCGGCGGACAACGACTGTGCGGAGTATTACGACAACACTGAGTATTTTCGTCCCGGCAGGCGGAGATAGTAAATTTTCATTTTTCAATGAAACGCAGAAAATGTGTAGGAGCGGGCCATGCCCGCGAGCTTCTTGGTCGCGGGCCGCTTCGACATAACCAGCGACTTGGCTGGCGTTCTTTGGCAGCCTAGTCGAATGGCTAGTAGTCCTATCAGGCTCAGGACAGGCACGCCCCGCTCCTACAAACGAATCAGACGGTCTGCCCCAACGAAAATTTGAATTCTTTGAAACTTTAGAGATGCTCAATAGATGTTGGTCAGCTTTGGTATCATAGCGACCTTTCGCAATACCTCTTCCTCAGTATCTCTGAATGTTAAGCAAGCTCAACCAGGTTCAGCGTGATGCGGTGAACCATCTCGACGGCCCTTTGCTGGTGCTGGCCGGCGCGGGCAGCGGCAAGACGCGCGTGATCACCCACAAGATCGCCTACCTGATCGAGCAGTGCGGCTATGCGCCGCGCAACATGGAGGTGTTATGCGTCACTTTTCGGCTACCTCCAGCGTCTCGATGGCTGACTCCGTAGCTGCTGGAAGTTCAGGAAAGACTACACGGCCAGTACTTGTGAGAATGGCTTGCCTGAGGGCTCGCGCAAAATCGGCATCGAGTTGATCAACTAAGTACTGCACCGGTATGAAAAGATCAGGAGTGAAAACGATTGCCGTGGAAGATGTGGCAGCCGCGCTGTGGCACTTATCGGTGAATGGGTCAGCTCGCTCGTGCAATGGCTGTAGACGATATCCGTTCCCAAAAAGTACAGGCTTTGCCGGAGAAGTAACTTCTTCACGCTGCAGATCCTCGTGAATGTTCATCGCAAGCTGCCTCAGCTTGTCGATGTTCACAGCCTTATTGTCCTTTCCTTCAGCCTCGCCAATTAGACGACCCTCCGCGCACTCAAAAACAACATCGAATTCGGAGTCGGAGTCTTTGAAGGGAGCTGCCTTGAAGCCAATAAGTCGAAGTGCTTCGATGATTGCGTTTTCCAAAGGCTTCCCCTTTTCAAACAATAGAGCTCTATACGCGCCCGCAGCACTGAGTTCGTCTGCTACCGCCTCCTTCTGCTTCTGCGCTTGCTCGACTGCTTGCTCGGCTTCAAGCAGTTGTACGCGAAGATCCACTTCATGCCCAAGAGCGAACTGTGCTTCACCTGCCCAAGCTGGTTCCGGTGTAATTTCTGCTAAGGTGCGGAGCGCCTTGTCTAGGGCGACAATCGAGGCAACCATCCGACCAGCGAACTGCGTGGCGGCAGGTGTCCAAGTTTGCTTGCCGCCCTTCTCCTTGATGAAATTGTCGGCGTAGAATTCGATATCCGGCAGCAAGAGGAGCGTGCCTGACGATGTCTTGCTGCGGTAGTGTGCACCGACTGGTTTGTCGCCCGTGCGAGTAACAATGCATGCGGGAATGTTCGGTTCGGTCAGCAGAACCTGATATTGCGAGTTTGGCTCAAACTCGTTCCAGTACGGTGCAAGAATCTCAGCGCCACGCGCTGATAATTTCATCGAATTGCCGGTAGCTGTCACCGGTGCAAGTGACGCTGGTATGGCTTGGTAGTTGTTGTAGAGCGACACATGCCGCGTAGTCTTCTGATTCCTGCCTGTTCCCGAGTACGTGCGTTGCCCCGTATCCACATACACCTCAAACAGCCCAGGGAGATAGATCAAGACTGTCTTGCCGGTTTCGACGGCCAGTTTGATTTCTCTGCGCCAGTGTTCGCAGCATTCCTTGAGTTTAAAGGATGCACTGTCGTCAAGACTTGGCTTCCCTTGGTAAGAGTCATAGTAAGCGGAGACGAAGTCGCTAATTTGCGGTTTGAAGAGCACGATGTCCCAGTCAAGAAGTGACATCTTGGATCGAAAGCTCGCGTACTGCGTATCTGGAGACGCAAGCTCGAAGCCGACGGTAAGAATTTTTCTCGCGCTCATGATGGGTTTAAAATGGGTTGGGTCCGCAATATTTTTCTAATCTTACCGCATATATCAAGCTGCTCGTGCCAGCGGCATATTCACATCGATCTCATCCCACGGCACGAACACTTTACCCTCTGCATCCTTTTCGATGATGCCCAACTGCACCAGCGCGGTAACGTCGGTGTGCACATTCTTGTAATGCCGTTCCAGTTTTTTCGCCAGTGCGTAAATCGAAGAAGGGCCGATGCCCTTCAGCGCATTGATGAGCAGCCAGCGTTGCGGTGTCAGTGCCGCCGCAAATTGCGTGATGCTCTCGAAACCGATACCGTTGTAAGGCTTGACTTTCTTGCCGCCCGCAGCCGCGTTCCACACCTTGGTGAAGTGCGCCAAAGATTCCCCCGATGAAGAAATTCCCACGTTTAATATTTGTTTATTGCTCATTTGTAACTCCTTACATCCGTATAAAAGTCAGCCACCAGCGTCTCCACATCCACAAACCGATAAGGCAATTCACGCTTGCCCAGATGCTTGTGATCGCCCTTGCCTGTTTCATTGTCGTAGCCCACCACACGCTCACCATTCACCGTATACACCAGGCGATACTTCAAGCCGTGCAGACGTTCTGCAGTCGGCTTAGGCAATTGCCAGATCACCATCTCGATCACGCCGCCGAACATCACTTCTTTGCGGTAGAAAATCCGCTGGGCTTTCATATGGCGCATTATGCCATATAGTGTGTGGCATGACAAGCCACATAATTCGAGCGGCTTATGTTCTTTGCCTATATGTGGGGCTTACGATTTACTGACCCATACTACATGCGTATAATGCCCGCTTTGCCGAGGGCTGTTTCATATGCGCATCATTCAAAAAGCATTAACCTTTGACGACGTCCTGCTCGTTCCTGCCTATTCCAATGTGTTACCGCGCGATGTCAGTCTGCGCACGCAACTTACCCGCAACATCGATCTGAACATTCCGCTGTTGTCCGCGGCGATGGATACCGTCACCCAGTCGCGCCTGGCGATCGCTCTGGCGCAGGAAGGCGGCATCGGCATCATCCACAAGAATATGTCGGCCTATGCACAGGCGGCCAAGGTCGCCAAGGTCAAACGTTTTGAAAGCGGCGTGGTCAAGGATCCCATCACCATCACGCCGGATATGACGGTGCGCAACGTGTTGAGCTTGACGCGCCAGCACAAGATTTCCGGTTTGCCGGTGGTGCAGGGCAAGCAGTTGGTCGGGATTGTCACCAACCGCGATTTGCGTTTCGAGAGCAATCTGGATCAACCGATACAAAACATCATGACCCCGCTTGAGCGACTGATCACCGTCAAGGAGAACGCCAGTCTGGAAGAGGCGCGCAACCTGATGCACAAACATCGTATCGAGCGCGTGATGGTGGTGAACGACGCATTCGAGTTGCGCGGTTTGATGACGGTAAAGGACATCCTGAAATCCAGCGAGCATCCGTTGGCTTGCAAAGACAGCTTCGGTCACCTTCGTGTCGGCGCAGCGGTAGGCGTGGGCGAGGGCACGGATGAGCGTGTCGCGTTGTTGGCCGAGGCAGGCGTGGACGTGATCGTGGTGGATACCGCGCACGGTCATTCGCAGGGCGTGCTGGATCGCGTCAAGTGGGTCAAGACTAATTTTCCGCACATCGAAGTGATCGGTGGCAACATCGCCACCGGTGGCGCGGCAATGGCTTTGCTGGATCACGGCGCGGACGGTGTGAAAGTCGGCATCGGTCCCGGTTCGATTTGCACCACGCGTATCGTCGCGGGTGTCGGTGTGCCGCAGATCGCCGCGATCCAGAGTGTGGCCAAAGCGTTGCAGGGAACCGGTGTGCCGTTGATCGCCGACGGCGGCATTCGCTACTCCGGCGACATCTCGAAAGCGATTGCGGCGGGTGCGCATACGGTGATGCTCGGCGGGTTGTTCGCCGGCACCGAGGAAGCTCCCGGCGAGATCGAATTATTCCAGGGGCGTTCCTACAAATCCTATCGCGGCATGGGCAGCCTGGGCGCGATGCAGCAAGGTTCCAGCGACCGCTATTTCCAGGATAGCGAAGCCAACCAGGACAAGCTGGTGCCGGAAGGCGTGGAAGGTCGCGTGCCTTACAAGGGCAGCGTGCTGGCGGTGATCCATCAGCTGATGGGCGGCTTGCGATCGAGCATGGGCTATCTGGGATGTGCGGACATCGCCACCATGCACACCAAGGCCGAGTTCGTCGAGATCACTTCTTCCGGCATTCGTGAATCGCATGTGCATGATGTGCAGATCACCAAGGAAGCGCCGAATTACCGTATTGAGTGAGCTAGTAGCTGGTAGCCAGTAGCTTGTAGCGTGGTGGAATAAATGCCGATTGAATCCTATCGTTCGCTATTGGTGTGGCAAAAGTCGGTGGATTTTGCTGTGGTGATTTATCGGCTGCTTGGAGGGTTACCGAAACATGAGCAATATGGGCTGACCAGCCAGATGCAGCGGGCAGCGGTTTCCATTCCGTCGAATACTGCAGAAGGAAAGGAACGCCAATCGGATCGAGATTTTGCCCGGTTCATTGCGATTGCGTTGGGTTCTCTGGCCGAGCTTGAAACACAGCTTCTGATTGCCCAGAGGCTCGGCTATCTGGACGAAGCTGACTGGCAAGAAGCAACGGCGCAAGCCGACGAAATAGGAAAGATGTTGCGCAGCCTGCACAAAACGTTAAGTATCGCAAACTAAATCCAATCGGCTATCAGCCCTTTGCTACCCGCTACTGGCTACCAGCTACGAGCTATATATGCACAAAAAAATCCTGATCCTCGATTTTGGTTCGCAATACACTCAGTTGATCGCGCGCCGCGTGCGTGAAACCCACGTCTACTGCGAACTGCATCCTTACGATGTCGATGTGAACTTCATTCGCGATTTCAAACCGGCAGGGATCATTCTTTCCGGAGGTCCGAATTCGGTGACCGAGGGCGATACACCGCGCGCGCCGCAGATCGTGTTCGAGCTGGGCGTGCCGGTGCTGGGCATTTGCTACGGCATGCAGACCATGGCCGCGCAGTTGGGTGGTGCGGTTGAAAACGGTCTGGTGCGTGAATTCGGTTATGCCGAGATTCGCGCGCAGGGGCACTCCGCTTTGCTGCGCGATATTCAAGATAGAACCAACGCGCAAGGTCACCGCTTGATCGACGTGTGGATGAGCCACGGCGACAAGGTGACCGCACTGCCGACAGGCTTCTCGGTCATCGCCAGTAATGCCACCACGCCCATCGCCGGTATGGCGGACGAAGCGCGGCATTTTTACGCTCTGCAATTCCATCCCGAAGTGACCCATACCCATCAGGGCAAGGCGATGCTGAGCCGCTTCGTGCATGACATCTGCGGCTGTGCGCAGGACTGGAACATGCCGGATTACGTCAGTGTAGCGGTGGAAAAAATTCGTGTTCAAGTGGGCAAGGACGAAGTGATCCTCGGTCTGTCCGGCGGGGTGGATTCCTCGGTGGCGGCGGCGCTGATACATCGCGCCATCGGTGATCAATTGACTTGCGTGTTCGTGGACAACGGTTTGCTGCGTTTGAACGAAGCCGAGCAGGTGATGCAGACCTTCGCCGAAAATCTCGGGGTGAAGGTGATACACGTCGATGCCAGTACCGAATTCTTGCATCATCTGACTGGCGTGTCCGACCCCGAACAAAAGCGCAAAGTCATCGGCCGCGAGTTCGTCGAAGTGTTCCAGCGCGAAGCCAAAAAATTGCCACAAGCCAAGTGGCTGGCGCAAGGCACGATTTATCCTGACGTGATCGAATCTGCCGGAGCGAAAACCAAAAAAGCCCACACCATCAAGTCGCACCACAACGTTGGCGGCTTACCGGAAAGTCTGCACCTGAAACTGCTCGAGCCGTTGCGCGAACTATTCAAGGATGAAGTGCGCGAACTTGGTGTTGCATTGGGCTTGCCGCATGACATGGTGTATCGCCATCCTTTTCCCGGCCCCGGCTTGGGGGTGCGTATCCTGGGCGAAGTGAAACGCGAATACGCCGACCTGCTGCGCCGTGCCGATGCGATCTTCATCGAAGAGCTGCATGCCACCAAGGATGAAGATGGCAAGTCCTGGTACGCGAAAACCTCGCAAGCCTTCACCGTATTCCTGCCGGTCAAAAGCGTCGGTGTGATGGGCGATGGTCGCACCTACGAATGGGTGGTGGCACTGCGCGCGGTGCAGACGCAGGACTTCATGACCGCGCACTGGGCGGAACTTCCGCACGCGCTGCTGGGTAAAGTTTCCAACCGCATCATCAACGAAGTGCGCGGCATCAACCGCGTGGTGTACGACATCTCCGGCAAGC
>OBLT010002027.1_pt1 | contig 12758 bp, 14 predicted proteins | sample 1518721 | NCBI WGS metagenome assembly OBLT01 (sample SAMEA3539307, study PRJEB22396) | soil metagenome | biome: tundra; feature: field; material: soil | place: USA | collected 2010-05 | depth 0.15 m | reverse complement strand
ATCCGGGCCTCCCGCCATCGCTGCTGGGACAGCGCGATGCGGCCCTCCTGCGGCGGCCAAGAGGCCAAAAAGTGTGTCATTTTGTGTCACCTTTAAGAACGAAAAACACCGTCAGATTCGCCAGCAGCCCTTCAGCCGGCCTTTTCGCCGCTTGCCCGGCGCCCTATCGCCCAGTCAGGCCACCAGCACGTCTGCTCGGCGCGGCTGGTGGTACAACTACGGCGCCGGGCTCGCCGACCCGAACCTGAGGAACAGGAGGAGAGTTACGCGTACCCTTACGGCTGCGGGTGTCCGCAGTGCCGGGGCATGCGGTTCTGCCGATCTATGTACATGGGCAAGCGTGTTCAAAGGGTAACCCCGAAGTGTTTGAATGAGGTAGAGATAGAAAGACTGTTTTCGCACGTGAAGGACGTGCGCGATCGCGCGATCCTGCGATTGGCGTACCACCGCGGCCTGCGGGCGTCGGAGGTGGGTCTCCTGCAGCTCAGCGACTACCGGGCCGATGCCGGCCGGCTGTTCGTACACCGGCTGAAGGGCAGCAATTCGGCCGAGTTTCCGCTCCTTCCCGTCGAGCAAACTTCCCTGCGCGCGTGGATCCGCGAGCGCGGTACGGTGCCTGGACCGATATTTCCCTCGAGGAATCGGCGCCCCATCTCCCGCCGTCGCCTGGACGAACTGATGCGCCACTACGGCGCGCTGGCGAACATCCCCGAGGACCGGCGGCACATGCACGTGCTCAAGCACTCCTGTGGCACGCACCTCTACGAGCGCACCGGCGACATCGTGCTGGTACAAGACCACCTGGGGCACCGCGACATCCGGTCCACGTCGATCTACATCGCGATGAGCACTAAGAAGCGCGAGGAGCTCGCCGTGCGCCTGGCGGACTGGGGAAGGAAGAAGGTTGCATGAGAACGAAGCAACCAAACCGCGCGTTCGGCGTGGCCTTCCAAGTGGCGTAGTAACGATCACCTCATCCTTCCACAATGGGACTGCGGGTTCGCGTGCCGCGTGGGTGCTCTTGCCCCCCGTGCAGGCGGCACCGCCCGCCCGCGAGCGGATTTGCAGAACTCTCAAAAAGTGCGTCAGTTTGCGTCATCTTTCATTTCGGAAAAATGGCCGAGGAAGGTCCGGAAGGCCTGTCAAACCGAGCGTTCGGCGCTTCCGTGAGGCTCTCGGGAGGCTTCGCGCGCGCAGGGGAGTTTGAAAACGCGGCGAGGGGGAGAAAGGGCGGGAGGAGGACTGCTACCGGCGTCAATAGATCGGTTAATCGATGCGCTTCTGGAATCGGGCGACCTTGGCATCAGGATATCAACCGTGCGCTCGTGAAATGCGCCAGCCGGCTACCCGAAGCCAACCGACAAGCTGTCGCAAGAATGGCGCTCCCCTGCAGTCGCAGCACAGGCAAGAACAGCGCGACAGCGACTCTCTACGGCCCCCCAACGCCCCCTACCAAGTTCCGTACCATCCCCCGGTTCTCTTCATCGACGCTGGGATCCTGCAGCATGGCGCGAGCGGTGGCAAGAGCTTCCGGCCGCAGTTCCGCGACTAAGGGGTCGGTCGGGTCCATCTTCAAAAGTTCGATTGCGTTATTGCGTGTCCGTTGCAGTTGGTCGGCGAAGATACGGGCCACCTCGATCGCCCGTGCGCAGTTCGCCTCCACGATCGAGTGGCGCCAAGGCTGAAAATCGCCGTCGAAGCACTTCGGGACTGCTGTGAGCAGGAGGCCTAAGGGGTTGTCAAAGGGGTTCCCAGCCTTGCTCCTTTTGAGGATTAACGTGCCCTTCTGTTCGATGAAATGGACCATCTCCTCAGATGTGGCGTCTGGCACGCACTCTCGGCAGCTCGCGATCAAGTTACCGACCGCGTCGGCATCGACACGGCCGCAGTAGCGCTCCATGGCTTGGCGCACGTTAGTTTCGAGTTTCGACATCTCAGAAGGCGGCTTTTCCGGCTCGGGATCGGTCACGGGGTTTAGATTTCTTGGCCCGACGGGAGGGAAATTCGTCGTCGTCCCACTCTCGCGGGGAGTAAAACGCACAGCCGACGACGACGAGCATCTTCCTTTAGGCGTTAGAGTATTTAAAGGGCGGCCTGGTTCCTCGTTGATAGCAGGTGGTTTAGGGCGGGCGGCCTTTGGCGGAGTCTGAATCGGAGCTGGTGGAGTGCGAAGTTTTTGTTCGGGAGTCGCGAACGGTTGGTCTGTGGAGTCCGAAAGTGGTGGCAACACATCTGCCGGAGGAGTTCGTACGGCTTCGGCTGGGATGATTGGGGAGTCGGAACCCGGCGGCGCCGCCGCATGCGTGGGGTCTGAGGCAGCGGTCGAAGGCTGTTTTGCAGATCTTGAGCGGTTCCTTTCCTCGTTCCGGAATGCCCCCAAGATCTCGCGCTCGATCCGCCGAAGTGCATCGCGCTCCTTGCGGGCGGCTTCATCGTGACGATCGCGCTCCACCTGGTGATAGTTGATCTTCCCCGCCACGTCAGGATGAGAATCCAGGTATGCGAGGCGGAAGCGAGCAAAAGGCAAGTCCCCGTTCGAGGAGTTCGAATTCGACTCCAGCTTGAGATTGACTGCTTGAGAACCGCCGAGGTTAGTTGCGGAGCGAAACAAGTCTCCCGCTTGTTGGTCCACAAGGTACAACTCCTGCACACCGGCCCGCAAATAAGATCGATTACGCAGGTTGGTGCAGGCCTCGGACATGGTCGCTGCGCTGATCTCAATGATGCGCGCCAGTTCCGCCTGGGTGATCGGCCGCGGCTCCGGATCGTCGGGCGCGACCTTGGGCATACCGGTCACCGCGAAATCGGAGAAGTTGCCCCACGAGAAACGCTTGATTGCCGCAAGCACACGGTGCTCTTTCGACAGCTCAGTGTCGTGCATTTCCGTCTCCAGCGTTGCGACGAAATCCATCGCGTACCGGGCGTAGCCGTGGCTGCGGTGAAACTCCGCCGCCCTGTCCGCGTGCTTCCATCTGACCCTCGGGGGCACCTGAGATTCGTGCGGTATCTTCGTCTGTCCGGAACCAGCGACCATGAATCAAGCTCCTCTCGTACGTGGGAACGCGCGCACTTCAGTTTCATTTGCTGATTGCTTTCTGGCGCCGGATTGAACAGTGTGGAATTGAGCTTCCGACGCGTTGTTGGAGCCCCGTTCCATGCGTTCTAACTTTGGCGAGCGCAGTGCGAGGCCGGATCTTAGGAACCGTTTGAAAACAGGAAGGGCCGGTCAACCTCGACCGGCCCTTTTGTGTGTAATCGGTGTGTAGTTAGGCTAAGCGATGTCCCAGGTCTTTTCCAGCGAGCGGGTCAACCGATCCTGGCGTTCCTTTACCCAGTTTCCGTAGTGCCGAAGGGTGATGTTCACGTCTTCGTGGCCGAGAATCTCTTTCACGTCCTCGATCGGTACGCCTTGCTGCAAAAGTTTAATCGCGAGCGTATCGCGAAACCGATGCGGGTTCACCGTTCGGACTCTCGCCAGCTTCGAGAGTTTTCGGAGAGATCGCCGGGCATTGCCGGTAGCCGTGCCGAGGTTTGCGCTTCCTGCCGCAAAAAAGTATTTGCCCTCGTATAATGGCAACGCCTTGAGCTTGGCCACAAGGAACTCAGGCAGCGGCAACCACACCGGATTTTTCGTTTTTGCCATGCGCAACATGACTGAATGGCCCTTCAGTCGATCAGTCGAGAACCGGACGATGTCCCCGATCCGCAAGCCTGTATGCCGCAGCAGGAGAATCATAGCCAGCAACCGCTCATGGCCCATGTTCTTCTCACCTTCGCGTGTGGGCATACGTTCGATTGCACCGACGAGGTCCGCCAGATCCTCGTCCGAGATTGGGTCCGCCGGCGCGTCGTCTGTTTTCGGCGCCTTCAGTCCTCTGGCCGGATTCGTTTCAATCCAACGCTGCGCCAGAACCTAAGCGAAAAACGACTTCATACGTTCCAGCCGCTTGAGGCTCGTGATCGGCGAACCAGACCAGGACTCCCGAAAAGCACGGGCCTGATCGATGCCGAACTGCGTGATGTAGACGACGCCCTTCTCCACGCAAAACTCCATCAGGAGGTCCGTAAACTGGCGGTACTTTTTGAGAGTGCTCGGCGACAGCTTGCAAGCCTTCCGGTCGTTCGAAAACTGTTCGATCACGTGAGCAATTGTGGGCGGTTCTTGGGGGGCGGGACCGGTCAGCACGGCGGGCGCGACGTCGAGCGTCCCGGCATCCTCCCACTTCCTCTTGATTTCCTCGGCCTTTGGCCATTTCACCTCGCCGGTTGCCTTGCGAATGAAACCGTCGAGACGGAGGGTACCCTCGGCGTGGATGGGGCATGTACAGCGGCGATACCCCCGATCCGCGCGTAATTCGGCCACGCTTTCCGCGGCGCCATCCCTCCTCCGGATCTCAGCGCATTCCTTGGAGTGGCGTTTGTAGAGCGTCAGCATTTGGCTCACGTCCTTTCCAGCAACGTTTCGCCCTTACTACACACCCATTACACGCAAGAATCAATGATTTCTTGTAAGCTGTTGATTCTAAATTGGTGAGCCGGGCGGGATTCGAACCCGCGACCCTGTGCTTAAAAGGCACATGCTCTACCACCTGAGCTACCGGCCCACGCTTCTGCACCAGTTTATCAGACCGCCGCCCGCCATGCGGATTTCCTCCCCTCGGGTCCTCCTCGCCCGATCCCTGCGCGCCTCGCTATACTTGGTCCAGACAACCGAATGAATCGCCTGGTGCGCCGCTTTCTCTACATCCTCCTGGCGATCGCAGCCACGCTGCTGATCGGCACGGTGGGGTTCACCGTCATCGACCACTACCCCCCATTTGACGCCTTCTACATGACCCTGACCACCATGACTACGGTGGGGTACGGCGAAATTCACCCGCTCTCCCACGGCGGACGAGTCTTTAATTCCTTTCTCATCTTCTTCGGGGTCACCACCATCTTTATCGCCATCGGTGCGATGACCCAGACGATCGTCGAGAGGGAGTTCGGCGAAGCTATCGGAAGGCGGCGGCATAAACGCATGATCGAAAATCTGAAGGATCACTACATCATTTGCGGCTACGGCCGCGTCGGGCGCGGCGCAGCCGCCGAATTGCAACATGCCGGCGTGCCCTTCGTGGTCGTGGATATCAATCCGGAACGCGTGGAACGCGCGATGCTTGCCGGCATGCTCTCCGTGGCTGCCGATTCCACCCGCGATGAGACTCTGCGGGAGGTCGGTATCGAGCGCGCTCGCGGCCTGGTGGCGGCCCTCTCCACCGACGCCGACAACCTTTTTGTTCTCCTCTCCGCGAAAGGACTCAATCCCAAGATCTACGTGGCTACCCGCGCCGCGGAGGAAAGCGCCGAGGCGAAGATGCGGCGCGCCGGCGCGGATGCGGTTTTCGCCCCTTACTCGATTACCGGGCATCGTCTGGCGCAGTCGTTGCTCCGGCCCCACGTGGTGCAGTTCCTCGATTTCACCACCAAGGACATCGGGATGGACGTAGCCATCGAGCAGGTGCGGGTCTCCGAGCAAAGCGAGATGGCTTCCCGCAGCCTCCGCGAGACGCAGATCGGGCGCAATGTGGGTGTCATCGTGATGGCCATTCGGAAGGGCGATGGCAGGATGATGTTCAACCCGACGGCCGACACCACCGTCGACGGCGGCGACTATCTCATTGTGATGGGACGCCAGGAGAATCTGGATACGCTCGAGGCTCTGGTGGCCGAGCCCCGACGCACTCCCAAGTAGACGCTGCCGCGGCCGCTACCGGAAGCACCGGACACCAGCAACCGCGAAGGTGAAAGCCGAGCCTGTGATAGTAGTACTGGAATTGCCATATTCGAAGAGAAGCGCAACAACAGTACTAACGAGACGTTATAATAGCAATCGTCATGTAGGGCCCAATTTATGGCTAGTCGTCTTCGCGAAGTTTTTGAATCAATCGTGTTTGCCGGGATGAAACCGGGTGCGCCGGCAGCCCAGTCCCGGCGTATGCGGTGGCTGGGCCCGTTACGAACACCCATTGAGCGCCTCCTGTCGGGGGGGCCGGCGCCTTCGGATCCTCTGTATCTCACGAATCGCACCATCTGGCAGAGAACCAGAGTTGTGGTGGTGATTGGGACCCCTTGTGTGATCGTGGCGGGCCTGATCGCCATGGCATTAAGCAACTACTTCGTGAAGAAGACGGTCATGCCCAAACTCGATCTGTCGCCCGGTGAAATCGCGGCCAAGATGTTGCCGAATATGGATCACGTCGTGCTCGATACCAACCGGGACGTGGCCGTCATTGAGGTGCATGTCGACCATACAAAAGGGACCGTCCTGGCGGGGACGGTCATGAATAACACCACTCACAAGATCCAAACGGCTGAAATCGTTTTTGACTTGACCGACGATACGGGCACGCAGCTTGGTGGGGTCAGCCAGCGCCTCGAAAACCTGCCGCCGCGGATACACCAGGAATTCCGTCTGCCGATTGAGCAGAGTACCGCCAGTTTCGCGTTGGTTCGCGAGGTCCGCACCTGGTAGCGGCGGCAATCGCCGCGCCGTCCAGTTCGCTCCCTGCCGCCGAAAGGTGGCTTCGTCCTTTAATGGACGCGAGGCGGCGCGAAAAATGCCAGCGGTTCCAGCGAGACGATCCGCCAACGTCTGCCCTGCTTTTCGAAGCCGCACTTCACCCGTTCCTGACGGCTGGTTGCGCCCGAAACTTCCTCGTGGCCGGTGATGCGCAACAGCCAGTCCACCTCCACTTTGCGGCTCCGCCCATCCCCCTCATTGCTCACCAGTTCGAGGGACGATTGGACGTCGGCCTGGCCTAGCAAAGCCGTCACGCTGTGGCGGAGATCTTCGTATCCGGGCATAGCGGGGTCGAAGGCACCCAGGAATTCGCCTCCATGGCCGGCACTCAGATCCGAAGCCACAGAGCTGACGAGCTCCCACACTTCGTCCGCGGAATCGGCCCGCATGCGGGCGGCCAGGGCCGCGAACAGCAGCGCGCGTCGCGTAAACTCAGGTCCGGTAGCTGGCATTGATGTGGATGTAACCCTCGGTCAGATCGCAAGTCCAGAAGCGCGCGGAGCCCTTGCCCTTCCCGCGGATGGTCACCCGGATTTCGCACTCGGGCGCATCCAACCTCTGCTTGAGCTCCGCTTCGGAAAAGGGCGCGGCCAGACCGCCGCGGCACACCGCCACATTCTGCATGTGAATGTCGGTCTTGGCAGGGTCGAACACCACACCGGCATTGCCCGCGGCCGAAAGGATACGCCCCCAATTAGGATCGGACCCGGCCACCGCGGTCTTGACCAGCGGCGAATTGGCGATGCTACGCGCGATTTGGGCCGCACCCTGGTTGGTCGGGGCGCCCGAGATCGCGATGGTGATCAACTTCTTGGCGCCTTCTCCATCTCGTGCGATGGCTTGGGCCAGCGCTTCCATCACACGCGCGATCCCTTCCTCGACCTTCGGCAGTTCCTTGGGGTCGGGACGAACGCCGGAAGCCCCGTTGGCAAGCAGCAGGAGCGTGTCGTTGGTGGAGGTGTCTCCATCTACGGAGAGCCGGTTGTAGCTGCGTTCCACGGTTCGCTTCAGCATCGCGCGCAAGAGGGAAACCGGAATGTCGGCGTCGGTCATGACGAAACCCAGGGTAGTCGCCATCTGGGGGTGAATCATGCCCGAGCCCTTGGTCATGCCGGCAATCCGTACCGTCGCGCGGCGCAGTTTCACCTCGGCAAATGCGGTCTTGGGCACCAGGTCGGTGGTCATGATGGCGCGTGCGGCATCCTCAAAAAGATCGGGCCCCAGCCCGCCGATCAGCCTCGGCAGGGCGTCCACGATCTTCCTCGGGTCGAGTTCCACACCGATCACGCCGGTGGAGGCGGGCAGCACCTGGGGAACCGGCAGCCTCAGCAGTTTGGCTGTGGCTTTCGCAGTGGCCAACGCCACGGCCTCACCGGTGCGGGTAGCGCAGTTGGCATTGCCGGCATTGACCAGCACCGCGCCAACCAGTCCCTTGGAGAGCTTCAGGTGCCGGCGGCTCAGTTTCACGGGCGCGGCCTGTACCCGGTTCTGCGTAAACACGGCAGCCGCATTGGCCGGAAGCCCGCTTACGATTAAGGCGAGGTCGTCCTTCTCCACCTGGCGAATGCCGGCGTAGGTGGAGGCGTATGCATATCCGAGGGGGAGGTTCAAATGGGTGGTTCTCCTAAGCTCTCATTTTCGGCTACCCGCTGGCCGTTTGCGAAATCCGCGGCCGAAATCCGCTTGCGGCCCTCCAACTGCACTTCCACCAGTTCCAGCCTACCCTCGCCGCATGCGGCCACTAGAGGCCTCAGGCTGAGAAACTGCCCCGGCCCCTGGCCCCCGGCCCCTGTGTTCTGGCCCCCGGCCCCCAGCTTCGATCGCCAGATGTGCAAGCTCTGTCCCCGGAACTTGGTGTAAGCTCCTGGCCACGGTTGCAGCCCGCGCACGCGATTGTGAATCCGGGCGGCGGGCTGGCTCCAGTCGATCACACCATCTTCCTTTCTCAACAGGGGTGCGTAGGTGGCCTGCGCGGGGTCCTGCTTTTCCGGAGCGATGCTTCCCGCCGCCAGACCGGTGAGCGTTTGTACCAGCAGGTCCGCGCCCAGTAGGGAGAGGCGCCGGCCGAGTGCGACGGCATCTTCATCGGGCGAGATTTCCGTATCTGCCTTCAGCAGCATATCGCCGGTATCCAGGCCGGCGTCGATCCGCATGGTGGTGACGCCGGTGCGTGTCTCGCCGTTCAGGATCGCCCATTGGATCGGTCCAGCCCCACGGTATTTCGGCAACAGGGATCCGTGCACGTTGAGGATGCCCAGCGGCGCAAGGTCAATCGCGCTTTGCGGGATGATCTGCCCGTAGCCCACTACCACCATGGTGTCCACCGCTAGCGCCCGGAGGTATTCCAGCGCCTCGGGGCGGCGCACACGCTCCGGTTGGTATACCGGCAAGCCGAGCCGCAGGGCAGCTTCCTTCACCGGGGGCGCCGCGGCATGCTGTCCCCGCCCGCGGGGCCGGTCGGGTTGGGTCACCACCGCAACCACCTGGTGTCCCGCCGCCACCACGCGTTCCAGGGTGGGGACTGCGAAAACCGGAGTTCCCAGGAAGATCAGGCGCATGGTCTCAGCCCCAATTCCCTAAGAGACAGGAACGATAAGGCTCGTGGGGCAACCAATCCTGGCTGCAGGCCGCCTTTCACGCGGCTGGAAGGGCAGGAAAGCCGGTCTGCGGGCGGGATAGCTCCGCTCCGCGCGCGACCCCCTGGTCGCGCTCTTGGCAGGCGACCGCTTTTTCGACCCTGTCCCACGTCAGTCCCAATCCCCGGCGCGCTGCTTCTTCTTGATCTTGCGCTTCATCAGGTCGCGCTTCAGGGCGCTGATATGGGTGATGTAGAGCCGACCGTAGAGATGCTCGGTTTCATGCAGGAAGGCGCGCGCCAGCAGGTCTTCGCCAGTCATTTCGAAGGGCTCCCCTTTGGCGTTCTGCGCGTGCAGCGTAACCCGCTTGCCGCGTCTGACCTGCTCGCGAAAGCCGGGAATGCTCAGGCAGCCCTCCTCTCCTACCTGTCTACCCTCGGAGCTAAGCACCCGGGGGTTGATCAGCACCAGCTTGTCTCCCGGGTTGTCGCCGTTAGAGACGTCGATGACCGCGATCTTCCTCCCGATACCGATCTGCGGCGCGGCCAGCCCCACACCTTTGGCGGCATACATCGAGTCGAACATGTCGTCGATGAGCTGATTGAGCTCCGGCGTGTCAAACTCGGTTATGTTCTCGGCTTCGCGCTCCAGCACCGGATCGCCGAACTTCACAATCGGATAGATCATATCTCAGAAACTCTTGACCTGTTCCAGGTAGCCCTCGTAATTGCGTCGCGTTTCGGTCAGCGAATCACCACCGAACTTCTCGAGGAAAGCCTGCGCTAGCACGATTGACACCATGGCCTCCCCGATCACCCCCGCGGCCGGCACCACGCACACATCGGAACGCTCGTAGGCGGCCAGCGCCGGCTCCCGCGTCTCCAGGTCCACCGATTCCAGGGGCCGCCGCAGGGTAGAAATAGGCTTCAACAGCCCGCGCACCAGCACGTCCTCGCCATTGGTGATGCCGCCCTCCAGTCCTCCCGCGCGGTTGGCTCCGCGGGTGAAACGCAGCCCTTCCCGGTCGTAATGGATGGTGTCCTGCACCTTCGACCCGAAACTCGCCGCGCCTTGGGCGGCGCACCCGACTTCCACGCCCTTTACTGCCTGTATGGAGACAATGGCCTGCGCCAAACGTCCATCCAGCCGGGAATCCCAAGTCACGTGCGATCCCAATCCGGTGGGGACTCCGCGCGCCACTACCTCGAAGACTCCGCCGATCGTGTCCCCGGTGCGATACGCCTCATCCACCACTTCTTTCATACGCACTTCCACACCGGCGTCCACGCAACCGAGCAAGACTTCCGGCTTGTGGCTGAGGGTGACAATTTCGTCCCACGTCACCGCGCGTTCCAGCCGCACGGCGCCCACCGCCACCACGTGGCTCAGCACGCAAATGCCGAATTCGCCGAGCAGGGCCTTGGCCATGGCGCCGACCGCTACCCGAGCCGTCGTCTCCCGGGCACTGGCCCGCTCCAGAATGTACCGGGCATCGTGAAAATTGTACTTGATGGCGCCCGCCAGGTCGGCATGGCCCGGTCTCGGTCGCGTGACCGGTTTGCGCTGGTCTTCGCTGCCGTCCATGTCTTCCACCGGCAGAGCCCCGGTCCAATTCTGCCAATCCTTGTTGCGGATCAGGATGGCCACCGGCGAGCCAATCGTCTGCGAATGCCGGACGCCCGCGACGATCTCGGCGCGGTCCGTCTCGATCTTCATGCGTCCCCCACGGCCGTAGCCCTGCTGGCGGCGCCACAGCTCGCGATTGACGGCTTCTAACGAGATCGGGATACCGGCAGGGAGTCCGGTTAACGTGGCCACCAGGCATTCGCCATGGGACTCTCCGGCGGTCTCAAATCGGAACATTGAGCAAGACTTTTTATGGTACCAGACTAGAACAATTGCCTGGTTATGTGCGTACATGGAGAAGGAGGCGTAGCGTGGTTAAGTTCCTGATGTGGTTTATCTTGCTCATATTGTGCTGGCCTTTGGCCCTGGCAGCGCTGGTGCTGTATCCCTTGTTCTGGCTGCTGCTCCTGCCATTCCGCATCGTGGGAATCGCCGTGGGTGGCGCGCTGGAACTCGTGTGGGCCGTGGTGACCTTGCCGGCGCGGCTGTTACGGGGACTGGTGTAAGTCCCAATCCCCTAATTCCATTGGAGTTAGACCGCCCGGCGCCCGGCGATGAGCTGGATCAGCAGGACTGCCACTGCAACCACCAGCAGAATGTGAATGAATCCACCGAGCGTATACGATGTCACCAGTCCGAACAACCACAGGACTAGCAAAACGACAAAAATCGTCCATAGCATTGTATTCTCCCTCTGAATCGGTGCGTATCGCCGTCCCGCCGGCTGGATTGGAGTCACGGTGCGGCCGCACGTAAGAGATGGAGCATTTCACTTGCCAAAAGACGAGTGGCTTTGAGTGCGCAAGCACTCGGGCTGGGGGTACCCTCTGCTTCGGTCCTACCCTAGCATGCGGAGTTCGACGGTTGCGTGTGGCGTCGGCGAGAATGCTCGCGAGCCTTGCGTGCGGAACTCATAGCGCTCAATCGCGACGGCCGCGCCTTTGTCGCTGCTCCGGATCACGCAACCGTAGATCATGAGCTTCATTGGACAGGAGTCGTTCAGGAGTACCGGCCAACTCATGGACAGTTCCACCGGCATCCCGCTGGTCAGCATGGTTTCGGTAGAGAACCAGACCCCGCCGCTCGAGATGTTCATGGTCTTTCCCGTGCCGGTCTCGGCGATGCGCTGGCCATAAAGCATCTTGTAGCGAATTTCCTGCTCGATCTGGAAGCGTCGTTTTATGCGCCTCTCCCGATCCCCGTTCTTGAGAACCCTCGCGTCGTTCATCTGCGCCACAAACCACCGCCTTCCTTACTCGCAAAGTTACCTCGGTGTGGCCATTCGCTCAAGATGTCTTTGGTTATTACCAGTAATGTTTACCGGTCTCTTCGGAGGGCCCAAGGGTATGGATAACCGGCTTTTTTTCAGTAGGATACAGGCAAGAAGCAACTCGTCGGGGAGCCCCGCAAAAGACGCATTTCGCGATCTCTTCCGGCGCTAACCTCCCCAAGAACCCCAAAAACCCCAAAAAATCGCCAAAATAGCTAGACAAACAGATCTGAAACGGGTATTCTAGAACCCATACAGCATCTTTGGCGGCGAGTCCCCTCCCGTCGCCAAACCCCTCTGAGTGCAGGCCCCGAGTTCCCAGCTCGGGGCCTTTTAATTTCTGCGGTGAGCGGACAGCCCCCCGCAGCCGCACTCAAACACGCCAAAAACATTTTTCAAAAATTTTTCAAAAATTCCTCCAAAACACTAGACAACCAGACCTGAAAGTGTGATACTCAAAATCAACACAGACAGCATCCCAGGCGGTGAGTCCCCTCCCACCGCCATTCTCTGAGTGCAGGCCCCGAGTTACCCAGCTCGGGGCTTTACCTTTTTTGGCGGGCAACCGCTCTCCAGACGCATGAATTGCATCCCCGTTCTTGGCGAGACCTGTTTTCCCGGAACGGGTGTCACCAGGGGTCGCGGTCCTGGTGGTGTATGCCGAACGTCTTGCCCGCGAGTTCCGGAGCCGCGATGGTCTTCATCAGTAGATCGATGTTCACCT
>OBLT010002026.1_pt1 | contig 12760 bp, 9 predicted proteins | sample 1518721 | NCBI WGS metagenome assembly OBLT01 (sample SAMEA3539307, study PRJEB22396) | soil metagenome | biome: tundra; feature: field; material: soil | place: USA | collected 2010-05 | depth 0.15 m | reverse complement strand
GGCCCACTTCGTACGTCCCGGGATAGCCGCCCGACGCCAGCACGACGCACACGCTGGGGCCTGCGCGCCACTCAAGCTTCGCGGAACCGAGCTTCCCCTCGGCCGCCGCCAGCAGTGCAGGTACGAAATCGGAGGCCATACGATGCATGAGCGGCTGCGTCTCGGGATCTCCCAACCGGACGTTGAACTCCAGGACCTTCGGGCCAGCGGCAGTCATCATCATGCCGGCGTACAGGAAGCCTGTGAAGCCCGTAGCCTCGACCGTCGGATAGATCACGCGGTCCAGAATCTCGCGGCTCTCCGCGGCGGTGAGGATCGCGGCGTCGGAATATGCGCCCATGCCGCCGGTGTTTGGCCCCGCGTCGCCATCGAAAACGGCCTTGTGGTCTTGCGTGGGGGCCAGCGGCAGGACATCGCGGCCGTCGCACAACGCGATAAAACTGACCTCTTCCCCCGTGAGGAACTCCTCGACCACGAGCCTCCCCTGAAGCGTGGCCAGGGCGGCTTCGGCCTCGGCGCGGTCGTGCGCGACCACCACGCCTTTGCCAGCGGCCAAGCCATCCGCTTTGAGCACCACCGGAAAGCCGAAGCGGTCCAGGGCGCGGCGCGCATCGGCTTCATTGTCGACGACGACGTACTCGGCCGTAGGGATACTACTTTTAAATAGAAAGTTCTTTGCGAATACCTTACTGCCCTCCAGTTGGGCGGCGGCCCGGTCAGGCCCGACGATCTTTCGGCCGCGCGCGCGAAACGCGTCCACCACGCCCGCAACCAGGGGAGCCTCCGGCCCCACCACCGTGAGTTCCGCCCCAATGCCCTCGGCCAGCGAGAGGAATCCTTCCGGGGCGCCGTCTCGAAGCGGCACGCAGGTTCCGATCTTCGCAATGCCCGGATTGCCCGGCGCCGCAAAGACCGAATGACCGGGCGACTGGGCCAGCTTCCACGCCAGCGCGTGCTCGCGCCCGCCCCCGCCAATAACCAGTATTTTCATTCGATACAATGATATCAATGCAAGAGAGGTACGACGTCGTTGTTGTCGGCGCCGGTCATGCTGGGTGCGAAGCCGCCCGCGCCTGCGCACGCATGGGTCTGAAGACCGCCATCGTCGCGATGAACCTGGACCTCATCGCCCAGATGTCCTGCAACCCCGCGATCGGCGGCATCGCGAAGGGCCACCTCGTCCGCGAAATCGATGCCCTTGGCGGGGCGATGGGTGAAGTGGCGGACGCGGTCGGCATCCAGTTTCGGCTCCTGAATACCAGCCGCGGCCCGGCCGTCTGGTCGCCGCGGGCGCAAATGGACAAGAGGGTCTATCGCGTCCGTATGCGGGAGGTTCTCGAACGGGAACCGAACCTGCGGATCAAGCAGGCGGAGGTGGCGGCGCTGGCGATCGCGGACCGGCGTGTCACTGGGGTGCTGTTGCGGGATGGCCGGACCGTCGAGGCCGGCGCGGTTGTGGTCACCACGGGGACGTTCCTGAATGGCTTGGCGCACGTCGGGGAGATGCAGTATACCTGCGGACGCAACGGCGAGGCGCCTTCGCAACTGCTGGGCGGCCAATTGCGGACGTTGGGCCTGAATTGGACGCGCCTGAAGACAGGCACGCCGCCGAGGCTCGATGGACGCACCATCGACTGGGCCCAGTTCGAACCGCAACCAGGCGATGCCGATCCGACGCCGTTTTCGTTTCTGACCGAGCGCATCGACAGGCCGCAAATCGTCTGCCACATCGGCTACACCACCGAAGAGACCGGCCGGATTCTGCGCGAGGCGATTCCCCGATCGCCGCTCTACAGTGGGCAAATCGAAGGTGTGGGGCCGCGCTATTGTCCCTCAATCGAAGACAAGTTCGTCAAGTTTGCGGACAAACCGCGCCACCAGATTTTCCTCGAGCCGGAGGGCCTGGACACCAACGAAGTCTACGTCAACGGGATGTCGACCAGCATGCCCATCGACGTGCAGGAGGCGGTGCTGGCATCCATACCGGGGCTGGAACACGCGGAGATGATTCGCCCGGGTTATGCGATTGAGTACGACGCGATTGACCCGCGAGAACTCCGCCATACTCTGGAGGTAAAGTCGATTGCGGGGCTGTACCTCGCCGGGCAGATCAACGGCACTTCGGGCTATGAAGAAGCCGGCTGCCAGGGCCTGATCGCCGGAATGAATGCCGCCCTCCTGCTCGGCGGACGGGAAGAAGTGGTGATCGGCCGCACGGAAGGGTACACGGGCATCCTGATTGACGACCTGATCACAAAGGGCGCCGACGAACCGTACCGCATGTTTACCTCGCGGGCGGAATTCCGCTTGCACCTCCGAATAGACAACGCAGACGCGCGGTTAACGCCAATCGGTCGCCGTGCGGGTTTGGTGACGGACGAGCGTTGGGCGGTGTTCACGCGAAAGCAGCGACAAAAGGAACGGCTATGCGCCGCTCTGGAGAGCCATCCGCACGGTCAGCGGCTAAAGCGGCCCGATGCGTCGATTGCGCAGATCGCCGGCTGGGTTCGGGAGGCGCTCGGCGAGGAGCCGGTGCGCGGTCTGATGACTACCGTCGAAACGGAGATCAAGTACAGTGGCTATATCGCGCAACAGGAGCGCCAGATGGAGCGGATGAAAGACGCCGGGGGGCGGTCGATCCCGCCGGAGTTCGGCTTCGCGGGTATACCCGGCCTTTCCCGCGAGGTGCAATCCAAGCTGGAACGTGTGCGGCCGGAAACACTGGGTCAAGCGGCGCGGATTCCGGGTGTTACCCCTGCCGCGATTGCGATTCTGGATGTCTACCTGAGCCTGGGCCGTGTTTGCTGACGCCCTGACGCGGCGACTCGCCGGCATCGTGGAGTTGACCGCCGAACAAGTAGCGGCGCTGGAAGCGCATTACGAGCTGTTGCTTCGGTGGAACCGGAGCGTGAATCTCACCTCCATATCGGGCTTGGAGGAAACCGTTGAGCGGCATTACTGCGAATCTCTGTTTCTGGGCGCCAGCCTGCCGGCCGGGCGGTTTAGGATTGCCGATATCGGCTCCGGCGCCGGCTTTCCGGGGTTTCCCGTGGCGGTCTTGAGGCCCGACTGTTCAGTGACCTTGATCGAATCTCACCAACGAAAAGCCGTATTCCTGCGCGAAGCGAGCCGGGCGTTGCCGAACGTGCGGGTGCTCTCGAAAAGGGCGGAAGCGGTCGGCGAACAGTTTGATTGGGCCACGTCGCGCGCCGTGAGCTACGAAGCCCTGGCGCCAACACTAAAGGCAATAGCGGCGAATGCCGATCTATTAACCGGAGTGGAAGAGCCACCGCCGGAAATGGGCTTTTCCTGGGAGCCTGCGGTAGCCTTGCCCTGGGGAAAGCAGCGCTTTCTGAGGGCTGGACATCGCTTGTAGGAGGGAGGGGTGTTTCACGTGAAACACCGAATCTCCTGTTAGGCTCCGACGGTTGTTTCACGTGAAACAAATGGACGAGCAGTTTCCGGTCCTCGTGTTAGTATGGCCGCTTGAGCAGAGTATTCGCTATCGCCAATCAGAAAGGCGGAGTCGGTAAGACCACGACCGCCATCAATCTGGCCGCCTCGTTGGCCGCAAACGACTTCCGAGTCCTAGTGATCGACTCCGATCCCCAGGGCAACGCCACCACGGGCCTCGGCGTTGCCAAAGACTCTGCCCGGCCAAGCACCTATAACGTATTGCTTGGGGATATTTCGCCAAAAGACGCAATCGTGGCGACCGATTTTGAGGGGCTCCATCTCATATCGGCAGACAAGAACCTGGTCGGCGCCAACCTGGAACTCGTGGACATCCCCAACCGCGAATTCCGCCTTCGTGAGCGAATCGCGGAAATCCGCGAGGATTACCGTTTCATCCTTATCGACTGCCCGCCCGCTCTGGACCTGCTCACCCTGAACGCCCTCGTCGCCGCCGACTCCGTTCTGGTGCCCATTCAGTGCGAATTCTTCGCATTGGAAGGGATTTCCGAGCTGATGGACACCATTGACCGCATCCGCGACTCCTTCAGCCATCCCCTCACCGTCGAGGGTATCCTTTTAACGATGTACGACGACCGCACCAACCTGACGCGGCAGGTAGCGGCGGACCTGCGTGAGTTTTTCGGCGACCAGGTGTTTCGAACCGTCATTCCCCGCAGTATCCGCCTGGCGGAGGCGCCAAGCTTCGGCAAGACCATTCTCAGCTACGATCCCCGCTCCCGTGGCGCGGAGAGCTACATCCAACTCGCGAAAGAGATCCTGGACCATGAACAAAGTCGACACTCCGCGTAGGGCACTCGGTAAGGGGCTGGGCGCTCTGCTGCCAACCCGTGCGCCCTCCCCGCCGCCCCCGGAACCCGTCCGCGACGACACGGCTTCTTCGGCGCCGATCGATTCGATAGACCCGAATCCCCTGCAACCCCGCCGCGTGTTTCTACCCGAGCGGCTCGGGGAACTAGCGCAGTCGATCCGCACCCACGGCATCATTCAACCTCTAGTCGTCCGAAGAGTCGGTGACCGCTATCAACTGGTCGCCGGTGAGCGCCGCTGGCGTGCGGCCAAGCTCGCCGGAGCCGAACAGGTTCCCATTGTAGTTCGGGAAATCCCGGACGAACGCCTTCTGGAAATCACCCTCATTGAGAATATCCAGCGGGAAGATCTGAACCCGATCGAGACGGCTGTCGCGTTCGAACGTCTCGGTCGCGAGTTGTTGATCAGCCCCGAGGAGATCGGCCGCAGAACCGGCAAGGACCGGACCACCATCGTCAATTCGCTCCGCCTCCTCCAACTGCCCTCGGACCTTCAGCAACTGGTGGCTGAACGCCGGCTTTCGGCCGGCCACGCGCGATGCCTCCTCTCCCTGCCATCACTCGAGCTCCAGCGCGAAGTTGCCGAAAAAGCTGTGGCGCAGGGCTGGTCTGTCCGCCAGATAGAGCGCACTACTCAGAAGATGATGGAAAGCCGGAAGCCCAAGCATGTGGACGAAGTCGATACGGATCCAAACGTCCGGGCGGCCATTCAGGAGATGGAACGCATTCTAGGCACAAAAGTCCGCATCGTCGAGAAGGCTAAACAGAAGGGCCGCATCGAAATCGACTACTACTCAACTGAAGACCTGGACCGCATCTACACCGCCATCGTCGGCGAGCGGTAAATCACTTCAGCATCCCCAGGATACCGGCCAACTCCCGGCGTATTTCAGGTAACGGGTCGCTGGAAAACAGCTCTTGCTGGACGCTCCTCCCGGCCCGCGGCTTCGGCGTCCGGCTCTCCCTCTGGAGCGCCTGGCGGGCGCCTTCGATGGTAAACCGCTTCTCGTAGAGCAAGTGCTTGATGCGTAGAAGAAGCTCCACGTCTTTGCGCCGGTAGAGGCGGTGGCCCGTACCGGATTTCTTGGGCGACAGGACCGGGAACTCACCTTCCCAGAACCTCAAGACGTGCGGCTCCACCGCGAGGAGTTCGCTCACCTCGCCGATCTTGAAGTACAGCTTATCCGGGATATCCGGCGAACCGGTCTGCAACGCAACATCCGTCATTAGCCATTCGTAATCCTAGCTCACTCGGCAAGGATTGTCACGGCATCGCCTCGATGATTACGCTGTGCTGCCCGCGCGGCAGCAACAAGGTCTTTGGACCGGCCAGCTTGAGCCGTTCGTCTGCGCCGTCAATCTTGAGCCGGAGCGGGGCCCGGTCCAGAATCGCGATGGCGCGGGCGGTGCTCTGGTACGAGAACTCAATGGCCGTCGGGCTCGAAATGCGGGCGGTTTTCAGATCGGCGTTCAAGCGAACCAGGCGCGGCGCGGCCCGCTCCGGCGCGGCCTCCAGTGTGTGGGCGCCAGCCGGGAGCCATACCGTTTCCCCGTCCGCCACCGGCCACTGCCTCCCATCCACCATAACGGGGCCCTTCCAGGGCACTCCGACGCCCGCGGCCGACTCCACCACCGTCTTTGGCCCGGAGCTTTCCATTCGCGTTACGGCAGCCGCCGCGGAGGGCAGCAGCTTTAAGTCCGGCTCTTGAAGAGAGCTTTCAAAATAGAGCGCCACTCTCTGGAAGCCGGTGGAGGCGCGGTGAACCAATTCGAACAGTTCGGCGCCCGTCTGCTGCTTGGTGGGATAAACGTTCTGATAGCGCTCGACGACGTTCAGGTCGATCGCGAGCCGCTCCCGCCTGGGCGTCAGAGCCGCATACCGCTCGGCCAGGGTTTGATAGCGCTGCGGCCCAAGGTTCCAGATCGTAGCCGGATCTTCTATCAGGAACGTAAAGGAATGCCGGTCGAGCAGCGGCAGAACGCGCGCGGCATCCGCGCCAATGGCATCGCGCATCCCGGCGTCGAAGCGGTCGTCGACATGCGTCAGGACGAGGTCGAGGTTCGGCTTGTCGCGGCGCAGAGCCTCCACCTCTCCGAGCCAATCTTCCTGCATTTTCCACGCCAGCTCGCTACGGAAATCGAGAAACGCCTTCCGGGACGCCGCGTCCTTGCGCGCCCCGAAAAGCTCGATCGGGTCGAATCCACTCTTGGACCGAAACTGCGCACGTACATCGTCGTTCATAGGCGTGAAACGGGCAGGATTGCCGATGCCCTCGAGCGACTCGAAATACAGCTCCGCCAGGTTCACGCCGTCCCAGTCGAACCGGCCGGCCAACTGCTTCACGCCGGCGGAAACGGCGCGGAAGCAATCGCGGTTGGTCAGGTTCATGAGCTTGCGCCAATCGAGCTGGGCGTCCTGCAACAGCGCGGTCTTCTCGCGCCACTCGGGGTGGTCCGCCCAGAATTTCTCGCTGACGTGCGGCAGTTCAAGCCAGGCGTAGACCAGGATGCCTTCGCGATGGCACGCCTCGATCAACTTCGCGAGGTACTGGTCCCGCTCGGGGTCGGGATCGTAGAAATGCCACGCCGCCACGTGCAGCGCGGCGATACCGCTCTTACGCCAGCGCGCCGCGAAGTAGTCCGGGTCGACGCGCAAGCGGTAGGAGGAGTCGAAGAAGGCCCACAGCCGGTCCGAGCGGAACGGCGGGTCCATTCCCAAGTCGCACAGCGCGTTGGGGAGATAGGGGAAACGTTCGTACCCCCTCTCGCCCGGAGCCGCCGCCACCCACAGAACCGCGCCCGCGCCGCGCCGCAAGCCGGCCGTCAATGGCGCTCCCGTCCAACGCTCGCGCGCAAAGACCCGACCGCCCGGCGGGGTCTCGAAAACCGGCAAGTCCAGGCCCTTCTCCCAAACGATCGACAGCTTCGGATTGTGGACGTCGGTAAGGCTGTTGACCCGCACTTTCTGGTTGCCGGGCCGAAACCCGAACATCTCCGCCAGCGGAGACTCGCCTTCGAGAACCAGGATGGCGCCTTGCTCCACGCGGTTGTTCCACTCCGGCGATGCGGCAGCGCCGGCCCGAACCACCAGGACGCGCGCCACAGCCGCCGGCTGCCGCTGGAGGCCGATGGACGATAGGATTTCAGGCCACGCCCCGGCATCGTCGGAAAGCACGCTGAAGTACGGTAGGCCCGCGGCCTGCGCCGCTGCCGCCGTGAGTAGGGCCATGCTAACGAGTAAACGCATACCAAAGCCCCACTCGGAGATCGGTGAACGGCGTGCGCCCGCCGGCCAGGTACCAGCCGTGGAGCGCGTTGAACGCGATATATGCCGATTTGGGAAGCAGCGGCCCAGCCAACCGCAGGCCGGGACCCATTTCCAGGAAATTCGCCCATGCCTGTCGCTTCTGGTCGAAGGTCAGGTTGGTGTTCCAGTAGAACTGCGCCCGAAGCGACTTCGGCCCCGCGGTATAACCGCTGCGGACTTGCCCGTAAACCAGCGAGTCGTTCCCAAGACGGCTGACAAAAACCGCGTCCAGGTTGGTCTCGGCATACCAGCCCGGCGATTCGGCGCCCATCAACCGGCCAACTCCTCGCGAAAAGGTGACGCCGGCGCGGTAATCCGACAGAACGTGGCCTCTAAGATAACCGATCGCGAGGCCGGCTTCGGCCCACGCCATGGTATGGCGCCAGACCGGAGTCTTCACTCCGATTCCGGGGACTAACGAGCTTTCCGACAAATACACCGGCGAAACGGCCCCAACAGCGCCTCGCGTATCGCCAATAAACCGCAGGCTCAGATAAGGACGGACCGGCAAATGGGTCGCGATCTCGGCTTTGATCTGCCCGTAGCCGAACGTGTCGCTCCAACGCGAAGAAAACAAGGGAAATAACCACACCGTAGTGTGAAAGCTCGCGTCGTCGGCGTGCAGATTACGGTACGCGGTTGTGGCTTCCGCGGCGATCCGCGGATCGGCGCTCGCGCGCGCCAAATCGAACCACCGAATCGCCTCCGAGTCCTGGTGAAGGATGTTGTACGTCCACCCGAGCCGCAGCATCACGGCGAAGTCCCCTGGGTCGGATTCGTGCGCCATTTGCAGGTACTTCGCCGCATCCTTCATGTACCCTGCCTTGATACTGCGCTCGGCCATTTCCTTCGCATCGATGGCGGCCGGTTGCGGGTCGTTGTGCGCCACCACCTGAGGGAGGCGAAGCACGGCGCGCACGCGGTTGGCCAGATCCAGGTCTTTACCTGCCATCACGCGATCGAACAGCGGCTGGGCGGCATCGGCTTCGCCCCGCGCATTCAGCAGGAAGCCGAGCTGGGTGGCGGAGAGCAGATCGTCCGGCACGGTCTCGACGAGGACTTGAAACTCCGGCTCGGCCTCGTTCTCGCGATTCAGTTTCAGCAGCAGGAAGCCGAGGTCGCGCCGCAGTTCGGCATTGGCGGGGTCCAACTCCAGGGCGCGCCGGAACTCGGATGCGTAGGGGTAGCGCTCCGGCAGCAGTTCCCGGGCCATTTCCGCGGCGCGTGGCTCCCCTCCGCGCGAGGCGGCCAGCAGAGCGGCTTGGGCGTCCTCCGTCCGGTTCAACGCTTTCCAGACCCGGCCGAGATCGAGCAGCACGGAGCGGCGGTCGGGCAGCAGCCGCCAAGCCTTCTGGTAGTGCGTGGCAGCCAATTCCAGTTCGTCGCGCTCCTCGGCCAGGGTGGCCAATTCGAAATGCACGCTGAAATCGCCGGCGCCCATTTCGATGGCCTTCTTCCAGCGCTCGATTCCGGCCGCCAGGGGAGCGTCGACGTTCTGGAAAGCCTGCTCGGCGGTGGCCGCAAAAGGCGCCTCGCCCGACTTACGGACGCGGTCGAAGATGCGCCGCGCCTGCTGCCGTTGCTTGGTCTCGTAGGCCAGGAAGGCATACTCCATGGCCACCTGCGTGTCGGCGGGGTCTATCTCCATGGCGTCGCGGAACTGGTCGCGGGCCAACTCGTTCTCGCCGGTCTTCAAGTAAGTGTACGCCAGGTCCTTGCGGATGGAGACACGCCGCGGAGATGCTTCGATCGCCTTAAGAAAGCCCGCGATCGCGGCATCGTAGTCGCGCGCCCGCAGCGCCTCGTAAGCGCGCGACAGCGGCTCGTAAGCCGGGTCGGGCGCTTGGGCGAACACAAGTCCGCAAGCCGCGAATAGGATGACCGCGCGCATGTCGCCTTTGGGATATTAGTGGCGCGCGCGGCGCCTTTCTCGCAGAAATATTGTGGCCCTACCCACCCCAGCAGGCAGGCGCGCGAAAAATCGCGTTCTGCCTGCGGTTCGACCTCGGCTCAACGCGGCCCCGCTTCCGGGCTGAGTCGAATTTCGCGAGCCTGGCATGGCCTTCAATGGTCTGGCTCGATGGCCGGAACCTGCGCGGGTACGGCTGGTGACACTGAAGCGATTGCTCCGGGTTCCGGACGGCTCTGAAACGTGCACACGGGGTGCACACAACTGCGGCGGAGATAGCCACTGGGCCGCAAAGGGCTTACCTGTTCATTTTTGCGCCGGAAAGTAGCTAAGGCGATATTAAGGCCAGAAAGTCATAAAATTACAAAAATACCTTGCATTCCCTACACGTCTGGAGTATTCTCATGCTGGATGTGCTCGGATCAACCCCGCTGAGACTCCACAGGATTAGCGGCCGACCGAGCCGATGGAGGATGACTCTTCACCATGAGACTCCCCTCGGCAGCGCGCCCCGTGTGCTTCGCTTTTCGATTCGGCGTCGTCAGCCTCGTCTTCGGCGCCACCCTGTGCGGCCAAAGTTGGACGCAAAGATTTCCCGTTCAGAGCCCGCCTGTACGAATCCACTATGCGATGGCGTATGATGCGCCGCGTGGTTGCGTCATACTCTTTGGCGGCCACCCGGGTTCGCTGCGCGGCGACTTGGTGGCTCGAAGTGTCTCAGCGCCGGCCGGTCGTGAGGCCGAGTCAGCTCACCCGGCAGTAAGAGGAGTTTGTAGCGAAGGTAGTCGATTAGCGGGGGCGCCGGCACGGCGCCCGTACGGAGACAGACGTGAGGAGCGGCTGGGACCGCCCAGCAATACGAGAGTGCAGGAAGGAGAACGGGTATGAAACAATTATTGGTTCGTCTGTGTAGTTTAGCCATGGTGTTCGGTTGCGGGCCGATGCTGGCAGGCGTTGTCCTCAGTGTCGAGCCACCCTATCAGGCGGTCGCGGATGGATCGGCCGTTTCCGTCAGCCTGCAGATTTCGGGCCTGGGGGCGTTCACGGCTCCTTCATTGGGCACGTTTGATCTTGATCTACGGTTCGATCCAAGCCTCTTGGACTTCAACTCGTTTGTGTTTGGTGATCCGGTACTTGGAGACCAGCTTGACCTGAGCGGGTTTGGGAGCATAACCGGCATGGGCACTACGCCGGGCAGTGGCGTTGTCAATATCTATGAGGTGTCCCTTGACTCGGTGACTGACCTTGACAACCTGCAGGAGCCCATGTTTACGCTAGGGATCCTCGAATTCCAGCCACTCCAGGTTGGAATCAGCTTTCTGTTTATTGACATCAATGCGCTAGGAGACGCCTCTGGCGATTCACTGCCGGAGTCGGTGACGGTTCGGGCTGGTGTTATTTCGATTACCCCCGAGCCAGGCTCCATCACATTAGTAGCTGCGACACTGATTGCGCTTGTCCTAGGTGGGCGCCGGCGTTGCCGATAGACCGGGAGGCGGACCTTGTTCCGCCTCAGATGGAAATGGAGAAAGGGTTTCGCCGTCAAGATAACGGAGAGAACGCGGGTGAGAAGAACGAGAGCATTACACGGCCGAAGAGAAGGCGGCCACACTGAGGCGGCGCTTGTTGGACACGGCTCTACATGGGGTGACGCCAACGGCGACTCATTGACCGCTGTCACGGATAACAGCCCGATCTTTACGATTCCAGAGCCGGTGTCGATCCTGCTCTTTGGCTCAGCTTTCGTTGCAGTTGTCTGGATCAGTCTTCGGGGTTATAGGCGTCAGGCGAGATCGGGGACGCCTGCCTATCCCGGGCGCGGCGGAAGATCCAGTCGATATGGTCTTTGGCCCCGACGGTGGGCCTTACTAGCATTCCGCGCCGCTCCCCTTGCGGGTCGGTGCAGCGGGGCCGAAGCCGGCCGTCATCCCGGCCCATAAACCGTACGTAACCAATGCGTGGAGGGTATCGTGAGGAGAGTCTTTCTGTTAAGTTCCTACCTGATTCTGCTCGGGCTGCTGTTTCCCGTCGCATCCCGAGCTGGTCAAGTGCCGCCGAGAGACGCAAACCTGCTCGTCTTACAAGAAGTATATGCCCGTGAGCTTACCGTAATCGGCTGGCTTGTCGGGCACGATCCGGGCAACCGGGTGCCGTACACCGGGACCGTAACCGATTCTGGATGGACGCTTAACGTTATTAATGCCCGTTACCGCAACGGCACGCTCACCATGAATATCACCGGAGTCTTCTACCCGGCTGCGGACATGATCGTGTGGGATGGCGCCGTTGCATTCACCAATCCCATAGACTCGCTTCGCTGGCCGTCGCACGGAACTTACGCGAATGCAACTAGAGACGGCTGGTGGAGCAGCTTCAGGAGCCTCGTCAGAACGGTCGCTAAATATGGCGACCTCATTAATCTGGTTACCGCTGGGGCTCAACTGGTCGCTACTGCCGCGACCGGCGGCGCCGCTGCGGCTCCGGCCGTGATGGCTAGTCACGTTGTCGACACCGTTGTCAAGGCTGGACAAACCATCAATCAAGTGATCGAGACGGTGGAGACCGTAAAAAAGGTCGTGAGCAAAATAAGTTCGAGCACCGCCGGACCGTCTGGCCCCATGGCATCCCTGATCTCGGAAACCATGGAGACCGTGGCCGACCGCCAGGCGGCGCCCCTCCCCGACACCGAACCGGGCCTGCTCGATGGCGGCGACATGAGGGGCACCACCGTTTACGCCAACGGCGAGGCGATCGGGAGCGTGGTGAGCGGGTGGGCTACCGTCAGTCCTCGCGTGAAGCCCTGCTTCACCGTCACCGTGCCGGCAGAGGCGGATACGTACGTCCGCGCTGATTTGCCGGTGCGCCAGAACGACAATTATGGCGCCCAGGAGTTCATTGAGGTCGGATCCGGGCGCAACGGCTCCGCGGACGCCATGCGCGGTCTCGTTCGCTTCGATCTTTCCGCGCTCAGCATGTTCCCCCTGACGAAAGCGATGCTGGAGACGACGGTCCGCAGCTACGATAACGGCTCGCCGGCTTCGGTCTACCACGTGGATTTGCACAGCAGCCTCGCGCCTTGGGTTGAAGGTAATGGCTTTGAAGGGACAGCAGGCCCGCCGGGCTCGACCGATCCGGACTCGGCCGTCGGAGTGAACTGGGACACCCAGCCGGCCATCGACCCGAGAGTCATCGCTAGCGCCATCGTGGGGCAACGCAGCGACCCTGCCGGCACGGTCGTGCAGTGGGACGTGACCCCGTTGG
>OBLT010002025.1_pt1 | contig 12764 bp, 10 predicted proteins | sample 1518721 | NCBI WGS metagenome assembly OBLT01 (sample SAMEA3539307, study PRJEB22396) | soil metagenome | biome: tundra; feature: field; material: soil | place: USA | collected 2010-05 | depth 0.15 m | reverse complement strand
AAAGATGTTCGCCCGCGGCCACGGGAAGAGCAGCGCCGGCGTAGCCGGCCCCCGGAGGAGGGCAGCGGGTCAGCAAAGATCTATGCCCGCCCGGAGGGGCTGCCGCCCCGGTTGCGGGCACGCCCGCCACGGCGCAGGCTGGCCGAGCCGGGCAGGGAGCACACCGCTTCCGGGTCCCGCCACCGCGGGCCCGGGAAACCGTGAACCGTCGCTTCAGCCCCGGGTGGCGGCACGGCGTTGCTCCCATAGAGCCGGACGGCGCGAGATTTCTCCGCCGGTGACATCACCTCCGGGGCTGCTTCGCCCTCTATGAAGTGCCGTCCTTACCGGGACGGCAGGCGCGAAGGAGATGACCGCCCCGTGGAAGTGCCCAGGATCTGCCCGTCCTGCGGGAAGGCTTGCCATGCGACCAGGGCGGCGGCCCGCCGGTTCGTCCGCCGCAGGGCGCCCGGCCGACGGCTGCGGATCCGCCGGTGCCCGGCTGGCCAGGGCTGGCACCTGACACCGGACAGGCCGGCCCGGCGGCGCCGGGCCGTGCGGCGGCCGCCGCGTGACAGCAGGCCCGTTGTGCACCGCCTGATAGCCGGGGGCCGTCGTGGCGCCTGGTGACGGAGCCCCGCTGTCAGGGGTGAGGGAGAAGCTGGAAGGCGTGAATCCTCCCGACATCGGCGCGTTCTATGAGAAGGAGATGCCGAGGCTGGTGCTGTTCGTGATGGCGCTCAGCAGCAGCCTCGACGGCCATGCCGCGGCCGACGTCGCCCAGACGGCGTTCGAGCGGGCGCTGCCAAGGTGGCCCGCGCTGCGGCACCCGAAAGCATGGCTGTACAAGGTGGCGCAGCGCGAGGCCATCGCCCGCAGCGAGGCGATACGCCGGGAAATGCCCGCCGAGGCCATCCCCGACCGGCCCGATGAGATGTCAGCCGCCTTAGCGGCGGAGTGGCGGGCCGAGCAACGCGAGGTCATGACCTGCCTGCGGGCCCTCGCCCCGAAACAGCGCCAGGTGATGACCTGGACCCTCGCCGGGTTCAACGACGCTGAGATCGCTGAGGCCCTTAGCTTGAGCACCGATGCGGTGAAGAGCAGCCGGCGCTACGCCCGGAACAACCTCAAAAAACGGCTAGGACCGGGGCGGAGGGATACCCGATGAGCAGGGGATTCCGGGACTGGATCAGTCCCCGCGGCGACGATGACGCCGAATTTGACGGGCTGCTGGCCGGGACCTGGGAGGACGGCACCGCCACGCTGGCCGGGGTGCTCGACATGCAGGCGGGCAAGGCCGCGCTGCTGGGCGCCGCCCGCGAGCAGCACACTGCGGAGGCGCCCTGGCACGTCGCACCGGGCCAGGACAATGCGGTGGCCGCGGTCTGCGACGAGGTCGACATCCTGCTGGCCACCGTGACAGCGGAAAGCGGGCACGACGGCGGCCCGGCACACTCCGCCGTGATCGCCTACATGCTCGCCGCACGCCAGTCCCTGATCCAGCTGCGAGCCGGCCTGGGCAAGCGGAGCCTGGCGAAAGCCGGGGCCCTGCAGCTGGCCGGCAGCGCCGGGCATGCGCTGGCCGAGGCGGCCCGCACTCTGCGCTGGCTGCCGCCTGCCGGGTCGGCCGGCGTCCAGGAAGCCGCAGAGCTGACGGAGCTGATCTCCGGCGTGCGGCAACGGCTGGAGGCGCTCTCCAGCAAGATCGAACGGCTTTTTGACGAGGCCGGGGACACCGCGCCGCGCGTGCCGGCCCCGCACCGGTGAACCTGGCATCCACATCATCACGAGGAGCACGGCATGGGCAAGGCACGACGGAACAGGGCGCGGCGCCAGGCGTCACGGGGGCCGGGCGGCGACCGGCTGATCAGCAGCATGGAGGATATCGACGCGGCCGGGGAGGAGTTCGCGGTCGAGATGCCCTGCCGCATCACCTACCTCAGCGACCCGGCGCTGGGCGGAATGCGCGCGGCCGAGGGAATCGCGCCGGACGGGAGCCTGACCGTGGATGATTCCGGCACCGCGGAGCCGTTGCCAGTGGTCTTGTTCGAGCCCGCCCGGGCGCTGATGATGCAGAACACGCAGACTGGCCTGGTCCAGGAGGCCAGGGTAGAGGGCGTCATCGCGGCCGGGTTTCACCGCGTTCCCGGCCACTCCGTTCCCGTGTGGGCGTTCAAGCCGGCGCCGGGCTGGGAGGTGCGCCGGGTGCCCGACGGCCTGGTGCTGCGTGACGGCACGGGCGATGTCTGGGCACGCAGCCAGCTCACGCTCGACCCCGCGTGGGTGTCGGCAGCAACCAGCTCCCGGCAGGTGGGTGTGTTCTACGGCCCGCAGCTCGGCGTCCGCGTCCCCCCCGGGATGAACCCTGCCGCCTACACCACTGCGAAGCGGGCGGCAGAGTTCGGGAAGGCACGCGGGCAGGGCCTGGTCACCGCGGCCACGGTGACATGGCATGGCGAGGCTGCGGCGGAGACGCTGGAATGGGTGATATTCCAGCCGGGCTCGTTCGGCCAGCCCTTCGCCGGGGTGTTCGCGCCGATCGCGAACTTCACCAGGCACGGCGGCCCTGAGATGTTCGGCCTGGCCCAGTTGCGCGATCAGGATATGGGCATATCAGCCGACCCGATCCGGACCCTGGCCGCGCGGGTGAGCCGCACCGACGTTGACCTCATCGACCCTGCCGAGGACGCAGTAAACGGCCAGGTCGGAGGCGTGCATTACAGCGAGGGGATCCACGCCGCGTGGCGGCGGGCCGCTGCCAGGGACGGAAAGGTGCTCCTGCTCACCGGCTCCCGCCTGCCCGGCCTGCCTGGCGCCGGCCCGCGGCAGCCGGACGGGGATCCGGGAGAACTCTGGGCGGCCCTTATCCCGGTACACGCCGCGTAGCGAGCGCTGAGGGCGGCCTGATTCATGGCGAGCACCGCGGCCCAGCCGGATCCTCGTCACGCTCGCCGCCGAAAAGGGCATACAGCCGCGGAGGCACGTCGGTAATTTCGTCATCAGCGGCGGGGCCGGTGACGGCCACGGTCCCGTGCAGCCAGTACGGGGAAAGCTTGACTATCCCCTGCTCGGCGCGCGAGCAGGTCAGTCCGGTAGGGGCAGTTCGGCGGCAGCGACCGCGGCCAGGGTGCCGAACGGGTCGTACCTGCGCGTACCAGCCGCGATCTCGCGGTTGAGCGCCAGGAGCCGCCCGACGATCTCATCGCTGTCGCGCGCTACCGCCTTCGGCCACCCGTAAGTTGCCACGACCGCCTCGTCGAGTTCTTTGTGCAGGGCCTTGAGGTCCGTGTAGGCACCCTCGTCAACCGCGTTGTACAGCGTCGTCAAGCCGAAGCTGTTCTCGGCGCAAATCTCCTGCCGTCGTTCGACGACCCTTCTACTGGCCTTTGCTACTCGCTCCCGCCGGTTTTCCGGTACGGGATCGGGCCACGGGAACGTCTCGAACACGGAGGAAGATGTGTAGCGAAGCCGGTCCTCCAACGTCGATGAACGTGAGCGAGCCCATGCTTCATGCGTGGAGGACGACAAGATCCCCATCGGGTAGTCGTCGTCGAACGCGAATACGTTAGTGAGATCGCTGGGGCACGTCCAGGGGGCAGTCCAGCAGACGAGCAGGCGCTTGCCCACCCGGTTGCTTGTGATGAATCTCGGCAGGTTCGCCAGTGCTGCCCGCATTTCTCGCCGAGCTTCAGCGAAGTGCCACCAGTAGCGGCGGTACGCCGCCCGGTTGTTGCCGTCACGAGTCGGCTTGACGCGGCTGCGGACGATGTCAAGCGCCCCTGGGTACTGCATTGCTGTCTCAAGGGGCAATTGCGCGAAGTCAATGATCCATCGCCGGGGCTCCTGCCTTGGGTCCTCCGCGATGTCGTCGCCAGTCAGGTAGGGCCGCACGACCTGGCGATAGTTGGCGTCCGTTCGGCCGAGCAACTGCTGAGCCTCGGCCGGGAGGATGATGAATCCCGCTCCTGCGGGGATAGGTCCCTGGAAGCATCGGCCCCGGTTGGCCTTTAGTCTGGCGACAACACCAGTGGAGTGGCCGGGGGTACGCAGCTCAGGCGTAATTCCTTCCACGGGCTCTCCGTCGAGAACGAAGATCGCCGGTGGCGTGCTGGGAGCTTTGACCCAGTTCACGAGGCTGACGTCGACCGCAGCTTCGCCAGGCCAATCCTGCGTCGACACGGCATCAGTGATGACGCCGCCGTTCGCCGCGATGTACTCCAGCGACGCCCCCCTAGCCCGGTTCTGCGAGATCGAGTTGGTGCCCACCAGACCCGCGCGTTGGCCAGCGCCGAGGTGTTCGTGTGCTTTGCGGAACCAGTAGACGCAATAGTCCTTCACACCGATCTTGAACGTGGTTTTCAACCAGTTGGTATAAGCATCGCCGCGGGCCCCCCGGATGTGCTGGGAACCAAGGAACGGGGGATTGCCGATGATGCAGTCCGTGTACGGCCAGGGCTCCGCGAGCGCGTCGCCAGCCTGAATGCCGGACAGATCGACCAGCGGCAGCGCCGCTTCGGCGGCACCAAAACGATCGATCATCTGACGCTGGCCCATCCACAAGGTCACCCGCGTGATCAGCACTGCAGTCGCCTCAATGTCGATGCCGTGAAGGTTGCTCAACGGGTAGTACGGCAGCCCGCCGGGGGCAGCGGCCTCTACGCCGGTCTGTCGTGCGACGCGCACGAGACGTTCCTTGAGTTCGTGTTCGAGAGAACGCAGCTCGCGGTAGGCGACGTAAAGGAAGTTGCCACAGCCAACCGCCGGATCAAGAACACGGAACGCGCACAACTCGTCGAGGACCAGGCGCACGGCGCCAACGGTCGCCGCGGCGGCAATGCGCGCCCGCCACGGCTCCACAATCGTCGGCCGGACGATCTTCATGATGTCGGCTTCGTGGGTGTAGTGCGCGCCGAGCTCCCAACGGCGGTCGTGGCCGAGGCAGCCCTCCATCAGGGATCCGAAGATTGTCGGGTCGACCTTGCGCCAGTCGAACTCCGCAGCTTTGACGAGCATCGCCAAGTCGGCCTGGTCAAGATGGACCTTCGCTGGCTTTGCGAACAACGATCCGTTCACGTAAGGAGCGCCCAGGTAAACGCCGTGGCGGCCGTAACCCTCGGAGTCGTTGAGCACGTCGAAGAGCGTTCCCAGCTCCGTGTACGACGAGCGATCCGGATGGTGGACCAAGTCCTCGACGATCCGCTGGACTGGATGTCCTTCAAGCATCCCAAGGTCCTCGGCGAACAGGCACCAGACGATCTGCAGGATGAACGAACGCAAGGTCTCAGGGCGGGCGGCTGTGCGCTCAAGCAACGCCTGATAAAGCTCGGCGACGACCTTGGCAGCCTCGGTCGTCAGTTCCTTGTAACTCGCACCGAACAGCGGCTCCTCGGTGCCGGTGAGAAACAGCAGCTTCTCGTAGTTCTCCGGCAACTCGCCGAGTGTGAAGTCGGCCCGCGGTGCGGACGGGAACCGGCCTGGCTCCCATACCTCGAACCGCTGGAACGCGCACAGCACCACATACTGGGGCGCGGCGCGGTTCTGCGCAGCGTCATCGGAGCTGTGCCAGTAGCCGAGCGCCTGCTCGCGATGCTCGGGGAGTTTGTCCGCTCGGCTCGGTGCCTTCATTTCCACGATGCACACCGACGGCCAGTGAAGATCCATGATGCCGTTGGCCGTGTGAGCATCCTCGAAGACAGCGCCGACGGCAAAGCGGTCGGCCCCATAGCAGGCGATCAGTTCATTCAGGAATGTCTGCGCCTCACCGCGCTCACTGCCGGAGTAGTCACGCCACCGCGTCACGAACTTCCGCAGAGCGGCCTGAATCTCCTCGCCGCTGCGCATCGGTTCAGAGCAGCCGCTGCTGATCGCCGCCGAAATACGAGCTCTGGAACAGTTCCTTGCGGACGGCCTCAAGCTGGTCGACGGCGGCATCGAGGCACAGCCGGAGGTTCTGCTCGTTGCTCCCGGTGCGGATCGCCTTCCGGCCGCGGTCAGCGCGGCGGATGGCCTGCTCGATGTTGAGCAGCGTCTCCTCCACCTCGTGCATGGCAGCCTCGCGTGCGATCTGCTCTGGCGAGCGCTCCATCTCGGAGCGGGACTCGACCACCGGACGGTACTCCTGCCCCGACGTCGCCATCTGCCCCTCCTCCTGGTTCGTATCCGGCCACAGTAGCGGTCAGGTGAGTACCGGTCGGCGGCAGCGCACCGGGAACGGGCCGCTCAGCGAGCTGACCGTAGCCGCGGTCGCGCAGATCGGCGGCCGCCGATCGCGCGCCGGGGCGCTACACGGCTAACCGGTCGCGCGCTCGCGACCGGGCCGGGCGGCGCCGGTAGTAAGACCCGTGAGGACCAACGGCCGGAAATCCGGCGCTAGCGGGGCCTGCCGTGGCTACTCTCGGCGGGTGGGCAGACCGGCCGGACGTGAGCAGAAGTGGTACCCGATCAGCAAGCTCGGCTGGTTCACCGGCCATATCCGCGAGGGCGTCGCGGTTACCCGGCGCCAGCTGGAGCTGCTCCAGCCTGCCCGGGCCCGCCCGTATGTGCTGGATGACGCCACCGTGGCCCGCGTCATCCGGGTGCACCGCGACCAGGCCGGCGACCTGGCGCTGTTCCAGAACCAGGCGGACAGGTGGAAAGCGGGCCCGGGCCTGACCGATGCCCAGCGGGCCGAAGTCGCCGCGTACGAGAAGCTGCTCGCGCAGCTGCGCGAGCTCAACAGCGAGGTCTTGGCCGTCGCCGCCGAGCTGTCACACGGCACCATCGAGACGGTCCTGGCCAAGTCCGATCTGCAGCTGGGAGCCGAGGCGCTGCTGCGCAGGCCGCGCGCATAGCGGAAACAGAAGCACGGCTGGCCAGGCTGGAGGGAAGGCTCAGCGCGATCCTGGACAGGACTGCCCGGTCCGACCTCGGCGAGGAGGACTGGTCCCAGTCCACGGAGAGGCCGCGGAAGACTGCGGAACGCCCGACTCCGCGGCGTCTGACCTACCGGAGGAACGCCCCGCTGGCTACGACTGGCGGGGCGTTCCCCTGACCCGGGGAATGATCAGGCCCGCGGCGGGCCGTCAGTCCACGCGCGTCGGCGACGGAGTGAGGCAACGGCGCAGGTCAGCGCAGTTATGCCGTGCGACGGCCCCGTAAAACACTAGGACAGTACGAACAGCGGGGAAGTTCCGGAGCGCGGAAAACAGCAAACCGCTAGGAAAGTGCGAACCGCGTTCCGCTCCCCCCCGGGGGAATGTCGGTCGGTGGCCTGCCGGGCGGCCGGCGGGCCATAACGTTGTCGCCGTGAAGGCTCCCCACCCCGGCCCCTGCGGCGCCCCGCGCGGCCGCCACGGCTGACGTGACGCACCCGGCGTTGTACGAGACCTGCGCGACGATCATAATCGCCGTGATCGTCGTGCTCTACTTCGATGAGCGCGTCAGGCAGGGGCTCTGCCCACCAGTCCGCGGCCTCTTGCATCCTCGAGCAGCGCCGCGCGCCCGTCCGGTCCAAGGGCGGGCGACCGAGTTCGTCTACTGGGACACCGGGACCGCGCACCTCCTGCCCCGGCTGCTGCGCCTGCCCGACGGGTCCCCGGCTCTCAGCGTGGCGAGCGCCGCCTGGGCCGGCGTTCCCGGCCGTAAACTCCCCGCATGTCACTCCTGGCCGCCACCTGGACAAGCGCGATAGCGACCGCGCTGCTCGTCATCGGTGCCGTCATCACCGCCTTCTACGCGCGTAACGCCTACCGCGAGCAGTCACGGCAAACCCTGGAGGTCCGGGAACAGACCCGGCTGCTCCAAGAGCAAGCCGACCGTGACATCGGGCAACGGCGCCGCGCCCAGGCCACCCAGGTATTCGTATGGATGGAGATGCGGCCCTACGACGGCAACCATGAGGACATGAGGTGGGCCGCCTGCATCAAGAACGCAAGCGGGCAGCCGGTCTACGACATCGAGCTAGGGATCGGGCTAGGGATCGGGCTGGGAAGCGACCGGAGCTTGCCCGTACTCATGCCAGGCAAAGATTACGAACTGGCGGGCTTCGGGACGGACTTCGCTGACGGCCGGCAGATCTGGATCACTTTCCGCGACTCGGCGGGCGTCCGCTGGCGAGCGACATCGGACGGGCAGCTCACCGAACTCCAGGGCTAGCCTGGCGCAACGGAGACAGCCCGGTAAGCCGGCCGCAGTGCCGGAGCGTGTACTTCGAGTGCCCTCCCGGCAATCGGCGGTGCGTACGAACCACGAACGCAGAGGACTTCGGACATTCGTGCAGGCGTCTTCGGAACCCGACAGCGGACACCCCGGAACCCACGTTCTGCCGTTCCAGAAGTCGTTCGACAAAGCATGTTCGACCGTGGCCGGCTGGGCCACCGGCATGGGGGGGTCAGCGCCTGCGCGCGGGGTCGCGCTGTGCCTGCATGCGCGCCAGGGCTTCGGCGGACGGCCGCGCGTACCTGGCCAGAGACGTGATGGACGTGTGGCCGGACTTGGTCATGAGCATGGGCGCGCTGACGCCGTCCTCGGCGTCGTGGGTGAGGGCGGAGTGGCGGAGCTGGTGGAGCGTGGCGCCGTCCGTGGCGTCCTTGAACAGCTGCTCGGCCTGGCGGTAGCTCAGCCGGGCCCGGCCGCTGGCGGTGTCGATGTCGCCTGGGGGCAGTTCCACCCGGGCGCGGCGATCGGTGAGGAACAGCGGGCCCGCCTTCCGGCCTTTTATGAGCCTAGGCAGCAGGCGTGCGGTCCCGGTCTGCCAGACAATGACGTCGATCGCGCCGCCTTTCCGGCGGACCTTTGCCTTGCGGTTGGGCAGGTCGAGGTCCTCGACGTCCAGGCGGAGTACCTCGGCTGAGCGCGCTGCGGTCTCGTAGAGCAACCGCCACAGCGCTTTCTCCCGCAGGGCGATGTCCTCGCGGGCGAGCAGCTGCTCAACATCGGGCCGCGACAGCGCCCGGGATCGGTCGGGGGCACGCCTGCGCCGCCGCAGGCCGCGCGACAGCGCCCCGGCGTCGCCGACCCACCCTTGCGTCTGGCAGTACGCCAGGAGCCCGCGCAGCGCGTCCCGGTTGCGGTTCCACGTGGCCGGCGCTCGGCGGCCCCAGGTGGTGGAGAACCATGCGGCGACGTTGTCGGCGCGGAGGGTGTCCAGGGCAGTGCTGGCGCCGAACCGGGCGACGAACGCGCGCATGGTCGAGCCGTACACGCGGCGTGTCCCGGCCGACTCGGGGTGATCGAGCGCGGCGAGGTAGGCGGCGGCGGCGTGGCCGAGGCTGGCGGTCTGGCTGCCCGACGTGAGCTGGTGCACGGTTCCCATCGCGCCGCTGCCTCCCTATCGCAGAAAACACCGGGTAGTGGCACCCCACCGCGCGGGGCATCGCCGCTGCCCTGCCCAGGCCCCCAAGGGCAGAGCCTGGGCCGCGCCCCACACTACCGCAGAAAGTCATGCATTTTCTGTGATAGCAGACTGGGGGGCACGGAGGCCCGTGTGCGCCTCCGCCCAGCGTGGCCCCCCCCGGAGCGGCCATGCAGAAGCCCCCAGGCACAAGCATGCCCGGGGGCTTCCTTGGCAGGGGGCAGCAGCCCGGCGCCTTCCGCGCCAGCGATTGTAGATTGCTGGCGCGTGGCCGCCCCGGGGGTCACCATCAGGTACCTCGCCGCGGGGTGTGAGCCCGCTGGGTATGTATGCCCTGGCGTTTCCCTCTGGTCTGCCGCCGGCTCCCGCCGCGTCCGGCCGGCCCTGCCTTCGCTAGCCTAGCGGAAGACGGTTATGCGCGCAACTCGGATCCCCTTAGACCGCTGTCACCCCCCTAGGATGGAGGGGCTGATGCTGGTATAGCGGTGCGATACCTACGCTTACACCGTGCTAAGATGTACTCTTAGGCACACAGGGAAGGTATCACAGATGCCTAGAGCCGATTCTACGACGTTCAATTCCGGCGGCCCGGGCCCGTTCACGGAGATCCCAGACCAGGGCCGGGGCTTCACGCTGCCGGCCTACCAGCAGGAGGCCGCGGCCGCTGCGGCGGTCCAGGCCGGCGCCGCAAGCGCCGCAGTCCGCTACCGGTTCATCGCCCGCACGGACCCCTCAGCGCCGTCGCCGCCCATGGCCCGCATGCTGCGCGGCGGCGGCGGCCGCGGCGGAGCGACCCGGCTGAAGGTCTACCTGTCCTACCTGTGGCTGGCCCGCAGCGCCAGCCGCGACCGGCCTGTGTTCGCCTACCCCGCCCACCAGATCGCCGCCCTCCTGGGCCTGCCCGCCCCCCGCTCCGCCGGGGCCCGCCGCGTCCAGGAGGCGCTGCGCTGGCTGGAGGACGAGGGCTTCGCCGCGCTGGACCGCCGCCCCGGCGACGCCACCCGGGTGCACCTTCTCGACGACGCCGGGTCCGGCGACCCCTACCAGTCGCCGGGTCCGCTGGCCGCCCCGGCTCCCAAGCGCGCCCAGAAGGACCGCGAGCCGCACTTCTACGTCAAGCTCGATGCCCGGCTCTGGACCGAGGGCTGGATCACCGAGCTGTCCGGCGCCGCGATCGCGATGCTGCTGGCCTGCCTGTACGAGCAGCGCGGCCGGGCCGACCAGCCCATCTGGGTCTCCCCCGCGGTCGGCCGCGAGCGATATGACCTCAGCGACGAGACCAGGAATAAGGGCCTGCGCGAGCTCGCTGCCGCGGGTCTGCTGGACCTCCTGCGCCGCCCCGTACCCGCCGCCACCTTCGACGAGCGGTTCCGCGCCCGCAACGTTTACGTGGTCCGCCACGGCGCCTGGGCCAGGAAGCCCGCCGTCGGCGGCCCGCGATTCCGCCAGCCAGCCTGACGCCCCGCCGCGTCAGGTGGTCCTCCAGCGGCCAGGCGGCAGCACCTCTCCTGCGGCATTTGCGAGAACAGTCCGGCGGAGGCTAGAACGGCGGTTCGTCGCTCGAGCCAGGACCTGGCGAGTCTTGCGTCCATGGGTCGCTGGCGAATCCCGATGCGGCCAGTGTCGACTCGGGATGGGGCGGGGTGGGCCGCGGAATCGGCGACGGATTCGGCTCATCTTCCAAGGCCGCATCCCACAACCGCTTGACGTACTCGCGGTTGTTTTCCCCCTCGTCCCAGCGGTTATCCCAGCGGTCAGCGTCCGGGTCGATCTCGCCGATCTCGCAGAAGACCTGGAATACGGCGTTCACCCGGTTCCAGTCGGTGGGGATCACTATCCCGCGAAGGATCCGGCGAACGGTCTCCTGGCTCGCCGTGACCTCCTTCAGGTCCGCGCGGCCCTCGATCAGCTTGCTGACGTGACGCAGCGGCGGCCGCCCCGCCGCCCGGTAGTACCGGCGGAGCTCCTCGACGAACTCACGCCGCGGTCCATCGGGCAACTCGCCCTTGGGGGGCATCTTGATGATCCGGGCCATGGGGGCCTCACGTCGCGCGGCCAGCTTTGTCACACGAACCCTACACTTGGCAACCATTGTCCCGCTGTGTCTCTCCCAAGTTCGCCTGTGTCACACGGCTGTCAACGCTAGGACCAGCGGTTTCACGCCGCGTCGCCTGAAACCAACCACTTCGGAGATCGCTCAGGCTTAAAAGTGCGAGCCGAAGCGCGCGGGCTCGCTCATCTCCCCCTTCACACCACTGACCGGAGCCAGCCGTGACACCTCGTCCGCCCCAGAGTGCAGCCCCATTCCCGGATTACGGCGGCGGGCAGGCGGCGCCGATGGCGCGGGAACGAGTGCCCTGGCGGTCAGCCGCTGCCAGCGTGACCGCGCTTGGAACCCCTGCAGGCATCGGCGTGCTGCATCCCATGCTGGGGGAGATCGTCGCCATCATCGAACTGGTGGTGGCACTTACGATCATTGGCACGGCCCTGTTCGGGAGCCCAGATTTGAGTGACCGCACCTTCCGGCTCCTGCGCTGGATCGGGAACAGGCCCGAGCCTTCAGCGCCGGAGTCAAGCGGTGCAGGCGAGGGTGGGCCGGTCACGCCGGCCAGCTCGCGACCGCGACCGGGACCGGGACCGGGCAGGCTCACGCGGTGAACTCGCCGTTGCACAAGCCGCACAGCACGGGCCGGGCCTCCAGGACGGTGGCCGTGACGCGGATCCGCTGCGGCGGCTCGCAGCCGCACCGGGCGGCCACGCCGTTGGTGTGAACGCCTTGGACTGTCGCCGCGCGGCCACACGGAGAGCGTGCACCCCGACTGCGCGGATCCTGCTGGCGACCACCGTCGTGAGGGACGGGACCGAGGGGGTTCTGGGATGGACACGGCTGGAGGATCCCTATGGGGGGAGGCCTTGGCTGATCCTGTGGCCCGCCCGCAGGCTTGCCCCCCCGCCGTGTGAACCGTTTGAACCGTCTGAACCGTCTGAACCGTTTGAACCTTGTGCACCGTATGGAGTGTCAGTGCTTGCCGAGGGGCTAAGGAAGCCTGTAGAAACAAAGCGTGTCGCAAAATCAGGCAAATCCCAATTGTCCCGGTTTTGCTTCGGGCGCGAGATTGCAGTACGGCCCCAACCCGGTGGGCCGGGCGGGGCCGCAGTACCCGCAGTGAAGTGAAGAGTGCTAGGTCGGGAGGAGGTCGGGGATCTCTCGGTTAGAAGAGATGCCCGCCCCTCTCGATCAGCACCTTCAAGACTTGCCCTGCGACTTGGATCGTCGTCGTTACAACGACAATGATCACCGGGTCAGCCTGACGAGCCTTACGGAGCGGCGGCTTACGCCGTCGCTGGTGAGCACGGGGCATCTAGCACCCCCCTTTCTCCGTGCGCCCTATCTGGAGCGGGCCACCTTGCTTTCGAGCGGCCCTAGGTTCCGATCGATAACAGGGTGTTCTGC
>OBLT010002023.1_pt1 | contig 12769 bp, 11 predicted proteins | sample 1518721 | NCBI WGS metagenome assembly OBLT01 (sample SAMEA3539307, study PRJEB22396) | soil metagenome | biome: tundra; feature: field; material: soil | place: USA | collected 2010-05 | depth 0.15 m | reverse complement strand
AGCAAGTCCGCCGAAAAGAGCAATCTCAAGGCCTGCTGCTCGAACACCGAGGAATCTGAGGCGCGCGATCATCGTTGCCGTGAAGATCCCCAGTGGAATCGCCGAACCGAACTGGAGAAAGGCACAGATCAGCACTCCGACCTGACGATGCGAGAAGAAATTGACCATTTCAGCGACAGATGCGGTTGGTCCAGGGAAATACGGCATGCCACCAAATGCGGTCACCGGCATCAGCCCGGCAAAGAAGAGAAGAACGAAAACCGTTGCGACGATTCCTGTGTTTGGTCCGCGAAAACGGAGTGTTGGTATTTCTGTATCGGTCATAGTTGCTCCTCGTGCTTGAGAGATCACTTCGAAATTGGCCAATATTCCCATGTTTTGTTGCGAAATTTAGTTTAAAATAATAATCATTCTGAAATATAATTATTACTATGACGCAAGATTGTCAAGTGCGAAAATTGAGCATGGGAAGAAATGAGAGCCGCGGCGCCGGGTCGGCAAGCTTTCTGTTGGCGCAGTTGGGAAATCACGCAGCAACGAAATTCGCCGAGCGTCTTGAGCCCCTGGGTTTCGCGCCGCACCACGCAGGTATCTTTCGCATCCTGGCGCAAAATCCGGGAGTTTCGCAAAAGGATTTGGCGAAAACACTCAGCATGCACGCTAGTCGCCTGGTTGGCCTTCTGGATGAGCTGCAGCAACGCGGTCTGGTAGAGCGCCGACCATCAGAGCGTGATCGCCGGCTCTATGCGCTTCACTTGACCTCCGATGGCGAGAGGGCACTTCGACGAATCGGAGAGGCTGCCCGCGAGCATCATCAGGCTCTTATGGCCGGTCTTTCCGCTGACCAGCAGAATCAATTGACAGATATGCTCGAAATCATTCTCGAGAACCAGAATCTGACACGAGGGGTCCATCCCGGCTATCGCCGGCTCGACTCCGCTGGTCCTCGGACTGTGGATTCGCATGAATGAATCTCAAAGCCCGGACTCGCACAGCCTGGCAGGCATAATCTTTCGACGACCTGAGGACATTTTTGTCTATGGGATATATTGGGGTTGAGCGACTTGTTTGTGAAATACCACCACTGATTTTTGGGTTCCAGACTACGCATTTTGATGTAGAAAAACTAAATCCCCAGTGTTTACTGGGGATTCGTGTATCTCTTTGGATGTCTTTGCATGTACTGAACAAGGTCCTGGTGGGCAGTGAGGGACTCGAACCCCCGACATCCTGCTTGTAAGGCAGGCGCTCTAACCAACTGAGCTAACCGCCCACAATCGGCGGGAGGGCCATGACGGCCTCTGACTATCATACCAGTGGATGTCATTGCCCTAGGGCTGCGGATCTACGCCCTACGTTTCCCTCGCGGTCAAGCAATCTCCAGACTGGTCCGGACGGGTCAAATGCAAAGTCACGCGCACAACCCATTCGCGCACGAAGTCAAGGGCCCAGTCGCTGGCCGCTGGTACTAGAGCCGGACGGCGGCTCACGGTCCTCTCCCGCATTCCGGAACTTCAACGTCATGCAACACATGACGGAGAAGGCAAATTACGCGTGAGAACTCTTGGCGCCGACAGGCGTCACATTTAACATGGTCCGCCACCCTTCAAGTGGACGTTCCCAGTGGTCCTCCCACTTTTGCGCGAGCAGCAGTTTGGCTTTGATTCCCATTTGATAGCCTGCCGAAACGGCAGCCAGAACCTCGCCAAGATGTTCCGGGTCCTTAAAGAGGAAACGTAGAACACCGCCGGAAGCAACCATGGCCGCCATGGGTCTTCGAGTTTGCGCGAGTTCGACAGCCTTCAGGCCAAGTTCACCGACTGGGTCCGTGTCGAACCCGGTAATGATGTGCCAAATGTCATGAGTCTGGCGAAGACGCATCAAGACGTAGTCGAGGTCGGTGTTGACTTCGCGGACGCGGAAATAGTCGGGATCGAATCCTTTGTCGCGCATATGACGAGCAAAACAGTAGCCGAGCGATTCTTCTGGGAGCCTAAGAAGGGCATCCAAATCGTGAACCCCGTGGCGGAGAAACCGCTCCTCTATAAGTTCAGCCATGTCGGGGTCGCGGCGGACGTATTCGACAGCGAGTTGATAGGCTTCCAGATTCTGCAGTCCGTCTTCGATATCAAAAACAGATTCTGTGTGGCCGGGGTCCCGGACCATGGCCATGAGGCCGCGAAGCGTTTCCAGGTACTGAATCTGATTGCGATGGCTGTGTAATTCCATTCCGGTTTCTCCGAAGATGAATTCTGTGTGCGCAAGTCCGGGTCAGCTGAACTGGTTTTGCCAATTCTAGCCTGTACTCTTAGGCAAATGCGATGGAACCACGGAAATTAATTTCGAATGAAGTCGATCAGAGCCCTGGCAAACGCTCTAACTAACTCACCTAACCGCCGATGCATGGTGGCGCACTGATACCGCACTTACAAATCCCCACAGCGCGCCAATCCTGGGCCAGCTTTCTCCTCAACGCATCGGCGGAGCAGCCTCAGTTGATAAACTCGCCCAGTGAGCCGTCTTATTGTGAATGCCGATGATCTTGGCCTTACCGTCGGCGTCAACCGTGCCATCATTGAGCTCCATCGTGCAGGAATGCTTACCAGCGCGACGCTCATGGCGCGCGCAAAAGCAACCCAGGACGCAATCGAAATCGCGCGCGCAAATCCGTCCCTGGGAGTGGGCTGCCATGTTGTCCTGGTCGATGGCGACCCGGTCTTGCCACTTAGTGACATCCCCTCTCTCATCCACCAGCCATCCGCCCGCTTCCACGCAAAGCTGGGCGCATTTCTCAAACGTATGGTCATCGGACGCATTCAGTCCGACGAAATCGAAGCCGAAACCGCCGCCCAGATCCACTTCCTTCAAGCCAGCGGCCTGAAACTCACACACGTTGATACCCACAAGCACACCCATATGTTTCCTGTCGTCCTTCGCCCCGTGTTGCGAGCCGCACGCGCCGCCGGAATTCGCACAGTCCGCAATCCCTTTGAACCGGCCTGGAGCCTCCGTGCCTCCCGCAGCGCCCCCTTGCTCCGCCGGATTGAAGTCGGCCTTCTCCGCCGCCTCGAGCCAGCCTTCCGCCGCATCGTCGCCGACGAAGGCTTCACAACCACCGACGGGGCTATCGGAATCGCGGTCACCGGCGTCCTCGATTCCTCAGCATGCAATTCCCTTCTCGCTCAGCTTCCCCCTGGCACCTGGGAGCTGGTCACGCATCCTGGCTACAACGACCTCGACCTGGCCCAGGCAGGCACGCGCCTATTGGCATCGCGAGATGCCGAACGTCAGGCCCTGCTCCAATTGCGCCAGTTCACCACCGCCGACCTCATTTCTTTCGCAGCTCTCGACCCCACTGCGCCCGCCAACGATTGAAAACCAGTGATTTTAGATAGTTTTTGCAGGTCGGTGAATCTTCGGCGTCGCCGCCATCGTCCAAGTCAGAGTTGAACAAGTAAAGCGAGTCACGCCAAACCTGAACACTGAGAAGGATTTATGCGGATCGGCATCACCTGTTATCCCACCTACGGCGGTTCAGGCGTGGTGGCCACGGAACTAGGCATCGAACTCGCCGCCCTCGGCCACGAAGTCCACTTCATCTCGTATTCGCAGCCATTCCGGCTCAGCGGCCGCGACGAAGGCATTTATTATCACGAAGTTCCCGTCTCCAGCTACCCGCTTTTCGAGTTTCCCCCTTACGACTTGGCTCTCGCCTCCCGCATGGCTGAAGTGGCTGAATTCAATCAGCTTGACCTGCTCCACGTCCATTACGCCATTCCCCACTCGGTGAGCGCGCTTCTCGCCCGCCAAATGCTCGCTGTCAAGGGTCGCCGCCTTCCCTTCGTCACCACCCTCCACGGCACTGACATCACCCTCGTTGGCCTTGACCGCAGCTACCTGCCTATCACCCGCTACGCCATTCAGGAGAGCGACGGCGTGACCAGCATCTCCGAATACCTGAAAGCCAAAACTCTCGAGGACTTCGGCGTCACTCGCGGCATCGAAGTGGTCACAAACTTTGTCAATTGCGATGTCTACGCCCCCGTCACCGACCTCGCCAAACGCGCTGAGGCCCGCCGCCGTTTGGCCGCCCCAGACGAAGCCATCCTCATGCATCTCTCCAACTTCAGGCCTGTCAAGCGCGTCGTCGACACCGTCAAGATCTTCGCCCAGGTCGTCCGTGAAATCCCCGCCCAGCTCGTCCTGGTCGGTGACGGCCCGGACCGCTCGGCCGCCGAGTGGCTCGCCCACGATCTCGGCATCGCGACCAAAGTCCACTTCATGGGCAAGCAGGAGCGCGTCAACGAGCTCCTCCCTCTCGCCGACCTCCTCCTAATGCCCAGCGAACTCGAGTCATTCGGCCTCGCTGCCCTTGAAGCCATGGCCTGCAAAGTCCCTTCCATCGCCACACGCGTCGGCGGCGTCCCCGAGCTCATAGACGACGGTCTAAGCGGGCTCCTCTATGAGGTTGGCGAAGTCGATGCCATGTCCCAGGGCGCGCTCAGCCTGCTCAGAAACCCAGACCGCCTTGAAGCCATGCGCGACGCCGCACGCAAAACCGCCCAAAAGCGCTTCTGCGCCTCCCTCGTCGTTCCCCAATATGTCCGCTATTACGAGTCAGTCCTGAACAGCCACTAATCATGAATTATGAAATTAAGGATCCGCCAAGCGGATCCGACCCTTATTGCACTAGTCCCTATCCCCCGTCCACCATCCACCGTTCCGCGAACCCCAACTCCCGCCAAAACCCTTCCACCAGCGCCACCGTCTCCGCCGAAGTCCGCACCGTCTTCCGCAGCAGAATCTCGGCGCTCAACCCGGCCGCCAAGCTCGAAGCCTCCGCCACAATCGCCACGCACTTGTCAGGTCTGTAGGTACAACTCGCCAGGTCGGCAATCGACATCCGCGTCGTAGGGGTCGCAAGCACCGTCCGCGGCGGAGCCATCCTGTCCAGCAGCCAGAAGATCTCCAGCTTCGACTCCAGCTCATCCGGCACGCAGTCAATCGCCAGGTCGGCGTCCCGCACCGCGTCCTCAATCGTGGACACAAACTGCACGGCCGATCCGGCATGCGCGCCCGCCGCCTCCGGCCCGAGTTCCGCCCGCTGAGCCTCCTGCGCATGATGCAGATTCGTCGGCATCACATCCTCCAGCAGCACGCGGAACCCCGCCCGCGCAGCGCTCAACGCCAGCCAGCGCCCCAGCGGCCCGGCTCCAATAATGGCGACTGTGGTCAAGTATGGTCTTACTTAGCGGCCAATGCGTGTGCCACGTCCTCTGCGTTTGGCTTGGCCTCCAGCAGGTGCTTCCCAACCCGAGCCCGCTCGTCGTCGGTAAGCGTAGGAATCGTCGCAAGCACCCGGCGCAGTGTCACTGCAACGTCGTCAATATAGTTCATCAAGCGAATAGCTTCTCCAGACAGCGGCATAGTTTCCCTCGGCATTGTGATGTTCTCTCTCCATTGTAGAGGCTACGGTTGCTGAATGGATACGCGCTGCCCGATCGAGCGTTGCCCCGTTGGTAATCGCCACCCCGCCCCCACATTCGCACGCAAAAGCACCCGGAAAGTGGCATGGTGCCCGCCATAGGTAACTGGTATGGTCAGCTCTCACCTTCTCCCGGAGGCCGTCGGATGGCAGCAGCTGGTTTCATCCCCCGTCAGCAAGACAGCCAATCCCTGATGGACAGTGCCGATAGCCGGATTGCCTTCTCTGAGATCGTTTCCGCCCTCTCCTTTGCCCTCGACCTGACTGAAGACGCGGTCCCCGGTCACGCCGTCCGCAGTTGCCTTCTTGGCATGCGCATCGGCCTCGCCATTGGCTTGAACAACAATCAGCTCAGCGACCTCTACTACGCCCTGCTCCTCAAAGACATCGGCTCCAGCAGCAACGCAGCCCGCATGTGCCAGATCCTCGGCGGAGATGATCGCCGCGCGAAGCGCGAAGTAAAAACCGTCGACTGGACCCGCCCCACCGCAGCCGGGATTCGCCTCGCCTGGAACATCGCTCTCCCCGGCGCGAGCCGCCCCCGTAGAATCCGGCGCCTTGTCTGGCTCGGCCTCACTCAGAACCGCCACAACGCTGAGATGATCGGCCTCCGCTGCGAGCGCGGGGCCAGCATCGTCCGCAAAATCGGCCTCAGCGAGCAATGCGCTCACACCATCCACGCTCTCGACGAGCATTGGGACGGCAGCGGGTACCCTGATCGTTCCCGCGGCGAATCCATTCCGCTCCTATCACGCATTCTTGGCGTCGCGCAGCACCTCGACGTCTTCGCTGGCGACCGCAGCCGCCAGGACGCCATTGCCACCCTGCAAAAGCGAAGCGGCTCATGGTTCGATCCCGATCTCGTCCGCGCCGCCGTCTCTCTTCACCGTGCCGGGACCCTATGGACCGGCTGCGGCACCGTCGAAGAGCGCGTCCGCGTCATGGAACTCGAGCCCGGCACCGTCCGCACCCTGGCCACTGAGCAGGTCGACACCGTCTGCGAGGCCTTCGCCGATGTCGTCGACGCAAAATCCTCGTACACCTATCGCCACTCTCTCGGAGTTACCGAGGTTGCCGACGAAATCGCTCGCCGCCTCGGCCAGCCCCCTGCCACGCGCCTGCTTATTCATCGCGCCGCCTTGCTCCACGACCTGGGCAAGCTCCGCGTCCCAAACAGCATTCTCGATAAGCCCGGCAAATTAGACGACTCCGAGTGGGCCGTCATGCGTCAGCACCCTCTGCTCTCTCAGCAGATTCTTCAGCGTATTCCCCGCTTTGCTGCCATCGCCCGCATCGCCGGACGCCACCACGAGAAGCTCGATGGAACCGGCTACCCCCACCGACTGCAAGCCGCCTCGCTCTCGCTTGAAGACCGCGTCGTTGCCCTCGCAGACATCTACGGCGCACTCGCTGAGGACCGCCCCTATCGCAAAGCCCTGCCCACCGAGACTATCCTCGCCATTCTTCGCAAAGAAGTCCCCACCAAGCTCGATCCCGAATGCTTCGCAGCCCTCCTAAGCTTCATCGACGCCACCCAACGCACCGCCCCCGCGCTCCCCGAACCGGCAGCCGAAAAAATCTCCGTGCTCTCGGCAGCGAGCATCTAGAAAGTCAATCGACGCTGGCAACCGGTTTACCCGAGGTTCATCACGATGCTTCGGGCTGCGATCTGATGTGGCGCGAAATGCCCCTGTTCGTTCACTACCGCAGAATCTGGTCATACGCCTGCAACAAGACAAAGACAAGTGTCGCCAGGAGGCAGGCAATCGCCATGCCGAATCCGAGGAAATGAAAGACACGTAGAAAGAAGAACTGGTTGGTTTGTTTTCGATTCCGGCCATTTCCCGAAACAACTCGCGGCATACCTGCCTCCCCTCTAGTTCCCCTCGCTTGACGGCAACGGTTTGCGCCGCCCCTGCGCGGGGGTTGGCGATGAAATGAATCGGTAGCCGAATTTACGATGTGTAACGATGTATCGAGGATTTGCAGTCGTCTCAATCTTGGCCCTAACATCCCGAATAAGGCCTCTGAGCATCTGTCGCGAGGTTGCTGGATTACCCCACAGGGTTTCAACCAGAGTCTGGTGGCTCAGCAACTCCTCCGGGTGCCTGCAAAGAAACTGCAATAACTCGAATTCCATCGGCCTGCACTGCGCCTCGGTTCCGCGAATCCATATTCGGCGGCTGGAAGTTTCAATGAAGAAATCTCCAACCTGAATTGGAAGTTGTTGCTTCGGCTCGATATCGGGAGTACTGCAAGGGGCATCGGCCGCGTGCAGAATCAGGCCGGCAAATCCGCGACGCCTGGCATCGAAGGTAAACAGATTCAGCTCCTCCTCGCGGAATTCCCGGCTCAGCAGAACGAGATCGATCGCCTTAGAGTCCAGACAGGCAATTGCTTCCAGTAAGGAGGACGATCTGGCTATGACTGTGAAATGGCTACCCGAGAGCAGCTTCGCTGAGGCATTGTCTTTGAACGCAGTCTCACCTCCCACCAGCAACAGACGAGGCCGTTGCCGGTGGGAGCGTCTGCGCGAGCGATAGGTGCTGCTTGTCGAAAGTTCCTGCATCATGCCCCCGCGGGCGTCGGCCCTCGATACTGGATTTGTGCAAGGCGCTGCCCATTGGACAGCTCCACGGCCGCTCACTCGCTTGCCCATTCCGCGTTCGGCGCGGGCAGCACGTCGTTTTCTCTGGCAATCCAGACATAAAGTGTGGGGAGGAGGAAGATGCTCATCACCAGGTCGGATATGAGGCCTCCAACGATAACAATGGCAAAGGGTCGTTGCGAGTCGGAGCCGATGCCGTGAGACAAGGCCGCCGGCAACAGGCCCAGTGTTGCAACCAGCATGGTCATCATGATTGGACGCAACCTGAGAACCGCACCCTCGATTGCGGCTGTTTCAATGGTGTGGCCGGCAGCGCGCAATTGGTTGATGTACTCCAGCATGATGACGCCGGTCTGCACCGAGACGCCAAACAATGCCAGGAAACCGACGCTGGACGACACGCTGATATTGGTATGCGTGAATAACAACGCCAGCAGCCCGCCCACGCGCGCCAGCGCAACGTTGATCAGGATCAGGCCCGCCCACTTGAACGACTTGAACATCATGTACAGAATGATGGCGATCAACAGAACCGTCAGCGGCACGATTAGCGCCAGACGCTTGTCGGCGCGCAGCTTGCTCTCGTACTCCCCGTCCCACACATAGTGATATCCCTTGGGCAGCGGAACCAGCTTGTTCACCTTGGCAATCGCTTCTTCGACGGTGCCTCCAAGATCGCGGCCACGCACGCTGTACTTGATGGGAATATACCGCTCTTCGTGTTCGCGATAGATCTCTTCCGCGCCATCCTTCGTGCCGATCGTCGTTAGTTGCGCCAGTGAAACACGCTCGCCGGACGGCGAAAGAATACGCACATTCTGGATCGCTTCCTTGGTGTCGCGAAATTGCTTCTGGTCGCGCAGGACGAGGTCGAACTGCGCTTCTCCAATGAGGACTTCGCTAAGGACATTGCCGCCCACCGCCGTTTGAATCGCATCCTGTATATCGGCGACGTTAATGCCCCAGCGCGCAGCGGCCTGACGGTCTACCGTGAAGGTGAGGTTGGGCTGGCCGATGATGCGGAACATTCCAAGATCCGCCACGCCCGGAATTTTGCTCATGACATTGACAACTTCATTGCCCTTTTCCTCCAGGGTCTTGAAGTCGTCCCCGTAGATTTTCACCGACAGCTCGCCTTTGACGCCGCTGACGGCCTCTTCCATGTTGTCTTCGATGGGCTGCGAGAAACCCCAGATCACGCCGGGGATTTTCTCCAATTGCAGATTCATGGCAGCGATTAGCGCGTCTTTGTCCTGATGAAAGACAGGACGCCACCCTTCTTTGGGTTTCAGGTTGACGTTATATTCGGTGTTGAAGAAACCCGTCCAGTCGGTGCCGTCATCGGGACGGCCAATCTGATCCACCACGTCGGTAACCTCCGGAAAACTGGCCATGATAAGACGAGCCTTGTTGGAGATTGCCAGGCTCTCCTCGGGTCCTGTGGAAGGAGCAAGAGAGCCGCGTACCCACAGCGCTCCCTCATCCAAGTGAGGCAGGAACTCGGAACCGATGACGTTGCCGAACAACAGGAAGAGGAACAAGGCAAACCCCAAAAGGCCAACACCAACCGTAAAACCCCGATGATGGATGGCCCACTTAACGCCCTCTCTGTAGCGGACTGTCAGGTACCCCATGACGCGGTTGTGCCACTCTTTGGCGCCTTTTCTGAACAATATGCTGGCCAGAACAGGAGAGATGACGATTGAAAAAATCAGCGCACCCAGCAAGGCGAAAGCTACGGTCCACGCTAGCGGCTTGAAGAGACGGCCTTCCACGGACTGCAAGGTAAATATTGGCAGATAGGCTGTGATGATAATGGCGATGGCATAGAAGACTGGTCTCTGGACTTCGTGTGCGGCCTCTTTGATCTTCTGCTGAACGGTGCGCGTGTCGTCCTCGTGGGAGAGGTGTCGGACGATATTTTCGATCATCACCACCGCGCCGTCGACCACCATGCCAAAGTCCAGAGCGCCTAGCGAAAGCAGATTGGCCGGAATGTGGCTGAGGTCGAGGCAAATGGACGCGAACAACAGAGCGAACGGAATCGTGATCGCAACGATGAGCGCGCCGCGCACATTGCCCAGGAAGAGAAAGAGGATTATAGCTACAAGGATGATTCCCACAGTCAGATTGTGCAGTACGGTGTGCGTGGTCAGATGGACCAGGTCGCTGCGGTCAAGAAATGGAACCACTTTCACGCCCTGAGGAAGGATGTGATCATTGACTTCCTTCGTCTTTTCTTCCAGGCCTTTCAGCGCGGGGTCGGCATCCGCTCCCTTTTGCAGCAGAACTGTGCCCTCGACCACGTCCGGGTTGTCAATGACTTTGCTGTCGTCGTAATGCTTGTTACCGTCCTTATCCACAGTGTACGGATGGTATGATTTTGAAATCTGGCCCAGCCTGATCTTGGGTCCCTGATCCACCACCGCAATATCCTTGATGCGGATCGCCGCGCCGTTTGACGATTTGATCAGGGTGTTTTCAATTTGCTGCACATTTTCATACAGGCCTTGCGCCTGCACGTTGATCTGCTGGGTACCGGCAACAATAAAGCTGCCGCCGGCATTGGTGTTGTTGATCTGGAGTTGCTGCTCCACCTGGGCAATGCTCAGGCCATAGCTAACCAGCTTATCCGCATTGAGCCGGATCTGGTATTCCTTGGTCATGCCGCCGAAGGTGGCCATGTCGACGATGCCGGGAACATTCTTGTATTGCTTTGTAAGAACCCAGTCCTGGAGCGACTTCTGCTCCATGACATCGACATTCGGATTCTTGCTATCGATGGTGTACCAGTAGATTTGGCCTGCGGGGCTCCAGTCCGTCTGCAGTTGCGGGATGAGCCCGGCCGGAAGCGCGACCATACCCATGCGTTCCAGGACTCGTTCGCGATTCCAGTCGTTGTCCGAATTGTCGTTGAAGTTCATCATCAGGCTCGATATGCCGGCAAGACTGAAGGAGCGCATGTTCTTCATCTGCGGCAGTCCGGCCATCTGAATCTCGGTCGGAACCGTGATGTGCTTTTCGATGTCCTCGGCCGAATGCCCGGGCCATTGCGTAATGATATTTACGTAGTTATCGGCAACATCGGGATAGGCATCGACCGGGAGATTGTGAAACGAGATCGCTCCCCAGATGAAGAGCATCATTGCAACGGCCAGAACGAGAAAGCGGCTCTTAAGCGCAAAGTCTACGAGTTTCTCAATCATTGCGCCTCCAGCGTGGCTTCAAGCTGAAGAACGTTGGAAACCACCTGCTGACCAGGGGTGATGCCTGAAAGGAGCTCCTGCTTGTTGCCGGGCAGGATCCTTCCGGCGGAAACCTCGATGCGCTTGAACTGCTTGTCACCTGCCGGAATGAAGACCCAATCGCGATCATGCAGGTGCAGTACAGCGTCCGCAGACACCACGGGGTGCTTTTCCTTTGTCTTGCTCTCGAATGTGGCCGTGACAAACATTCCCAGCTTGAGAATATTGCCGGGATTTGGTATCTCGATGCGGATCTTGGCGGTGCGAATGTTGGGATCGAGAACGGGGCCGATGTCGCTCACGCGGCCGGTCAGCACTTTATCCGGATACGCGGTGAGGCGAATCTGTGCGGACTGGCCAAGCGTGATCTTGGGAATGTCGTTTTCGTAGACATCGCAAATGATCCAGACAGAGGTAAGATCGGCGATGGTGAAGGCCGTGGCCGATCCGGAAAGATTGACGCCGGCAGCGGCGGCCAGGGTCACGTTTTGTGCGATGATGACGCCCGAGATCGGCGCATAGACGTTCACGATGCCGCTGGGATGGTCCTTGTCCACACCCAGGACCTTCAACCCTTCTTCCGCGGCGGTCAGATCGGCCTGCGAATCCTTCTCCGCGTCTTCGGCCTGTTCCAGCATGGATTGCGATATGGCGCCATGCTCGAAGAGAGTCTGCGAGCGCACATACTGCAGGTTGTTCATGCGCTCGTCGTTGGCCGCCTTCAGATAGACATCGTAAGCTCCGGAGACATCCGGGCTTTGCACCTTGATGAGCAGGTCGCCCTTCTTCACGTAGTCGTCGAGCCGGGCCTTGATATCGACCACGCGGCCATTGGCCAGGGAGATCACGGGAATCTCGCGCGCGACGTCGGGGAAGACCGCGCCGGTGACATTCAATTCGGCAGGTGCTTCGCGTTGCTCGGCCGCTACGAGCGGAAACAGATCGGGCTTATCGACCGACACCAGGCTCATATCGCCGGTTGGGATAATCTGGGGCGAAGGCGGCGCTCCATCCGCAGGATTGAATTCTTTCTTGCACGCCGTGAAAGGAGCTAAGCCAGCAAGGCAGACGATGATTATGAAGAAGGACTTACTGGTCATTGAACACCTCATGCCCTACAGCAAGATTCATTTGGCCGGCGGCTGTCATATACGCGCCAATCAACTGCAGGTAGGCCAGTTGAACGACGCGATAGTCGCTTTGCGCGTTGAGAAAGTCCATCAACGATGCGCCGCCATGCTGGTAGGCAAACGTCACAGTGTCGCGCACATAAAGTGACTGGTCCAGGTACTGTGCCTTGTACGGCTTGATCAATTCGATATAGCTGCGCACCAACTCGTACGCAGTGTCGACGTCGTTGAAGACCTGCGCCTTGCCAGCCTCAGCCGCCTGCTGGCTTCTGTCTATGTCGATCAGGGTGCGCTTCTTTTC
>OBLT010002022.1_pt1 | contig 12769 bp, 7 predicted proteins | sample 1518721 | NCBI WGS metagenome assembly OBLT01 (sample SAMEA3539307, study PRJEB22396) | soil metagenome | biome: tundra; feature: field; material: soil | place: USA | collected 2010-05 | depth 0.15 m | reverse complement strand
GCGGCGCGGTGAGTTATTCAAGACCACGCACGACCATTCTGCACAGTGAAGGCGGGGCCTGCAAGGGGTTTTTGTGAGCACCTGACAACCAACCTCGGGAACCCGCCCAGACGGGCTTCGGGAGGTCTCTTTGGTAAGACGGCTCGAACGAAAAAGAAGAAATGAGGGCCGATCCATCGGACCTTGAATGCTTCGTACAACGGACGACCTCAATGAAAGATTGGCCGGTTTTTAACGACTTGTGGGGAGTAATCGTGCGAGACTTCCCCGAAGGCCGTGTCTGGACCATGGCTGCCAGAACTCTGAGACGGCGGCTATACGCTCACTGCGTCGTTAGGCGCGCGTGGCCCGCCCAGGCCGAAGTGCGCGCCGCAAGTGATCGTCGCCACGGAACGCTCCGCCACTCGTTCCATTTCTAAAACCTGATGTGGTACCGTATCCCTGTGACGCGCCGTCCTTGCCCGACGGGCGCCGCAGAAAGGTGCGCATGACTCTCAATCCCACTACCGACGAAATGGTCGATGCCATCGCGGTTTTTGGCAGGGATCTTATGATGCTGGAGAATCCCGCCCTCGGGGCCCGGGCGATTCCCTTCGCCACTCTGCTCGCCGAGGTGAACTCGTGGATTGCCTCGCAGGAGTCGACCGTTCGAGGAATCCTTTGCACCCAGACCAGGCAGGTAAAGCCGGAAATTATCTCAGGCGTAAGTATGGCCGGCCTTGTGTCCACGGCGATTCGGGCTCATTACGGCGACAAGTTCCCCGCGGGATCCTGCGCCGCCTGTCTGGTCTCCTACGGACTGACAAAGTTCTGCGCCGGCTCCACTGCATAACGATCCGGCAGGATGAGAAGGGCTCGTGACGCTTTCCGAAGATCTGCTCGACACGCTCAACTGGATATTGGATACGCCTCGGGCGGACCCGAACTCCCTCAATCCCCCCGAGCTCCGCGTGCCCTGGCGCCTCGAGATTTTCGATTCACACGAGTTTATGGCGGATCTGCCGCCTCCCTCGGAGGAGTTTGTCATTCGTGTTTCCAGTTCGGTCTGGCCGTGCCTTGAGACGTTTGGCGCGTGCGCAATCGACTGGAACGCGAATGGCCGGGAACCCCGCGCCAGGGCGTTCGACTACTCGGCAGAGGAGTGGGAGGCGATCATCAGGCTCACCAATGATTGCCCGGACTGGTCCGCCATCGAGCCGGCGGTCGCAAGCCTGATGGAGAAGAGCCGCTCCCGCAAGCGTATCCGCGTTCCCTTGTCCTTGCACGTCGCCAACGGGTTGAAAACGCACTCCGCGGCCGCATATTACGGTTTTCTGTGGCTCGTCTGTCATGAAGGGACGCACGCCTGGAAACGGCACTATGAATTGGTGCACGCGGGTCCACGCGAGTCCCTACAGGCCAGGTCGGAGTTATTAGCCGGTGGCGAGCTCCATCGGACGTACGAATCGGAGGCTGATTGGGAGTCTACCCGGCTCCTCTACGCTCACGTCCTGGAGTGCGCGCTGGCGGGTTACGGCAGCGCCCTGGCCTTCGCCGCCGGATTCGGCGCGGCCGCCGCCCTGCTCCTGCTCGGGCCATGCCTCCAGGACATATGGGATCGGGCGGTAGATTACGATCCGGGCTGGATGCGCCTCCAATTCGTACAAGACGCGCCCAAGGCCGGTTATTGGATGATCGCCGAATCGCGCTATCCCGAGTACGTCCGCCAAGTGCGCCGCTTCGGCGCGGCCGCCGCGCTACGATATGACCCGAAAACACGTGCGCCGAGCGCCCGTTTCCTCAAGGTGAGCGATGAAACGCGAAAACTCTTTTCACTTGGGCTGCACCATGCAATGCGCTTCGCCCAGGCGATCGGAGATGCCAACGAGCCGCGTCGCATCGCCGGCCGCGGCGCGTTCAAATTCGGAGAGCCCGGCGACTGGAAGGAATTCCAAATCATGGTTATGGGAACTGATATCCTGGGCGTCCGCCGAAGGGCCCGCGCCGAACTCAGGCGCCTGCTGCCCGCCGATACCCGGTTCCAAAATGCCGGACCCCTGGGATTCGGCGCATCCCTGAAACTGGCTTATCTTGCCGCTGCAAGAAAACGGCGCCACGCGGGACTGGCTTAGGCCCAATGCCTCCACGCCATGTGCGGCGCCTCAGAAATCATTGAGAGGGCTCTGAAACAGCCAGGGGAGCAACGGGGACGGACGTGAGCGTTTCCCGCATCCCCGCGGCTCGTGTCGTGAACGTGTCACTTGCAGCATAAAGTGGCCGGGGCTTGAACCGTAAAATGGCCGAAGTCTACTCCTAACCCGCGTGTTTGCATTGGGCCGTCCCCATGTTCCTGGATTAGGACTGAGAAACGCGCTAGCGACCGGACGCCCGAGCCCATCGTTTCATTCCGCCTGGCCGCAACCGATGCGGCGTCCCTGCGGGTGATGATCTCGGATTCACCGTGATCATCACAGTCGTCCAGCGTTCCGGAGTACGAGAAAAGCCAGGAAAGACGGCGTGCCAATAGGAGTGTATTGGCCTGTGTGGGTGAGCGCGCCTGTCTCCCGGTTCACGCGGAAGGACACGATTGCGTCCGCGCGCTGGTTGCAGGAGTATACGAAGCCCCCGGAAGGATCGAACGTGAAGAAGCGCGGATAGTCGCCCCGCGTCGGCTCTTCCCCGGTGAAGCGCAGGGTTCCGTCGGCTGCGATCGCAAACCACGCAATGGTGTCATGCAGACGGTTGGCGGCGTAGACAAAGCGCGCGTCGGGAGATATTGCGACCTCGGAGGTGAAGTTGGTGCCCGCAAAGCCGGGCGGCAGCGAGGAAATCGTTTGCTTCGCCGTCAGGCGTCCGGTGGCGCCGTCGTAATCGAAGGTCACTTATCGATCCTCTTCCCTGGCGACTTCGCCAAAGACCACGTCCCCTCCGATTTCCCTCTCATCAGAGCCCGGCTCTGTTCGTCGTCGTCTCAATCCTCTGCGCATGGCTCTGCGCCCGCTTTGCTCCGGGCAATACGTCACGGCATGTGCTCTGGTTCCTCGTCGTCGGGGAAGTGATGGGCATTGGCGCGATTATTCCCAACTGGAGCAAGGGCTGGCCGCACTGGTACTGGTTGTCCTGGCTGCTCACCTGGCCGGTGAGCTGCTGGGTCGGCCTGGTGATGGCCCGGCGCCGGGCTGACTCGCCGGGCGCCTGAGCCCTCACTCGGCGAAAGCAGCCCAGAGCCGTTTCCCGCGATGATCGGCCGAGTCTTGGATCACGGATGGGCTCTCTCGCCCCGCCGCGCCGGCGCCCGAGGGCTAACGGCCAGTGGCTTTCAGGAACTTCTCCTGGCAACTTCGCGCGGCATCGCGAATTTCCGCGAACTGGGGATCGCCGCGCAGACTGGCCAACAGTGGATCCTTCTCGATCGCCGGATACGCGCAGTAATTCCCATCGACTGCGCGTTTGAGCATGGCGAGCGCGGCACGCGTCCGGCCGCAGTATGCCAGATGCCCCGCAGCGAAGTAATTTGCTTCGCAATCCTCGTCTGGTTCCACGGTGATCCCTTCGAGCGGCCTGCCCTGCACCTTCGCCCATAGTAAGTCGAAGCCTGCCCACCGGAATTGGCCCGCCGGGTGCATCTGGCGAGCCTCCGCTTCCTTGCCCTGACGCACCAGGGCATCCAGCGTAAGCGCCTCCTCCCACTCCGAGCCGGCGTCCAAATGAATATAATGCATGGCCCGCGGATAGTCCCCGCGCAAAAGGAACGCCACAGCGCAAGATCGCCAACCGCTGTTCGTCGGGTCTAGAGAGTAACCCTTCTCGCAGTGTTTTGCAGCCTCATCCACCAGGCCGGCATACCGCAAGACATAGGCGAGACCGAATTCCGTCGTGACGTTTTCCGGATAGCGTCGGATCTGCTCCTGGGCATGTTGAAACGCCTCCACCAGGCGGCCGCGTTCGGATTGATAAACCACCAATCCGCCCGCATTGGTGCCGGGGTCGAGCGCCATGGCCCGCTCCAGGCAGGTGACGAAGCGCTCCATCAGGGCTGGGTCTCCGCCGCTGTAATGCGCCGCCGAATAATATCTCTGGGCCAGCGCGACCCACGCCGGGGCGTAACCGGGGTCGAGTCCCACCGCTCGTTCCAGCATCTCCGTTCCGCGCCGGGTCGCGTTGGAATCATAAGGCACCGCGGCGCTGCGCAGGAACAAGTCGTAGGCCTCCTCGTTCTTGGGCTGTGTGCCGCCCGCCGGCGCCGAAGAGCCGAGCAACGACGCCAGTCCCATCCGCGCCCTGCTCGAGATCTCCGACTGCATCGCGATCAGGTTCCGGGCCGGAACCGTGAAGGTCTCATGCCACCGCGAGCGGTTGCCTTCCACGTCCACGGCCTCCAATGTGATCTGCAACTGCCCCTCCGCCTGCAGGAAATGGCCCGTCACAATGGTGGCCACGCGCATTTCCCTGCCGGCCTTTTGCAGGTCGAGGCCAGGTTGCGTGTACTTGCTCGTGGTCGCAAACGGTCGAATCGCAGCCGAACGCGTGTAGCTCAGCGTGGTGGCGACTTCGTCCGGGATCGCCAGACTGAGGAAGTCGATGCTGTGGTCGCTCCCGACGTTCTGAAAGGGCAGCACCGCCACGGTGGCGGTTCTCAGGACAGCCGCCGGACCCCTGCGGTTCAAGCTCAGAGCAGCCGCCAGGCCAACCATCGCCGCGAACACGGCCGCGGCCGCCGTAACCATCTTCCAGTTCCGCCGCGCGAATTTGCCCATCCTGTAGGGCATGGTATCGGGCCGCGCTTCGAGCGACTCGCCCTTCAAATAGTGATCGACATCGCGGATGAATGCTCCGGCCGATCGGTACCTCCCCCGCGGATCCTTGCGCATGGCCGCCAGGCACAGAACATCCAGGTCGAACCAGGATGCGCGCGTCCGGCCGGACCGGGCGGCGTTCTGGCGGGCGACGGTGGACGGTTTCGCGGGTTCCTCCGTGGTAATGATGGCCTCCACTTCGGCGGCTGTCTTGTGCGAAAGGTCGAAGGGCAGCCGTCCGGCCAGCAATTCGTAGAGGATCACTCCCAGCGCATAAACATCTGTTCGGACCCCGACGCGGTCGCCTCGGATTTGCTCGGGCGCGGCATACGCCGGCGTCATGGCGCGAATGCCGGTCTGGTCGACTGAAGTCTCCTTCGGATCGAACTGCCTGGCGATGCCGAAGTCCAGCAGTCGGACCGAGCCGTCGGACTTCACCAGAATGTTCGAGGGCTTCAGATCGCGGTGCACGACGGTCTGCTCATGGGCATAGTGGACCGCCTCGCAGACCGCCCGGAAGAGCTTGAGCCGCTCTTCGATAGCGCAGTTGTGGACGCGGCAATACTCGGTCAGTGGCACGCCGTCCACGAATTCCATGACGAACCACGGAGTGCCGTCGGCCCACGTGCCGGCGTCATAAAGACGGGCGATGGAGGGGTGATTGAGTTGGGCCAGGGTCCGCTGTTCGCTGGCGAAGCGCTCCCGCCGCGCGGGCGAGAGCCAGGCATCGCGGAGGACCTTGATGGCCACCAGCGCGCCAAGATCGTCGCGTCCGGCCAGGTAGACCACGCCCATGCCGCCCTCGCCGAGCACTTTGTGAATGCGATACGGACCGAAGGTCCGGGAGGGCAACCCGGGAAGCGAATCGCCGAGCATCTGTTGGGCCACGTGGACCACGTCCCGATCCAGCAGCGACTCGCCCGTGGTCTCCTCCTCCAGCAGCGACCACACTTCGGCCCGGATGGCCGCTTCATCGCCGCAGAGGCCGTCCAGCGCGGTAGAGCGCTCGGCCGCCGGCAGGTCGGCGATCTGGTGGAAGACCGACTGGATCCGTTCCCAGCGCGCGCTATCCATTACGGTGCCTGCCGGAGTTCACGGGCCAGCCAGGCTTTGGCGGTCCGCCAGTCGCGAACAATGGTGGCTTCGGAGACCTCCAGCAGTTCCGCGATCTCGGTGGTGGTCAGCCCTCCGAAGAAGCGGCTCTCCACCATCGCCGCCTGGCGCGGATTCATGGTCGCCAGTTCCTGGAGCGCGGCGTCGAGAGCCAGCAGGTCCCGTTCGCAGGATCCGGCTACGCCTAGCGAATCGTCGAAAGTGACCAGGACGGCCGAACTGCCCCCGGCCCGCTTGGAGGCGTTTCTGCGCCTGGCGATTTCCACCAATACCTGCCGCATGGCCCGGCCGGCGATCCGCTTGAAATGCAATTGCGAATCGGCCGCGAAACGTTCCGAGCCCGCCAGTTTCAGCCAGGCTTCGTGAACCAGCGTGGTGGGGCTGAGAGTAGCGTACGGATCGCTGCGCCGCACGCTGGAAGCCAGGCGCCGCAGTTCGTCATAGGTGGCCAGGAACAGTTGGTCCAGGTCCCGCCGGTCTGGATCGTAAGTATTCCGAGGCCCCATGACTGGATTTCCCGAATGTTTTCGTAATGCGTGAGTGCAAACCCGAGTGCTTTCGGGAATGCTATCACTGGCGGCGTAGGCAGCGCAAGCGATGGGGACATTACTGCGTGCGGACAGCCAAATCGGAGGAGGGGAAAGTTGCAACTTGTAAAATTTCTTGGAGTGGCCGGGTTCGCTCTCGCGCTCCCAGCCTGGGCGCAGACCATCAGGACGGTGGCAGGGGGTGGGCCTAGCGCCTTTACCGAGGGTGCCGCGGCGACTTCTGTCGGGCTGGGAAGTCCCTTGTTTGTCAAAGCGGATAGCGCCGGAAATTTTTACATTTGGGACGGGGCGGCAGCCATCCGCAAGGTGTCGACGGCCGGAACCATTACGACCTACGCGGGCAACGGGCGTGCCGGCTACTCCGGCGACGGGGGAGCCGCCACCAGCGCCATGATCTTCGCAAACGGCACGGTCCACGGCCTGGCGGTGGACAACTCTGGCAACGTCTATTTCTCCGATGGCCAGAACCAACGCGTCCGCAAGGTGTCAGCCAGCGGCATCGTCACCACCGTCGCCGGAAACGGAACCGCCGGCTTCTCCGGTGACGGTGGCGCGGCTACCAGCGCGATGGTCAACTACCCCAACGGCCTGGCGGTGGATAGTTTTGGCAACCTCTATATCGCCGACCGATTCAACGAGGTCGTCCGCAAGGTGGATACCACAGGCAAAATCAGCACCGTTGCCGGCAACGGAAACTCCGGCTTCGACGGAGACGGGGGCCAGGCCACCGGCGCGACCATCGGGGAATGTATCGGGGTAGCGGTGGATGGGTCCGGCAATCTATACATCTCCGGCAACTTTCGGATTCGCAAGGTGAACACCGCGGGCGTAATCAGCACGGTGACCGGCACCGGCTCGATCGGCTACTCCGGTGACGGCGGCCCAGCCGCGGCCGCGGCCGCCGACCCCATAGGCATCGCCGTGGACGCGGCCGGCAATCTCTACTTTGCCGACCCCAATGCCCAGCGCGTCCGAAAGATCGACACGGCCGGCATCATCACCACGGTGGCCGGCAACGGGACGTTCGGCGACACAGGCGATGGCGGGCCCGCCACCAGCGCCGAAATGAAGGCTCCCGTGGATGTGTCGCTCGACGGCGCAGGGAACCTGTATATTGCCGAGACCAGCTCGTACATCCGAAAGGTCTCCGCCGCGGCGGGATCGGGCACGACGATTCAGGTTAGCCCAGCGGCTCTAACGTTCTCCTATACCGCCGGCGGGGCCGCGCCGGCAAACCAGAACCTGAACGTCTCCAGTTCCGGCGCCGCCTTGAGCTTTTCGGCCGCCGCCACCACCACCTCGGGCGGCGGTTGGCTCAGCGTAACCCCTACAAGCGGATCCACTCCCGCGACGCTCGCCGTCTCGGTCACGCCGGCTGGGCTCGGGTCGGGAACGTACAACGGAGCCATTACCATCACGCCGGGCGGCGCCGGCAACGCTCCGCAATCCATGGCGGTAACCCTCAGTGTGAGCGGGGCTGGTGCACCGGCGTTCACCGGGAGCGCGGTGGTCAATGCCAGCGGATACCAGAATACCCTGGCGCCCGGCGTGGTGTTCGTGATCTTCGGCAGCGGAATGGGGCCGTCCACACTCGCCGCCGCGACGGGACCGGGCTACCCGAATTCGGTGGGGGGCACGTCGATCGCGTTTACGCCCGCCACCGGAGGCGCGCCGATTGCCGCACGCATGGTGTACTCGGTTGCTACGCAAGTGGCCGGAATGCTGCCTTCCTCGATCGCGCCGGGAGCCTACGCGGTGGTGGTGACCTATAACGGCATCGCCAGCGCATCGCAAAGTGTCACCGTCGTGACCCGCAGTTTCGGTATCGCGACGGCCAACAGCGCCGGCTCCGGTGTGGCGCAAGCCACCATCGGCAACGTCAATAGCGGTCTCAGCCTGACCCGGTTTACCACCGGCAGCCTGGCCTTCGGCGGATACACGTGGACCTTAACTCCGGCTCGCCCCGGGGACACGCTGGTGCTGTGGGGCACTGGCGGCGGCGCCGACCCGGCGAACGACGCGGGCGGTACCTCAGGCGACCAGACCCAGGCCGGGAATTTCACTGTCACGGTGGACGGCCGCGCGATTACGCCACTCTACGCCGGTGCGTCTTCGGGCTACCCCGGATTGTGGCAGATCAACTTCACGCTGCCGGCGGACATGGCGGCGGATTGCTTCGCCAACGTCCAGGTGAGCGCGGGCGGTGCTCCAAGCAATGCCGTCGTGGTTCCCATTGCGGCCGGCGGCCAGAGCGCCTGCTCCGATCCCCAATTGAGTGCGGCTTCGCTGGCTAAACTGGACGCAGGTGGAGATATCGTGCTGGCCAGCTTCGCCCTCACCGAGGTGACCAGCACTACCACAACGGCCACCGGTTCGGTGACAACGGGCACCGCCGAGAGTGCCTTCGGAGGAGTCAGTCGCTTCAGCGCGGCGGAAATCGCGGCAACCCGCGGGCAAGTCGTCAACGGCTGCACGGTGTCCAACCGGACGGCGGCCGAGACCGCTCCCGTTCCTTCCGCGCCGGATTCTTACCTCACGGCGGGACCGCCCGTGACCGTCAGTGGACCGAATCTTTCGCCCGCGTTGGTGTTGGCGCCGGAATCCATTCCCGGAGGCGTGTTGTACTACTCGCAGATCCCCAACGGAGCGTTGGCGGGCGGAACGTACAGCCTGGCTAGCAATGGGTCAACCGCCATCGGACCGATCGGCGCATCGCTGAACTTCCCTGGCTCCTTTGCAGTGGCCAACTTCGCTGCCATCAACACCATCAATCGCACGCAGCCGCTCACGATCAACTGGACCGGCGGCGGATCCGGCTACGTCATGATCGGCGTCACGACTGAGGCGCCGGTCAGCGGCACTCCGAGTAACCCATCCACGTACGTGCTGCACACGGTGAGTTTCCAATGTAGCGTTCCCGCGACCCAGGGCACCTTCACCGCGCCCGTCGCCCTGACGTCGCTACTGTTGCCCGCCACGCTCGACACTACCAGCGGCACTCTCGCCATTCTGACGGTCGAGGCCGTCTCCGACCCCAAGGTTCCGAACTTCACCGCGACGCTAGGGACCGGTGGTTCCATCGATGCGGGGTACTGGGGCTACCTGCTCGGCGTGTCGAAAAATCTGGTGGTCCAGTAACTACGGAGGAAATATGAAAAAGAAAACCGTTTTACTCCTGATGGCCCTCCCCGTACTCATCCACGCGCAGGCCGGCATTATCACCACGGTGGCAGGAACCGGCACACCCGGTTTCTCGGGCGACGGCGGCCCGGCCGCGAGCGCGCAAATCAGCGGTCTGGGCCAGACTCTGAACGTCGCGGTCGACAACGCTGGGAACCTGCTGATCGTCGACGGCGGCAACCACCGCATCCGCAAAGTCAACGCCGCCGGAACCATCAATACCATCGCCGGTGGCGGTACCATCGGGCTGGCCGGCAATGGCGGTGCGGCCACCAGCGCGACCATCAGTCCCCTCAGCACGGCGGTGGATGGCGCGGGCAATCTGTATATCTCGCAGGCCAGCATCATCAGCAAGGTGAATACGGCCGGCATTATCAGCATGTACGCCGGGACAGCACTTCCCGGCTTTTCCGGCGATGGCGGCCCGGCGATTAACGCCGCCATATTCTGTTCCGGGATTGCGGCCGACAGCGCCGGCAACGTGTATATCGCCGACATATACAATCAGCGCATCCGTAAGATCAACACCGCAGGCATCATCAGCACCATCGCGGGCAACGGGACCGCGGGATTCTCGGGCGATGGCGGTCCGGCCACCAGCGCGGCGCTCAACGGTCCCAGTTCCGTGGCGGTGGACGCCGCCGGCAACGTGTACTTCGTGGATGGCTTCAACCTACGCGTCCGCAAAGTGGACACTTCGGGGACCATCACCACAGTCGCAGGGAGCGGCAGCGGGTTTCCGTCCGGCGACGGCGGTCCGGCCGTCAGCGCGGGAATCGATCCGGGCGCGGTAGCCGTGGACTTATCCGGCAACCTGTATATTGCCGATCCGACCTTCGGCAGCATCCGCCAGGTGAACACGGCGGGCATCGTCACCACGGTGGCGGGCTGCTTGTGTTTCACCCTCGGCGATGGCGGTCCGGCTACCAGCGCCCACCTCTACATGCCCAGCGGCGTCGCGGTGGACCCCGCGGGCAATATCTATATCGCGGACAGCTTCAACGTCCGCATCCGCAAGGTGTCGTCCGGCGCCCAAGGCGTCGCGCTCACCGTCAATCCAACTGCCTTGTCGTTTTCTTACACCGCGGGCGGCGCCGTCCCACCCAGTCAGAGTGTGACGGTTCTCAGCCTGGGCACTACGTTGAGCGTTACGGTGTCGGCGTCCACCACGTCGGGTGGCAGTTGGCTATCGGTGAGTCCCAGCAGCGGATCCACGCCGGCTCTCGCCTTGACCATCTCGGTGAACCCCGCGGGGCTGGCGGCCAACACCTATAGCGGCATGGTCACCATCACGCCGAGCGGCGCGGGCAATTCGCCGGCCACAATCCCGGTAACGCTGACCGTCAGTGGCGCCAGTTCGCCGAACATCATCACCACGTTCGCCGGCGGCGGGTTGACTACCGGTTCCGGCGATGGCGGCCCTGCCAATAACGCCTTCTTCCTCGGGCCGGTTGCCGTCGCGACGGACAACGGGGGCAATGTGTACTTCGCGCAAACGATCCCCGACACCATCCGCAAGGTAAATCCGGCGGGTACTATCAGCACCTATGCGGGCAATGGAAATGACAGCTTCGCCGGCGATGGCGGTCCGGCCCTGAGCGCATCCTTTAGTAATATCCAGGGTCTGGCGGTGGACAGCGCGGGTAATCTGTACATTGCCGACACCAGCAATCAGCGCATCCGCAAAGTGAGTGCCGCGGGAACGGTCAGCACATTTGCCGGGAACGGGAACACCGGTGCTTCCGGTGACGGCGGGCCGGCCGCCAGCGCCACGTTCCTCGGGCCAGGGGCCGTAGCCGTGGACAACGCGGGCGACGTCTTTATCGCCGATACCAGCAACGATCGCATTCGCAAGGTGAACACCGCCGGAATCATCAGCGAGGAGGCGGGCGGTGCTGTCCTGCCCGGCTTCGCGGGCGATGGCGGTCTGGCTATCGGCGCCGGACTCTTTCTACCCTTTGGCGTCGCGGTGGACTCAGCGGGGAACGTCTACATCGCCGATGTCGCCGACTATCGCATCCGCAAAGTCAACACCGCCGGGATTATCAGTACGGTGGCCGGCACCGGGGTCAAGGGTTTCTCCGGCGACGGCGGTCCGGCCACCGCCGCGCAGATCTCGGGGGTCGCGCACATGGGACTGGTTGTAGACAGCGCCGGCAATCTTTATTTCTCCGACGAAGGCAACAACCGCGTCCGCAGAGTGTCGCCCAGCGGGATTATCAACACGGTCGCCGGCAACGGACTCCCCAGCTTTTCCGGAGACGGCGGTCCGGCCACCGCCGCCGGACTCAACAATCCCCTGGACCTCGCACTGGACAGCGCCGGCAACCTGTACATCGCGGATTACGGCAATAATCGGATTCGCAAAGTCGCGCTGGGCGCCACCCTGCCCGGCACGCCGAATATTTCCGCAAATGGTGTGGTGAATGGCGCCAGCTTCCAGCCGGGTGTGGTGGCGAACTCCTGGGTGACCATACAGGGGAGCAATCTGGCCTCCACAACCGACACCTGGAATAATTCCATCGTCAACGGAAACCTGCCCACCTTGCTTGATGGCGTCAGCGTCACCATCGGCGGCCAGCGGGCGTATATCAACTACATCAGCGCCGGCCAGATCAACCTGCTGGCGCCTAACGTTGCGCCGGGGCCGGTGCAGGTGACCGTTGCCACTCCGGCGGGGACCGGTGCGGCGTTCACGGCGACAGCGGCCGCGTATGGACCCGCCTTCTTCACCTGGCCGGGCAACCAGGTGGTGGCCACGCGGCAGGATTACAGCCTGGCCGCCAAAGACGGCACCTTCGCCGGTGCCACCACGGTCGCGGCAAGACCCGGCGACGTGCTCATCCTGTGGGGCACGGGTTTCGGTCCGACGATTCCCGCCGCGCCCCCCGGTATCCAGGTTCCTTCGGCCGTCACGTATTCCACCTCGACGGCGCCCTCGGTAACCATCAACAATGTTGCCGCCACGGTATACGGCGCTGCGCTGGCGCCCGGATTCGCGGGACTTTACCAGGTGGCCATCCAGGTGCCAAATTCGCTGGCCAATGGCGACTGGCCCCTCTCGGTCAGCATCGGCGGCGTGCGATCGGCAAGCGGGTTGGTGCTATCGGTGAAACAGTAACGCCGGCGGTCTTGGCGCCGGTTTCTACAGGG
>OBLT010002020.1_pt1 | contig 12770 bp, 13 predicted proteins | sample 1518721 | NCBI WGS metagenome assembly OBLT01 (sample SAMEA3539307, study PRJEB22396) | soil metagenome | biome: tundra; feature: field; material: soil | place: USA | collected 2010-05 | depth 0.15 m | reverse complement strand
GAGAAGTAGATCAGCTAATAGGTACCCAGAATAATCGGTCAAAACCGAAGGGCTGGCCTGCAATTTTCATTACATTTTTCCTCTGGGCTGTTTAGCCCTGCTTAACCATAATGTGTATTATAGGCTTTTATGATTCCTTTGCCTGCTAAGTTGCGATTTTTTATCGACAAAAACAAAACAACAGATATAAAAAATCGCAACTTAGCAGGCACCAAAAACGAGTAAACAGAAATGAATAAAATGCCTATAATTTATATTATGTTAAATAGCCGCTACACAGCCAACACTTTAAAAAGAATAATAAAAAAGGCTAAGGCTTCGGTTTTTTATCGATTATCTTATGACCTATCTATATCTTGTTTGTAAATTGTGGTCATGGAACCAATTAAAAATATAATACAATTCCCCTTCTCTCTACATATGTACGGGCAAGAATCAAAAGTTAGAGGGTTATATTTAACTATTTCCTGCGATATTGAAAGACTTTTATGTGATTTAATAGCTAAATGCGAAATTGATAATCCTAATGAACGAAACGAATTTAAATTAACGCTTCCTTTTGCAATGGGGGCTAAAATAGTCAGATGTAAAGATGCACTCGGAGAATATAATATAGAATATTTCAACTTCGTTGAACCCGATTTTAAAGAAATTGAACTACTATTAAAGTATAGAAATATGTTAGCACATGGTTTTTCCGAATATGACGATAATAAATTAGATAATTCTTTTATTATATTCAATTGGATAGAAAAAGATATTAATAATAAAAGAGTTCATCAAACAGAAAAAATAATGGTAATGCCATTTATAATGAAAATGAAGGAATACAGAAATAACGTTTGGAAGTTTATGCAATTGCATCACAGATTAACCGAAGAAAGAGGCGAAGAATGAGTCATTATCCTCTGGGTTGTAAGTTTCTATTATTTTCAAAGAAAATAATAAGTTTGATTTTGATAATTCACTTATATTAGGATTACTAAGTTTATTGTTAATATAATCAATCATTTCAGTTTTAGAAATCTCATTTATACGCTTCGCTGCCCTGTCATAAATGACAGGGATTACCCCGTTTATAGTATCTAATACTTTCTCTATGGCGAATGGTGCAGGTCAGTTTTAGAACTTTCTTAGACGAGAGTATTAGGAGAAATTGCCAAAACGCCCGGCAATTTCGCTTCCGCAAGAAGAACTTTTTTACTATTCTTTTTCGCTCGGCTTTCCTTGCGCTACACAGCCAACACTTTAAAAAGAATAATAAAAAAGGCTAACGCTTCTGTTTTTTATCTATTATCTTGGTTACCTATTATCTTGTTTGGATTAAAGTTTATAGTGTATCTTAATGCCTTAAATAAATTAGAATGATAGAAATAAATTACAAAGAAGTAATTCTTGGCCGTACAGATGATAAGTATATACATAAACAATCAAATTACTTAAGCCTTACTTTTTTAGAAGACCCACGATTAAAACATCTTAATTTAACTGAAGAGAATATTTCAATTAGAGTAAGACCTGAAAAAATTGATGCAATAAGGTTTATTGTAATTGTAAATGGAGTTGATAAAGAATTAGAGGAATCTATTCAAAAGGTTTTCGAGGTCTGACCCCAACTAATCTGTATTTAGATTTTAAATTTTCTGCCATGTACTTAATTGCTTCACCATCATGCAGTCCTTGATTATATATATAATCCAATACTTCTTGTAGATTACTGTCTGCATTATACACATATACAGTTTCACCGATATTTATATCGGTGCTGTCAACACTTTTATTTAAAATATCTTCGATATTTTTGGGATTATTGAGAACTTCGTTCTCAATTTTACTTTGTATATACATAAAAAAGTTTTATTCTCGTTATGTCTTACAACAAATCATTTAAAAATAAATAAATTTATTTGGGCTGCATTCTTCGCAGCCCTATCGCTTTTATAAAGGTAATAAATAATTCGGTAGCTACGGTCCCTCATTTTATTTAAGCGTTCCGCTTAAAACTGGATAATCATTCGGATTACCTTTTGCATTCGCTTCGCTCATGCTTTTAAAAACCTTCGGTTTTTTACCTGTTATCTTAGACCCTCTATTATCTTGTTTTACCGAAAGACTTAATTTTATCATTGATTATATTTTAGAATGGAATATTTAGAACCATTATCTACTTGCGACAAAATATTAGATTTATTACCAGGGAGACCTTCAATTGATTCATACGCCATTTACCATTCCTTACGAAGCGACACAATAACAGGAGATATGATTACAAATGCTTTATCGAAATTGGTTGACGATAAACATCTTAGAACACAAGGCAATTTTTTTAATGTAGGTGGCGATACACTACTTTTTATTCAGCATGGCAAATATTTAGGCTTAGTAAACAGGGAAAATATAAGAGAACAAAAAGAATTAAGCAAAGAAGAATTAAAACATCTTCTCGATGATGCCACATTAAAATTAACTGATTCGCTAATTAAAACAAATAAAAGTGTCAGTGATACCAATGATTTCCAAAAAATATTCGGAATTGGGTCACTAATAATAGGTGGCGTAACTATGCTTTTTATTTTAGTTACTACCTACCGGCAATGTCAAGACAAGTCTCCGCAAGAATTGCAAGGCATAAAAATACAATTGCAAAAGATAGACACCACATTAAAACACATGAAGCCATATATACTGGAGAAAGATTCTGCCAAGATAAAGGCAAAAGATTCTTTATAAATTTGACAATAAAGTATTAATTTTACTTCAGGTCTTTTTCGTTTTATGATGATGTTTTTATAAGGGGTATCTGGCGATACCCTTTTTTACTATTCTTTTTGCCACTAAATATTTTAAACAATCGTTTAAGCATAAGCTTTTATTTTATGACTAAAGAAAAAGAACCGACAACATTAGAATCACCACAATCTACCATAGATGATTTGGAATTTAATGTTTCTGAACTACAAAGTAAAGTAAGATGAATTGGAGTCAGAACTTAAAGAATTGAAAAGTTCAATTCCAGAAGACCCAAAATCAGACTTAGATGACATATTCGGAAGATTGGATGAACTCGAAAGTAGAGTCTAAATGTTTTTTAGCAACAGCATAAACTTACTTCCCGAAATACGAATTATTTCTTGCGCCTCGTTAATTGATATATTTGACAATATTGACAATGTCTTGTCAACTTTATTCTTTACATCATTAGTTGCTTTATTGTATTGGTTAGTACGGTCAACGGAAATATCTGACGATAATTCAACTTCAGGGGAGTCAGGTGAAAGATTACTGCTTAACATAAAAGTACATTTTGAGCTTTTTTCATTGCCTATTCGCTGTTAAGTAGATAAATACTTCTTCTCTTCCGCATTGGTACAGAAATTTAGATCATTCATTATTTCGCAATATTAAAGCCTGAAGCTGATTTACAATATTCTTAGAAGGTATTTCCGAATCCCCAAAAAAAACCCGAAGAAAAATCCTCCGGGTTTTCCACTCATATCAAATAGGTTTATATTATTAATTTACAAATTTGGTATCCGCCTGGTCGTATTTATTCTGGAATGCTTTTACCTGGTCATTTTGATTCAGGCTTTGATAAATCTTCTGCTGGAGGTTTACGATTGATTTATACCTTGACCTATCTGATTTTTTAAATCCTGCTCCTTCGAGCTGGGTTAAGGCCTTATCTGCATAAGGTATGGCCTTATTAAAGTCATCTTTTGAAGCAGCTATCAGATCTGCCTTAAGTTTCACTTCATCCGGCTTTGTACTCTTTATTTTCAGGGCAGAGTCCCTGGTATCGATACCATGGTTATAAAAATACTGAGAATACAGCCAGTTAGTAACCACGTCATTTGAATTGATCTTGTAAGCAAGCTCCAGTTGATTTCCCAAAACTTTCTGCAAGGAATCTTTATTCTGAACTACAACACCTTCGTCTCCATTGTACAAATATCCAAAGATTTCATTAGCGTAATTAAAATGATATATAATACTATCCGGACGCTTGGTAACCAACCCATTATATTTATTAAATAAGGCATTATAATCCTTTTGCTCCCGGTAATAATCGATTAAAACAAGGTCGAAATAATTGTCATTTGGGAAAAGTTCCATTCCGAGTTTGGCATATTTCATCATATTCGGAACATCCTTTTTGTCTTTATAATGTAAAGTAAGCCACTGATAAGGGAGAATAAAAGTAGAATTTGCAGCGCCTCCGTCCTTGGTGCCGTTTATTTGCGCATCGGCAAGTTCTGAAAAGTAAGTCAGCGCTTCATCATTCCTGCCGGCATTAAGTGCAGCCTTCCCCGTATTCAGTACAAGCATTGTATCTACTTTAGCAATACGGGCCCATCCTCTTGAGGCAATATACTGTCCGACATTATTTGCTTTTATGAATTCATTCATAGCTTCTTCAAAGCCTGCTTTATTCCCTGTGAGAGCAGCATTATTAAAGGCACCTGCAGCCGCTTCATAATAGCCAGTATATAAATTAAATATTGGGGAATATTTGTCTGTCATGGCAACTACGGCCATCTTCATATCAGTTGTGTCTGCCATTGCTTTCTTAAAAATGTCTAACACCTGCTGGCGGGCGTCCCCCTTTATTAAATCTCTGATTTGAGCGCTGGAATCTGAAGCTATTGCTTCATATATTTTGCTTTGATAATAATACCCCTGGTGATCGTCCGGATTTTTTGCCACATAAGCATCAATCTCTGTTTTGGCTTTTTCAAGCTGTTTGCCTTCCAAAAAAGATTTGGCCTTTTTGATGTCCTGGGCATGGATCATCATTGTAAGGCAGATAAATAATGAGGAGAAAACTACTTTTTTCATTGTTGTTTATTTATTGATTTTCACATTAATTTTAAGATTCATTTGAAATTTCGTCTTGACTCCTTTCGGGTTGATCATCATTATTATCATTTTCCCCGGAATCAGCATTCCTCTCTATATCTTCTTCATCATTGTCGCCAAGTTTCGTGATTGCTGCAATTTCATCTCCGTCATCCAATTTGATAAGTTTGACGCCCTGAGTAGCTCTCCCGGCCTCCCTGATACTTGCGATTGAAGTACGGATAGTCACGCCGGATTTGCAGGTAATCATGAGGTCCTCTTTCTCATTTACATTCAGCAGGCCGATCAAGGTACCTGTCTTATCGGTTATATTAATTGTCTTAACTCCTTTACCACCGCGGTTTGTAATCCTATATTCGCCTATGGCAGTTCTTTTGCCAAAACCTTTGCTGCTTACTACCAGCACGCTTACCTCAGGATCATTGCTATTTACGCAAATCATTCCTACCACTTCGTCATCATCAGAATCGACAGAAATACCTGAAACGCCGATAGCTCCTCTTCCGGTCGGCCTCACTTTTTCTTCGGGGAATCTGATTGCTCTTCCACTCTTTACAGCCATCATTATGTCCCTGTTCCCATCAGTCAGGCATGCTTCTAATAATTGATCCCCTTCATTTACTGTTATTGCATTGACTCCGTTTTGGCGGGGTCTTGAAAAATCTGCAACCCGTGTCTTTTTAATTATGCCTTTCCTTGTACAAAGTACAAGATAATTATTGTTTACGTATTCTTCATCCTGCAAATTTTTTATATCAATAATAGCGCGTACCTTTTCTTCCGCAGGAATTTGGATAAGGTTCTGCAGCGCCCTTCCTTTGCTTTGCTTATCACCTTCAGGAATCTCATAAACCTTCAGCCAGAAACATTTACCGTTTTCAGTAAAAAATAATAAAGTATGATGCGTTGAAGCAACAAAAAGGTGAACAATGTAATCCTCTTCTCTTGTTCTGCTTCCCCGGGCTCCTCTTCCTCCTCTGCGCTGCTGTCGGTATTCAGTTGCAGAAGTTCTTTTGATATATCCCAGGTTTGAAATAGTTACCACTACATCCTCTTCCTCAATCAGATCCTCCATACTAATTTCATCAGCAAGGTATGTAATCTCAGTTTTGCGTGCATCACCAAATTTCTGTTTAATCTCTTCCAGTTCCTCTTTGATTAACCCGAATCGGAGGCTTTCATTCGCAAGGATTTCATTCAATCTGCCTATCAAAGCCATTATCTCCTCATGTTCTTTTTTAATCTTCTCACGTTCCATTCCGGTAAGACGTTGCAGCCTTAATTCAAGGACAGCTTTTGACTGAATTTCACTCATTTGGAAATTGGCTATCAATCCTTCTTTTGCAACATCTGGCGTAGAAGAATTTCTGATGAGCATAATCACTTCATCAAGATGATCCAGGGCAATCAGGTACCCTTCCAGTATATGGGCTCTTTCTTCGGCCTTCTTTAATTCAAACTTGGTTCTCCTAATTACTACCTCATGTCTGAAATCAACAAATTCCTTTATGAGTTCCTTTATATTTAAGACCTTAGGCCTTCCCTTTACCAGCGCAACATTATTGATTCCAAAGGAAGTCTGGAGTTCACTATGCTTATAGAGATGATTAATGATAACCTGCGCGATAGCATCCTTTTTCAATTCAACAACAATGCGGGTTCCCTCTTTGTTATTGCTTTCATTATTTACATCGGATACACCCTCGATAATTTTATCATTAATAAGGTGGCCTATCTTTTCAGTGAGTGTATCCCTGTTTACCTGGTAAGGCACTTCAGTAATTACAATTTTTTCCCGCCCATTTTTAGTTGTTTCAATAATAACTTTTCCACGCAAAACAACTCTTCCCCTTCCGGTTAATAACCCGGCTTTTACTCCCTCATATCCATGAATTATCCCACCCGTAGGAAAATCAGGGGCTTTTACAATTTTTATAAGTTCTTCAGCGGCGATTTCTTTATTATTAATGAATGCAACACATCCATCTATTATTTCGGTCAAATTATGGGGCAGCATATTGGTGGCCATTCCTACGGCTATACCGCTTGATCCATTTAATAATAGCTGAGGAATTCGGGTTGGCAGCACCGTTGGTTCTTTGGTGCTATCATCATAATTAAGCTGAAAATCTATGGTATCTTTTTCAATATCATCCAGCATGGTTTCCGCAATTCTCTCAAGACGAACCTCTGTATAACGCATAGCTGCTGGGCTGTCTCCATCCTGGCTTCCAAAATTACCCTGCCCATCGACAAGGGTATATCGCATGCTCCAATCCTGTGCCATGCGAACCATGGTATCATAAATAGAAGCGTCGCCATGTGGATGGTATTTACCCATCACATCACCGACAATACGGGCAGATTTCTTGTAGGGCCTGTTATAAAAATTTCCCATTTCGTACATGCCATAGAGAATACGCCTGTGCACAGGTTTTAAACCGTCCCGGGCATCCGGTAATGCACGGCCAACAATTACGCTCATCGAATAATCGATATAAGCGGATTTCATTTGTTCTTCTATATTAACGGGAATTATGCGGCCCCTTTCGTGGCCATTTTCAGGCTGTTGGTCTTCTGTGATATCCATAATGGTTGACTATCGGCAAATATACTTTTTAATCAGGGGTTTTCCATGAAAAATGCGTCAAATTACTCCTTTTTTTACAATATTTTTTTGCCTTACCTGGAAAATGAAAAGCGGAGGATTTTCGATTTCTAAATGATAATTTATCCGTTCCTTTGGAAAGGAAAATCTACACCGTGCCTTGGTTTTTCAAAATACCGGAATATTGAATTTATTTAAGAAAAATTGAACGATCTCTTTAAAATAAAGAAGGGAACAAATATTAAGGAAAATGAAGAATATCCTCATTATTGGAGCGGGAAAATCTGCTACATTCCTGATAGAATATTTATGCAGGGTTTGTGAAAATCATGGATGGAGGCTTATTATTGGTGATGCAGATCTTCACCTTGCAGAATCTAAAATAAATCATTGTAAAAATGCAGAGGCAGTCTCAATTGATGCAGCCAATCAAGCAAAAAGGACTGATCTGATCAGGGAATCAGATCTGGTAATATCAATGTTACCTCCACATTTGCATTTTTTCGTAGCTCAGGATTGCCTGCACTTTTCAAAGCACCTTCTTACTGCCTCCTACATTGATGAGAAAATAAAGAATCTCGCCAGCGAAATTGAAAAGAAGGGATTATTGTTTTTATGTGAAACAGGTCTTGACCCGGGAATTGATCACATGAGCGCTATGAAAATTATTGATTATATAAAAGAAATCGGGGGGAAAATAAATTCATTCAAATCACATTGCGGAGGATTAATTTCCCCGGAAAGTGATGATAATCCATGGCATTATAAAATTACCTGGAACTCTGCAAACATAGTAATGGCCGGATCTTCGGGCTCTGTATATAAAGACAAAGGTGCTATCGTTGAAATTCCATACAGGCATGTTTTTGAAAAATGTAAAATGGTTTCCGTGCCCGGCCTTTTTCCCCTTGCATGGTATCCGAATCGTGATTCACTTAGCTACATTTCCACCTATGGGCTGGAACACACTGACACATTCATACGCACCACGCTCCGTTACCCCGCTTTCTGCAGGGTCTGGAATGTTCTTGTGAACATGGGCTTCACAGATCAGAACGATTATGAAGAAATCAAAGACTGTAAGACCTACAATGAATGGTTTCTGGTGAAAAATAATGAAATGACATCTCCCCTGCCAATAATCGAAAATGAAACAGAGTTCGAACACTTAGTAGATTACCTCGGTATGCGAAGCAATAGTCTAATAAGAACTGAGATAAACAATTCCGCCTCCCTTTTGCAAAAGATCATGGAAAAAAAACTAAGTATGAAGCCCCATGACAAAGACATGATTGTAATGCTTCATGAAATAGGCTATGAAGTAAATGGCAGAAAAAAAGAAATAAGAAGTTCACTGATAGTAAAAGGTGAAGATGAAAAGAGAACTGCAATGGCAAAAACTGTGGGATTGCCGCTTGGGATAGCTGCAAAACTGATTTTACTGGGTAAAATTAAATTAACAGGACTGCATATACCTGTTATACCTGAAATTTATAAACCTGTTTTGGCAGAACTGGAAACACATCAAATAAAATTTATCGAGGAATCAAATTAACCGGATGAAGAATGCAAGTTTTATTACAGATATTTTGAAAAAAATTCCTGTTCGTTGCTGAAATCAAGAAAAGGAAATTGATCCGAAATCTTTTTTATGTTTTCAATTTGTGCTGAAGCAAATTTTTTATAGGCATTGCTTTCTCTTTGAAAAGGTTTATGGTTTAGGGCATTCTGGATTTTTTTTATTTCCTCCAATATTTTCCTGCCTTTTTCATTAATAAAAGCATTACAAAATTCTTCAAATACATAATTCACAGCTGCTTCAGTTGGATGAACCAAATCATTTTTAAAAAAGCGATAATCCCTCAGTACATCTATGATTAATTCGTATGCAGGAAAATAAAATGCATCTTGCAAGTTTTCTGTCAAAGAATGGATGGCGTCTATGAGCCTTGCTTTACTGTGATTATTTTCAATAATTCCATCTCTCACATGCCTCACAGGGCTAACAGTAAATATGATTTTTAATTTCGGGTTGAAGGTTCGTAGCTTCGAAATTGCGGCGGTGAGTAGTGATATAATTTCTTGTGTCGGAATTAATTTTTTAACAAAAAAAACAGAAGGCGCCTTATGGCAATTGGAAACGGGCATACCTGTTTCTTTCAGATTGTAATTAAATGCAGTACCCGGAGTAATAATAATCCATGACGCTTCTTTTAGAAAATGATGGGCTTGAATTTGTGAAGCATTCATGGCATTTATTACAGATTGCCTGTTAGTTCCTGAGAAGGAAGAATGATGATGCCAACAGTGCCAGATTTCATTAATTTGAAAAACATCTTCCTCAGTATATTTTTTATTTTCGATGCAGGAATCAAGCGTATAAACAATGCTTAATGGATCATAAATAATTCCATGAGGATTTTGCAGTATGTCAAATTTCAGCTTCTTCATTTTTTCCCCAATCTCTTCGCTAAAGCAGGAACCGATAAAAGCAATCTTTTCACCATAAGAAATTTTAGACGGCGATTCTGTAATAGTGAATGGTAAAATGAATTCCATAGTATGTGATATTATATTTCGGGAGCCTGTTTCTAAGCAAATATTTCAGTGGCCATGCTTGAGCATTTTTCCATCGCAGCAGTATCGATTTCTTCACAATAACCAAGTTCTTTAAAAAAAGCAAGAAGCAATTCTGTATCCATATTTCCTACTAATTCATCATTAGCCATGGGACATCCGCCGATTCCTTTCAAAGAACCGTCAAAACGCATACAGCCCTGCTGCAAAGCAGCCTCAATTTTTTCTTTCCAGTTTTTCCTTGTGGAATGAAGATGAACACCTGTTTCAATTTGCGGAAACAGTTTGATGACCTTACCGGTTATTGAAGCAACCTGGGACGGATGAGCAATCCCAACTGTATCAGCCAAAGAAATAATCGTTATTCCCTCTCCCACTAATTTATCAACCCATTTTAAAACAATTTCTTCATCATAGGGATCTTTATAAGGATTGCCAAATGCCATGGAAATATAAACTACTGGCACTTTATTATGTTTATCACAAATGTTTTTAATTTTTTTTACTGTTTCTAATGATTGCTCAATAGTGCTATTGGTATTTCTCATTTGAAAAGTTGGTGATATAGAAAATGGAAATCCGAGGTAGGTGATGGCATCAAATTCAGTAGCTTCCACTGCACCACGCTCATTGGCAACAATAGACAATAATTTGCTTTTAGTATTTACCACAAACAATTGGGTAACGACTTCCTTTGTATCCGCCATTTGAGGAATAGCTTTTTGGGAAACAAAACTTCCAAAATCAATCGTATCGAAACCCACTTTTAATAACTGATTGATATAGGCAACTTTCTTTTCGGTTGAGATGAAGATTTTCCATCCCTGCATCGCATCCCGGGGACATTCAATAATTTTTATTTTTTTTTCTTCTGCCGGCATAAAGGGATTCAAAAAATTTTAAAATTCTAAATAACCAACCTTTGCCTCATTGCCTCATACAATATCATTCCTGCAGCAACAGAAACATTTAAGGATTCAAAGTCTTTATACATGGGAATTTTAAATCGTTCATCACATACTTTGAATATAGTCGGATGTATTCCTTTGTCCTCACTTCCCATAATTATCGCACAAGGTTCCTTGAAGTTTATGCCAAAAATATCTTTACCAGCCTTCATATCGCTGGCAAAAACTTTTATTCCATTCAAATGCATTTCTTCTATGGCAGCTAATAGACTCTTTACCCTGCTGACTGAAATATTTTCGAGAGCGCCGGCAGAGGTAGTTATTGCATCTTCATTCAAGGCCCCTACTCCCTTTTCCGGAATTACCATTGCGTGTACGCCACAACAGAAAGCTGTCCTGGCAATGGCTCCAATATTCCGAATATCAGTAATACCATCCAGCAACAGAAATAAGGCCATTTCGCCATTTTCAACAACATGGGAAATAATATCCTGTAAATTCTGGTATCTGATTTTTGATTTAACCGCAATACATCCCTTATGATTTTCAATATTGAAATTTCGCAATTTTTCAAAAGGCACCTTATTGATCGGTGTGCCAAACTCCTCTGCAACAATTCTTAATTCTTCCGCCTCGGCCGAGTTTATTGTATTCTGCAGGTATATTCTTTCAAGCTGCTGGCCAGATTTCAAAGCTTCAATTACAGCACTGATGCCTGGAATCAGCAGGTTTTTTTTTGGCCGATGTTGCTGGATAAACGGTTTGTTCTGATGTCTCACTTTTCAAATTTACCTGATTAAGGATCTGCAAACAAAAAACCCTCAAAATTGAGGGTTGAATTGAATATTTTATCCATTTTATTTAAGCCCAAATGCTTTTTTTACTTTGTCTACATAATCTAATTTTTCCCACGTAAATAATTCCACTTTTACTTTTTTCGGGGAACCGTTAGGTAAATTAAAGATTTTCTCTTTGAATTCATTTTTGCGACCCATATGCCCGTATGAAGCAGTTTCCGCATAAATCGGATTTCGGAGCTTTAGTCGTTTTTCTATGAAGTAAGGCCGCATATCAAAAATGGATCCTAATTTCCTGGCTATTTCCCCATCCCTGATTTTTAATTTAGAAGTGCCAAATGTGTCTACATAAATGCTGGTGGGCAGAGCAACACCGATGGCATAGGAAACCTGAACAAGCACTTCATCACACACTCCTGCCGCTACTAGGTTCTTGGCAATATGCCTGGTTGCATAGGCAGCGCTTCTATCTACTTTACTTGGATCTTTCCCGCTGAAAGCCCCTCCGCCATGAGCGCCTTTTCCTCCGTATGTATCTACAATTATTTTCCTTCCTGTGAGTCCGGTATCACCGTGAGGTCCACCTATAACAAATTTACCAGTCGGATTAATATGATATTTTATCTTATCATTAAAAAAATGCTCATACTGCGGATATTTTTTCTTCATCCTCGGAATCAAAATTTTTTTGATATCCCCGGATATCTTTTGAAGCATTTTTTCTTCTGCATCAAAATCATCATGTTGTGTTGAAATTACAATTGCATCGATTCTTTGAGGTTTTCCGTTATCTCCGTATTCCAGGGTAACCTGGCTCTTAGCGTCCGGCCTAAGGTATTTCATTTCTTTATTTTCCCTTCTCAGCGCCGCGAGTTCTATTAAAATATTATGTGCAATATCGAGTGCCAGTGGCATGTAATTTTCCGTTTCATTTGTGGCATATCCAAACATCATTCCCTGGTCCCCTGCTCCTTGTTCCTCCTTTACTTTCCGGTCTACACCCTGGTTAATGTCAGCAGATTG
>OBLT010002018.1_pt1 | contig 12774 bp, 14 predicted proteins | sample 1518721 | NCBI WGS metagenome assembly OBLT01 (sample SAMEA3539307, study PRJEB22396) | soil metagenome | biome: tundra; feature: field; material: soil | place: USA | collected 2010-05 | depth 0.15 m | reverse complement strand
ACTAAGGACTCGTTGCGAGGTAAGCGTACCGACACGAATGAAGACGCGTTGGGCAACTCCCGCAGAGCCAATAATCTGAACCGCGGCTCAGACCGCGCGGCGTGCCTGGGCGCGCATGACAGAGCCGCGAACGTAAGAGAGCGGTTGCTTGTGCCGCGTCGCCCTTCAACGGAGTCGCCATGGGCCTGCGGCCCACCCAAGAGAATGAAGATGCGGTGGGCGGATTCTGCGGAGTCGGAGATTTGGAGTTCAACGGAGCGTTACCGCTCTCTTACGTTCGCGGCTCTGTCATGGAGGCTCGCCTCGTCTTCAACGGGAGCGGTACAGGCGAGATGGCGCAGTCATTTCCAGACAGACCCTAACCGAATCATGACGGAGCGGCGCCGGACGTTTGAAGATCGCGCTCCATACTCCCCAATGGAGGCTATATGAAACGATTTCTGATCGCAACATCGATCATCGGCGCGCTGCTCGCATTCGCGCCCGGCATTACCGCGCAGGTGGGCGCCGAAGTGGCGCTGCGCGCGGCCATTGAGAAGGAGACCGTGAAGGGCGACTTGAAGGGCGCCATCGACCAATACAAGAAGTTGGCCCAAGGAAAGGACCGCGCCGTGGCGGCCAAGGCCCTGGTCCACATGGGCCAGTGCTACGAGAGACTGGGCGATGCCGAAGCGCGCAAAGCCTACGAGCGCGTCGTCAAGGAGTTCGCCGATCAAAAGGAAGCCGTCGCGGAAGCCCGTAAGCATCTGGAGGCGAAAACGGCTCAAGCCGGCGCCGGGCCCATCACCCGCCAGATCGAGAAGGTTGGCGACCGCCACTATGAGTCCTTTTCTAAAGACGGACGGTTTGGCGCCTTCACCTATCAGGGCGCCCGGGTCGGGCTCCACGACCTGGTCACGGGAGACCAGAAGAACCTGGTCGTGCGAAAGTCCCCGGAGGAATCCTTTCTTAATGCCATGATTTCTCCCGACGGCAAGCTGGTGGCCTACACCCGCCAAACCCAGATCAGCGAAATCCTGGTGATCGGTACCGACGGATCGAATCCGCGCACTTTGGCCGGAGACCAGGACGTGAATGCCCGTTGTTTGTCCTGGTCTCCGGACGGAAAATATCTGCTCGCTGTCTTCGCCCGGCTGGCAACGGGGATTTCTTCAATTGGAGCAAGGATGGCAAACGCCTATTCTTCACGAAGTGGAGCGCGGCCACCCAATACGACCTATACATGGTGCCAACCGCCGGAGGCCAACCGCAGCCACTCGGGCTCACTCCCAACCACGAATTGCACTTCCTCAATATTCAGCCCGACGGCACGCAGATCGTCTTCTCCGATGAGCAATGGAACAGCCACCTTTGGGCGATGAAGAACCTGTTCCCGGAGAAGAAGGCGGCGCGGTAGAGGCGCCTCGGTAAGAGGAGGGGACGGGCCGGCCGCCGGGAGCAGAGTTCACTCCCCGCGGCCTGTCCGCGGCGCGTGTCAAGATCCGATAGAGCGCGACGCTCCAGCGTCACAGCGCGCGGGTAGGGCTGGGACTGATTCGAACCGTGCCGGGGCGCAAAACCACGAAGGCTCCCGCCAGCCTCGAAGATTGCTCACGCACCAGCTTCAGAACCGCCGGAGCGAGCAGTGCCCGCGCCGAGGCCGGGAATCGGATCAGGATCACGCCTGGCGACTCCGCGTGAGCCACAAATGCGAGCCAGCCGAAGTCCTTGTCCTCGGTCAGGAGGATTCGGCTCTCCGCCAGCGCGAGTTCCATCACCTCTTTGTCCACGGACCGCTGCTGAAATTCGCTCACCGCAAGCACGTCGTGGCCTTCTCCGCGAAGAGCCCGCACAGCGGCGAAATCGCAGCTTTCGTCAGCGAGGAAACGCATGGGCCGGACTTATGGGGAACTAAGCGCCAGGATGCTCTCGTGGGCGATCGCGTCGGCCGCATACTCCAGCGCCGCGTGAATGTCTTCAGCCTTCAAGCGGGGGTACGCGTCGAGTAGATTCTCGACCGACGCGCCCTCCGCCAGCTTGCGTAGTAGAAGCTCCACGGGCACCCGCGTTCCGCGAATCACGGGCTTGCCCTGCATGACGGACGGATTAATCTCAACGCGCTCAGTCATCGCCCGGCTCCGCTCTTCAGTGTACCAGCATCCGCCGTTGCAGAACGGGCCAGTCGCCGCAGTAGCCGCAGTAATAAGAAGGAACAGGCATCGCGGGCCGGCCGGCGCCGGCCCGCCTCTTGACGGATCCCCGTTACGGGAGGTCGCCGAAATCGTAGTACTTCTGGGTGACGCTTTCGGGCGTGACTTTCACAATGCGGAAGCCGGATTTCGCGCCGCCCAAAGGCTTGCCTACCGGGCCGGTCGTGAACATCTCCAGATCGGCGTCGCGAGCCTCCGCATTGCGATGATAGTGCCCGGCGAAGACGTATTTCACGCCGAATTGATGCAGAATCCCGAGGTAGCGCCGCCGGGTTTCCGGCGGGATGTTGAAGTACTGATCAGGCTCGTCGGGCTTGTCCAGAAACAGAGAATGGTGTTGAAACACAATCAGGTGCTTCACGCCGTCCTGCCGGGCCTTCGCCAGTTCGGTCCCGAGCCACGATTCCATCTTGGCGGCCTCTTCGGGCGCCTTGGAGGCGTCTTTCTCGAGGGTGGAATTCAGCACGAACCCGGCGATGTCCCCCACGCGAAACGCGTAATAATCCGGCCCGAACGCCGCGCGGTACTTTGCCAGCGATTCCTTGGTCGGCGGCTCGGCCAGGTCGTGGTTGCCAGGAACGTTGAACAGCTTGATGGCCGGGTCGAGCTTGGCCGCGATGCGTTTGTATTCGGCGATTTGCGCCGCGTCGCCGGCCTGGTTGACCAGGTCGCCGGTCACCACCACGAACGCGGGCTCGATCCGGTTGGCCGCGGCGACCGCGAATTCGAAGTTGGCGGTTTCCTGCTCGAAACCCTTGTTGCCCGTGAAGAAGCCGAACTGCGGGTCGGTCATCTGGATGAAGGTCTGCCCCGCGGCGGCGCCCGCAAAGCACAGCGCCAGAACGCCGATTCGATTCCTCACGGCTTCACGTCGTATCCTCTCCCCAGAGGCCCGGCGCCCGCCAGATACTTCCTCGCGCGCGCTAATTCCGCCACTTGCCGGATGTGCCCCAGATCGTGCAGCGCCCATGCGTGCAGCATCTGCGCCAGGGTGATCTCGCCGGCTTCCTTGTGCAGTGCCACGCGGCGGCCAGCGCCGGCGGGCACGCTGCGCAGATACTCCAGGTTGGTATCGCGCTGTTCTTCGAAGTGGGCGAATTCCTCTTCGGGATCGGCGTCGCGATAGCGCTCCAGGTGAAGCTGCGCGTCGTCGGGCTCGAACTCCGGCCGCTCCTCGCGCAGAAAGCGGTCCACGCGCATGCGATAGCAGTGACCTTCGGTGTGCGAGAGATGCGCCAGCACCTCGGCCACCGAGAAGCGGTCCGGCGCGGGCTTCCATCGCGCGTCCGCTTCGGACAGCTCGCACATCAGCCCGCGCAGAATAGCGGGCGTCGCCTCCAGCATCTCCAGGCAAGGCAGTCCATTGTCTTCCATTCAGTCATCCTACGATGTTTTCGCCGCCATCCACGTGCAGGGTGTTTCCGGTGAGCCAGTACGTCGCGGGGTGGCACAGCGCGGCGATGCAGCGGGCCACGTCTTCCGGCGTGGTGAGCCGCTTATGGGGATTGCGCTGGCGGGCGATTTCCATCAGTTTTTCATGCCCGGGGATCAGCCGCAGCGCGGGCGTATCGGTGACGCCCGCCAGGATGGCGTTGGCGGTGATGCCGGCCGGCGCAAGCTCGAACGCAAGCTGGCGGATGTGGGCTTCGAGGATGGCCTTCGCCGCGCTCACCGGGCCGTAGTTCGGAATGACCCTCGTGCCGCCGCTGCTGGTCATGGCGAAGATACGGCAACCCCGGTCGAGCAGTCCCGCGCGCAGGCACTCCTGCACCCAGTACACCAGCGAGTGCCCCATGGTATCGGCGGTGATCTCGATTTGCTTCTTCGACGCCACCTGCTCCGCGCCGGTCAGCGGCTTGAGCGTGCCCCACGCCAGCGAGTGCATGAGCACACGCAGCGTGCCGGGCGGATCGGCCAGCTTCTTCTGGATCTTCTCCATGGTGTCCATGCGCATCTCGTCGTCGGAGGCGTTGCAGTTGAAGAACTCGGCCTCGTGCCCCAGCGCCCGGATCTGGTTTTGGATTTCCTCCACGTGCGGCAGCTTGTCGCGGCGATCCAGGTGTACGCCGAAGATGTTCATGCCGGCGCGCGCCAGCTCCAGAGCCGTGGCCTCGCCAAAGCCGCTGCTGGCGCCCAGGATTAGGGCCCAAGGTTGTTTGCTCATGATCGTTGGATGACTTCGATTTCCCTTTCGTCGCTTTCGAGCGCACGGATGCGTATTTCGGTACGCTCGGCAGGCAGCAGTTGGGGAAAGCGTTCGCCCCACTCGATCAGCACCAGGGCGTCGAGATCGAACAGATCGTCGAGGCCCAGCGTCTCCACCTCGCGCGGCTCGTCCAACCGGTAGAGATCCACATGGTAGACGCGCCCGCCGCCGTATTCGTGAATCAGCGTGAACGTCGGACTGGTGACGTCCTCGGGCGCCGCCGCCCCCAACCCCTTGACGATGCCTTTCGCCAGGGTGGTCTTGCCGGCGCCGAGGTTTCCGATCAGAAGCGTCACTCCTTTTCGAGGCAACTCGCCCGCCAGCCGTTCTCCGAGCGCAATGGTGGCTTCCTCAGTCGCCGTTCGATACGTCGGCACACTCCTCCATGGCGTCCGGGAGATATTCCAGTATGTCGGTGGCGATGAGGCACTTCTCCCCGAGCGCCCGCGCGCCGATTTCACCCGCGAGCCCATGCAGGTAAACGGCGGCCGCGACCGCCCGGTCGGGATCTTCCGGGAATTGCGCCAGGAAGCCGGCGATCAATCCCGTCAGAACGTCGCCGCTGCCGCCGGTTCCCATCGCGGGCGTGCCGGTCGGGTTAATCCAGACGCGCCCATCCGGGAAGGCGATGGCGGTGCGCTCACCCTTGAGCACCAGGGTTACGCCGTGTTCTGTAGCGAACGCGCGCGCCGAGTCAACCCGGCCCTCTTGGATCTCCGCCGTGGACTTGCCGGTGAGCCGCGCCATTTCACCGGGATGCGGCGTGAGGATCAGTGGGGCGGGCCGGGGTACCCACGTCGTTTGTGGGTCCGCCTGCCTTCTTCCGGCAAGACAGGCCGGGAGGCCCGCCCCACTAAGCGCATCGGCATCGAGCACCAGGGGCTGCTTGAATTCCTCGACGGCGCGCGTCACCAGCGCATCGATATCGGGATGCCGTCCTAGGCCTGGACCCATGGCGACCACGGTTCTGCCCTCGGCGATCGCCCCCAGGTCCACGCCGTCCCCAATGGTTCCGGCGTCGTTCTCCGCCAGCGGCACGGTCATGAGCTCGGGCGCATGGGACGCGATCACCGGAACCGCGCTGGCGGCCGAAGCCACGGTCACCAACCCCGCGCCGGCGCGCAACGCACCCAATCCGGTCATGGCGGCAGCGCCGGTCTTGCCGGAGGAACCCGCCACCACCAGGACGTGGCCGAAAGTCCCCTTGTGTCCCGAACGGGCACGTGGCGCCAGCAGAGCGCGAAACATGCCGGGCTCGATCAGCGAAAGGGAAGCGGCGTCGTCCTCCTCGAACAGCTCCGGCGGGCTGCCGATAGACGCGACGGTCAGCTCGCCCACGCGATCGCAGTTCGGCGGCAGCGCGTGCGCTACCTTGGGCGCGGTGAAGGTGACGGTGTAGTCCGCGCGCGCGCATTCCCCCACCGGCTCGCCCGAATCGCTGGGCATGCCCGAAGGTAGGTCCACCGCCACTACCTTGGCCAGCGGAAAACCGTGGTTGATTTCGCGGATGCCATCCAGCATGCGGCCGGCCGCGGGACCTGCGATGCCCGTGCCCAGTAACGCATCCACAACCAGGGTAGCGTTGCGGGCCTCGGGCGGGATCTCGCGTGAGATGGGACAGCCGCACGCCTGGAGCATCCCGTAATTCGCCGCCGCATCCCCTTTAAACTCGTCCGGCGCAGCCAGCAGGACCACGTGCAGCGCCCGCGAACCGAAGCGGGTGTAGAGTTGCCGGGCGATCGCCATTCCATCGCCGCCATTGTTGCCCTTGCCGCACAGCACGACGATGCGTTCGGCGGAAAGCGGCGCGAAACGCTCCGCCAGAAACTCCACCACGCGATGCGCGGCGTTCTCCATCAGAACGATGCCGGGAATGCCCAGCTCGATGGTGCGGCGGTCCACCGCGCGCATCTGGGCCGCGGTCAGGACTTTCATATGCGGCGGGCGACGATCATGGTCATGTCGTCCTGCAACTCGGAGGAGCCGGTCCACTGGATCACCGCTTCCATGGTTTTGGCGATAATCTCGGAAGAGCCCGCCCGGGCGTGCCGCAGGATCAGTTCCTTCAAGCGGTTCTCCCCGAACATCTCTCCGTACGGATTCTCCGGCTCGACAATGCCGTCCGTGTAGGCCACCACAATGTCGCCTTCCTCGAGTTGCACCGTACGCTCCTCGTACTTTGCGAAGGGGAACGCGCCCACCACCGTGCCCGTGGGATTCAGGTTGGTAAACTCGCCGCTGCGCACCAGCAGGGGCGGCAGGTGGCCGGCGTTGGTAAAGGTCAGCGCGCGCGAAGCCTCGTCGTAGATGGCGAAAAAGAACGTGGCGTACTTTTCGGGCGTGGTGGTGGCGTAGAGCTGCCGGTTCAATTGCGCCACCAGAGTCGCCGCGGAGTAGTGCGGCGGCCCCGCGCCGTTGGTGGCGCTCAACTGCGTGCGCATGGCGGATTGGATGGTGGCCATCAACAGGGCCGCCGAGATCCCCTTGCCGGCCACGTCGCCGATGGCGAACGCCAACTCCGATCCCGGCAGCGTCATGAAATCGTAGTAATCGCCCGAAACCACCCGCGCCGGACTGCAGATGCCCTTCAACTCCAGCGACTTGGAAGACGGCACGTCCCTCGGGAAGAGCTGATTCTGCACTTCGCGCGCGATTTCCAGTTCGGACTGCAAGCGCTCCTTTTCCTTCGCCACCACAATCAACTGGCCGAGGTTTTCGGTCATGGTGTTGAAGGAAGCACCCATCTCCGCAAGCTGGTCGTTGCCATTTATCGCAATGCGATACGAGAAGTCGCCGTCCTTGACGTGCTGCGTGCCCTGATAGATCTCGTGTACCGCGCCGGTCATGGAGTGGGAGAGCTTGATGCCGATCCACAGCGAAGCTACCTCCACGAACAGAAACAAGCTCGCGACCCCAATGAAAAACGCCTGCGCCATGTCGGTCAACTGAAATTTCTGTCCGGGTCTCTGCTCGAAGATGATCCCCAATACCACCGCGGATAACCGGGAGTTCACCACCAACACGGCCTCGAACTCATCGTCGGGGGAATCCCAGGAAGAGATCTGCAACGGATAGCTGCCGTTCACTGGGAAGTCGAACCAATTCACTGCTTTGGGAACCACCGCGTCCCGCGCGGCCGGGACGTAGGGGGCTCCCCCCACAGGGCCAATCGTCACGCTGCTGAGGCGGCGTTCCAGATGCGCCAGCAGGTCGCTCGTGAGGGGCCACAGGATCGTGACTTCCCTGACCTCCCCGCCGGTTGGCACGTCATGGGCCCATATATAAAACCGATTCGCGCCGCCCACGTTTCTGAGGATCAACCCGCTGGCTTGTCCCCACTCGGGGGGTGGCGCGGTTATTTTCGCATCCGCCGGGAAACGCAACTCCGTGGTGGTCTTGATCAACACCTCGGAACCCGGGTACCTGCCTAAAACGTTGCCCGCAAATCTGGCGAGCATGGCGGCGGAATCGGGCGTGCCGGCAGTGGGGGAGCCGCCGGAAACGGGAGCCGTCGGGGCAGACCCGCGCCCGGCCGTCCCGCGCCCGGAATTGAATCCGCCGCCCCCCATGCCGCCGGGGGGAGGAAAGCCGAACCCGCGGCCGCCTCCGCCGCCCGGTGGACCGCCCCCGTTGGGACCGCGGCCAGGCTCGTTCGGGCCGGGCCCGCGTCCGCCCGGTCCACCCATCCCCGCCAGGTAATCCGCCGACCTCAGAAGCCCGCTTTCCCGATTCGCCAGTTCGGTTCGGACAAAGTAGGCTGCCACTTGACCGACCAGGGTGTACCCGGCCAGGCCCGCCAGCAGCACGATCAGGATGATCGGAACCACCGCGATGAACAGGTAGGCCGCAATCAGCCGGTTGCGCAGCCGCCAGATGGCTTTGCGCGTCAGGGCGTAAGTCAACCGGATCAGCGCAGCCGATCCGAAGACGAACACCGCCACCGCCGTGATGAACTGCCATGTCGAGGACAGGCCGGTAACCTTGAGCAAGGCGTAGATCGCCAGCAGGACGAGAAGCGTCTTCTCAATCCAGCCGAGCCGGCTCCAATATTCCCGGTAGCCTTTCCGCATAGCTCCAGACTAGCGTATCTGAATCATCCGATGGAACAGGCGATTACAGGAGACAGGTTGTTACGCCGTTCCCGTGCGCTACGAAAAATCGATGCCGGCGATGACCAATTGCGGCATCGCCTGGTTCCAGGAGTCCGGGACGTCGTCAAACGCCAGGCGGAAGGACTTGCTCTCTCCCGGCGCCAGGCCCCCCATCTTCGCGCTCACGATGGGCACGCGCTCGCGCAAAACGATCTGGCCGTAAGGATCGTAGAAAACGCAGTTGATCTCGACGGTACGGAGCACCCGGTCGCCTCTATTCCCCAACTGGCCGGTGATCTCCACCACCTGCTGGCTCAAGTAGCTCTCGTGCGCCTCCATGTTCACGCCGCTGAGCGCGAGGTTACGCACGTAAGCCTTGGCGGCCCCCGTCAACGGCGGCGGCGCCTTCCGGGCGATCGGACGATTCAGATACCAGAACCCAGCCAGGCCAACCGCCGCGGCGGCTACAATGACGATCGCCATCGGCGGTATGGAGACCTGCTTCCTTTTCAAAGCCCGCGTTTCCGTCTTATTTTCCGCCAACGGTCATTTCTCCGATTTTCAGGGTGGGCGCCGCCATCGAGCCACGGAATTCCAGGTCCGTGCCGACGGCTTCCAGGCCCAGCAACATGTCCTTCAAATTTCCGGCGATGGTCACTTCGGAGACCGCGAAGGCCAGCTCGCCGCCGCGAATCCACAGACCCGCCGCCCCGCGCGAGTAATCTCCGGTGACCACGTTCACGCCGAAGCCCATCAACTCGGTCACGTAAAACCCGTTTGAGACACCGGCCAGGATCCGCTCGGGGGATTGGACGCCCGCTTCCACAAAGAAGTTCCCGTGGCCGATGCCGGCGTTGCCGGTGAGGCCCCGCGACGCGTTGCCGGTGGTCTTCATACCGAGCTTACGCGCGGCGTAGGTGTTCAGCAAGTAGCTTTTCAGCACGCCGCGCTCGATCACCACGGTGCGCCGCGAAGGAACGCCTTCGTCGTCGAACGGCGAGGCGCCAAACAGACCTGGAATCGTGCCGTCGTCGACGACGCTGACGCTCTCGCTGGCCACCTTCTCGCCCAGCTTCCCGGCCAGGAACGATTCGTGGCGATAGATGGACATGCCATGCACGGCCTCGAAGAGGTTCTCGAGCAGCGTGCGTGCGGCGCCCGGCTCGAAGACCACGGGCACGCGCTGGGTTTCGACCTTCACCGGATTCAGCCGCCGCAGCGCGCGTTGGGCGGCGATCCGGCCGACCTGCTCCGGCGGCTCGAGCCCGTCGAACCCGCGCGCCAAGGTATACCAGTAATCGCGCTCCATGGATTCGCCATCGCGCGCCACCGGAGCGACGCTCACCGAGCAGTGACTGGTACGGTATTCGCCCGCGAACCCGCGCGAGTTGGCAAAAATGTGATGGCCCACGTGCGAGTCGAACGCCGCGCCTTCGGAGTTGAAAATGCGCGGGTCCGCCTCCAGCGCCGCCGCTTCGGCGCGCCGGGCCGTCTCGATCCGAAGAGGAGTCTCCAGCTTTTCCACATCCGGAGAATAAAGCAGCAAATCGCCCGCAATGGAGCCCAACTCGTCGGGATCGGGCAAGCCGGCGTGCGGATCTTCGGTGGTAACGTCGGCTAACTCGATGGCGGACTTGAGCAGCAACTCGATGCCGTCGGCCGAAAGGTCGGAAGTGTAGGACGAGCCGGTCTTCCGCCCGATCAGGATGCGCAAGCCGGCGCCGCGCGATCCGGCCTCCTTGAGGCTCTCCACCTCGCGCATGCGCACGTTGGCCGAGAACTCGTCGCCCTCGGCGATGGTGCACTCGGCGTCGGTCGCGCCGGCGGCCAGGGCGCGCTTCACCACGCCTTGCGCCAAGTCTGCCAAGTGGTCTCCGTTCAAGCCGTTCCTCCCACGGTCATGCGGTCGATTCGGATGGTGGGAATGCCCACGCCCACGGGGACGCTCTGGCCCTCTTTGCCGCAGATGCCGATGCCCTCGTCGAGACGCAAATCGTTGCCCACCATGCTGACGTACTTCAGCGCCTCCGGCCCGTTGCCGATCAGCGTGGCGTTGCGGACCGGCCGCGTGAGCTTGCCATCTTCGATCAGGTAGCTCTCCGAAGCCGAGAAGACGAAGTTGCCGCTGGTGATATCCACCTGCCCGCCACCGAAGTTCACGCAGTAGAGGCCCTTGGGCACCGAGCGGATGATGTCCTCGGGCTCGCTTTCGCCCGCCATCATGAAAGTATTAGTCATGCGCGGCATGGGGATGTGGGCATAGCTCTCGCGCCGGCCGCTGCCGGTGGAATCCACCTTCATCACCGCGCTCGAAAGCCGGTCCTGGAGATAACCGCGCAACACGCCGTTTTCGATCAGGACGTTGCGCTGCGTGGCGTGGCCCTCATCGTCCACGTTGAGCGAGCCGCGGCGGGAGGCGATGGTGCCATCGTCCACCACGGTACATAATTCACTGGCGACCTTCTGGCCGATGCGGCCGCTGAATGCCGAGAAGCCCTTGCGGTTGAAATCCGCCTCCAGGCCGTGCCCCACGGCTTCGTGGAGCAGGATGCCCGGCCAGCCGGGGCCCAGCACCACGGTGGTTTCGCCGGCCGGCGCCTCCACGGCGTCGAGCATGACCACGGCCTCCCGCGCGGCCTCGGTGGCGAAGCGCTCGGGGGGATGGTCCTTCAGGAAATAATCGAGTTCCACGCGGCCGCCTCCGCCGGCGCGCCCGCTCTGCGGCGGCCCATCGTTCTGCCGCGCCAGGGCCGAGACGCTCAGGCGCGCCAGGGGCTGGCGATCCAGGGTCAGAACGCCGTCGCTGGTCGCCACCATGACGGTGCGCAGGTTATCGGCATACGACGCCTGCACCTGAAAGATCCGCGGGTCGTAGGCGCGCGCCGCGCGGTCCGCGCGTTTCACCAACTCCACGCGCTCCGCGAAAGCCGTCTCGGTAGGCGCCACGATCACGGGGTAAAGATTATGCCGCGCGCCCTCCTGGAGATCGAACTTCTCGAGCTTGCTGGGGCCGGCCGCGATGCACGCCGCCACCCGCGCTGCCTTGCGGATTTTCTCCGGCGAAAGGTCGTCGCTGTAAGCGTACCCGGTGCGCTCCCCCACGATCACCCGCACCCCCACTCCCATAGAAACGCCCTGCGCCGCACTCTTGACGATGGATTCGTCGATGCCGATGGAGCTGGTCAGCAAATACTCAAAGTAAAGGTCGGCGTAATCCCCCCCTTGCGAAAGCGCCTCCGCGAGGTAGGCTTCGAGATCCCGCTTGGTAATGTTGAAGCGCGTCGCGAAAACGGACTCGGAAAACAGCATAGTTTCAGGCTAGCAGAAGTGGGGGACTGCACACCGGAACCGCCCGAGACTCGCATGTTCTGGGCAAGATGCCCAAATCGGTTTGCCTAAGTGACTCAAGATCGGAGATTTCAAATTGGGATTTGGGCGTTTTTGCCCAAAACGCCATCCGCGGGGCAATTACAGGATTCGCACCTTGTCAATAAGCTTGGCCACGGTTATCCACGTCGGTCACAACAACGCTACCGGGTTGATCGAGGCTGAAAAAGATGCGCCACTTGCCCACACGAAGACGATACCGGCCTTTCAAGGCGCCTTTCAGCGCTTTCACGTCGCCGAGACCGGAAACAGCGAATCCTTCCAGGGCGCGGACAACACGTTCCGCGTCGGAGCGGTCCATGCGATTGAGTTCGCGCTGAGCGGCGGGCCTATAAGCCAGGAGCCTCTTCACAGACCCAGCCGCTGCTTCAATTCTTCGTGAGAGACGATCTCTCCCTGTTCGGCTTCGGCGGCCAGGATGCGGGCGATAGTTTCTTCGTCGACGTCTTCCTCCGGCACTGCCGCGAGGCGGCGATAGAACTCCTCATCGCTGACGGGCCGGCGGTTATCCAGAAGGGTTAAGAGCGCACGGACCTGCTGCGGAGGCAAGGCGTCGATGATCCCATGAAGCCGGTCCACATCACTCATGATTCGCTCCATCGTAAGCGGGGCGTTACGCCTTCAGTATATCGAATGGGATGCAGATTGGCCGCCACCAGGGCCATAAGCAGGCCATAAGGGGACAGACGCATTTTCTTGGTATCTCCAGTGGGTTTTCGCCGGCATAATCTCGTTCAAACGCCGGTCACGGGAATTAGGACCGCCAAGTCGTTAGCGCCCGTTGACCGCTTTACGCACCCGCCACTTGGACGCCAAACGCCCAACCCGCTGGTTTGCTTTCGGCTTTAAACAGAACGTCATAAGTAATTGCGCATCCGCTCTCTGACGTTCGCGGCTCCGA
>OBLT010002013.1_pt1 | contig 12782 bp, 10 predicted proteins | sample 1518721 | NCBI WGS metagenome assembly OBLT01 (sample SAMEA3539307, study PRJEB22396) | soil metagenome | biome: tundra; feature: field; material: soil | place: USA | collected 2010-05 | depth 0.15 m | reverse complement strand
GCACTACGGCACCGACGAGCAAAAGGAAAAATATCTGCATCGTCTCGCCCATGGCCTGGAAGTGCCTTGTTTTGCGCTGACCGGCCCATTCGCCGGATCGGATGCCGGCGCGATTCCTGATTACGGTGTGGTGTGCCACGGCGACTTTGACGAGCGGCAGAATGTATTGGGCATCCGCCTGACTTGGGAGAAGCGCTATATCACGCTGGCTCCGGCAGCCACGCTGCTAGGCCTGGCATTCAAGCTGCATGACCCGGAACATTTGCTCGGCAGCGAAACCAGTCGCGGCATCACCCTTGCGCTGATTCCCACCGATACACCGGGCGTGCAAATCGGCCGCCGCCACTTCCCGTTGAATTCTGCTTTCCTGAACGGCCCGACGCAGGGCAAGGATGTATTCATTCCGATGGATTACATCATCGGCGGAACGTCGCGCGTGGGGCAGGGCTGGCGCATGTTGATGGAATGTCTGGCGGCAGGGCGTTCAATCTCATTGCCGGCCAGCAGCATGGGCGGCATGAAGCTGGCCGCGCGTACCTGCGGGGCATATAGCCGGGTGCGCAAACAATTCAAGATGCCGATAGGCAAATTCGAGGGCGTGGAAGAACCGCTGGCACGCATCGGCGCACACACTTACATGGTGGATGCGGCGGGTCGCTTTACCGCATTGGCGGTGGACTTGGGCGAAAAGCCGTCGGTGATTTCGGCCATCATCAAATACCACTCCACTGAGCGCTGCCGCATCGTCATCAACGACGCGATGGATGTGCACGGCGGCAAGGGTATCAGCCTCGGGCCGGACAATTATCTGGGACGTTTTTATCAGCAGATGCCGGTCGCCATCACTGTGGAAGGCGCGAATATCCTGACCCGCACGCTGATGATCTTCGGGCAAGGGGCGATACGCTCGCATCCTTATGTGCTGAAAGAGATTGCGGCGGTAAACGATCATGACCGCCAGCGCGCCCTGCATCAGTTCGATGAGGCGCTGTTCGGACACATCACTTTTGCATTGAGCAACGCCGCGCGCAGCCTTGTGTTCGGGCTGACCGGCGGTCGCGGCATAGAAACGCCCGAGGGTGCCGAAACCCATCGCTATTACCAGCAATTGACGCGCTTCTCGGCAGCCTTTGCCTTGAGCGCGGATGTGGCCATGGCGGTGTTGGGTGGTTCACTGAAGCGGCGCGAGAAAATCTCCGCTCGCCTGGGTGACGTGTTGAGCCAGCTGTATTTGTGCTCGGCGGCGCTGAAGCGCTTCGAGGACGACGGCCGCCCTGTCGAGGATTTGCCGTTGCTGCATTGGGCGATGCAGGATGCGCTATACAAGATCCAGCAGGCATTTGACGGCGTGATTAAAAACTTTCCGAATGTATTGGTTCGTCTGCTGTTGAGGGTATTGGTTTTTCCGCTGGGACGGTGTTTGTCACCACCATCCGATCACATCGGGCATCAGATCGCCACGCTGTTGATGCAACCCGGCGCGGCGCGCGATCGTTTGACTGCGGGGATATATATTCCGACCGTGCACGGCAAAGATAAAGCTGGCCATGCACGTTTCCCTCACCTCAATCCTCTCCCGCAGGCGGGAGAGGAGACAAACGAATCGCTACGCGAGTTTTACATTTACGATGAACAAGATGCAGTGGGCGCTTTAGAAGCCGCCCTGGCCAGCACGCTGAGCTGTGAGCCGTTGCAGATCAAGCTGCAAGAGGCGCGCAAGGCCGGCAAGTTAAATGCTTTGGAAGAATTGTTGCGCATCGCCGAGGCGCGCGACCAAGGCTTCATCAGCGCGGAACAGGCGTTGCAATTGGAACGCGACTACGCACTGCGCCGCAAGGTCATCATGGTGGATGATTTTGCGCCGGAGCAATTGCGGGCTGCGAAATAAAAAGTGAAGGGAATTCTGGCAATGAATGACTTGCGCGGTAAAACGATTTTCATCACCGGTTCCAGTCGTGGTATCGGACGTGAAATCGCGTTGCGTTGCGCGCGCGACGGCGCACAGCTGGTGATCACCGGCAAGACGGTAACAACACATGCCAAATTACCCGGCACGATACTCACGGTTGCCGATGAGGTGGTGCAAGCGGGCGGGCAGGCGCTGGCGATCCAGTTGGATGTGCGCGACGAGCAGGCGATCCAGGTCGCCGTGGCGCAGACTGTGGAGAAGTTTGGCGGCATAGATGTGCTGGTGAACAATGCCAGCGCGATCAGTTTGAGCGGCACGCTGGGGACGCCCGCCAAAAAACTCGACCTGATGTGGAACGTGAACATGCGCGCGACTTTTCTGGTATCGCAAGCCTGTATTCCCTATCTCAAGCAGGCGGGTAATCCGCATATCCTTACGCTGGCGCCGCCGCTCAACCTGGATGCCAAATGGTTCGCGCCGCACTTGGCTTATACGATGTCGAAATATGGCATGAGTCTGTGCACGCTGGGCATGGCGCGCGAATTCGCCGCAGACGGTATCGCGGTGAATTGCCTGTGGCCGCGCACTACTATCGCCACCGCTGCGATTGAGTTCAACTTCCCCGAGGCGGTGCTGCGCGCCTCGCGCAAACCCGCCATCATGGCGGATGCGGCGCATGTAATCTTGACGCGCGACAGTCGCGCTGGCAGCGGCCAGTTCCTTATTGATGAAGAGGTATTGCGCGCGGCTGGGGTGAGTAATTTCGACCAATATGCAGTTTCACCCGGCACGCCGCTGTTCAGCGATTTGTTTCTTGGCTAGTTCGCGGGAGTGATGGGATGCAGGCACAACAAAACGATGTGATTTCGCCGGAACAGGCGGGCACCTTGCACGGGCTGTTCGTGGAGCGCGCGCGCCGGACACCGGATAAAGTCGCCTATCGCTATTTGCAGCAGAATGACCGAACAACTTTTGATGGAACTACTAGCCATTCGACTAAGCGGGCAAACAACGCTCGCCAAGTCGCTGGTTATGGCCCGGCAACGGTTTGGCGCGACATCACTTGGCGGGAAATCCTGGTCGAAGTGGCGCGCTGGCAGGCGGCCTTGGCAGAGTTAAGGTTGCAGCGCGGTGACCGCGTCGCCATCATGTTGCGCAACTGCCCGCAGTGGATGATGTTCGATCAGGCGGCGATGTCGCTGGGCCTGGTGGTCGTGCCGCTGTATACCGTGGACCGGCCGGACAACATCGCTTACATCATCAACGATGCCGAGGTGAAGGTGTTGCTGTTTGAAAATGCCGAACAATGGCAAGTTCTGCGCACGGTGCGCGATCAGCTTGGCGGTGTGGTGCGTTTCGTGAGTATCGATGAGCTGAAGGATGCTGGAGAGACACGGCTGAAGTCTATGGTGGAATTTTTGCCGCCGGTCGCGCAGTTGCAAGCCGCGCCGCCCTGCCAGATAAATGAACTGGCCAGCATCATCTACACCTCCGGCACCACCGGCAAACCCAAAGGCGTGATGCTTAGCCACGCCAATATGCTCACCAATGCCCACGCGTGTCTGGATACCTTTACCGTGCGCGGTGATGATTTGCTCCTGTCCTTCCTTCCGCTGTCGCATACCTTCGAGCGCACGCTGGGCTATTACCTGGCCGTGATGACGGGAGCGACCGTGGCCTTCGCACGTTCTATCCCGCTATTGTCGGAGGATCTGCAAAGCATCCGCCCGACCATGCTGATTTCCGTTCCGCGCATTTACGAGCGTGTTTATGGCGCGATTAAAATCAAGCTCGAAGAGGGTTCGCCGCTCAAACGCATGCTGTTTCACCTGGCGGTGGAAACCGGCTGGGCGCGCTTTGAACATGAGCAAGGTCGCGGTCCATGGAAGGTCTCTTTTTTGCTCTGGCCGATATTGCAAAAACTGGTTGCGAAAAAAATTCTCGATAAGTTGGGCGGTCGCATGCGCGTCGCGATCAGCGGTGGGGCCGCACTCGCGCCCGACATTTCACGGGTGTTCGTTGGTTTGGGATTGCCGGTTGTGCAGGGCTATGGGCTGACTGAAACCAGCCCGGTGATTACCGGCAATCACCTGGAAAATAATTTTCCGGACAGTGTCGGCCAACCGATACGCGATGTGCAGGTGCGCATAGGGGAGCAGAACGTGCTGTTGGTGAAAGGGCCGAACGTGATGCTGGGCTACTGGAACAACCCTGAAGCGACCAAGGCGATGATCGATGCGGACGGTTGGCTGAATACCGGCGACGTCGCGCGCATCAGCGGCACCGGCCACATCTACATTACCGGACGCATCAAGGAGATCATCGTCATGTCGAACGGTGAGAAGATTCCGCCGGGCGATATGGAAATCGCGATTCTGCATGATCCGCTGATCGATCAGGTGATGATATTCGGCGAGGCGCATCCGTATCTGGTCGCGCTGGCCGTGCTTAATCCCGAGGTGTGGTTGAGCATTGCCGCGAAAGTCGGTGTGCGTCCAGACATGCCGGAATCTCTGACGGACAGCAATGTGCGAGCCAAGGTGTTGCGGCGTATCGCGCGAAATCTGAGCGGCTTCCCCGGCTATGCCAACGTGCATCGCGTGTTGCTGTTGCGGGAGCCGTGGAGCATAGAAAACGGCCTGCTCACGCCTACTTTGAAAATTAAGCGCGCCGAAGTGGCGGCGAAATTCGCCGATCAAATAAAACAACTTTATGAAGGACATTAATCTTGGATGACCACCTGCACACCACTTTGCCGCAGCGCGAGCCGACCATCCGTGTCGCGGCGATGCCATCAGATGCCAATTATACCGGCGACATCTTCGGTGGCTGGCTGATGGGGCAGGTGGACATCGCCGGCAGCATCCCGGCATTGCATCGCGCCAAGGGCCGTGTTGCAACAGTGGCAGTGAATTCCTTCGTATTCAAGCAGCCGATCTTCGTCGGCGACGTGGTGAGTTTCTACACCAGGATCGTGAAGGTGGGAACGACGTCGATCACCGTCGAGGTCGAGGTCTATGCGCAGCGCGATCCTGCCAAACCAGTTTGCGTCAAAGTGACCGAGGCGACGCTGACTTATGTCGCGGTGGGTGAAGATCGCAAGCCGCGAATAGTGCCGCCAGTGGATTAGAAAAAAAGTTACAACAACATCCCCTCCCCCTTGCAGGGGGAGGGTTAGGGTGGGGGTAGAATTTTAAGCCAGCCTAAGCGGTGTTTTCACCCCCATCCCAGCCTTTCTCCTCATAGTGGGAAGGGGTGAAACACCTAACGGGAGAGAAACACATGAATGAAAATTTCCATATCCGCAAAGTCGCGGTGCTCGGCGCAGGCGTGATGGGCGCGCAGATCGCGGCGCACATGGTCAACGCCAACGTCGAGACGCTGCTGTTCGATTTGCCCGCCCGGGAGGGTGATCCTAACGGCATCGTCAACAAGGCACTGGACGGGCTAAAGAAGCTTGAGCCCAGCCCGCTGGCGAGTCCGGCCAAGCTCAATTTCATTGCGGCGGCAAATTACGCTCAGCACCTCGAACAGTTACGCGATTGCGATCTGGTCATCGAGGCGATCGCCGAACGCATGGATTGGAAATCCGAGTTGTACCACAAGGTCGCACCTTACCTCGGCGCGCAGACCATTTTCGCCAGCAACACTTCCGGCTTGTCCATCAACCAACTGGCGCAAGCATTCCCGGAAAATTTGCGCCATCGTTTCTGTGGTATTCATTTCTTCAACCCGCCGCGCTACATGCACCTGGTCGAGTTGATTCCGTGCGCGCAAACCGAAGCGTCATTGCTCGACCAGCTCGAAACATTTCTGGTGTCTGGCTTGGGCAAAGGTGTGGTGCGTGCCAAAGACACGCCCAACTTCATCGCCAACCGCATCGGCGTATTTTCCCTGCTGGCCACGCTGCATCATGCGGAGCGGCTGGGCTTGGGCTTCGATACCGTGGACGCGCTGACCGGAAGTTATTTGGGCCGTCCCAAGAGTGCGACGTTCCGCACCCTGGATGTGGTCGGGCTGGATACCTTTGCGCATGTGGTCAACACCATGCGCGACAATTTGCACGACGATCCGTGGCACTCTTATTTCGCCGTGCCGGACTGGCTCAACGGTTTGATCGAGCAGGGCGCGCTGGGACAAAAATCCAGGCGCGGCGTGTATCAGAAGGTCGGCAAGGATATTCACGTGCTGGATGTGCATAGCAAGAAATACCGCCTCTCGGCAGGAAAAGTGGATGACACGGTGAAGGAGTTGCTGCGCCAACGCGATTGGGCCGCAAAGTTGGAAGGCTTGCGCAACAGCGCGCATCCGCAAGCCCAATTTGTCTGGCGCGTGTTCCGTGATGTGTTCCATTACTGCGGCGTTCATTTGCCGCGCATCGCCGACAACGCGCGCGATCTGGATTTCGCGGTGCGCTGGGGTTTCGGCTGGGGCAGCGGGCCATTTGAAATCTGGCAAGCGGCTGGCTGGCAGAAGATCGTCGGTTGGATCAACGAAGAGCGCGCTGCGGGTAAGGCCATGTCCGACGTCGAGTTGCCGCATTGGGCGCAGGATCCCGCGCGCACCGGCGTGCACAGCGCGCAGGGCTCGTATTCACCGGCACTGGGAATCGACCAGCCGCGCTCAGCGTTGCCGGTGTATCGCCGTCAGGAATTCCCGGAGCGTCTGCTGGGCGAAGTAGCACACTATGGCGAAACGATATTCGAGAATGAAAGTGTGCGGATGTGGCACGGCTCCGAAAAACTGATGGACGGGCATCCGAACGACGACATCGCCATCCTCAGTTTCAAGAGCAAGATGCACATCATCGGCGACGAGGTGCTGGACGGCATCTTGCGCGCAGTGGGCGAAGCCGAAGCCAACTGGCGCGGGCTGATCATATGGCAGACCGAGCCGCCGTTTTCCGCCGGGGCGAACCTGTTGCAACTGATGCAGGTTGTGCAACCGCCCAGTGAGGATGCAGGGATGTTCGGCAAATTGAAGCAGGCGGCGAACCGCGTCAAATATACCGTGGCGGGCGGCGGCGGTTTGAGCCAGGTGCTGAATGCCGCGACCGGCAACGTGCCGCATGTCGAATCAGTGGTCGCCAAGTTCCAGCAAGTCACGCGGCGCATCAAATACGCGCAAGTGCCGGTGATTTCGGCGGTGGACGGCCTGGCACTCGGCGGTGGTTGCGAGATCATCATGCACTCGGCGCGCGTGGTGGCCACGCTGGAAAGTTATATCGGGCTGGTCGAAGTCGGCGTGGGCATATTGCCCGCCGGTGGCGGCAGCAAGGAAGCTGCGTTGCGCGCCGCTCAGGAGGCCAAGGGTGGAGACCTGTTCCCGTTCCTGCGCCGCTATTTTCAAAACATCGCCATGGGCGAAGTCGCCAAGAGTGCCGAGTTGGCGCGCGAGATGGGTTATTTGCGCGCGGGTGATCGCATCGTGATGAACCACTTCGAGTTGCTGCACGTCGCCAAGAACGAACTGCGCGCGCTGACTGCAACCGACTACCGTCCGCCGCTGCCGCCCACACAGATTCCGGTAGCAGGCCGAACCGGCACTGCCACGCTGCAAGCCGCGATGATCAATATGCTGGAAGGCGGCTTCATCTCCGCACACGATTACAAAGTCGGCTGCGCAGTGGCCGACACGCTGTGCGGCGGCGATGTCGAAGCAGGCAGCCTAGTGGATGAACAATGGCTGCTCGATCTGGAGCGCAAACACTTCATGGAGTTGCTGTCGACGGACAAGACTCAGGAGCGCATTGATTACATGCTGAAGAACGGCAAGCCGTTGCGGAATTGATGAAAAACTACTGCGCTTGGCATAACTGTGTTGCTCAATGGCTCAAAATGCTCATTTACTCAAATGTAAATTCCACTTTTTCTCCATCTCGCGCCTTGTTCTGCCGTCGCTCGCTACGTTTTTCAATACTTACGCACTGAGTTGGACACTACTATTTAAGGTACTTGCGGATGAAAACATATCTCAAAATTCTTTTAGCATGTCAGTTTGCTGTCGGGCTTCTCTTAATTATCAGTCCACTAAATGCTCTTCCCAACATTCGTATAGTCGCTGAAGAACCTGCGGATATTACAACGGTAATTGAAGCCTTGCATAATGCATCACCAACTCCTACGCAGGTTCAGAGAGCGGCGAAATTACTTTCAATGCAGAGGGATACATTGTCTTCGCTCACTAGTTCGGCTGAAATAGCATCTCGTGGCATTGAATACGCAGGTGTATTTGTAGTGCTCTTTGGAGTCATCCTGTTAATAGGTAATATAAAACGCAATGATTCTCCGAGGGTGAAGCCTGAGTAATAAAATAGGGCGTGTACCATATTTTCATCAGAAAGGTGAACATCATGACCAAACAAATACAAGAAGCCTTCATCGTTGCCGCGACGCGCACCCCGGTCGGCAAGGCGCCGCGCGGGATGTTCCGCAACACGCGCCCGGACGATCTGCTGGCGCATGTGCTGAAGAGCGTGCTGCTGCAATGTCCGAATCTGGAGCCTGCGGCGGTCGCGGATGTCATCGTCGGTTGCGCGATGCCGGAAGCGGAGCAGGGCATGAACGTGGCGCGCATCGGGCTGCTGCTGGCGGGGCTGCCGAACAGTGTGCCGGGTGTGACGGTGAATCGTTTTTGTTCCTCGGGTTTGCAGGCGGTGGCGATGGCGGCGGATCGCATCCGTCTCGGCGAAGCCGAAGTGATGATCGCCGCCGGGGTCGAGAGCATGAGCATGGTGCCGATGATGGGCAACAAGGTCGCGTTCAATCCTGAAATCTTTACGCACGATGAGAACCTCGCCATCGCTTTTGGCATGGGCATCACCGCCGAGAAGGTCGCCGAGCGCTGGAAAGTGTCGCGCGAGGCGCAGGACGAGTTTTCGCTGACCAGCCATCAGCGCGCCGTGCAGGCCATCGCCAATGGCGAATTCAAAGACGAGATCACGCCATACACCATAGCCGATCACTTGCCCGATTTGCACACCCGCGCAGTGCGCATCGCCAAACGCGATGTGGCGCAGGACGAAGGACCTCGCGCCGATACCTCGCTCGAAGCGCTCGGCAAATTGAAAACCGTATTCGCCAAAGCGGGCTCCGTCACCGCAGGCAACAGCTCGCAAATGTCCGACGGCGCGGGCGCGGTGTTATTGTGCAGCGAGGCTGCGCTGAAACGCTATAACCTCACGCCGATAGGCCGCTTCGTGGGATTCACGGTCGCAGGCGTGCCACCGGAAATCATGGGCATCGGCCCGAAGGAAGCGATTCCGCGCGTGTTGCGCCAGGTCGGGTTGAAGCTGGACGACATGGGCTGGATCGAGCTCAACGAAGCCTTCGCCGCACAATCGCTGGCGGTGATCCACGATGTCGGACTGGACAGAGCCAAGGTCAATCCATTGGGTGGCGCGATAGCGCTGGGTCATCCGCTTGGCGCGACCGGAGCGATCCGCGTTGCTACCTTGCTGCACGGCATGCGCAGGCGCAAACTGAAATACGGTATGGTGACGATGTGTATCGGCACAGGGATGGGGGCGGCAGGCATCTTCGAGGCGCTGTAAACCTACTGCGCACCACCATGACCGTGTTGCTCGACAGCTCGAAATCCTCGTGTACTTTTTTGTACACTCCGGTTTCTTACTATCTCGCGCCTTGTCCTGATGGTACTCGTGACGGTTTCCAATCCTCTTTTTTTTGAAAGAACGAAAATGAAAAAGATATTGTTGATGATCTGCTGTGTGTTTCTGAGCTGGAACGCGAGCGCGTTGGAGGTGGCGGGGGTAAAGCTGGCGGACAGCGTGCATCTCGGCAGCCGTGATCTGCTGCTGAATGGCGCGGGGGTGCGCACCAAGTTATTTTTCAAAATTTATGTCGCGGCGCTGTATCTGGGTGAGAAGACCCATGTGGCGGAGGCCGCGTTGAATCAATCCGGCGAGAAGAGAATTGTTTTGCATGCCTTGCGTGAGCTCAGTGACGAGCAAATGCTGCATGCCTTCAACGAGGTGATGGCCGCGAATCACACCCCCGCTGAGATGCAGGCTTTGGAGCCGCAGCTTAAAGAATTGACGGCGATTTTTCATGCGGTCGGAACGGTAAAAGAGGGTGATGTGATTGCTTTGGATTATCTTCCTGACAGTGGCACACAGATCAATGTGAATGGCGTACTTAAAGGCAATATCGCCGGTGCGGTATTCAATCGCGCGTTGTTCAAAATTTGGCTGGGCGATAAACCCGCTCAGCCTGATCTGAAACAAAAAATGCTGGGCCTGTAGTGAACGAGGCAGAACGACTCAATGCTGATTGTCATGCAGCCAGATTGAATCAAGCCGCACTGCGGCAGGCGATGCAGGCGCAGGGTGATGCATGGCACAGCCTGGTGACGGAGCGTTCCCCGCATCTGTTTGCCGATGTGCCGTTGTTCATTACTCCCGCACAGTTGCAGCAGATGCATGCGGTGATCGCGGCTGTGGGGCGGGTAGTGAAACTTCCTGGATGGGAGGATGCCAATCCCGTCATTCCCGCCCTTCGACAGGCTCAGGATAAACTGGCTTGCAGCCAGGCGGGAATCCAGTCAGTCGAAAATTCCTCCGCACGGCGGAGTCGTGCTGGAAATGCATCTTCGATAAGCCCGCTGGATTCCCGCCTGATGAAACTACTAGCCATTCGACTAGGTTGTCAAAAGACGCCAACCAAGACGCTGGTTATGCGCGGGAATGGCGACCCCAATAATTCTCAGCCTTCCGCCCTCGGCGTGTTCTACGGCTACGATTTCCACCTCAACGAACAGGGCGCGCATCTTATCGAGATCAACACCAATGCGGGTGGTGCATTTTTGAATGCGCTGCTGCTCGACAGCCAGCGCGAAACCGGGTTGCCGGGTGCGGCGGTAGCCGAAGCGAATCTCGAACAAACTTTCCTCGACATGTTCCGCAACGAGTGGCGACTGGCGCGCGGCGATGCGCCTTTGAAGAATATCGCTATCGTGGACGAGCATCCGGAAGCGCAACATCTGTATGCCGAATTTCTGTTGGCGAAAAATTTATTCGAGCGCGCCGGAATCACGGCATATATCGTTGATTCATCCGTGCTGCAGGCGCGCGATGATGGTTTGTATCTTGATTTTCCCGGAGGCGAGCAGAAAATCGATCTGGTCTATAACCGCCTGACGGATTTTTCGTTGCAGCAGCATCCCGCATTGCGGCAGGCATATGCTAGCGGGCAAGTGGTGCTGACACCGCATCCGTATAATTACGCGCAATACGCGGACAAGCGCAATCTGGCGCGGCTGACCGACGCGCAAGGCTTGCGCGCGCTGGGTGCGGACGAAGCCGACATCGCCACTTTGCACGCAGGTATTCCGCATACCATCGTGGTGCGACCGCGCATGGAAGCCACGCTGTGGGCAGAGCGCAAGCAATGGTTCTTCAAGCCGAACAGCGGCTACGGCAGCAAGGGCGCGTATCGCGGCGCGAATCTTACGCGCCGCGTGTTTGGTGAAATCATTCACGGCGATTATGTCGCGCAGAAATTAGCACCGCCGGGTGAGCGTGCGGTATGCGTGAATGGTGCCGAGGCGGTGTCGCTTAAATATGATGTGCGCTGCTATGTCTATGACGGGCAAGTGCAACTGGTTGCGGCGCGGCTGTACCAGGGCCAGACCACCAACTTCCGCACGTCGGGGGGGGGATTTGCGCTGGTGCGTGTTGTAGAATGACGCGAATGCTATTCATAAATGACGGAACCAATTCAGGGAAGTTATGATGCTTTACGCTTTTCTCGCGATAGGAATCGGCTCGGCATTCGGCGCATGGCTGCGCTGGGGCTTGGGGCTGTGGCTAAATCCGGCGCTGCCGGAGTTGCCGCTCGGCACGCTTGCCGCCAATTTGATCGGCGGTTATCTGGTTGGTCTCGCGGTGGCTTTTTTTACGCACTATCCGGGACTTTCGCCGGAATGGCGGCTGCTTATCATCACCGGCTTTCTGGGCGGACTGACCACTTTTTCCACCTTTTCGGCAGAGACTGTCACGTTGCTGTTGCGCGGACAGTATGCGTGGGGATCGGCGATCATCGCCACGCATCTCGGCGGCTCACTGCTGATGACAGTGCTGGGTATCCAGACTTTCAAATGGCTGCACACATAGGAGCGCGATCATGAACCTGCTTTCGTTTTACATCAGTGAAAAACAACATCACGCCGATATGCCGTTGTATGAATGGTTGCTGGAGGAGGCCAAGTCGTTGGGTGTTCACGGCGGCTCCGCATTCCGTGCGATTGCCGGGTTTGGCCGACATGGCCATATGCACGAAGAAACTTTTTTCGAGTTGGCAGGCGAGCTGGCGGTCAAGGTTGAGTTCATTCTGGACGATGCGCTGGCCGACCGGCTGCTGGAGAAGATTCGCAGTCACAACATGAATGTGTTTTATCTAAAGCAGACGGTAGAAGCCGGGGTTGTTTGAAAGCCGGATAATCAGGATCGGCTGCGAATAGCCGAATATGGCGTGGTTGATTTTCGCAAAGGAGTGATGATGAAAGAATTTTTATTGGCGATGTCGTTATGCTGTTTCGGCAGTGCGGTGCAAGCGGCGGTGCAGGGCAAAGAAGTGAGTTATCAAGCGAATGGCACGACTCTAAAGGGTTATATTGCCTACGACGATGCCATCAAGGGCAAGCGCCCGGGAGTGCTGGTGGTGCATGAGTGGTGGGGACAAAACGAGTATGCGCGCAAGCGGGCGCGTATGCTGGCGGAGTTGGGCTATACCGCGCTGGCAGTCGACATGTATGGCGATGGCAAAGTGGCCGACAATCCCGATGATGCGGGCAAGCTCGCCACCGAGGTGAGCAAGAATATGACTATGGCGAAGGCGCGTTTTGAAGCGGGCAT
>OBLT010002012.1_pt1 | contig 12783 bp, 12 predicted proteins | sample 1518721 | NCBI WGS metagenome assembly OBLT01 (sample SAMEA3539307, study PRJEB22396) | soil metagenome | biome: tundra; feature: field; material: soil | place: USA | collected 2010-05 | depth 0.15 m | reverse complement strand
AATGGTAGAGCAACCGTTTTACACACGGTAGGTTAGGTGTTCAAGTCACCTATTCTTTAGCAATAGCTTACCAAAAATAAAATAATGATAGCTTATCGCAAAGAAAATAATTATTTTCTTTTAAATACAATAATAAAAAAAAATATACAATGAATTTATCCTTAATACTTTTCATAATCGGAATCTTAGGTTTCGTTTTAAATAGGAAAAATATAATATTAATGCTTATTTCTATAGAAATAATGCTATTGGCTATTACATTTTTAATTTTGATAAGTTCACTTAGCTTTGATAATATATTAGGCCAAACTGCTGGATTGCAGCTTATGTATCTCAATACACATAATACGGGTTATCTTATAAATAATATAGGGTCAAGATTTGAACCTATAAATAATGAATTAGACACTTCTATTGAAGGTATTTATCCTATAGTAGGTGATATTTTTTATGAAGTGTCACAATTTAATGATTATCTTTACACATGTTTATTTTTATTATTGATTACAACAGTAGTTATACTGATCTTTGTCCTTTATATGGACAGAGAATCATCTATTAGTAGTGAATCCTCATCTAATTCAGATGATAACACTAATAATAGAAATTTAAAATTCATAATAATGGTTAAAATGACAGTTATCCTAATGCATAATAGGCTGTATAATCGTAGCCTTAATTTGTACAACGCTAGAAGAGGTTTGGATATAGAGGAGACAAATTACATGCGCAGGAATGTTCATTTGTTACCTGGTTGCTATTTAGGTACAACAATAAATACAGACATAGTATTTAGATCAGGTCATGTATTTGTGCCTTCTATTTCAGATTTAGCTCTAGTAGCTGGACGTTTTCCTAGAAGATAATAGGCATTTAATATTTCATATTCATAAGATAATCAAAAACTAGTATGTAATGAGTAATTGGTTTAAGTATTCTAGTCGCTTTTTACAGATTAAGAGGAAGTATTGCAATAGAATATAAATAATGTATTTAGCTATAATTACTTTACCTTTATTAGGATCAATAGTTTCCGGTTTTTTTGGTAGAAAAGTCGGTGTTAGCGGAGCACAATTAATTACATGTACAAGTGTAATTGTAACAACTTTATTAGCAATCGTAGCCTTCTTCGAAGTAGGTTTAAATAATATACCGGTATCAATAAGCCTTTTTAGATGAATAGATAGTGAATCACTTAACGTCTTGTGAGGTTTCCATTTTGATAGTTTAACGGTGTCTATGTTGATACCGGTTTTAATTGTTAGTTCTTTAGTTCATATATACTCTATAGGGTATATGAGTCATGACCCACATAATCAAAGATTCTTTAGTTATTTAAGTTTATTCACCTTTATGATGATTATACTTGTTACAGCTAATAATTTCTTATTAATGTTTGTAGGTTGAGAAGGTGTAGGGATTTGTTCATACCTTTTAGTAAGTTTCTGATTTACTAGAATAGCTGCAAATCAAAGTTCTATGTCAGCTTTCTTAACAAACAGAGTGGGTGATTGTTTTTTAACTATAGGTATGTTTGCTATCCTATGATCGTTCGGTAATATAGATTATAGTACAGTTTTTTCATTAGCACCTTTTGTTAATGAAAATATAGTTACAATTATAGGTATATGCCTATTAATAGGTGCTATGGCTAAAAGTTCTCAAGTAGGGTTACATGTTTGATTACCAATGGCAATGGAAGGTTGGTGTAACCGGGCCTTCCTTAAACTTCACCGTATGCGGGAATATCCTATTTTAATGTCTTGGTCCTCTATTGATATATTTAATTTCGGAAAAATCCAAGAACAGGGACAATCCGCAGGAAACTTGTTGTTGTGTTTTGGCTCTTCCTTTGCTTCCTTACGTAGTATGGCATGGCATGGTGCCACTGCAAGAGATTCGCACAACAACTTAGAATCCTCAGAGACTAAACGTGAGGCTTTTATATTGGATGATAAATTTAAGTGATGATTTATAGGATTTTCAGAAGGTGATGGGTCTTTTATTTTAAATAAAAATGGATATCTAGAATTTAAAATAACACAATCTAGTGTTGACGCTCAAGTATTGTTTTTAATAAAAAAAGAGTTAGGTTTTGGGTCTACCGTTATACAAGATAAAGTAAATAAAACCCATCATTATAGAGTTAGAGATAAAAATAATATTTTAAAGATAATATCAATATTTAATGGTAATATTGTAACTAAAGCTAAAAAAGACCAGTTTAGATTATGATTAAAAGGATTTAACTTAAAATATAATATGTCTATAAAACATATAGAGTCATCCGTTAAACCTAGTTTAAATAATAGTTGATTATCTGGTTTTACCGATGCTGAAGGTTGTTTTACCTCTTCAGTGTTGAAAAGCAGCAAAACAGGTAATATTATAGTTACGGTTAGATATATTCTTTCTCATAAGAACGATTTAGAATTCTCTAATTATGTAGCGGATTTACTTAATGGTTATACAACATATCTTAAAAGCTATGATGGTTATAACGTTACAGTAAACTTTAGTAGATTGTCTAAAATAATTACTTATATCGAACAATATCCTTTAAAAACTAAAAAGTTAATTTCTTACCATAAATGAATGAAAGTGTTTAGTTTAGTTAAAAACAAAGAACACTTTAATATCGAAGGTTTGGAAAAAATTAAATTATTAACTAAAAATATCAATAAATAATATAATTGAAGATATAGTCCGAACAATGGTGAGAATCATTGAGTGTTTTTATCGTATTCGTACATATGTCTTTCTTTACTTATTGTAAATTATATGATAAGTAAAAAAAGCAAGGATATGTATATAATAAAAACCAACGATAGCATTTTTTTTCTTGTAAGAAAAAATGTTTTGCCTACACCAGTTAGTGCATTAATACACGCGGCTACTATGGTTACTGCGGGTGTGTATTTATTAATGCGTACAAGTCCTTTAATAGAATATAGTTCAACTGTATTAATTCTATGTTTATGATTAGGAGCTATAACTACTGTTTTCAGTAGTCTTATAGGATTGTTCCAACAAGATATTAAAAAAGTTATTGCTTATTCCACTATGAGTCAATTAGGTATGATGGTGATAGCAGTTGGACTATCTTCATATAACATAGCTTTATTCCACTTAGTTAATCATGCTTTCTATAAAGGACTATTGTTTCTAGGTGCGGGTGCTGTTATACACGCAGTAGCAGATAATCAAGATTTTAGAAAATATGGTGGATTAAGACCATTTTTACCTTTAACTTATTCTGTAATGTTAATAGCCAGTCTTAGTTTAGTGGCTTTCCCTTTTATGACAGGATTCTATAGTAAAGATTTTATCTTAGAATCTGCTTATGGGCAATTTTACTTTAGTGGGACAGTTGTTTACTTTATAGCTACTATTGGTGCAATGTTTACTACTTTATATTCGGTTAAGGTACTTTATTTAACTTTCTTAACTAACCCTAACGGACCAGTTATAAATTATAAACATGCTCACGAAGGTGATGTATTTATGAGCTTACCTTTAATTATACTAGCCGTTTTTTCTATATTCTTTGGTTATATAACTAAAGATATATTTATAGGATTAGGTTCAGGTTTCTTTGCAGATAACAGTTTATTTATTCATCCTACACATGAAATAATGTTAGACACTGAATTTGCTGTACCAACTTTATTTAAATTATTACCTTTAGTATTTACTATCTCTTTTAGTATTTTAGCTATAATTCTTTCAGAATTCGTAGGTAAAATTCTTATCAATTTTAAATTTTCTAGATTGGGTTATAATATATTTGGATTCTTTAATCAACGTTTTTTAATAGAATTATTTTATAATAAATATATAACTGGTCTAGTATTAAAGTTAGGGGGTCAAACTACTAAAGTTATAGATAAAGGTAGTGTTGAGTTATTAGGACCGTTTGGTTTAGAAAAAGGTCTAGTTAATTTAAGTAAAAATATAGCTAGTTTAGATAGTGGAGTGATTACAAGTTATGCTTTATATATTTTAACAGGTCTTATTCTTTATCTTTCAATTCCTTATTTCGATCTTTTTGATAATGGTTTACTTTTAATAGTAATATTATCATCTATTAGCATTATCGATAGTACACAAAATAGAGATTAAAGAATGTTGTATCTCACAAGGCATTACAAAGTAAGATAGGTTTTAGTTTTAAATCTTTTTTACATAACTTTACTTATCTTCTATATTTTTTTTTCCTATTCATCCTTATTTAATAATAGTTTAGCTTTATTAGTATTATTATATTTTTAGTGTTATAAATACTAATAATGTAAAAACTAACTACTCTAGCTTGGGATTTATAGCTAAGTCTCTTATAACTTTGATAACAGACATTTTATATTTTTACATCTTGATTTATTTTACAATGTTATGTGAAGCCTTACGAAACAAAAAACTTAAGGTTCTACTATGGAAGGGTATAATATACAATCGTATTATACTGCAAGATAGCGATAACCATAAGACTTGATGTTCGGTAGTATCCTATCTTTAACGAGTAAATAAGAGGACTTAAAGGCCTAGAGTTCTGTAATATTTACCAAAACATTAGCAAAACTACGAACAACATACCTCAACAACTTCAATTCGTACAGCATATATCCACCATAACAAAATATTAACACTCAGTTTCAGTGCGCAACTTATTAAAAAAGTAATATGACCCTTATCAGGTGTTTTATTTTAACTTACCTTAATATACCATATCTGATATTAGGAGAGGGGAGAAGTATTATAGGCTTTTTTAACATAAAGATTCGGGTTTTACTATAAAGATTGGGGTTTTACTAAAGATTCGGGTTTTACTATAAATATTCGGGTTTTACTAATCGGTATATAGGAGGGTCAATGATTACTGGAGGCTGAGTCTTAGGTCTGAATGTGATACTATTAATAAGGGGAGCTAATTTAACCTCTCATCCTGAAGAGTAAGAAGAAGTGAGGTTAAATTGGCTCCGTTTGTTCCTATTATTTGTATATCGAATGTTATTGTTTAATAAAAATCTTATTATATATAGGGTTAGTAGTAAAATTTTAGTAAAATAGTAAAACCTTATTGTTAAATATAGATAACAGCCAGGTATCCAATATAATATAAGCTATTTTATTCTTATAGGATATTATAGGGTTAAACCACTAAGACTTAAAAAAATTAGTTTATTTACTTAATATTTGAATATTAAATATATTAATCTTAATTAAAATATAATTTAATTTGGTTTTTATTTTATTAAAACAAACAATATATTTTTATAGAAAAGCTAACCTAAGTAATATTTTAGGTAGTATAGAGCTAAATGTCTTAATTCACATTAAAACTATAATTAAAGTAAAATAATTTATACTTTATAGAACCGCATGTACTTAACATATAAAATCTTCAAAGTGCTCAATTTTAAAGATAAAGATATTTTAATTTATTTAGCTAATACTTAATATTATATAATTAAATAAGAAAAGCATGCTTTAAATAAACTATTTAAGGAATGAATATTATAAAAAAAATGATGTAGACTTATTTGGCTGAAGTTAAAATAAACTTATAAAATTTTTTTTTTACATTCTTATAAAGACATACTCACACTAACTTAACTAAATATGAATAATAAAAAAAAATTTTATACTTATTCTAATTAAATAAAAATAAAAAAACTATAACTTAATAAAAAATTATTTAAAAACTTATATATATAAAATATATATATTAGTAATAGTAACTATATAAAATATATTTTATATATTTTATATTTTATATAATAGTAACTATATAAAAAAGTAATTTTATCTAACTAGAGTATCTATTATGCCTTTTTTACTTCTAGATATATAAAAATAAATATAATAAAAAAAATGAGAATTTTTAAAAGTCATCCCCTATTAAAATTGGTTAACAGTTATGTAATCGATTCACCACAACCAAGTAATTTAAGTTATTTATGAAATTTTGGTTCTTTATTAGCTGTTTGTTTAATTATACAAATAATAACAGGTGTAACATTAGCTATGCATTATAATCCTAGTGTATCCGAAGCGTTTAATTCAATAGAACACATCATGCGTGATGTTAACAATGGTTGATTAATACGTTACTTACACAGTAATACAGCTTCGGCTTTCTTCTTTTTAGTATATCTACACATAGGTAGAGGTCTATACTATGGATCGTATAGAGCACCCAGAACATTAGTATGAACTATAGGTACAGTTATATTTATATTAATGATGGCTACTGCTTTCTTGGGTTTGTTACATAGCCCAACATGATTTAAATTAAATACGTTATACAATAATATGAATAATTATAACAACAAAAATAACAATAATAACAATAATAACAATAATAACAACTATTATAATAAGAATAAATATAGCAACCAAAAAACATATAAAGGTAAAGTGAACTATTCTACTTTAAGCAAAAAAGCTTTATCTCTTTTACCCGTTTCTTATAGTGAATAAGTGACTAAATTTATAAAAGATAAAAATATAAATCCAGTTTTTATTTACGAAGATTTATCCATGAATACTACCAGAACCAAAGTATTAAATGAAACTAGAGGCTTAAGTGGAATTTATTGAATTTTAAATAAAAGCACTTTAGATTATTACGTAGGATCAGCTTATACAGACAAAATAAACGCTAGATTCAGTAATCATTTATTTAATTTTAACGGTAGTAAAATAATAAAAAATGCAGTTAAAAAATATAGTATATCTTCATTTGCTTTTATGGTTTTAGAATTGTTTCCTGAAATAGTAAACAAGTAAAATAATAAAAGATTATTAAATTTAGAAGACTTTTATTTAAAAAGCTTGTTACCAAACTATAATATCTTGACTGAAGCTGGCTCAAGTTTCGGTTATAAACATACTGAAATAGCTAGAATAAAGATGAAAGCTAATTATAGTGAAGAACGTAGAACCACTATAGGTAACTTAAATAAAAATAAAAGCTTTTCTACTGAAACTATAGAATTAATGAGACAAGCGGCATTAAACCGAAGTAAACCTATTTATTCTGCAGAAGCTCTTAAAAATATGAAAAAAAAGTCCAAAGCTATAATAGTATATAACTTCGATTATACGGTATACGGCGAATTTAAGAGTATAGTAAATGCCGCTGAATCTTTAGGTTGTAGTGAAAAGACTATAAGACGAGCATTAAAAACCCCTAAAAAAATATTAAAAAGACGTTTAATTGTTAAATTTGTTTAAATATACGTTATGCTCTAAATAAAGCAAGAGTAATTATTATGTACTTAGGTATTAGTACATACAGAATAAATTAAATATCTGTATTTTTTGCTTTGCCCAGTATTAATATTTAAGTAGTTATTTGTATAATCATTATTTTATTTCAAATTATAGTCCCATGAGTATTATCTTTTTATGCAATCTATAAAGAAAAATAAAAAGTAAAGTGGAATAGCCCGACAGGGCTATTGAGGAAACAAAAGTTTCCTTGGCAACATTAGTGAAAACGATCAAAAAACTTTTATTATATATTATTTAGAAAAAGTATAAACTAAAGATAACGCTTTTTGCTTTTACTATTGTAAATAGGCTTTGTCTAAAGCAAGAGCAGATATATAATACTATGTTATAGATCGTCGGTTATTTATATGATCGCGACAGACTGGGTCACTGATGGGTATCTGCTTTTTTTATTATGTTTTATGACTAGCCTTTTAAAATATAATAAAAAAATATGATGCTTAATGCACAGTCGGAGCTTTTAGTTAAAATCTAACTAATAGAATAAACGAAATCAAAGTTATTCTAGCTTTTATAAATGCCTTTTCATTAATATTAAGTAAGTTTGTATGTTTTACCTTATGGGCAAATGAGTTTATGAGGTGCTACTGTTATAACTAATTTAATGAGTGCTATACCATGAGTAGGACAGGATATAGTTGAATTCTTATGAGGTGGATTCTCTGTAAACAATGCTACTTTAAACAGATTTTTTGCCTTACACTTTGTATTACCTTTCGTATTAGCTGCATTAGCTTTAATGCATTTAATTGCATTACATGATAGCGCAGGGTCAGGTAACCCTTTAGGTGTTTCAGGAAACTATGATAGATTACCATTTGCACCATATTTTTTATTTAAAGATTTAATTACTATATTCATATTTATGATAATATTAAGTATATTTGTATTCTTTATGCCTAATGTATTAGGTGATAGTGAAAATTATGTTATGGCTAACCCTATGCAAACACCTCCTGCTATAGTACCTGAGTGATAAATAAAAGATGTCACTTAATCTCACTATATGCTGGAAACTCCTAAAGGTTTAAATACTAGTGATATTTTATAAAAGACTAATAAAACTTTATAAATAATTGTATACTAGTAAAAGTTTTAAATATGTTACAATGGACAATCAGCAGGAAACCAAAATAATAAGCCTATTTTTGTGTTATTATGAGTAGGATCTTCAGAGACTATACGTGAGACATTGTTTTTATAATAATGAAGATATAGTCCGGCCATTAGCGAAAACTAATGGATTATATTAATATGATTTCTTTGCTAGTTTAGTAACTAAAAAGATACGTTCTACAAAAGGTATTAGTCGTTTATCTTCATCAGAGAGAAAACTGATATTAATACCTAATGATATAAGAGACGTATTAATAGGAATATTACCAGGTGATGCCCACATAGTAAAAAGATCCTCTACAGGTAACTCTAGATTGGTATATGCACAAACAGCTGTAGCACATAAAGCATATTTCTAATATGTTTGCAGTTTCTTTACTACTTTTTGTTGTGCGGAGCAAGAAGATTACAAACCTCAATCTAGAATTGTTAGAGATAAAAGGACTAATAAAATATATAGTGCAATATCTTTTACAACTATGTAACTTCCTTGTTTTAATGTATTTAGAGAGTTGTTTTATCTATCCTATGTAAAAATTGTGCCACATAATATATACGAATTGTTAACATCTAAAGGGTTAGCTTTTTTAATTATGGATGGTGGAAGTAAACCAGGAACTGGTTTACATATAAGTGTCTACGCCTTTAATAATGAAGATGTAGATAAGCTGATGTTTACATTACAAGATAAATTTAACCTAAAATGCTCTATACATTATAATAGGGGTAATAAACCTCGTATATATATATATTTAAAGAATCTATGGACCATTTAATTACTCTAGTTAAACCATATTTTATTAAGGAAATGTTATACAAGTTAGGTTTATAAAGCATCCTTCCATGCGGAGCAAGAGATATATTAATATTCGATCTTTTACCATTCTATGCTATATTAAGATCTATACCTAATAAATTATTAGGTGTTATAGCAATGTTCAGTGCTATATTAATCTTATTAGCTATGCCATTTACTGACTTAAGTAGAAATAGAGGTATACAATTTAGACCTTTAAGTAAAATAGCATTTTATGTGTTTATAGGTAATTTCTTAATTTTAATGCAATTAGGGGCAAAACATGTTGAATCACCATTTATAGAATTTGGACAAATAAGTACCGTTATTTATTTTGCTCATTTCTTAATAATAGTGCCACTTGTCAGTTTAATAGAAAATAGTTTAATTGATCTTAATATAAAACTAAAAAACTAACATTAAATATATATGTTATTAAAAATTTGTTGTTTTATATAAGTATATAAAATATATAGGTTTGTTTAAAGAAAGGTATGTAAATTTTTTATTAATTTGTTTAAAGAAAGGTATGTAAATTTTTTATTAATTTGTTTATAATATATGTTTTGCTATTATGTTATTTATATAATAGTATCATTAGTATATATTGTAGTTAAAAATAAAAAATTATTTATATGTTTTATTTTATACTATATAAAAGTATGAGAAGATACGTATGATATAATTAAATATTGTAAAATACGATGATGTAATAAGATATAATTATAATGATATATAATTATAATAAAACAGAATCATAATATGGTGTAATTATAATAAAACAGAATCATAATATGGTGTAATTATCATGATAATGATAATAGGGTTTAATGATAGTATAAAAATATAGTAATGATTAGTAACTAAGACTCTAAATATTTTTATCATTATAATTTGTATTATGCTAGTTATTATTGTAGTTATCGTAACCCGTGTTAGCTTAATCTTATACAGAATAATTATAACTAAAAATAGCTAAACTAGTCTTATATAGTCATTAAACCCTATTTTATCCCTTTTCCTTAGCTTAACTATATATGATTATAAAGGCCTTGTTTAGCTTAGCTATAAATATGATTATAAAGGCCCTATTTAGCTAAGCGATTTATGATCATAGAACCCTTTGTTAACTAAGTTTACTTGTAATTATAGGAGGCCATGTTAGCTTAGTTTACTTGTAATTATAATAGCCCGTGTTAGCTTAGTTACCTGTAATTATCGGACCCGTGTTAGCTTAACTGCCCTATAATTATCGTTTCTTACCTAGTTACTGTTTACTATAATTTATGCTAATGTTAAGATTTACAACTGATGTGTAAGCAGTCTATAGTCCCACTTACGGTCGATGTGTATGCAGTCTATAGTCCCACTTACGGTCGATGTGTATGCAGTTTAGTACTATTTACGATCGGTGTGTCTGCAGTTTGTAGTACTATTTACGATCGGTGTGTCTGCAGTTTAATAACACTTATATTTGATATATGTACAATATCTAACATCATATATATTTGATTCCTATGGACTTTATAAATAAATTACCTTTTGTAATAATATAAAAAAAGTAATACTTTTACTTATTTGCTTTGATGCTTCTCTCTTACTACTTTACTTTAGTGCCATACTGCGTAAGCAATTTTAAACCTTTTAAAATAGAAGTATATTAGTAATAGCATAAATAGCTATATATGTCTTGTAATTTATGTTTCTAATCTATAAATTTAAATAAAAAATAGTGATATATAAATTATAATGATTTATGTTTTTTATACTAAATAAGACGATACTTCATAAGCCAAGAACTTTATAACAATTGTTATAAATTTACTACATTTAAATAAATTCAACCTGGGCTAGTGATAAAGTTATACCACGAAATAAGCCCAGTGTGTTTGGGAAAGCTTTTGCCTACTATAGCTTCTCGAATTAATAACAATATATCATTTAATGGATATATGTCAGATGAGCAATCTGAAGAAGTTAATAGGTCAAGTATCTCTGTTTTAAGATCCTCAATATCTTTATGAACAGAAAGGTGATTTTTATCTTCAAATGCGAAGGATATAGGTACTCTATATCTAATATTTGCTTTATTTTCTGGATTACTAGGTACAGCTTTTTCTGTCTTAATAAGATTAGAATTAAGTGGACCTGGTGTTCAATATATAGCAGATAATCAACTATACAATAGTATCATTACAGCTCATGCTATATTAATGATATTCTTTATGGTTATGCCTGCTTTAATAGGAGGTTTTGGTAACTTCCTATTACCGTTATTAGTAGGAGGTCCTGATATGGCCTTCCCTAGATTAAATAATATTAGTTTTTGGTTATTACCACCTAGTTTATTATTATTTTTATTTGCTAGTGGTATAGAAAACGGTGCAGGTACAGGTTGAACTCTTAAAGGAATTAGGGAGTTTTTTTATGGTGACATAAAAAAAAGTAAACTCTTCTCGATGCGTGAACATCCTCTAGTATCCTATGTAATTATAGGACTACATGTAATACACTACTCATGTCTAGTTTTAATCAATATCTTATTAAATATATTATTAAATAGTACGTATGTAAGAATGTGTATATCACGGGGACAATGCGCCTGATTAGTAAATAAACGCTTATTTACTAGTCATCAGAGACTTAACGAAGAGCATCTTAATGGTAAGTATTCTGTGCGAAGCAAGAGATCCTCATTTGAACAATGGTTAGTAGGGTTTACTGACGGAGATGGTAATTTTTCTATTACACATCAAGGGGATAAATGAGGTTTGAGCTACAAATTGGCTCAATCTAGGTTTAACCTAAGAATATTATATTATATAAAAAAGAATTGGGGGTAGGTTCTGTTACAAAAGATGGCACTAAAGGGCAATTGTTTATAAGGGACAGAAAAATTATAGAATCAGTTATAATTCCTATTTTTGATAAATATACTCTCTTAACCAGTAAATATTTTGATTATATAATATTTAAAAAAGCTTTAGCTATATTAAATAATGTTAATTTAAATAAAACAGCTAAGGATTTGGAGCTTTTACGACTTAAAAACTCTAAAGTACCGACTAATTATTTATCACCTGTTTTAATTAATGCTAGTTTACCTTTAGATAGCATAAATTCACTTAATAATGTAATGAGTAAAAGCTGACTAGTTGGATTCATAGAAGCAGAAGGTAGTTTTTATTTAACAAGTAAAGATTCCAATAGAATAGTACACGGTTTTGGTTTAACACAAAAACTGGATAAAATTGTTTTAGAAGGAATAGGTCTTATGCTTCATATTAAGAATCCAGTTAGATTTAAAGAATTACATAATTATTATATTTTAGATACCACCAATTCTAGAGCAATTGAAAATATAATAGTCTTTTTTAAGGATACAATGAAAGGAGTCAAATCTTTAGAATATAGAATCTGAGCTAGATCTTACGCTAAAAATAAAGGAGACTATAATAAATTATATAATATAAGAGATCTTATAAGAAAACTACGTAAAAATCTGCTAGAAATAGAATAAAATTATTGCAAACAAAGTAAGGGCTGTGAGATCGGAAGAGCGTCGTGTAGGGAAA
>OBLT010002010.1_pt1 | contig 12789 bp, 9 predicted proteins | sample 1518721 | NCBI WGS metagenome assembly OBLT01 (sample SAMEA3539307, study PRJEB22396) | soil metagenome | biome: tundra; feature: field; material: soil | place: USA | collected 2010-05 | depth 0.15 m | reverse complement strand
CGGGGCTAGAGGCAGAAGTCACGCGACAAGGCCCCGATCACGCGCGGCACGACGAGCCACGACAGCACTCCGGTCCCCGGGCCGACCTCGCCCCACTCGTCGACCAGGAGGTCGATCCGGGCGAGTGCTGCGGTCGGCATCCGGACAAGACCGCCGCCGATCAGGAGTCTTACGGTTTCCGAACAGGTGGGCTCATGACCGACGACCATGAGCAACCGCGTGGCCTCTGGCTCTCGGCGGACCTCGCCGAACAGGCCTTCGACGCCCTCGTCATAGAGGGCATCGGACTCGCGCACGGAGAACACCCAATCTCTGGCCTCGCTTGCCAGGGCGAGCGTCGCGGTCGCACGCAGCGCGGGAGAGCAGATGACCGAATCCGGCACCTCCGTGGCGGCCAGGAAGCGGCCGGCCGCCCTCGCCGCCTTCCGGCCCCGTTTCGCCAAGGGCCGCTCGAGGTCCGGACCGCCGTAGTCCGCCGACCAGTCGGACTTCGAATGCCTGAAGACGATCAGTGAGTGGGACATCTCGAAGGCGCCGACAGGTCCGAGCTCAGAGCTTGTAGCCGATGGAGCGCAAGAGGGACTTCCGGTCGGCCATGTCCTGGTCGGTCTCCACACCGCGCGGGGGCGAACCATCGATCACTCCGAGGACACCGCGGCCGAGGTCCGACTCGGCCAGCACGACCTCCACTTGATTGGCGGTCGCGCAGTGGACGGTGCAGACCTCGGGAACCTGTTTCAGCTGGTTGAGCACGTTCACCGGGTAGCCCTCGCGGACGAAGACGACGAAGCAGTGGCCCACTGCCAACGCCAGAGCGTTGCGAACGGCCAGGTCCTCGAGCTCCGGGTCGTTGCCCGAATGCCGGACCAGGCACTTGCCCGACGCCTCGCAGAAAGCCAACCCGAAGCGCAGGTGCGGGCTCGAGCCGACGAGCGCCTCGTGGAGGTCCTCGACGGTCTTGATGAAGTGCGCCTGGCCCAGGATCACATTGAGGTCTTCCGGCTTCTCGATGGGTACCACGACTAGCTGCACGCTGCTTCTCCTGTCCGTCGGGCCCGCCAGCGAGCCCGCCACGGGACCCACCACTGGCCCCGATGCCTACAACGAACTCTGCGCCACCGATGACCTCGGGCGCAAGGCCGCAGCTCTGGGCGCGCTGGTCGGTCGCGACAGCGGGTAGAAGTGAACCATGCGAACCAGAACACTCGGTCAGGGGCTCACCGTGTCGGCACAGGGCCTCGGCTGCATGGGAATGTCGGAGTTCTACGGCCGGGGCGACGAGGAGGAGTCGATCGCCACCCTCCATAGGGCTCTCGAGATCGGGATCTCGTTCCTCGACACGGCTGACATGTACGGTCCGTTCACCAACGAGCAGCTCGTCGGCCGGGCCATCGCCGGGCGGCGTGACGAGGTCGTGCTGGCAACCAAGTTCGGAAACGAGAGAACGCCCGAGGGGAAGTACATCGGCATCAACGGCCGGCCGGAGTACGTTCGCAGCGCGTGCGACGACTCCTTGGAGCGCCTCGGCGTGGACCACATCGACCTCTACTACCAGCACCGGGTGGACCCGAAGACGCCGATCGAGGAGACCGTCGGTGCAATGGCCGAGCTGGTCGCCGCCGGCAAGGTCCACCACCTCGGGCTCTCCGAGGCAGCTCCGGAGACGATCCGCCGTGCGCACGCCACACACCCGATCACTGCGCTCCAGACAGAATGGTCGCTTTGGACCCGGGACCCGGAGACCAACGGCGTACTCGACACCGTGCGCGAGCTCGGGATCGGTTTCGTCGCGTACTCACCCCTCGGCCGGGGTTTCCTGTCCGGGTCGATCCGCACCGCCGACGATCTCGCGCAGGACGACTTCCGTCGCCGAAACCCGCGTTTTGCGGCGGAGAACCTCGAGAAGAACCTGCTCTTGGTCGAACAAGTCCGGGAGATCGCGACACAAAAGGGTGTCTCGCCGACCCAGGTCGCTCTCGCCTGGGTGCTCGCGCAGGGCGATGACGTCGTCCCCATACCGGGGACCAAACGCCGACGCTACCTCGAGGAGAACGCTGCCGCCGACGAGGTCCGGCTCACCCCCGCCGAGCTCGGCGGCCTGGACCAGGCCTTCCCGCCCGGGGCCGCCGCCGGGGACCGCTACCCGGACATGTCGGCCGTGCACCGCTGATCCTGCCAGGACGGCCGCCGCCGGCCCTCGCTCCGCCCCGGCGCTCCCGCTCACGCTGGGACGCCTGACCTACGTGCAACGGTCCAGGACATCTCGTTCGGAACGAGTTGACGCCTAAAGTCAGGGTGTATCTCGTCCGATAAGAGAGGATGAGAAGAACTGTATTCAGGACCGCGCTGCGAGGAGCATGGACCGTGCGAGAGCCTTTCGGCATCTTTGGAGAAGGGCGGTCCTCTTGATCGACCGAACCGGCCTTGCGGAAGCGCGCGTTCGCGGCGTCGAGTCGTCGGGCTTGGAATTCGGTCTCTTCCCGGCAGTGGTGCCGGCCCCGGCAGCGCGGACCTCGGTGCGCAGGATCAGCTGAAGACGGATCGCCAACATGCGCCAAGTTCGGTTCGGAGCAGCTAGGTCGAGTGCTCACGACGCCTATCTCGCAGGTGCCGTCCCGGGTTGGACACGGTGCCTGCGACAACGAGAACCTCCACCGGTCGCCGGTCCCTCCCGCTACTCGCGGGCGCGTCCAAGAAGGCCGCGAGATGGCAGCGCAAGCTGAAGCCGGAGCGCCGCTGACCCGTTCTCCTCGCCGCGTCTTCGGTCAGCCCGTTCGGCTCTGGCTGTACGTCGCCCTCGTCCTCGCCGGTGGGCTGGTGGTCGCCTTCGGGCCGTTGCGCCTCGCCCCTGCCATATCGGCCAGCAACGTCCCGGCGATCCCATGGTGGGGAATCTTCCTCCTCGCCACGGCCGCGGAGCTGGCGAGCGTGGAGCTCCCCATCCGCAGGACCAACGTCGTCTTGACGCTCAATGACGCAGTCCTCATCGTGGCCATCCTGGGCACCAGCCCGTTCCTGACGGCAATGGCGATGGCATGCAGCCTCGGGATCGTTCAGGCTGCGCAAAAGCGGGCGCCCGTGCAGGTGATCTTCAACTTCGGATCCCAACTGCTGGCGATCCCTCTGTACTACGCGGCGTTGCGCTTCATGGTTCAGCCGAATGCGATCTTCTCCTTGCGCAGCGTCGTCGGCTACCTGTTGACAGTGACCCTGCTCAACGAGCTCTCCAACATCGAGATATCCGCGGCGATGTACTTGTCCGAAGCCGACTTCACCATCGTCACCGAGGGGCTGGCCTCCACAGCCCCCGTAGTAGCGCTCGTAGCACTCGGCAACGGCGTGATCGCAACGATCGTCCTGGTCATGGCCGTTGCCGCGCCGGTCGTGCTCCTGACCATCCCGATCCCGGTCTTGCTCAGCATCGCCGCCTATCGCGCACAGATAACAAGGCGCAGACAGCTGAGCGACATCGAGAACCTCTTCGCGGCGACGCGGATCCTGAGCCACTCCAAGAGCGTCCACACGGGCGCCGTGGACTTCCTGAGCCACATCGCCAAGATGTTCCACGCAACACTTGTGGAGCTCACGCTGCTGCCTTCGGCGCCGGGCAACCCGGCGCTCGTCACCAGGACCGTGAACGGCATGGCCGCCGAAGTCATGGAGGCGACCCCCCTCGAGTCCCTGCCACCCGGCCTCGCGGACACGCTGGCCGCCGACAACATCCTGGTCACCAAGAATCTCGGCCTGGACACACCGCTGTCGCGGTACATCGCATCAGATGACCGGCCAACGGGAATGGGCGTGGCAGTCCCCGCTGCGGACAACGCCCCCTCCCTCGGCTATCTCGTCGTGGCCCACCGGGACAAGTTCGTCGGCGACTTCCAGCAAACCGACCTACAGCTGTTGGGCACACTCGCAAAGCAACTCGCCTTTGCGCTGCAGAACGGTCGCCTGCACGAGGACCTGGCCCTGCTGGAAGGCGCTCAGGACGAGCTGGTGCACAAGGCCTTTCACGATCCGCTCACCGGCCTTGCCAACCGCGCACTGTTCGTGGATCACATCGAGGGCGCGTTTCACCGCGCGGCGCGCGCGGGGAACCTGGTCTTCCTTCTGTACATCGACCTCGATGAGTTCAAGAAGATCAACGACACATTCGGCCACGGCGCCGGGGACGAGCTTCTCGTCCAAGCGGCGGGCAGGCTCAACAACTGTGTCCGCGCCACTGACACCGTCGCGCGGCTCGGCGGCGACGAGTTCGCGATCCTGCTGGAGCAGGCGGCGTCGCTGGATGTAGTGGAGGTGATCGCCCAACGGATCGTCGACAGCCTCGGTGAGCCGTTCCCTCTCGCCACCGGAGTCGCAGAGATCGGTGCGTCCGTAGGAATCGCGCTCACCGACGCGTTCGCTCCGTCCGCCTTGCAGCTGATGAAGTCAGCCGACGCCGCCATGTACACCGCCAAGAAGTCCGGGAAGGGACGCCATTGTGTCGCAGTCTGACAGCCGTAGGAGGCACGCCTTCGCCGCGACTACCGCGGCCCATCCAAAACGCGCGCCGGCGCAGAACACTCAGCCGTTGACAGACTTAAGTAGGCTCCACGTAGTGCAACGACAAGTCGATTCACTCCTCGACGTGGAACAGGTGCTGAGCGACCGATCCTTACGAGTCGCTTTCCAGCCGGTCTGCAACCTGCAGTCGCGTGAGATCATCGGTTACGAGGCACTGTCGAGGTTCCCCAGACCGGCGCACGCGACACCCCGTCAGTGGTTCGACCAAGCCTCGCATCTCGGGCTCCTGCTGGACCTCGAGCTCCTCGCCGCCACAACGGCACTGGAACTACTGGTACGGCTCCCGGAGAACGTCTTCCTCGCCGTCAACGTGTCGCCGATCACGGCAGCATCACCGGCCTTCGGCGAGCTTGCTTCCACGGTGCCGCCGGAACGCCTCGTCCTGGACATCGCCGAGAACGACACCGTGGACAACTACCACCTCTTCACCGAGGTGATCGACCACCTGCGCGCGCTCGGCGTGCGGATCGCCTTGGACGACGCCGGCGCCGCGGACGTCAGCCTGCAGCACCTTCTCGGAGTTCGGCCCGACATCGTAAAGATCGACACGACTGTGATCCACGGGATCGCCGAGGACGAGCTTCGCCAGGCAGTCGCCTGTGCGTACGCGAGCCTTGCCAAGCGCGCAGGCGCGATCAGCCTGGCCGAAGGAATCGAGACCGAGGCGGAGCTGACCATGCTGTTGTCGCTCGAGGTCGAGACCGGCCAGGGTTACCTGCTCGGTCGGCCCGCGTTCTTGGAGGACTGACCCGCACGAGACGCAGCGCTTGCCCCGAGCCGCTCTGACGGGTCAGAACCTGAAGGTGACACCGGTCAGCTCCTCTGACACTTCCCACAGGCGTCGTGCCGTCTCCTTGTTCCTGGCTGACTCGGCCGGCTGCACCACGGTCGGATAGCCGCGCAGCTCTCCCAGGCCGTCCGGACCGTAGAAGCATCCGCTCCCGGCCGCGGGGTCGACGGCCGCGTAGAGCTGGCTGAGCGCGCCGATCTCGGCGCTCTGAGCGAGGAGACGGTTGCCGACCTTCATCAGCTGTTTCATCGCGCCGGTCGGAGCGCTCGTCTGCAAGTTCGTGCTCGCCCACCCGGGGTGGACGAGCAACGAGCGGACCGGGATCCCGGCCTCCCGCACCCGACGGTCCAGCTCGAGGCCGAACAGCACGTTGGCGAATTTGGACTGCTGATAGAAGCCCCTCGGTGAATAGGACCTCTCCCCTGTCAGGTCGTCGAAGTGGATCGACCCGCGCTTGTGCTCGAGCGAGCTGACCGTGACAACCCGCGCGTCCCTGCCTCGGCAAATCGTGTCGAACAGCAGCGCGGTCAATGCGAAGTGGCCGAGATGGTTGGTCGCGAACTGGGACTCGAAGCCCTGTCGGGTGAGAGCCCGAGGCGGGAACATCACCCCGGCGTTGTTCACGAGCACGTCCACCGTTATCGGGTCGCTCGTGACCGCGGCCGCGAAGGCCCGCACCGAGTCGAGGTCCGCGAGGTCCAACACCCGGAATTCGACAAGGGCGCCCGGGCTCTCGGCTCTGATCCGGTCGACGGCGGCCCGCCCCTTCGCGTCACTGCGGCAGGTGAGCGTCACACGTGCGCCGTGCACGGCGAGCTGGCGGGCGGTCTCGAAGCCGAGCCCGCTGTTCGCGCCGGTGACCACAAAGCTGCGGCCGGATTGGCTGTTGATCTGGGCGGTGGTCCAACGCGCCATGGGTGCTCCCCTGCCTCCCGATCACGCAGTGAGCTCAACGCGCCGTCGAGGCTCACAACGAGTCCTGGTGTCGACGAGCACTACCGGCAGCTCACCGATCGCCTGTGTCGACGGTACGCCGCGCCCGGTCCTCACGAAAGGGGGTTTCGGGTCAGATCCGCGGCTGTGAGCGTGTGCGGATGAGGAACGCCACAACGCCGGCGGCGACGAGGGCGAGTCCCACGATCAGCCACGGCAAGGGGTCGAATTCCTGCATGCAGCTCGTACCCCTGACGACCGCGGTGCACACGTTGCCCGGCCCGGCGCGGTTGAGGTAGGCGACGTAGATCAGTGGAGCCCCCGGACCCGCGATGAGGCCGGAAAAGCCCAGCCGCCAAGACGTCCGGCGAGCCAGCAGCACCGTTGCGACTATCGCCAGCGGAATGACGAACAGGCCGATCGAGAGAATGGCGACCAGGCTGAGCGCCCAGGCGGCTCCGGTGAGCAACCAAGCTCCGAACCATGCCCACAGCCGGGCGCCGGCAACGGGGGCTAGGTCCATGAGATGGCTCCCGTGCGGGGCTCGAAGTCAGGAAACGTGCGCGGCACGCCACCCATGAGACCACACCGGGCGGGCTCGCGGAGCCCGGCCGCCGGCTCACCCCAAGGCGCCGCCGGTGCCCCTGAACGTCGCCCAGGTCGGGCTCGCCAGTCCCATGGCCTTGCCGAGCCGTCGCCAGAAGTTCGGAGAGCCGGCCACCCAGCGAGCCGGACCGATCCCGCGGACCGTCTGACAGCCCGTGGCAGAAGCGACGACGGTCGGGAACGCCCCGTTCGCTGTGGTGAAGCTGAGGCGGTAGTAGATCCCGAGATCGATCACGCAGCTCATCACGCCCATGGGAATCCGCGGCAGAGCGCATACCACTTTGGCCACGTCCTGGACCGATGCGACTTCCCTGACCTCGGTCACGGCGGGGAACGAGAAATGGATGCCGTTCTGCGGGAACTCGTCGACCCGGCGCACGACAAGGCGGTCGACCTGCCCAATCGACCTGCAGAGCGACGTGGAGGCGGCGGCGGGTCGCAGCGTCCCTGTCGTCGTGGTCCTGGGCGCCCCCTGTGCCACGCCGCTCGCGCCGCTCGCAGCGGCGATCAATGCCACGGTGAGACAGGCCATTACCCGCCAAGCCTTGATGATCTTCATGGCTCCACGAAGTATCGAGCTGGCAAGTTCGCGTAGCCGACGGTCCTCACAGCCAGAGCTTCTCCCGAAGCCCGGAGGCCCTGGCCACCGGGCGTCTCATCGCGGCGCGCAGTGACTCCTCGGCGGCAACCAGGGTGACCTGCTTCTTGGCACGCGTCACCGCCGTGTAGAGGAGCTCCCGGGTCAGTATCGGCGACGGAGGCCGGGGGAGCGTCACGATCACCCGCTCGAACTCCGATCCCTGGCTCTTGTGGATCGTCGTCGCCCACCAGGTGTCTACGTCGCCGAGCTGTGACATCGCGAGCTCTCGGAGGCCACTGCTCGGGTCCTCAAACACGGCTACCGGCCCCGTGGTCCCGGCGACGACGAGCCCGACGTCACCGTTGAACACGCGGTTGAAGTAGTCATTGCGGGTGACGATGACCGGCCGGCCGACGTACGAGCGCCGCCCGATCCCGGCGTCGGGCAGAGCCCGCGCCGTGAGAGCTTCGATGCGGGCGCTCCAGGCGAAGACACCGAGCGGCCCGAATCGCGTCGCACAGAGGACCTTGAGCTCGAATGCAAGACGAAGGCCGGCTTCGGCGTCACGACCCTGCGCCGCGCGGACCACCTCGATGGCACTGGCCGCGGCCTCCTCGTGCAACCGGGCGATGGCGGCCTGATCGTCGTCTTCGACCCAGGTCAGCTCCTCGGACCGGTGGTTCCGCAGGATGTCCATCGCGTCATCGTCGTCGCCGCGCCGGATCGCGTCGGCGAGTGCCGCTATCTCCGAATCGGGACCGTACCGATGGTTGCGTTCGAGCAGCACGATGCCGGCTGCGAGCGGCCCCGCTGCCGGCCCCGCTGCCATCGGGCCGACGATCTCGCCGAGCACAGCCCCAGCTTCGACGCTCGCGAGCTGGTAGGGGTCCCCGACCAGCACGAGCGTCGCGTCCGGACGCACCGCGTCGAGCAAGCGGGCCATCAACGGGAGCGACACCATCGACGTCTCGTCGACCACTACGAGGTCATGCGGCAGCTGGTTGAAGCGGTCGTAGCGGGGCTTCCCACTGACACCGATGCCCAAGAGACGATGCAGCGTCTCGGCCGCGGTGGCGCCGAGCGCAGCCGCGACGTCTGTGCCGAGGCTCGCCATTCCGGCCTCCTCATGCACCGCCGCTGTCATGCGCGCTGCCGCCTTGCCGGTCGGCGCGCCAAGCGCGACGTCAAGTTGCCGTCCCCGGGCGAGAGCCAACCCGTTCGCGGCGCTGAGCAGCGCGGCGACGGTGCGCGTCTTGCCGGTGCCCGGGCCGCCACCGATAACGGCGATCCTGCAGGTCAAGGCTTTCGCGACGGCTTCGCGCTGAAGATCGGGCGACGTGGTGTCGTCGGGCACGAAAAGCTCGTCGAGGATCACGTCCAGGTCGGGTGACAACCTGGTGAGCCCTCCGTCGGTGCGGGCGCGACGCAGCAGCTCGTCTGCGACGCGCGCCTCGAAGCGCCAGTAGCGCTCGAGGTACAGGCGGGCGCCGTCCCAGACAAGCGGCAGCGTCACCTCGGCGGGCCCGTCGTCCGGGCCGCGCACGGCGGGGCTCGCCGCCAGGACCCTCCCCCAGGGCCCAGGATCGGGCCAGGGAAGCGAATCGATCGAACGGTCCTTCTCGTTGCCATCGTCGTCGGCGACGATGGAGCCCTTGACAGTCCCGATCACCACGCACACGTGACCAAAACGCGGCGCACGCGCCGCCAGGGCTGCACCGAGCAGCACCTCGGGCTCCACGCCATCGACACTCCGGGCGATCACCCCGGCGACTTGGACGGCGGAGGCGTCGAGCACACCGGCCTCGACGAAAGGCGCGAGCGTCGCGACCTCGGGGCTCAGGAGCGGAGCAGGCGCCGTCACCCGGGGACCCCGGTGCCGTCAAGCAGGTCGCTGAGCGCACTCACGAGCTCCGGTGGGACCTGCCAGCTGAAGACCCCGTGCGGGTTGCCTCCGACCACGGGCGTGCCTGCACCTGCCATCCCTCGCACGAAAAGGTACGCGGTGCCGCCGAAATGCTTGGCGGGCTCGTAACCGGGCACGCGCCAGCGCAGGTAGCGGTGCAACGCGACCGAGTAGAGCAGTGCTTGCAAGGGGTAGTGGTGCTCTGCCATCGCCGCGGGCAGAGCGTACGGGTGGTAGTCGATCGACTGGGGCGCTCGGCCCCGCTCACCCAGCGTGTTGGTCTTGTAGTCGACGACGACGAAGCGGGGCGGAGTGTCCGCGCCGGTCCCGTCGCGGACGCGGGCAACCAAGTCGATCGAGCCCGTGAGATGCCCCGCGAGCTTCACCCCGAACACTCCCGCCGCGAGGTGCTGAGCCCACCGCCGAAGGGGATCGTCCTCGGGCAGATAGCCCAGCACGAGCTCGCCGATGCTGCGATCGGTGGCGAAGCGGCCTTGCCCGCCCAGGCGAAGCTCGAAGCTCAGCTCGCCGATGCGTTCGCTGCGCGCGAAGTCGCGCAGCCGTTTTCCTTTGAAGAGAGGGCCAAGAGGTGTCTCTATCGCGGAGCGAAGGCCTGTGACGAGCGTCTCGGTGTCGACTGGCCAGGGATTCCATCTGAGCCGGTCGCCGATATGGGTGCGCAGCTCGGCGTCAAGATCGGCGCTCGCGAAATCGACGCGCGCGAGCACCTCGTGCACGAGGGTGCCGAACTGTGCTCCTCCGGCGACGGCGCCGAGCGGCAGGTCCGAGGCGAGTGCGGCGTCGCCAGGCGGGACGGCATCTACTACCTCGGGCGGCTCGTCGGCCGCGCCGGAGTCACCGAGACTCTCGTCCTCGGGATCGAGTGCAGCTTCCCGAGCGCGGTCGCTGATCGCGCTGAACGACCATCGCCGGTTCGCTCGGACAAGGACCCGGTCGAGCACGGCGAGCCCGATCGCGCGCGATGGCGCCCGTGACGCGCCGTCAGCCCATAGATGGACCGGACCGTCGGCGGAGCCCGTGACGGTCACGGCCACGCCGTCAACAGCCCCGGAGAACGCGTACTCGAGGGCCGCGGCAGCGTCCGAGTCGGGCGGCAGAACGACTTTTGACGCCGCGAACAGCTCCGGGTCGATCGCACCGTTGCTCCGGGCGAACAGCACGTGCGCGAGCCCGGTGATGTCGCATCCCTGCACGCGCGACCACCAGACCAGCGTCTTGTGCTGCGCCCGGGTGAGCGCCACGTACAGCAGCCGGAGGTTCTCCCCGCGCGCCTCGTCGTTGGCGCGCACCTTGCGCGCCTTGGCGTCGGATACCGTAGGCCAACCTTCGCCATTCGCGATGTCGAACGTGCGCAGTCCGGTGTCAGGGTCCTGGAACACCATTTCGTGCGCGACGGCCAAGCTGTTGCGCCATAGCGTCGGGACGCACACGATAGGGAACTCGAGGCCCTTCGCGGCGTGCACGGTCATGATCCGCACCGCCTCGGCCTCCGACTCGACCTGGCGGGCCGTCAGGTCGGTCTCGGGGTCGCCTCCGGCCTCGGACTCGAGCTGTTTGAGGGTCACAAGCAGCCCCGCGGCGGTCGGGCGGCGGCCGGCAGTGCTCGCCTGCAGCAGTCCTGCGATGTGGTCGAGGTCGGTGAAGTCGCGATCCCCGTCACTTGTTGCCAGCACCCGGGCCGCGACGCCGCTGTCGGACCAGACCTTCGCGCAGAACCCGACTGTGCTCTGGGCATCGAGAGTCTCGGCCCATCTGAAGAGCTGGTCCTGTACCTGGCTGAGCTTCGCGTCGTCGGCCGCGTCGAGCTCGGCGACCGTCCAGCCGAAGAACCACGAGAGCGCGGCCGCGCGGGCCCGGGTGGGGTCGGCCGGCCGGGTGAGCGCCGTGAGAAGCCAGCGCCACTGCGTGGCCGCTGCCGACCGCAGGACGCTGTCGCTCCTGGTCACCACGGCGGGGATTGCCAAGCGGTGAAGCGCGGCCTGGACCCGCTCGGCTTCGGCGTTCGTCCCGATGAGCACGGCGACGTTGCTGGGTCGCACACGACGCTTCGGGGCGATTTCGCCTGGAGAGGGGATCCAAGTCGTCTCCAGCAGATGCTGGACCTGGCGCGCGAGGTCGCGCCCTATCGCGGCCTCGGCGATGCGGGTGGGGATTTCGCCGTGCTCGTTACGAAGAAGGTCGTCACCGAGAGCCAGGCGTACCCGCAGTGCGGGCACTGCCGCGCCGTCGTCTGTCGTGAGACGCAGGCCCTGGTGCTCGGGTGCCGGCTTGACTTGCACGAACTCGATCCGGGGGTCCCCGAAGGTCGCGCCCGCGAAGAGATGTCCGAGGGCATCGAGCAGCGCCCCGTCGGAACGCCGGTTCCCTCCGAGCGTGGCGCGGGTCGTGCCGGGCCGGTGCGCGGCCTCGAGGTAGGTGTGCACGTTTGCGCCACGGAACGCGTAGATCGCCTGCTTCGGGTCGGCGACAAGGACGAGGGGCGAGCGGTAAACGGGACCGCCGAACAGCCTCGAGAAGATCTCCCACTGCACCGGGTCGGTGTCCTGGAACTCGTCGATGAGCGCGATCCGGAATCTGCGGCGCAAGCTGGTGACGGCGGTCGAGCCCTCGCTCAGCGCGTCGCGGAGCCGGGTCAACAAGTCATCGAACGAGAGCGTGCCTGCAGCGCGTCGGCGGCGATGCACCTCGTCGACGGCGCTGTCGACAAGACGCCGCAGTCGAGCAGCGACAGGTGTGGACCCGGCATCGTCGGTGCCTGGGATGACATGGATGCCGGGGTTCCCGAGCACCTTGATGCAGAGTTTCGCGAGGTTCTCCAGTTCCGGGAGCTGGTCCGCGATCGTCGGGTCACCAACCGACTCCGTCGCGAGCACGTCGGCACACACTGCTTCGACGAGATCGTTGGTGTCGTCGAGAAGCGACGCGTCGGGGTCGCCGGGAGCTGCCGAGCCCAAAGTGGCGAGCACCTGGGTGGCGAAGCCGTGGATGGTCGTGATCGTGGCCGCGTCAAAGTCGGCGACAGCCTGTTCGAGGCGATCGAGTCGGCATTCGCGATCGCTGGCGGCCAGGAAAGCGAGGAGCTCGTCGGTGGCCGGGATGTCAGAGGGCCGGCGTAGCGCGGCCGCGGCCTCGCTGAGCCGGCTCCGAACGCGGTCGCGCAGCTCGGCCGCGGCGGCACGGGTGAACGTGACGATGAGGAGCTCTTCGACGCGGACCGCCTCTTCCGCCACGTATCGCACGACGAGGCCGGCGAGTGTGTAGGTCTTGCCGGTTCCTGCACTCGCCTCGATGGCGACACAGCCGCTGGGCAGCGGGTCCAGGAGCGAGAAGACCGGTGGTGCGCTCATAGATCGGAAGAGCGTCGTGTAGGGAAAGAGTGTAGATCTCGGT
>OBLT010002007.1_pt1 | contig 12807 bp, 17 predicted proteins | sample 1518721 | NCBI WGS metagenome assembly OBLT01 (sample SAMEA3539307, study PRJEB22396) | soil metagenome | biome: tundra; feature: field; material: soil | place: USA | collected 2010-05 | depth 0.15 m | reverse complement strand
ACGATATTACAAGGTGACTGGAGTTCAGACGTGTGCTCTTCCGATCTGGTCGCCATCGCTCTCGCCAACGGGCCGCGGCTGCTGCTGGCGGACGAGCCGACCAGCCAGCTCGACCACGAATCCGCCGGTGCCGTCATCGACCTGATCCAGGCCGCCAATGCGGACCTGGGCACGACCGTGGTCGTGGTGACGCACGACCAGGCGGTCGGCAATGCGCTGGGCCGCACCGTGACCATCCGTGATGGCCGGGTCGGCGCCGAGGGCCATGCCGGAGAGGATTACCTGGTCGTCTCCCGGGACGGCTCCGTGCAGCTGCCCGCTGAGGTGCTGGAAGGCACCCTGCCGCCCGGGTCGCTGGCTCGGGCGGTCCTGACCGCTGACGGCGTGGAACTGCACCACGTCAACGTGGAACGGCACTGACATGCTGAAGGCGCATGGGCTCCGCTATGTCAGGGACGGCCAGCTGATCCTCACCGGCGTCGACGTGAGCGTGGAACCGGGCCAGAGCCTCGCGGTGACCGGCCCGTCCGGGTCGGGCAAGACCAGCCTGCTGGCGCTCATCTCCGGACTGACGGCGCCCACCGCAGGCGAGGTCTATCTCGATGGAACGCTGCTCACCGGGTTCGCCACGCCAGCCAGCGGCGTCGCCGTGGTGCTCCAGGGCTACGGCCTGGTCTCGCTACTGACTGCCGCCGAGAACATCGAGGTCGCGCTCCGCGCCGCAGGCCGCCCGGCGCGCGCAGCTGGCGCTGCGGCGCGGGCCGCGCTTGCCCAGCTGGGCCTGGAGGAACACGCGGAGCAGCTGGTCGAGGAGCTGTCCGGCGGCCAGCAGCAGCGCACTGCCGTGGCCCGCGCGCTCGCGCTCGAGCCGCGGTTGCTGATCGCCGACGAGCCGACAGCCGAACTTGACCCGGCGGCGCGTGCCGTGGCACTTGCGCGGATGTTCGACGTGGCGGCCAGGGGCGGCTCCCTCATCCTCGCTACCCACGACCCAGAAGTCGCCGAGAGCTGCGACCGCGTCCTTGACCTGCGAGCACAGGCTCTATGAGCAGTCGGCCGGAGCCCGTCATCTGACGCGATACGGCGCCGGCCCGGATCGGCTACGTACTGAGATGGCGGCTGGCCCGGTTCCGCGCAGGGGTGGCAACGTCGATGAGGCGCATGATGCAGGACTCGAAGATCTCGTCCTCGCCGCGCGCCGGGCCCGCCACCGCGAGCGCTGCGGCAAGGTTCGGGTACTGGCCGCTGGACGCTGCGCGGGCGAATGCTTGCAGCTGCGCGGCGGCTTGCTCATCCGCGCTGGTCGTGCCGACCGCCCGCGCATTCGCGAGCGCCGCCTGCATCCCGCCGTACATGGTGGCGAAGCCGCTGATCAGTGCGACGACCTCCATCTTGGCTCCAGTGTCAAGCCCGGAATCGGCCAGGAGTCCGAGGAAGTAGTCCAGGTAGCGCAGCCCGCCCGGGCCAGGAGGCGCGGGACGGTGCAGCAGCCCGGGCAGCCACGGGTGGCGCCGCGCGATGTCGCGGGCCTGCCTGGCGAGGTCCGCGATGGCCGAGCGCTTGTCCGAGGGTGGCACCGGGGGATAGCTGTACTCGCCAGCAAGGTGGTCGATCATCAGCTGAGCCAGGTGGTCCTTGGCCGGGACGTAGTTGTACAGCGACATGGTGGCTATCGCCAGAGCGCTGGCCACCCGCCGCATGGTGAGCGCGTCGAGGCCCTCAAGAGGCCAGCTGACGCCCCCGTAGCCGTATTAGATCTTGGTGAAGTGCTGGAAGCACTCCCAGGCCGCATCGTGGGCGGCGAACGCCGCCGCCTCCGAGCGCTTGACCTCAAGGTAGGCGCTGCGGCGCAGCGGGCCGAGCGCGTCCATCAGCATCTCGTCGGCGGCCAGGGCGTCCAGCGCGGCACCGAGCGAGTCCGGCAGGCGCCGAGCGCGGTGCGCTGCGCCGCGGAAAGGGCGGCCGGGTCGACGTTGACCGCCTCGCCCGGGTCGAGCTTCCCGCGGATCCCGTCCAGCCCCGCGTAGATGAACGCGCCGAGCGCGAGGTACGGGTTGGCGCTTGAGTCAGACGGCTTGAGCTCCAGGTTGACGGAGCTGGCCGCGTCGCCGTGCAGCGGCGAGCAGATCCGGACGGCCGCCTCCCGGTTATCCATCCCGTAAATGGTGTAGGCGCTGCTCCAGGACTGCGGCACCAGCCGCCGGTAGCTGTTCACGCTGGCGCAGGTCAGTGCGGTCCGGGCGGGCAGATGGGCGAGCAGGCCGGCGATGAAGTGATAGCCGGGCGCGGACAGCCCGAACTGGTCGCCCGCGTGGAACAGGTTGCGCGCCCCCGGGCTGCCGTCGGAGTTAAGGTCGGTCAGTGAGCCATGCAGATGGGTTCCGTTACCGGCCTGATCAGGGATCGGCTTGGGCGCCAGGCTAGCCCACAGCCCGCGGCGGAAGGCGATGCCGCGCACGCTCTCCCGGTACAGCACGTGGTTGTCGGCCGCCCGCAGGGCCGGCGCGTGGCCGATCGACATCTCCTGCTGGCCGTGGCCGAGTTCGGGATAGTAGTGCTCCACCCGCAAGCCCTGTGCCTGCAGCGCGCCCAAACAGCTCCATGGTGTAGTCGTGCGCGAGATGGGAGCCGGTCGCTGAGTAGCACAGGCTGTCATCGACCGGAACCAGCCGGTCTGGCCCGCCGTCCGGGCTGGCCTGGCGGCGGCCAAGGGTGAACTCGGGCTCGAACGCCGCGTTGAGCCCGTAACCGTCGGCCGCCAGCGCGGCGATGGCCTGCTTGAGAAAGGTGCGGGCGCAGGCATCCCACGGCTGGCCGTCGGGACGGACCAGATCCGCGAGCATCGCGCCTGCGCCAGGGGCATAGGGCAGCGAGACGAACGTCGCCGGATCGGGAACGATGCGGACCTCGCCGACTGGGCCCATGCCGTCAGCCGGCCGGAGGTCATCGAGCATGGACATCGCCATCATGGCGACGGTGTGCCCGATGCCGCTGACCATCCGCTCGGGGAGCCTGTCGGCCGAGACGGCCTTGCCCCTGACGATCCCGCCGTGATCCACGTACAGAAACCGGACAAGCGCGAGTTCCTCAGCCCGCGCCCTGGCGACAGCGTCGCGCGCCGCGTCGTCGCCGATGGCCGGCCCTCGCCGGTCAGCAGTGCCCAGGGGCTCGCCTGCGGTGGTCATGCATCAGGGTTAGTACGGCGTCCGCCGGCCCGTACAGCCCATCGGGACGGCGCCCCGTCGTTTCTCGCAGCGGGCAGCGGCGCGTCCGTGCCGTCCTGCCCGGCCCGGGCGCCATCGGCCGGCTGGCCGCCAGCGGTCTGTGGCGCGTCCTGCGGCTGGTCCTCGTGGATGTACCTGCCACCGCGCATCAGGGAGGCGGCCGCCGCGATCACCAGCAGGGCCATCGCCGTGGCGAACACGATGACCAGCCCGTGGTGGAACGGCTGGGAGATCAGCTGCGGGAAGAAGTCCCGGCCGGTCAGGACCGCAACGTTGCGGGCCGGCAGCCGGGCGAGCTCGCCGGTCGGGGCGAGCAGCAGCTTGACCGGATTCTCGCCGAGGAATGCGGCGAACAGGCTGCCCACCGGCGGCAGGTTCCCCACCTGCGCGGCAACCGCGTGCGGTACGCCCTAGGCGGTCAGGCCCCTGGTCAGCGTCGTGGGCAGCGTCGAGGCCAGCCCCGCGATCATCAGCGAGAAAAAGATGCCGATCGACAGCACGAATCCGGAGTTCTGGAAGGTGGCGAGCATGCCGGAGGCGGCGCCGCGCTGCCGGGCCGGGACGCTGTTCATGATCGCAGCGGCGTTCGGCGCGGAGAACAGGCCCATCCCGGCACCGGCGAGGAAGATCAAGATCGCGAAGAACGGATACCGGAAGTCAGTCGGCACCAGTAGCAGCCCGCCAAACGCGGCGGCGGACAGCAACAGCCCGCCGGAGGCGAATGCGCGCGCGCCGTGCTTGTCGGACAGCCAGCCGGACAGCGGCCCGGAGGTGACGAAGCCGATGGTGAGCGGCAGCAGGTAGATGCCTGACCACAGTGGCGTGTCAGTGAACGAGTAACCGTGGAGCAGCAGCCAGATGCCCTGGAGCCAGATGATCAGCATGAATTGCAGCCCGCCGCGGGCGATCGAGGCCAGCAAGGTGGCCGCGTTGCCGGCCGCGAACGCCCGGATCCGCATCAGCCTCAGGTCGAACATCGGCTGATGCACCCTGAACTCGACACAGCAGAACGCGGTCAGCAGCACCACCCCGCCGATCAGGCCCGACAGCACCAGCGGACTGGTCCAGCCCATCGCGTGCCCGCCGTAAGGCTGGATGCCGTAGGTGATCCCGACTAGCAGCCCGATCAGGCCCACGGCGAAGGTGATGTTGCCCAGCCAGTCGATACGTGCCCTGGTCCGCAGGCCCACCTCGCGCAGGCTCCGGTAGGACCAGATGGTGCCGATGAGCCCGATCGGGACCGAGACGATGAACACCAGCCGCCAGTCCACTGCGGCCAGCAGGCCGCCCAGGATCAGGCCGATGAACGAACCAGAGATGCCTGCCACCTGGTTGATGCCCATCGCCATGCCGCGTTCGCTGGCCGGGAATGCGTCGGTCAGGATGGCGGGTGAGTTGGCCATGAGCATGGCGCCGCCGATGGCCTGGACCACCCGGAAGCCGATCAGCCACAGCGCTCCCGCAGGCCCGGTGAACGGGTCGAATGGCAGCGCCAGCGCGCCGAGCCCGAAGATCGCGAAGCCCGCGTTGTACAGGCGCACCCGACCGTAGATGTCGCCCAGGCGCCCTAGGGTGACGACGAGCACGGCGGACACCACTAGGTAGCCCATCAGCATCCAGAGCAGGTAGCTGACGTTGCCCGGAGTCAGCGGGTTGAGCCGGATCCCGCGGAAGATGGCAGGCAGCGAGATGATCACGATCGAGGCATTGACCGTGGCCGCCAGCATGCCTAGCGTCGTGTTCGACAGGGCGACCCATTTGTAGTGCCCGCCCCGTTTGTAGTGCCCGCCCCGCAGGCCGGGTCTGTCCGCCGGGAGAACGGGCTCGGTCGTGTTGCCGTCAGCCGGCTCGCCCACCTGCAGCCTCCTCTGCCATGGCAGATACTTGCCATCACCAAACTAACAGCTGGTGCGAGGCCCGGTACATCGGCGGGCTGGGGCCCGCGCCGGGCAGGCGCGCCTGCCGATGGCGTCTGTGCCGCGGGAGTGCAGCGGACCGGCTCGCAAACGTGATCCACTTGGGCAGCGGACATGAGGGCGGACACGATATCGTCGCGCCATGTTAAGCCGGATCCGGGAGATGGTCGGCCTGTCCGCAACGCACCTGCTGCAGGGTGTCGATGTCGCCAGCTATCAGGGACTGCCTGGCCAGTGGAGCGGCGAGGCGGGGAAGATCTCGTTCGCCGCAGTGAAGTTCACCGAGCTCGCGCCGGCCCCGGCAGGCGCCTACGTGAACCCGGACGCTGCCGCGGACTGGGCCTATCTGAGTCAGCACAAGCTCGGCCGTATTGCCTACCTCTACGCTCATCCATCGGTCGGCGTGGCCGCGACCGTGGACCTGTTCGCTGGCGAGGTCACCAAGCTCGGCCTGGCGGACGGCGACATCATCGCGGTGGACCTGGAGGTCACCGACGGCCGTGCGCCCGCTGCGGTTGACGCGTGGGCTGCCGAGCTGATGGCCGCGCTCGCGAGCAAGTACCAGCGGCCGCCGCTCCTGTATACCTACATCAGCTTCGCCGAGGCGGGGAACTGCGCCCAGCTGGGAAAGTATCCGCTGTGGATATCCAATCCGTCCCGGCCGGCCGGGCAGCCGCAGGTCCCTGCGCCGTGGAAGTCGTGGGCAATCCACCAGTACGCCACCCCCACCGGCCAGATCGACAAGGACGTGGCGAACTATCCGAGCGTGGCTGCGATGGCCGCGGCGCTCGGGAAATCGAAGGGACCGGACGTGAAGAATATCGGAGGATCTATCGCCGCCGCGCTTTCGTCGGTCCGCTGGCCTGATGGCGTGACCGTGGTGGCCGGCCTGGGCACGGACGGCTACGTGCAGGCGGCGCGATGGGACGCTGGCGTATGGGGCGCCTGGCGCAACGTCAGCCCCACGAAGGCCAAGGGCGCACCTGGCCTGCTGGCGTGGGGTACGGCGGCTGGCCGCTTGTATTACACCGACGACGCCGGAAACGTCATCGTGCTCGATACAGCCGACGCCGGGAAGACCTGGACCTGACCACAGGTGGACCAGCTTCGCGGGCAGGCCGGCGTGGCCTGGTCCGGTATCGTCAGGGTTGTGAATTCCCGTCCCGGTCCGCGTGACCTGCGCGCATCGGATGCTGACCGGGAGCGCGTTGTCGCGCTCCTGACGGAGGCCGCCGGTGACGGGCGGCTGACGCTCGGTGAGCATTCCGAGCGCGCCGAGCGCGCCTACGCGGCGCGGACCCTGGGCGAGCTTGCGGTCCTGACCGCCGACCTCGCGGTGCCGTCCGCGCAGCCAATCCGCTTGGACGCGCGGCGCTCGGTGGCCGCCATATTCAGCAAGGAGCGGCGCGACGGGCGCTGGGTCGTGCCGGATAACCTCGCCGTGACCGCGATTTTCGGTGAGGTCGTCCTTGACCTGCGCGAGGCGCTGCTGCAGGCGAGCCGGATCACCCTGTACGCGACGGTGATCGGCGGCACCGTGCAGCTCATCGTCCCGGACGGGGTAACCGTCGAGACGACAGGAACTTCGGTCATGGGCAGGAAGACCGGCAGGAGCGGAGCGCCGCCCCTGCCGGGCATGCCGGTGATCGAGGTTCGCGCCATGGTCCTCGGCGGCCGGGTCAAGACGGTTATGCCGCGTCGGCCACGGCGCTGGGCCCTGCGGCGCGGGGACGTCCGTTAGGCGCGGCTGGCGCTATTCGAAGTCGATGGCGCTGTAGGCGCTCAGCTTCCAGAGCTGGTGATCACTCTGCTAGGTTCGCTCGTATGCGCCTACTTGGAGCCTGCCGCCTCAGCCATGACACTGACGAGAGCACGTCGATCGCCCGTCAGCAGGAGGCTATCGGCTACGCCGCCAAGGCGCGTGGCGATGAGCTCGTGCACGTCACCGTGGACACCGACGTGTCCGGTGCCCTGTCCCCATTCCTGCGGCCAGAGCTGAGCCCGTGGCTGGCCAGGCCCGCCGCATCAGCGTGGCCAGCCGAGGCGGCCCTCGCTGCGAGTTGAAGCCGGGAAGGACGCCCTGGTGCTCGACAGCGAGATGCGCGCCGAAATAGCTCCGCATGAACGCCAGACCGATGCCCGGCACCCGGGGATCGGTTTGGTAGTGGGGCTGGAACATGGTGGCCAGCGTCGCCGGATCGAGCACTCGGCCGTGTTCGTTGGCGCCGCCGTCGGCAAGAGCCGCGACGTAGCGGGCCATATCCCTCGGGGTGGAGTAGATGGAGCTCGCTCCCGGGGTCACCCACTGGCGGTCGGTCACAGCAGTCACGCCGCGGGAGCGCAGCTTGTATCCCGTGGCCAGGCGCGCCTTCACCCGCTCCGATCGGAGGAGGTCGCTGTCGGCCATGCCGAGGGGCTCGAAGGTGTGCTCGCGAAGATAGCGGTCGAGCGGCTGCCCGCTCACGTCCTCGACGATCTGGCCGAGCGTGGCGAACCCGTGGTCGCCGTAGGTGAACCTGGTGCCCGGCTCGGCCGCCAGGCGGAGGCCGCCACCGTAGTACTCGGCGAGGGTGGGCAGCGGCTGTCCGAGGTCATAGCTCTCCCCGCCCTCCGTCAGCGCCGAACCTGCAAACAGCGTCATGAGCGCCCGGGCAGGGTGCGGCATCTGAGGAACTCCGGCCGTGTGGGTCAGCAAATCTCGCACCGTCGCGGGCCGGAAGCTCGCCCTCGCCGGGATCAGCCGGTAGGCGCGCAGGTAGTCGCTGGCGGGCGCGTCGAGGTCGATCCGCCCTTGCTCCCGCAGCTGCATCACGGCGACCGCAGTGAACGTCTTAGTGATGGACGCGATCCGGAAGACCGTGTCCTCGGTGATGGGCGTGTTCGACGCGAGGTCTGCGACCCCGTGTGCGTCGAAGAACTCCAGGGATCCGTTGCGGACCACTCCCACAGCCAGGCCGACGGCGGCGTGGCGGTTGAGGATCTCGGCCACCCTGGCCTTCATCGCGAGCTCATCGGCCTCGGGCATTGCTCCCCCTTCTACCTAGCTGGTCGGACTCCCGGTCCGAGTCCCGCCGGCGAGGGGCCAAAACCGGCGTTGGCCTAACCCCACGTTGCCCGGCTCCGGGCCGGAAGGAAGAGGTGACCGGCTCCTGCCGGGAGGGCCGAAAGTCCCTGGCCTGGCCCCGGACGGTGCCTGACACTGGCCGGGGAACCGGGGGTGATACCGGGTGAACAGGCTAACCGCCGCCGACCAGCTCATGTGGTGGCCGGCAACCAGCGTGTGACGAGCTGGCCCGGCCGCGGGAGGCTGGATGTGCACGGGCTGTCCGCGCATCGCGCCGGGCAGCGTCTGGTGCCTGCGCTGGTGTCCTCAGGGTCCGCGGCCGTGAGCTTGTCTTGGGCTCTGGGGCCGTGTCAGCCCAGCGGCGGTGCATCGGACAGGTCGGCGCGACGGCCCGGGAGGATCAGTGCCGAAGCGTCGGCCAGCGCCAGCAGCCTCGCTTCGCTGTCGGTTACCTCGGCGCGGGCAGCGGCCAGGCCGCGGCCGCGGTGGACCACGGTGGCCCGTGCCGTTACCTGGCGGCCGTCGCCTGGCGCGGGGCGGATGAACTGAACACGAAGGTCGGTCGGCGCGACGGCCGTGCCGGGGGGGACGGTCGTGTGCATCGCGGCGCCGAGCGCGAAGTCAGCCAGGCACGCGGTCACCCCGCCCAGGACCAGGCCGGTGGGCGAGGTTAGCCAGCCGGTGGCCGGCATCGAGAAGGTGCAGGTTCCCTCGCCGGCCTCGATGGGCCGTGCGCCTAGCAAGAGGGCCGCGGGCGACAGCGGCAGCTCACTGCTGACCAGCCCGCGCATCAGCTCCAGGCCGGTTCTGGTTGTGAAGATCTCCTGGTCCAGCACGGCACCGCGGGCGGGCCGCAGGAACGGCGCGACCCAGCCGTCGTCTTGCTCCCTGACATCCGCGACGTCCTGAGCCGGAGCGGGAACATCAGACGCCGGCGGGAAGATCACGCACCGGGACGTGCCGTGGGCGATCAGGCGGCCGGCGTCATCGGTGACGAACACCTCCGACAGCCCCAGGCGGCGCCCCAGATGGACCAGGCGGCCCCGCGCCACCAGCTGCCCTTCGTCCGGGACCCGGCGAACCATGTTGATCGACAGCTCGGTGGTCGCATACCCCGTCGCGGGCGGCAATCCGCTCTGGATCGCCCACGCGAGCGGGCCGTCGGCCAAGATGGCCACGCCACCTGCCGTCATCAGGCCAGGCGTATCTGCAGCCACCCGGTGATCGGCATGACGAACGTGGCGCTGCCCACGCCAACCTCGGTGGGATAGGTACCCGTCAAGTGGCTAACCGGCGGCGGAGCGGCTTTCCCGTCCAGGAACAGCCGGAGCTGCCCGATCCCGGACAGGCCCAGCAGGTGCGGCGGGAAGGTTTCTCCGCGCACCGGCTCGTCCCAGATCTCCCCGCCCAAGACCACCTCAGGCTGCCAGCTAGCCGTTCTTGCGCGCGATGGCTGCTCGCGCGGAGTGCCAGAGGGTGCGGAGGTTCTCCCAGTCGGGATAGCGTTCGGCCATCCGGGCGACGATGCCGGCCGTGGTGGTCTCCCCGGCGGCGATCCGGGTGAAATCCCGCAGGTATTGCCGGGACTCGGTGATGATCTTCGGGTCGTTGCCGTTGTCCACCTTTTTGTGGCCGGCGACGACGAAGGCGGGTTCCAGCGCGGCGACGGCGTCGAGGTTGGCGATCCACTGGGCCCGTTCGGGTTCACCGGTCTCGGCGGTCATCATGTGCACCCCGTTGTAGGCCAGATCGCCGGTGACGACGGCGGCCAGCGACGGGACATGCAGGACGGTGGAGTGCGCGGTGTCGGCCTGGCCGATCCGGATGACCCGCAGCTCGTGGCCCTCCAGGTCGAGCGTGCCGGTCGCCAGGAGCTGAGGCAGCACCTTGTCTCCGGCGCCGGGGATCTCGCCGGGGAAGAGCGCTTCCCAGTACCCGGCCAGGGAGGGGTCAGCCGCCTGGGCGAGAACCTCGGATGTGGCCAAACCTGTAGCTCCGGGGAAGCGCTGGATCAGCCGATTGTCATCGTGAAATGAACCCATGCGACCGCTGGCCGAAGTCCACTGGCCTTCAGCATCCAGACAGGCGGAAACCGTGACCTCCGACGGCGCCGCCATGCCGAAATGGCGCAGAACCGCCCGTCAACAACGTCCAAGATCATCGTTAGCGCCAACGGCTGTACGTTACCAGTAAGGGCCGTGACATCGTGTCGATCGCCGCGGGCCTGTACCGCGCGGGCCTGCTCCCAGCCGGCGGCAGGCGGTACCGCCAGCTGAGCGCTGGCAGGGTCAGCCGTCGGCGTCGTCACCTGCCGCGTTGAGGGCCAGCATCTCCTTCACCCAGCGCAGCCCCCGGCATCGGTGACCACGCTCGTCCACTGCCGGATGATCTCCTCCGTCACCGAGCTGCCCGAGCAGGACTTCACCGCCCAGAAGGAAACGACCCGGCCCTCTTCCCAAGCCCATTGCCCCTTTCGGGCTTACTTGGTCTGCCCCCGTGGTTACGGAAGGTGACGATCTGTTCGGAGCCGGGTGTAGCGATTTCGCGCCTGCCGATTCGGCGCCAAACGCGTTTCAGCCACCGGCGACACCATCAAGCCGGAGACGACCTCGATCTACCGGAAGCTTGGCGGCCTCCTCACGCAGGCGGTCTGGCGGTCGCGGGATCTCGGGTTCCTCGACCAGTGAGGGGCTGGTCTGTCCTTTTTCATCCCGTTGAGGTGATGTCGCTGCGCGCCACGAGGTGGATCGTGATGGCAAGTAGGGGACCGGAGTCAAGATGCCGCCAATTCGGGCATGGGAGGCCACAATGACGTCGGCAACAACCGGCGGCCTGGCCACGCTTGCATGCCTTCTGCGAAGCCCCCGTTTCCATGGTCAAGTGATCATCGGCGTCATCGGGTTGAGTGCGCTGGCAGGCCTTGCCCGGGAACAGGCTCGCGCCTGCGCACTCCTGGCCGCCGGGGACAAGGCGAGGAGGCTGTCGTGACCTGCCACCCCATCCCTGGTGACCGCAGCGGCTCAGCACGCTGCGCGACGCGTTCACGGACGTCGCGGTGAGCCTGCGCCTGGGCCGGCGGCGGGCCCTCCGCGACATCGAACGGGATCTGGCTGACTCCGATCAGGGCCTTGATGAGCTTTTCTTCTCCTTCACCCAGCTGGCCGGCGGCGGGAAGATGCCCAGGGCGGAGAAGATCAGGACCAGGCCGCTCCGATTGATCGCCTGGCTGGGACGGCAGGAGCGCGCGGCTTCAGATGATTTGCATGGCCCGGCCGCTTGGTGGCGATGACCGATGTTGCACGTCCGCGTGGTGAGCCCGGCGACTCTCACCGGGCAGCTGGCCGACAGGCTGGCCGCCGCCCCCGAGGTGGGCGACGGGCAGCGGCTTCGAGCACTGCGGGAGTATCGCGATCAAGGAGGAGCAGGATGAACTCGCCACGCAAGCCCTCGGTTCTTTTCGTCTTCTACACCCACACCCACCAGAGCCTTCGGGTGGCCGACGCGATGGCCGGCGTGCTGCGCGAGCGGGGTTGCGACGTCTCCCTGGCGGGGATCGAGTTCACCGATCCTCGCTACGCCGGGAAGTTCGACCGGTTCCCATTCAGGCATGCGGTCTTCGACCTCCTCGCGGTGCTGCCGGCGCAGGTGCGCCGTTCGACCGGGCAGATCCGCATCCCTGATGCGGCACGGGAGGGTGACTACGACCTGGTCTGTTTCGGCTCGCCGACATGGTTCTTCACCACCAACATGCCTCTCCGCTCGTATCTGAAGTCCGCCGAGGCGGAGAAGGTGCTGGCCGGGAAGCGGTTCGCCGCCTACGTGGTGTGTCGGCGGTACTGGAGCATCAACCTGAAGGAAGTCAGGAAGCTGGGTACCGCGCAGGGGGGCGCGTACGCCGACGGCACCCGTTTCCAGTTCGCGGGCGGCCAGATCCGGTCGTTGCTGTCGCTGATCAGCTACTTCGGTAAGGGGGAGATGCGCGAGCGTTACCTCGGGGTGAAGATTCCGCCGACCAATCTCAGACCGGATTTCCTCGGGCAGGCCCAGGTGTTCGCGAACAGGCTGGCGGACAGCCTCGACGGCGGCCACACCACGACGGGAGGGATGAGTACATGAACGACCAGACGATCGTGATGCGGGCTTCGGCAAACCCGGGTACCTTCGGCGGCCCGATCCGCACGCCGACGCTTGACCGGCTGGCCGCGAGGGGACTGAAGTACAACGGCTTCCATGTGACGGCGGCGCAGCTCTTCGGTATATGCCAACGCAGGTGGTCGGCCGGGTTGGATTCCAGCAGCCCGGTCTCGACTCTCGCCTGCCACGCGCATGGGACCGTCGGGGTTTTCTGCCACGCGCATGGGACCACCTGGTTGCCAGTGATGGGACCACCCGGCGTGTCGGCTTGGGGGTCTTGATCACTTCCGGTACCCGGTGCCTTCAGCCGGACGGCCTCAGGGGCGGGGGGTTGCGGGCAGGCCCGGACGATGACCATGGCACCGGCTGGCTGCTGTGATGAGTGGTCGCGCGCTTCGCCTCGGCGGCCGCATCAGGTGACGATGTAGTAAATGCTGTTCGCGACCAGCCAGAAGCCGAGTACCAGGGA
>OBLT010002003.1_pt1 | contig 12822 bp, 12 predicted proteins | sample 1518721 | NCBI WGS metagenome assembly OBLT01 (sample SAMEA3539307, study PRJEB22396) | soil metagenome | biome: tundra; feature: field; material: soil | place: USA | collected 2010-05 | depth 0.15 m | reverse complement strand
GCTTGTGGCACTCAGCTGCCTTACGAACATTGTAGTTGCCTTCTCAGAAGCAGTCATTGAAATTATTTGTCTGGCTAATAGATTCAGTCTAACTACTTTTCCTTTTTGCCGGACAACTCCATTCCCACAACCACCGGCCAAAGAAAAAAGGCAAACAATGCCATCACCGTCCAATTACGAATTGCGTTGGCAATACGGGAAAAGTCAGATCCATTATCCTCTGGCTGTTTTGTTAGTTGGCTTGCAGTCTTTGGTACATTTTTTTGATCCCAAAGCACGACAAACAACATTGCTAGGCCGAGGATAAAATATATTTTTATGAAATACATGATGGCCTTTTTGATTCACTGAAGGGTAACTTCAGGGAGTAGCGGCCACACATTTAAGTCCATGACCTGCAAGGACGCAGCAGCCACCGAGACTAAACGCAGTTAACGACAATGCTACAAGAAGCAGGATTCGGTTAAAGTAGCTCTTCATCATCGGAGATTCCCCCATGTCTTACCTATCAATGCTCAAACAATACTACAAACTCGCCGACCAGTTAATCGAAAAAGTGAGCAAGGAAGATATTGCAGAATGTGCGAGGTTACTGGTCATGAATGTGGCACATTATCAATCAAAGTACGGTGAGCTACCCCTTGATGAAACACTGGCCAATTGGAGTCCGTTCTTGAAGTTCCGCTAGTGGCACCGAGCAGCACTTCGTTCCTTGCAACAGCCTTCCTGAAAGCAGTCGCTCGCGACGTGCGGCAACACAGGGTAACCGACCTTGAGAATGGCTGGTCAGTATTGATGAGAACAGTGGGTAAAGGTCACGATAAAAGGCACTAACAAGGTGTTGAAAAACCACTGCGCTGTTTTTCTACCAATGCTTCTATCGCGCGGATGCGCGCCTGTTGAACTGCGGCAGCGATGGCACTGCTGTTGGTACATTGCTTGGCGATCTCGCCCGCGTCCACCGCTCGTGCGACGGATAACAATTGCAGCAAGTAATCCGCCTGTGGATAAAGATCATTTTCGTGGCCGGTGCGCCCGCGCGCATCGGAGGCGCAGGCCTGCAACAAATGGGTGAAGCGTCCCGGCCTGCGCCACACATCCGCTGACTGAAACAATTTGATGATGGTCTCGGCGCGCAATTCGAAGGTGCGATGAATGTCGCCGTGATAGCGCGCGGCCAGCAGGGCCAGATCGCGGCATTCGCTGGACGCGCGCAAGCGCTGCGAGAGCTTCTTCACCAACTCCACACTGCGCAACTCGTGTCCGATATGTCGCGGCAATATTACTTTTGGTGTATTGCCCTTGCCCAGATCATGCGTCAGCGCGGCGAAGCGCACTTCCAGCGTGTAGTCGTGTTGCGCGGCATCGTCCACCACCAGCATGGTGTGGATGCCGCAATCGATTTCGGGATGATGTTTTTCCGGCTGCGGCACGCCGAACAGCGCGTCCACCTCGGGGAGAATTTTTGCCAGCGCGCCGCAACTGCGCAGCGTCCCGAAAAAACGCGATGGCTTTATCTCCATCAGTCCGCGCGCCAGTTCCTGCCAGACGCGCTCTGCCACCAAGGCATCCACTTCGCCGCTGCTCACCATGTCGCGCATCAGCGTCAGTGTCTCGGAAGCGATGGTGAAACCGAAGCGCGCCGCAAAACGCGCCGCGCGCAGGATGCGCACCGGGTCTTCGCTGAACGCCGCGCTGACATGGCGCAATATACCCGCGCGCAGATCGGCGATGCCATTATGCGGATCGATCAGCTTGCCGTCGGCATCCTGCGCGATGGCGTTGATAGTGAAATCGCGGCGCAGCAAATCCTGCTCCAGTGTGACGTCCGGCGCGGCATACACAGAGAAGCCCTGATAGCCGAGCGCGGTCTTGCGCTCGGTGCGCGCCAGTGCATATTCTTCATGCGTCTTTGGATGGAGGAACACCGGGAAATCTTTGCCTACCGGCTGAAAGCCTTGCGCCACCATCGCTTCCGGCGTGCTGCCCACCACTACCCAGTCGTGATCCTGAACGGTCAGCCCCAGCAACCGGTCGCGCACCGCGCCGCCCACGCAATAGATTTTGGCATCACTTTCCATTCGGGATTGCGATCTGGTTATCCGAAGACTTGGCCGCGATGATGCCCAAGCGCTGCTTGAGCGAGCGCGGCGGGTTACCGAATTGATCGGCGTAGTACACGGTGTTGCTCATCACCTTTTTCACATAGTCGCGCGTTTCTTCGAACGGGATGGTTTCGGCGTAAATCGCGCCTTCGAGTGGCTGGTCACCGCGCCACTGAAGCGCCCGAATCGGTCCAGCATTGTATGCCGCCGAAGCCAGCACCGTGTTATTTTCAGACTGGGAAAGCACCGATTTCATGTAATACGTGCCGATGCGCAAGTTGGTATCGAGTTGCTGGATCAGCGCATTGCGATAACTTCTCAATCCCAGTTTATTCGCCACCCAGCGCGCCGTGCTGGGCATGATCTGCATGAGTCCTGAGGCGCCGGTATCGGACTTTGCGCCAGTGGCAAAACGACTTTCCTGGCGCATCAGGCCATACACCCACGCCTCGTCCAAGCCATGCTCGCGGATGTGCGCCTGCAATTCGGCACGATACGGCGCGAGATAGCGCAAACTGAAATCGTGCACGTTGACGGTTTTGTCCGCCGCACCGATAGCGCGGTCGTACATTTCATTGCGTCTTGCGATTTCCGCTGCGGTGAGCAACTCGCGATCATTAAAATTGCGCAGCAACCAACGCCATTCCTCCAGCGCTTCGCTGCGCATGTCCATGCGGTACAGCGCCAGTGTGCGCCGAATACCGGGTAGTGCCAACATCTCCGTGATGGCCTGTTTGTCGGGTTTGTATACCGGTATTGCCTCGCTTAATACCGGAAAGCCAGCCAGTTCCGCACTTGCCAGTTGACCATAGAAGTGAAATTCGCCGCTCAATGGCGCAAATATCTCTCTTGCTTCGATGGGCTTGCCCAAGGCTTGCAGCGCGCGCGCTTTCCAGTATTGCCAGGCTGCATCGCGCTGCTGTTGCTCGCTCATTGCGTTCACGCTTGCCAACACCTCGGGCCAATCCTGCGCGCGTAATGCCGCGCGCACCCGCCATGCCGATTGATGATCGTCAAGCGGCGTGTCTGCAGCTGCCTTGTACCAGCGCAGCGTGCGCGCATCCAGATTGCGCGCCGCCTCATAAGCCAGCCGGCCATAAAAATAATGCTGCTCGGTCACGGGAAAATATCCGGCGATCTTCGCCCAGCGCGCCGCGGCCAAGTCGGGGGATTGTTTTGCCAGGCGCTGCAAGGCAAACAGCGCGACGGTGCGCTGGCCCTCGCTTGCCAATTTCGAATTCAATCCGGTCGGCGGAACTGCATAGTCATCACTAATATCCATACAAGGAGCCTCGCATCCTGCGCCAAGACCGCCCGACGGGTGAGTGTTTGGAGATGTATCCATTGCGGGTGAGGAGGATAGAGATGATCCGCTGTCAGCCACAGCTGATGGGGGTTTGTCAGCCTTGCCGAAGCCAAGCCGCGACAAAATATTTCTCCATCCAAACCATCCCGCGGACGAGGAGGGGATGGTCGCACCTGGAGAGGGCAGGGGATTTTCCAGGTTTCCCCCGGAAGGGAGCGGCTGTTCGATGCCCGGAACTTGCGCTTCGACAGCTACGTTGATGCGCGCTTGTGTAGCCGCCACGTCTGAACTATTTGTAGAACTGGAATCGCCCGGCGTCAGCTTTTTCAGATAACGATCCGGATCGACGGCGGCACTTTTCAGCATGGCAGACAAGCCCGCGTATTTGCCATCCAGTTGTTCGGCCAGCTTGATGGCAAGCGACACATTGTTCCCTTCCAAAGCCAGGCGCAGCCGCTGACTAGCATCCTGTTTGCTGATGATGCCGGCGGACAGTGCAGCTTCAAACAGCGTGCCGCAACTATCCGGCTGTCCCTTGTCGGTGAACCACAATTTACGCGACTCGCGCAACGCAGCCAACTCATGGCTGCGGCGGCGCGATTGCAGGGCATAACAAGTCAGCTCGGTATCCTCGTTAAGCAAGTGCGGATATTCGGCATCGAACAGATCCCATTGTTGTTTTTTGCCGAGCAGCTTGAGCCACTCTCCGCGCAACTGGTCGATCATCGGCGTGTCTTCCGGGCGGGAAAGGAAGTTTTTCACCGCCCCTTCGACTGAGCTCAGGACAGGCTTAGCGTCGGCGTTTCCCAAGCCCAGGCTTAACTGGTAATAACTGACGTACACCTCCAGCGGCGTCTTTTTCAACCGCTGTGCGTAACGTCCCAGCTTGACTGTATCACCGGCAAGGAATGCATCGTGCGCAGCAAGAAAATCCGCATCCTGATCCGCCAGCACGGGAGAGGCGACCAGCAACAAAAAGTAAAGTATGAACCTCATTACAAACCATCAATAAAACAACCGCGCGGAGCATAGCACATTGCATATGTGCCGCCCGTTCGGGGCCGGACTGTCACCAGCTATTGCAAGCCACAAAAAAACTCCCCATCAGTTGCCCGATGAGGGTTCTTGATTACACAAGCGATTTGCTATCTGCAGAATGGATGTTGCTATCCTTTCACACCCAATCCTTCACCACCAAAAACTCTTCATACAGTTTCGCTTCCGCCGAGCCTTTTTCGGGATGCCAGTCATAGCGCCATTTCACCAGCGGCGGCATGGACAGCAGGATGGACTCGGTGCGGCCATTGGTTTGCAGGCCGAAAATAGTGCCGCGATCGATCACCAGATTGAATTCGACATAGCGACCGCGCCGGTAGAGTTGAAAGTCACGTTCGCGCTCGCCGTAGGGGGTGTCTTTGCGGCGTTCCAGAATCGGCACGTAGGCAGACAGGAAATGATCGCCGACATTTTGTTGGACGGCAAAAGCGGTGTCGAAATCCGGCACGCTCAGGTCATCGAAGAAGATGCCGCCCACGCCGCGCGGCTCGTTGCGATGCTTGAGATAGAAATACTCGTCGCACCATTTTTTATACTTGGGATGCAGGTCGGCACCAAACGGCGCGAGCGAATTCTTGCAGGCCTGATGGAAATGCACCGCATCTTCCGCGTAGCCGTAATACGGCGTCAAGTCCATGCCGCCACCGAACCAGAATACCGGTTCGGTACCGTCCTTCATCGCCACGAACATGCGCACGTTCATATGTACCGTGGGTGCATAAGGGTTGCGCGGATGAAACACCAGCGACACACCCATCGCCTCCCAGCGGCGGCCTGCCAGTTCAGGGCGATGCGCGGTGGCAGAAGGCGGCATCTTGTCACCCATAACGTGCGAAAACGCCACGCCGCCGCGTTCCAGCACGTTGCCTTCTTCGAGGATGCAGCTTCTGCCGCCACCGCCTTCCGGTCTGTCCCAACTGTCGCGGCGGAATTTTTTGCCGTCCACTTGTTCCAGCCTCGTGACGATGAGATGTTGCAGTTCAAGCAGGTATTCTCTTACCGCTGCGGAATTGAAACCACTCATATTTTTTTCAATGTTGATTAACTGCGTACGATTTTACCATCAGCCCACCTGCTTATGGTCGAAGGCTTCTTGTGTTTACCCGCACGCCCCGGCAACACCCATACCTTGCGTCCGAACAATCGTTGGCATTGCGCATAAGTCCTGGCGGGACGTTGTCCGCTGCGATTGGCACTGGTGGAAACCAGCGCGCTGTTCACGCCTCGGCAGAGTTGTGCGGCTTGCTTGTGCGCAGTCAATCGTACTGCCAGGGTGTCATGACCGCCGCGCAACCAGCACGGCGTGGAATGAAGGGCAGGCATGAGATAAGTGATCGCTTGCGCCCCCGCTATTTTGAGTTGCTGCTGTTGCGCTGGCGTGATCGGTTGCAGATAGCGCGCCACTTGCGAGTAACTGGCCGCGATGAGTATCAACCCCTTGTGCTGCGGGCGTGGCTTGAGTTTGAGCAGGCGTTGCACCGCGCTACGATTGTCCGGATCACAGCCCAGGCCGTAGCAGGATTCGGTGGGATAGGCGATCAAACCGCCGCGTCTGAGGTGTGCGGCGATGCGGCGATACGAGGAAGGAGCGCGTTGCATTCAATGGTCAAAAAAATTCGCAGTTCTGATGAAACTACTAGCCATTCCACTAGGCAATCAGCCGAAGAACTTTTGGCCGGGCACCCGAAAGACGGTAGCCAAGTGGCTGGTTATAAGCCAGACCAGGCGCGCGAAAAAAATCGAAGCGCAGCATATTGAAATATATGTCAGCAAGATTTTTTGAGCGCAACACAGTATGGCGACGAAAGTTGAATTTTTAACAATTATTTCCTGTGGGCCGCGATCGCGCGATATCCGATGTCATGGCGCATCTGGCAGCCGTCGAAGTGGATCCCGTCGGCGATCTCATAGGCGCGCTTCTGCGCCACCTTCACCATCGTGCCCAGCGCGGTGACGCACAGCACGCGCCCGCCGCTGGTGACCACTTGCCCGTTCAGCATGCTCGTGCCCGCATGGAATATATGCGCGTCTTCCAGCTTCTTCGCCAGTTGCGCAGGTAGCCCGGTGATGACATCGCCCTTGCGCGGCGTGTAGGGATAATTTGTGGCAGCCATCACTACGCCGAGTGCAGTGCGCCTGTCCCATTCCGCCTCCACCTGATCCAGCGTTCCGGCAATGGCGTGTTCCATCAGCACCGACAGGTCGCTCTTCAGGCGCATCATGATAGGCTGGGTCTCGGGGTCGCCCATGCGGCAGTTGAATTCCAGCACCTTGGCGTTACCCTGCGCGTCTATCATCAGCCCGGCGTAGAGAAAACCGGTGTAGGTGACACCTTCCTGTTCCATGCCCTTCACCACCGGTTGTATCACTTCGCGCAGCACGCGGGCATGAATTTCCGGTGTGACGACCGGCGCGGGAGAATACGCGCCCATGCCGCCGGTGTTGGGGCCGTGGTCGCCATCCAATAAACGTTTGTGATCCTGGCTGGTGGCGAGTGGCAGCACATGCTTGCCGTCCACCATCACGATGAAACTGGCTTCCTCACCCTCGAGGAATTCCTCAATCACCACGCAAGCCTCTGCCTTGCCAAACTCATTGTCCTTTAGCATTATGTCGATTGCAGAAAAGGCTTCCAGCCTTGATTCCGCCACCACCACACCCTTGCCCGCTGCGAGACCGTCGGCCTTGATCACGATGGGCGCGCCGTGCTTATCAACATAAGCACGCGCTTCCGCCGCATCATTGAAGGTCTGGTAAAACGCGGTCGGGATGTTGTGGCGCACCATGAAACGCTTGGCGAAATCCTTGGAAGATTCGAGTTGCGCCGCCGCCTTGGTCGGGCCAAAAATTTTCAACCCGGCAGCGCGGAAGGCATCCACAATGCCCGCCGCCAGCGGCGCTTCCGGCCCGACCACGGTGAGATAAATGTCTTCACGTTGCGCGAATGCTATCAGGTCGGGAATGGCGGTGATGGCGACATTCTCCACGCCGTCTTCCAGCGCCGTGCCCGCATTGCCCGGCGCGACATACACCTTCTGCACCTTGGCGCCTTGCGCCAGACGCCACGCCAGCGCGTGCTCGCGTCCGCCGGAACCGATAACCAGAATCTTCATGTCGTTATTTCCATTTAGAACGGGGAAGGGACAAGGGTTGAAGGGGGAAGGGTGGAGAGCGTGGCGCGCTTTTGCATTTACCCTTATCCCTTCATCCTTGCCCCTTCCCAATTTAATGCCTGAAGTGGCGGAAGCCGGTAAACACCATCGCCAGTCCATGCTCGTCCGCCGCCGCGATCACTTCCGCGTCACGCATCGAGCCGCCCGGCTGGATCACGGCTTTCGCGCCCGCTGCGGCCAGCACATCAATGCCATCGCGGAACGGGAAGAAGGCGTCCGATGCAACTACGGAACCCGCCAGGCTCAGGCCCGCGTTTTGCGCCTTGATGCTGGCGATGCGCGTGCTGTCCACGCGGCTCATCTGTCCCGCGCCCACGCCGAGGGTATGGCCGTTCTTGCAGAACACGATGGCATTGGATTTCACGTACTTCGCCACGCGCCAAGCGAACAGCAGGTCTTGCAGCTGTTCGTCGGTGGGCTGCGCCTTGGTCACCACCTTGAGTTGCGCCGCCTGCACGTTGAACGCGTCCGGCGATTGCACCAGCAGGCCGCCGCTGACGCGTTTGAAATCGAACTGGTTGTGCGCGTTGGACAGCGGCACGGTGAGCACGCGCACGTTCTGCTTCGCCGCCGTGACCTTGAGCGCGGTCTCTGAGGCGGATGGCGCGATGATGAGTTCGACGAACTGGTTGGCGGTGATCTGCGTCGCGCTGTCGGCATCCAGCTCGCGGTTGAAGGCGATGATGCCGCCGAACGCGGAAGTGGGGTCCGTCGCGTAGGCCAGCTTGTAGGCATTCAGCGCGCTGTCGGCAATCGCCACGCCGCATGGATTGGCGTGTTTGACGATGACGCAGGCCGGTTGCTCGAAAGTCTTGACCAGTTCCCACGCGGCATCGGCGTCGCCGATGTTGTTGTAGGACAGCTCCTTGCCCTGCAACTGGGTGTAGTCGGCGATGCCGCCCACCACCGGATTGAGGTCGCGGTAGAACGCGGCGCTCTGGTGCGGGTTCTCGCCATAGCGCATGTCCTGCACCTTGGCAAAGTTGAAATTGATCTGTGCCGGGAACGCGCTCTTCGTGCCGTCCGCATTGATCGTGGTGAGGTAGTTGCTGATCGCGGAATCGTAAGCGGCGGTGTGCGAAAACGCCTTCTTCGCCAGATCGAAACGGGTCGCGTCACTCACCGCACCGTTGTTGGTTTGCATCTCGGCCAGCACATCCGCGTAGTCCGCCGGGTCGGTGACGATGGCGACATGCCCGTGGTTCTTCGCCGCCGCGCGCACCATCGTGGGCCCGCCGATGTCGATGTTCTCGATGGCATCTTCCAGCGTGCAATCCGGTTTGGCGACGGTGGCGCTGAACGGGTATAGATTCACCACCACCAGATCGATGGTCGGGATGCCATGTTTTTTCAGTGTGGCAACATGTTCCGGCAAATCGCGCCGCGCCAGAATGCCCGCATGGACTTTCGGTTGCAGCGTCTTCACGCGCCCGTCCAGCATCTCGGGGAAACCGGTGTAATCCGCCACTTCGGTGACCGGAATGCCGTTATCGTCAAGCAACTTGGCGGTGCCGCCGGTGGAGAGGATTTTTACGCCCAGTTGGTTCAACCCTTGCGCGAATTCGAGAACGCCGGACTTGTCCGACACGCTGATGAGTGCCTGCTTGATTGTTGCCATGTTGATTCCAATGAAAAATAAATTGCGTAGGGGCACGGCGCGCCGTGCCCCTACGCGATGCCGTGCCGCTACTACGCGATGCCGTGCTGTTGCATCTTCTTGCGCAAGGTGTTGCGATTGATGCCCAGCATTTCCGCCGCGCGGGTCTGGTTGCCGCCAACGTGTTCCAGCACCATTTCGAGCAGCGGCTTTTCGACGCAGTTAATTACCATGTTGTACATCTCGCAACAGGGCGCTTCGCCGTCGAGGTCTTTGAAATATTCCTTGAGCGTTTTGCGCACGTAGCGCGCCATTTCATTCTCGCTGATCAACCCATCGCTCATGCTGCCAGTTCCTCGATGTAATGCAGTTGTGTTCCACGCTGCGCTTGCTCCGCAAAAAATTCATCCACTGCCGCCAACTGTTCTGTAGAACTTTCCAATTGATTCATCCGATGCCGGAAGTGTGCCGAGCCGCTCAAACCCTTGGTGTACCAGGAAATGTGTTTGCGCGCCACGCGCAAACCGGTGTGTTCGCCGTAGAAACCATACAGCTCATGCACATGATCCCGCAGCACGCGATGGATCTCGCCGACTTGCGGCGCGGGCAGATGTTCGCCGGTGTTGAGGAAATGAGAAATCTCGCGGAACAGCCACGGACGACCCTGTGCCGCGCGGCCGATCATCACGGCATCCGCGCCGGTTTGTTCCAGCACGTATTTGACTTTTTCCGGCGTGGTGATGTCGCCGTTGGCGATGATGGGAATGCTCACGCTGGACTTGACCGCGGCGATGGTGTCGTATTCGGCATCGCCGGTGTAGGCGCAGGCGCGCGTGCGTCCATGTATCGCCAGGGCTTGAATGCCCGATGCTTCGGCGATCCTGGCGATGCGGATGGCATTGCGATTCTGCTTGTCCCAACCGGTGCGAATCTTGAGTGTGACGGGCACATTCACCGCGCCGACCACTGCTTCCAGCAATTGCGCCACCAGCGGTTCATTTTGCAACAACGCGGAACCGGCCATCACATTGCAGATTTTTTTAGCCGGACAACCCATATTGATGTCGATGATCTGCGCGCCGTGATCCACGTTGTATTGTGCGGCTTGTGCCAGCATTTGAGGATCGGCGCCAACGATCTGCACCGAGATCGGATCGACCTCGCCTTCATGGTTGGCGCGGCGCTTGGTCTTTTCCGAACCGTACAACAGCGAATTGGAAGACACCATCTCGCTCACCGCCATGCCCGCTCCCATGCGTTTGCACAACATGCGGAAAGGGCGATCCGTCACCCCTGCCATAGGGGCAACGATGAGATTGTTTTTCAGTTGATAGGGACCGATGCGCATCTTGTTTTTCCGCTAGGGGGTTTTTCCGCGAGGGGGGAGGGATTATAAATGAAACTTGGCGGCGTGTTATGATTCTGCGCATGAAATTCGATGTCGTGATCATAGGTGGGGGATTGGTGGGAGCCAGTCTGGCCGCCGCTCTCAAGCACAGCGGGCTGTCGTTGGCGTTGGTGGAAAGCCAGCCCGCGCCAAAGCAGCCTGTTGATCGAGCTCCAGCCGATGGATGGGATAGCCGCATTTACGCGATCAGCCCGGGCAGCCGCAGCTTTCTCGAGCAATCCGGTGCATGGTCTTTGCTGGATGCCGGCCGCATCGCAGCGGTCGAAGCGATGCGTGTGTTTGGCGACACAGGAGCGGAACTGGAATTCAGCGCCTATCAAATGGGCGTGGCGGAACTGGCGTGCATATTGGAAAACCGCGCGTTGCAGCACGCGCTGTGGCAAGTGCTGCAAGCGCAAGAAAACCTCACCCTGCTGCATCCGGAACGCTGCGCATCACTGCAGTTTGCTGCGGATGCGGCCATGCTTACACTGGAAGATGGCCGTACCCTGAGTGCCAAACTCATCGTAGGCGCGGATGGGCGCGATTCCTGGGTGCGCAAGCAAGCAGGCATCAGTGCCGCGCCGGTGGACTATCAACAACATGGCGTAGTGGCAAACTTCTCCACTGAGCTGCCGCATCGCGGTATTGCCTACCAATGGTTTCAAACCGGGGGCATTCTTGCCTTGCTGCCGCTGCCCGGCAATCTGGTTTCCATGGTGTGGTCGGTCAGCCCAGAGCAGTCAGCGCGCCTGCTGGCGATGTCGCATGATGAGCTATGCGCACAAGTTGCTAACGCGTCGCGGCACACACTCGGTAATCTGCAACTCATCACGCCGCCCGCCGCTTTTCCGCTGCGCCTGTTGGTATTGCCGCAGATCAGCGCGCCACGCGTGACATTGATCGGCGATGCCGCACACAATATGCACCCGCTGGCGGGGCAGGGCGTGAATACCGGCTTTCGCGATGCGCGCCAACTGGCGCAGATACTGGTCGAACGGGGCGCGCAAAACGACTGCGGTGATGCACAATTGCTGCGCCGTTATGAACGAAAACGCAAAGAAGACATCTATGCGATGCAGGCGACGACTTACGGCCTGAAGCATTTGTTCAATAATGACGTTCCGCTGTTGCGTGCCGTGCGCAATTTTGGGCTGAATGCCACCAATCACCTCATCCCGCTGAAAAAAATGTTGATGCAACACGCCCTGAATTAAACGAAAAGAATAACCCATGAAAATACTAATCGCTCTGTTTCTGTTCACACTGTTGTCTTCCGCGCACGCCGGAGAGAACGAAATTCGCAAGTCGTTGCAAAGCAAATTCCCCGGCATCGGCAAGATCGAACATATCGTCAAAACGCCTTATGCGGGACTATATGAAGTTATCATTGACGATCAGCTTTTGTATACGGATGCGCAAGGGGAATATCTGTTCGAGGGCAGCATCATCGAAGCGAAAAGCCGCCGCGATTTGAGTGAAGCGCGCCGCCGTGTCCTGTTCGCAATCGATTTCGACAAGTTGCCGCTCGAGCTTGCGGTGAAAAAGGTGAAGGGCAATGGCAAGCGCAAGCTGGCTATTTTCACCGATCCCAACTGCGGCTTCTGCAAACGCCTTGAGAAAGAGTTAAGCAGAGTTACCGATGTCACGATTTACCGTTTTATGTACCCGATCTTCCCGGGTTCGGATGAGATCGTGCGTAATGTGCTCTGCTCAAAAGATCCGAACAAGGCATGGGAGGACTGGATGCTGAGCGAGGTTGCTCCTGCTGCGGCCACCTGTGATACCCAAACTGAAAAAGTCAAGGCCCTGGGTCAAAAACTCCGCGTCAACGGCACGCCAAATCTGATTTTTGGTAACGGCATGCAATCCCCGGGCTTTTTGCCGTTGGAAGAATTGGAAAAGAATCTGAACGAGACCGAAAAAAAACAGGGAACGTCATGAATTCCAACGCGGAAATTTATCAAGACTTGCTCGTCAAAGCCGTGAGCGAAGCGCGCGAGGGCATTACTATCGCCGATGCGCAGCAGCAGGATTTTCCGCTGATCTATGTCAATGAGGGTTTTGAAAGATTGACTGGCTATAGCTCTGACGAAGTCATGGACAAAAATTATCGCATCTTGCAGGGAACCGATACTGAGCAGCCTGAAATAGCCGTAATGCTCGCCGCTATCGCCAAAGGCGAGGGTTGCGTTGTC
>OBLT010002002.1_pt1 | contig 12826 bp, 11 predicted proteins | sample 1518721 | NCBI WGS metagenome assembly OBLT01 (sample SAMEA3539307, study PRJEB22396) | soil metagenome | biome: tundra; feature: field; material: soil | place: USA | collected 2010-05 | depth 0.15 m | reverse complement strand
TGCTCGGTGGCGTTGTGAGCTTCTTCTACGGTGGTGGCGGCGCCCTGTCCACGATGGCAGGTGGTACAGCCAAACTCGGTCAGCGAATGCGGAACGACCGGATGCTTGCGAAACGCCACGGCACTTACATCCGCAAGACTGTTCTCTTTCAGTCCAAGATGGCAGGTGGTGCAGCGGTCGGTGACCTGCTGCTCAGGGATCCAGATCTGTTGAATACCGCTCTCGTAATGGCGTTCCAGGGTCACAGCGTCAGCGCGGCCGCGAATGAGATGTAAGTATTGCTTCTGATAATGGCGCCACTGGCTGAAATGATCTTTGGCCGGGGAGATGGCAAGCAGCGCGAGCAGGATCAGGCTCACTGAACCAAATGCGCGCGCGCTGTCGCCGAAGAAGAACCGCCACAGTGACTTGAGTTTGTCAGTCATGGTCACTTAGGCCCTCCAGGGCAGGACCCAGGACCAGCCCGGGCCACGGAAGAAGGTTCCGATGGCAGTGAGCACCACGAGTTCAAACAGGAACCAGGTCATGACCCAGAAAGAGAGTGGCTTGCGCACCAGCCATCGGCGAAAGCCTTGGGAGTTTAGCGGATCGGTTTGCGCTGCCAGTAACATGAATCCCGCGATGATAAGGGTGGGGACCAGGGCGACCCATACATCGAAGACGACCAGGAAAATACAGAAGAGCACAACCACGATTCCGAAGATGCGCAGGCGCTTGGCCTTGTCGCGCAGCCACAATCCCTCGGCTTCGACGTTGATTTTGAAGTATGGAATGACGATCAGCGCCATCACCACTAAGCCGGGTACGAGCACACCCGCCACCACGGGCGGGAAGTAGTGCAGCATTTCCTGCAGACCGAGAAAGTACCACGGTGCCTTCGCCGGATTCGGCGTGTGCATGGGATCGGCCAACCCTTCGAGAGGCGCGTCCCACAGCAGCGCGACGATGACCAGTGCGATTGCCATTACCTCGATGGCAACCGCCGCGCGGAAGAAGACTTCGGGATAGGTCATTACCCGGTCTTCATCTTTCACGTGTACCTGCGGCGAGCTGCGCTTGGTGATAAACGCGATCCGGCGCGGCGTCTTGCGCGCGTCGGAGTCAACTACGGCGACGAAGTCCTTGGAGTCGCTCATTTGCTGCTCACCTCCGAGGCCGATTCGCCCGGATAAATTCCGCCATCTTTGCGGATCCGCCAGAAGTGCACGGCGATGAAGAGGACCGCGATCACCGGCAGTATCACGCAGTGCAGAACGTAGAACCGCAGCAGCGCGTTGGCGTTCACCGCCGTCCCGCCCAGCATCAAGAACCGCATTTTCGCGCCGACCAACGGCACGGCGGACGCGATATTGCTGCCCACAGTCACGGCCCAATAGGCCAACTGGTCCCAAGGAAGCAGGTAGCCGGTGTAGCTCAAGAGCAGCGTCACCAGCAGCAGCACCACGCCGATAATCCAGTTGAACTCGCGCGGAGTGCGGTAGGCTCCGCGATAGAAAACTTTGAACATGTGGGCAAACACCAGGAAGACCATGGCGTGTGCCGACCAGCGATGCAGGTTGCGTAGAAACACTCCGGACGAAACCACGTACTGCAGGTCTTTCATGTCCGCATACGCCTGCGGAACTGACGGATGGTAGTAGAGCATCAGCAGAATGCCGGTGATAACGAGGATGAGAAATGTTCCGAAAGTGAGAGCACCCAGATACCAGGTCGCGCTGAATTCCAACACGCGCTTGCGCGCCTTGATGGAGAACAGGTGCAGAAACACGTTTTGCTGCACAAACATCGCGCGACGCAAGTTACTTTCGCCGCTGCCACTGCGGAAGATTGACCGCCAGATGCGGTTCTCGCGCACCTGGTTAATGAGATTGTCCACGTTGTTTGCCATGGCTACACCCTCACCAGTTGCTTGATGGCGATGGCGCTGGACCTGTCGACCATCAGGTTACCGTCATCGTTCAGCCACATGCGCAACCAGGGAAGCGGCCGTGGCGCGGGGCCTTCGATCTTCACTCCATCCTTGTTGAACTTGCTGCCGTGGCAAGGGCAGGCAATGATGCCGAGGTCGGGCTTGTAGGCCGTCAGACAGCCGAGATGAGTGCAGATCGCCGACAGCGCGAAGAAACCCTCGCCGGTCCGGACCACGTAGATCGCGTTCTGCGGGTCCATCGTGACCGAGTCAGGCGAATAGCGGTCGGGCTTGCCCGCATCGACGATAGGCGACGGTTCGTAGAGCACATTGGGCGAGAGATATTGATACGCGAAAGCAGCCGTGCCCAGGGCCGCCACCGCTGCCGACCCGACTCCGACTTTGACGAAGAACTTCCGCCGGCTCATTTCCTCCGGACTATCGGGCGCAGGTGCTCGTTTTGGATCCTCAGCCATAAATCCTCACTGAATGACTACTTGGCCGCTGCCGCAGCGACTGGTTTGGGTCCATCAAAGCTCTGAATGGTGATGAGTCCCGTGGGTTCGGACGGCAACAGGTGGTAAGCCTCCATGGTGATGGTGTTTGCCGGACAGCGCAGCGCACATAATCCGCAACGAATGCAGCGGGTCTCGTCCTTGATCATTGCGGTCCCGCTGATGCTGCCCAACTCCGACGGCTGGATGCCTTCCAGTTCGAAGGTGAACAATTCGGGATTATTCGCAAGCGCGTCAATCGCGTTGGGTTCGAAATCAATACGATCCAGCGGCACCAGTTCGAGACAGTTCTCCGGACATACATCAACACACGCGCCACAGAGCACGCAATCCGTGCCGTCCTGCTCGCTGCCCTCAAGGATGGTGTTGATGTAGCACTTGAGACAGCGCTGCGCCTCCGCCATGGCCTCCTGCTCGGTGTAGACGAGTTCGACCTCAGTCATGCCGGTGCGGCGCTCCAGCGGAAGCATGGGGATGGCCTGGCGCTGAATGTTCATGTAGTCCACGGCCATCTGCCAGCGATCCAGCACTTGCACTTCGATCTTGGGTTCGGGATGCTTCTCCCCGCGAAGGTATTCGTCGATGCCGACCGCTGCACGCTTGCCATCGCCAACGCTGTCGATGATCAGGCGCGGACCGAAGGCGCAGTCGCCGCCCGCGAACACTCCCGGCGCGGAAGTCATCAGGGTGTCGCGATTCACATTGACCAGGCCGCGCGGAGAAATCACTACGCCATCCTCAGGCCGCAGGAAATCCAGATTCGGCGCCTGACCGATCGAGAGAATGATGGTGTCGCACTCGAACTGGGTATCGCTGTTTTCGTAGAAAGTTGGATTGAAGCGGCGGTTCTCGTCGAACACGCGCATGGTCTTCAGGCATTCGAGACCGACCACTTTGCCGTCGCGTCCCAGAACGCGCTTCGGCCCGAACCCCGGATGCATGATGATGCCTTCCGTCTCCGCCTCTTCAATTTCCTCCAGCGCGGCCGGCATCTCGTCGCGGTTTTCCAGGCAAACGAGACCGACTTCGCGGGCGCCCATGCGCAGGGCAGACAGCGAGATGTCCATCATTTCGTGCGCGGCAACGGCTTGCGCGTTCTCTTCCGACGGAGTGATCTCACCCGGAGCATCGTGCTGGCGCAGCACTTCACGCGCGGCTGAGCGGGCGACGTCCATGGCGACGTTGCCGCCACCAATCACCAATACCTTCTTGCCAATGGTGAATTTGTAACCGAGGTTTACGTTGAGCAGGAATTCGATGCCGCGGTGCACGCCATCGAGATCGACGCCCGGAATCGAAAGATCGCGGCTGCGGTGAGCTCCTACGCCGATCAGCACGGCGTCAAAGCCCTGATGCCGCAGCTCGCCGACAGTGAAATCACGGCCGGCGACCGAGTTCAGCTTGAGGGTGATGTCGCCGGTTTCGAGGATTTCGCGCACCTGCGCTTCAACCACACTGCGGGGCAAGCGGTACTCCGGAATGCCGAGGTATAACATTCCGCCCGCGACCGGCGACGCTTCAAATATCGTCACCGAATAGCCCATCAAGGCCAAATCGTGCGCCGCAGAGAGACCGACCGGCCCGCCGCCAATGACGGCCACCTTGTAGGGGAGTTTCGCTGCTGGTCTTGTGGAAGGGGCAACCGGGTGACGCGACTCCGGACCGTAGTTCTCGGTGAGAAAACGTTTCAATGCGCGAATCGCGATCGGACGATCGATTTCGCCGCGGCGGCACGCAGTCTCGCAGGGATGCGCGCAGACGCGTCCACAGATACTCGCCATGGGATTGGGATCGCGCGCGTACTTGTACGCCTCTTCGAAGCGTCCCTCGCCGATGAGCGTGACGTAACGGCCGGCATTGGTGTGTGCGGGACACGCCATCATGCACGGGAAGTTAGTGTTCAGCCATTCCCGGTCAACCGTCTTCCTGGTGAAGCGGCTAAGCATAGCCCTCTGTCCGACGAAGTGAACGTTCGCTTGACTTAAGCGTGACGGCGCGCCGGCCAGAGCGCGCCACGGGTGAACGTTACTTGGAGAGAGTGAAGTCGGCCTTGGCGGCGCCGGCGACGTCCACAGATTTAGTCTGTGGCTTCATGCCTTCGTGCCAGGCAACGACGTTGTACTTGCCATCGGGAACGTTGTCGATCTTGTAGTTCCCGCTGGCGTCGGTTTCGGCGAAGTAGGGAGTGGGGCTGACCACGATGTATCCGGCCATCTCTGGGTGAACATTGCAGAGCAGCGGCACCACTCCGGGATTATCGAACTTGAAGGACTTCTTCTCGCCCTTGGGCCAGGTGCCGAGGTTCCCGGTCAGCTTCTTGTTACCGCTGATCGACGGCCAAAAAACGTTGTGCTGCACCGTGTCGCTGTTCAGGAACTCAACTGTCGTTCCTTGCTGTATGGCCAGGACGTGCGGAGTGAACATCAGGCCCTTCTGGTCCATGAGCGGTTTTGCAGAGGGAGGAGGAAACGTCTTGCCAGCGATGGCGTCAACGTAAACCACGGAAACTTTCCCTGGAGATACCGTGCCTGAGATGGTGCCGGCGACGGCGGCGATTGCGAAAACGAGAACCAACAGTAACGTGAGCAAAAAACGTCGTGTCATAAATGTGCCTTTCAAGAGGTCCGGGTTCGTTGTGCTTGGTTAGTATGCAAACTCAATTCCCAACACCAGCGTATTGGTATGGAACGAGTTTACCGCCATTGGCAAGCCGTTGATCGGATTGACCGCCATTGTGACCGATTGCCCTGGCCTGAATTGGTACTCGGCAATGGCCTTAATGTTGGCATGGATCAGGAACTGCACCGCCGGTGTGATGCGATTCCGGGTCACGCTGGAAGCACCGTTGAACGATGAACCGGTGAATCCGCCCGGCACCAGGGCGTTGTAATAATCCGAAGTGGAGTTGACCCCGTCATAGCGGACCATCACGTACATCCATGGGTAAGCCAGCCATTCGGCGTCCACGAACCCACCGCTAAAGGTCACCGGCGATCCATGCACGAAGCCCACAGGCGTGGCGTCGCTCACCGGCAGCGGGATCAAGGCGCCGCTTGAGTCGATGGGGAGGAGGTTGTAGTCGTGGCCGTACATGTAGAGGCCGTTGATCTGCAGGTTGTGGTAGTTATAGGTGAAATTGCCACCCACGCGGTAGAAAGGTTCGCGGGCGGTGAGCACGACCGAGGTTCCAGCAAGCGTGGTGCCGCTGAGGCGTTGCACCGAGCGTCCGTAAAAGTAATACGAACCAAAGTTCAGGTAGGTGTGGTCGCGCGGACCACTCGGTCCTGCGGCCTGAATGGAGTTGCGGCTTTCCTTGTTTTTCTCCAGGTTGAAGCGGTAGTTGAAGCTGGCGTAGATGTCCTTGAAGTTGGCATCGGACGAGATACCCACTCCGCCGTTGTTGCTGCCCGTAGCCTGCGGAATGTATGCACTGCCCGAGTTGGCGTCTTGTCCTACGCCGCTGGTGTTCTGGTTGATGAAGGCAAGAGAATAGTTGTAGCCGCCGGTGTGGCGTCCGCCACTGAATTCGATACCCTGACCCGCCCCTGCCAGAGTGTAGGAGTTGTTCACGAACTGCTGGTTGAACGCCGGATTCACGACGCCAACGTTGGCTTGGCTGTAAATGTCGTAGGGGCTGATCCAGATCGACTTCGACTGGGTGAACGGGAGATCCAACTCCATCTGGCCGACACGCAGATTTAACGCGTTTTCTGGCAACTTCATGAACCGGCCAACGTTGACGAACTTCAGATAAGCCTCGCCCAGTCCGCCGTTGGCGTTCGCCCCTGACACACTGATGTCGTCATCGACCCAGAACGCGATGCCGCCGCCAAAGTTGCCTGCAGTAAAGATGCTAAAGAGTCCGGTTTCAAAGTCGGCGGTGGGAACGAAGGGGCCAATCGACCCCGGCGGCAACAGGGTGTTGAAATTGTTGCGGCTGCCGCTGGTGAACTGCATGTAATTGTTGTAGCGCAGCCCGATCGGAGGGAGACCGGGTATGGTCCCCGGCCACATCGCTTTCGGCCATAGTTCTGCGTTAGCCGGAGCCCCCAGCATGACCGGGGGGATTTTTAGCATCGACTCATCATCCTTGGGAAACTGGAATCCGGCGTCCTTGAAGGCCTTGCCGAAGTCGTTCAGTTTGGGAAAGTCGATGTGGCACGTGCTGCAACTGGTGCCGTACTGGCGAGAGAACGCCGGAATGGCGAAGCTCTGGTAGGCCGTAAGAACCATAAGAATCAGCAGGATAAGTGGGAGAAATCCCTTGAAACGACGGTACGGCTGCAACGACATTGCGAGTCTCCTCCGTGAACACGTCGGCAACGGTCGAGGCCAGGCGCCGCTGCGATTCGTGTTTTGCCCTATGGGAACGGAAGTATTTACGTTTGATAAACCTCCGAGCAGTGATCCACGTCACAAATATGCGTGACAATGACACAATCCGGAGCCTTTTGCAGGATTGTGTTGTGCCAAAGCGTCTTTTCCGCCGACTGCGGGTTCAAGTGTTTACTGCTTGAATTTTGATCGCCTCAAAGTCCAAAACCCCATGGAGGTACTTCTTGTCCCACGCGACCGTCTCGACAAGTTCCACATATGCAGAGTTTGTGAATCCACAATGGGTGCGATTGCTGGAACTGCTCGACATGGATGTGCGCTACGAGCGTTGCGCCGGCGCCGAGTTGTTCAGCGAAGATGGCGACCGCTACCTGGATTTCCTGTCGGGTTATTGCGTCCACAATGCCGGACACAATCACCCGCGGATCATCGAAGCCTTGAAGGCAGAACTCGATCGCAGCGGTCCGGCGATGCTGCAGAGCCACGTTCCAGAGCTGGCAGGCGAGTTGGCCCAGCGCTTGTGCAAGCTGGCGGGCGGCAATCTGAAGAAAGTTTTTTTCGCCAGTTCGGGGAGCGAGGGCGTCGAGGCCGCCATCAAGTTTTCGCGCGCGACCACAAAGCGCAATGCACTTCTCTACTGTGAAGGAGCGTTTCACGGGCTGACCTGCGGCGCCTTGTCGTTGATGGACAACGCGTTCTGGCGGGAAGGTTTTGGCACATTGCTGCCTGAAACCGAGGCGGTTCCCTTCGGAGACATCGCGCGCGTCGAGGAGAAGCTTCGCACTCGGAAGTTTGCGGCCTTTTTTCTTGAGCCGGTGCAATCCGAAGCAGGCATCAAAGTACCTTCGCCGGAATATCTCCGCGATGTGCAAGCACTCTGCCGCAAGTACGGCACGATGTTTGTGCTCGACGAGGTGCAGACGGGAATGTTTCGCACGGGCAAGTTCCTGGCCGCGCACAGCTTCGATGTTCAGCCCGACATGGTTGTCCTAGCTAAGGCGCTGAGCGGAGGACTCATTCCGGTCGCAGCGGTGTTGATGACCGACGAGGTCAGCGACGCGGTGTATAGCTCGCTACGGCGGGCAATCGTTCACACCTCCACCTATAGCGAAAATGGGCTAGCGATGCGCGCGGGCATGGCGACCCTGGATGTCCTCGAAAGCGAGGACCTCGGCAACCGCGCGAGTTATCTTGGGGACCTGCTACGCGCCCGCCTGACCGAAGCGCTGGAACCCTACGAGATGTTCAAGGCCGCGCCGGGTCTGGGCCTGCTGAGCGGGATTGAATTCCGCGCTCCGTCGAAGGTGATGCTGCGGCTCTCGTTCGAGGCGTTTCGCGCCGTACATCCTGGAATGTTCGGGCAGATGCTGGTGATGCGGATGTTCCGTCAGCAGAAGATACTGACGCAGATTTGCGGCAACAACTTCATGGTGCTGAAGTCGGCTCCTCCGCTCATTGCCGAGGAAGCGCACATCGAGCGGTTTGTGAGTGCGTTGACCACGGTGGTTGACGACATGCACAACTCAACCGCGTTCTGGACGGAGTCGTTGGGCCTGGCGCGGCGCGCGATGAATATTTGATGTGGCGGCGCGGTTTCTTCTACGGTCGTGCAGCCGCGACCGTAGTTACGGTCCCGACTGCCGAGATGGCGATCTCGACTTTGTTCTCCACCTTAAGAAACATCACACTCGGATTCTTCATGCCCCAGGCCTCGTAGGGCACGACGAACTTGGTAGTCGCGGTGGCCCGCGAGCCGTCGGCTTGAACCGGGAACGACAGCGTCATGTCGTGGTCGCCGCCGTGGATCCTGAAGATGCCCTGAACCTGCAGGGTCGCGCTGCCTTGTGCGGGCAGATTGCCGGTCACGTGCTTCGGCAGGAAAACGATGTCGTGAAAACGCGCACTCTCCAGCACTTCCTTCTGCATTTTGGCGTCGCGCTTGTCATTGCCGCTCTGGCCACTCGTCGCGTCCACCACGATTTGCCCGCTGGCGTCGCCCGTCTTGGGATCGAAAACGATGCTTCCGCTCTTTAGCTTGAACGTGCCTTCCACTGTGTGAAGTACGTCTCCCAATACCCAGTTGACCTTGGTTTGCGCCGGGTCGAGCGTGATCTGTACCTGCTGCGCGGATGCGGCGAAGGAATACAGAGAAATCAGCGCGACCGCAATGGTCAGTCGCAACCGGTGAGGGTTCGTTCGTTTCATGCATCTGTCCTTGGAATGTTCTACGCCTGTCATGCCGTCAACAAACGCCATCCAAACGAGAGACTTGAGCCAAGCCCGATTTTCGCCGGAGACAGCGTTCCCGTGTGCATGGCGAGCATCCGGCCAAAGAAGTCGGTGTCGGTAGTGAGGGCGCGGAAGGCACGATCACGGAGCCAGCGCCGGTTGTCCATCAGCAGCATCAGCGCGGCCATCCTGCGCGGCATGCGAGTAACCCTGGAGTGCGCTTCGTCATAGCCGGTTAGGTCGCCGGCACGCATGGCGTTCGCCAGCGCGACTGCCTGCTGAAACGCGATGGACAATCCCTCGCCAGTAATGGCATCGACCGAACCCGCAGCTTCGCCGATGAGCGCGATGCTTCCGGTCTGGACATTTCTGAGCCTGCGCGATGCGGTGGTCGCACCCAGCGTGGTTCCCAGAATAGTGGCGCGTTCCAGCTTGCTCGCGAGTTGAGGAAAGCTGGGCAGGGCGGCGTCGAAGCGTAGTCCGTTGTGGCTGGTGATGAGGGCCACGCACACCTGGTCTTCCGCCACCGGGGTCACGTACATCTGGCCGACGTCGCTCCAATGCACCTCTACAAACTCAGACCAGGGTGCGACGCGGTAGTGGCGGCGAAATCCAAAGCGACGGCGCGGTGGTCGCGACGGGTCGAGTCCGGACAACTTGCGCAGCTTGGAATTCTGTCCGTCGGCGCAGATCAACCATCGCGACGAGACAACATCGCCTTCCACCAGCAGACCATCCGGCGACAAGCCGGTAATGCGGCGGCCCCAATGCAGCGAGACGCCACACTCGGCCGCGCGATCCACCAGCCACTGATGCAGCAGGGTGCGGCGAATCCCGTAACCCACTCCGCAGGGAAAGCTGGCTTCGACTTCGCGCGGGCCGTTGATGAAGCGAATTCCGCGAAAGGGTGCGGCCTGGCGGGCATCGACTTCAATGCCCAATGCCGACAGCGCGGACAGGCCGTCGGGCATGATGCCTTCGCCGCAGGCCTTGTCGATGGGCGGCTGCGCGCAATCGACGACTGCAACCTCGAAGCCCGCTTGACGGGCAGCGATGGCGGCCGCAAGTCCGGCGGGGCCTCCACCGGCAACCAGAACTTCTGTGCGTCGAAGATCCCTCATGCTACCAGCGCAGCAGGACGAGTTCCGAGCAGAAGCCCGGACCCATCGCGGCAAGAATGCTGTAATTGCCGGCAGCAGGACGGCGCCGATTCATGAACTCCTCTAGAACCAGCAACACCGATGCCGAAGAGAGATTGCCGACTTTGCGCAAGCAGTCCCACGATGCCTGTAGCGCGCCCTCGGGCAGGCTGAGCGCTTCGGCGGTGGCTTCAAGAACCTTGGGACCGCCGGTGTGCATGATCCACGTGGAGATGTCATCGCGATTCAGCTCGTTGTCGGCGAGGAACGTGTCGACATCATGGGCCAGGTGTTTGCGGACCATGTTCGGTACTTCCGCCGAGAGCACGATGCGGAAACCCTCTTCCGAAATGTCCCAGCCCATCACATCTTCGGTCCCACGATAGAACGATGACATGGTGGCCACGACTTCGGGGCCGTGGGCCACGCTGTTTTTTCCGCTGAGGATCACGGCCGCCGATCCGTCACCAAACAATCCGGATGAAATGAGGTTTGCAACCGACAGGTTGCGCCTTTGCCAGGTCAGGGAACAAAGCTCGACCGAGACGAGAACAGCATTGTGGTCGGGATAGGCTCGCACATAATCGGCCGCGCGGGCGATGCCGGCTGCGCCGGCGACGCAGCCCAATCCGAAGATTGGGTTGCGCTTGATGTCGGTGCGCAAATTCATGCGGTTCATCAAGCGCGCATCGATCGACGGACTGGCAATCCCCGTAACCGAGACAAAGAAGATCGCGTCGAGATCGCGTTCCGACAGGCCTGCACGGGTAAGCGCGCGGCAGATGGACTGCTCGGCTAGATCTTCGGCGACCGTGATCCAGGCATCATTCGATTGGCCCCACGTTGTGAGTTCGTCGTAGGCTTCGATGGGAAGCGCAAGATGGCGGCCGTCCACAGCAACGCGGCTCAAGAGCCGATCGAGGACTTTAGGGTTGTCAATTTCTCCCGCCCAGTGGCGTTTCAGCGCCGAGGCGATCTGGGGTTGGGTGTAGTAATTCTGCGGAAATGCACTGGCTACGCTGGCGATTCGCATGAGTCGATTGGATTGGGCCCTTTCGGTTCTGTGTCTATGGTCGAAGGCGGATCGCTCCGCAACGATGAAGAGCGTCGGTTTGCTCTCTGTACCGTCAATTGAAGCCTAGAAACTTGCAACTTTTAACCCTGTTACGAGGAAATAGTTTCGACGGCTGCTCCCGGCGTGGATCGCCTGCTAGCAAACTGAATCCATGACTCAACTAATCCCGGGCGGATGGGGCGGATCGCTTTTCGCGCCGCGTAGCTTCCACAACATCTGGCGCAACATGCCGAGCCACAACTCCGCGTCGCGCGAGTTCAACTTCATGCGGCGCACCAGGCGGCGGACCTTCTCTTCATTGGCTGCCATCGTCGCCGGAGTCGAGTAGCCGCTGATATTCAAAGCTTCGAGCAAGGACGCGGTGACGCGCTCGACATCGCCCGCGGTCGCCATTTCCGGCAATTCGGGAGCGGCGACGGATTTATTCTCGCGCACCAGTTCGTAGAGAGCGACGGCGACCGCCTGTCCCAGATTCATGGACACATGTTCATCGCGCGTGGGAATGTTGATGAGCCAGTGGCAGTGGCTCAGCTCTTCGTTGCTGAGACCGAATTTCTCCGATCCAAAGAGCAGCGCAACGTTCGTCGATGTCAGTTGCTGACGAATGAGCGCTGCGCCTTCGTCGAGACGGCGAATGGGATGCAACAATTCACGGTGCTGGATCGAGGTCGTACCGACGACCAGCGAGCAGTCGGCGACGGAATCGGCCACGCTGGCACATTCTTCGGCGCCGGTCAGCAGGGGCGCAGCGCCCATGGCGGAGCGCGCTTCGCGAAACGCGACGTCGTAAGGATTGACTACGCGCAGCCGCAGGAATCCGAAGTTGCTCATGGCGCGCGCGGCCGCACCAATATTGAGCGGATTGCCTGGCGACACTCGCACTACGCGCAGGCGATCGAGTTCAGGAGGTTCGGGCAAGAGGCCTCATTTTACGACACGACGCGATTTCCACCCCTCGCTACGCAAACGATGGGGCACCCACATTCAAGCCTATGGCAACGGCTGGTTGGTCAGCAGGAAGTTGCCGCCATTTTCTCTCACCACGTGCACGTTGGCGCGCCCCACCAGGCGTTCGACATGCGGCATCTCCGATCCGTAGGTCAGCAGATAGTGGCGAGAGGGCGAATTCCACAATTCGACGAGCCGCGCGTCGTCGATGAAGACTTGCGGCGCGCCCGGAGCGTAGGAGCCATATTCCAGATTCGCGCCGCGGCCATTCCACAGCAGCGACGAACGGTTGGCATAAAAATACACGGAAGAGAATGCGTAGTACTCGTTGGCGCCGATCAATTTGCCGGGCGGACTCTGCTCAAGGGCCACGGCGAGCGGGTACGAGCCGAGGTAGGGATCGAAATCCACCAGCGCAATGCGCGCAGCCTGCAGGAAGACGATCATGCAGATGGCGAGCGGAAGCACCATTTTGCGAAGATCGGAACGCCACAACCATAGCGCCAACGATGCGGAACCAAAGGCCGCGGCTGCGAGTGCCAGCGGCAACTTCAAGAAGGCGAAGGCCCCTTGCGTCAGGTCGAAGATGTGTCCCATCGACAGGGTATAAACGTCGGGGTTCTGCGACAGCGCCTGAGAGATGTCTCCGACCACCGGCGTCCGCCACACCATGATG
>OBLT010002001.1_pt1 | contig 12829 bp, 7 predicted proteins | sample 1518721 | NCBI WGS metagenome assembly OBLT01 (sample SAMEA3539307, study PRJEB22396) | soil metagenome | biome: tundra; feature: field; material: soil | place: USA | collected 2010-05 | depth 0.15 m | reverse complement strand
AGATTACAAGGTGACTGGAGTTCAGACGTGTGCTCTTCCGATCTCGTAGAGCGCCTTGAACTGCTCCGTCTCCTTCACCGTTCCGAACTCGGTCACGTTGAAGGCGCCGTTGGGGAACGTCTCCACCCGCAGCATGTCGTAGATGCCCACGTGGCTCACCACCGCGCGAAATAGTTCCGGCCGCTGCGTCAGAGCCGCGCCCATCAGCAGGCCGCCATTGCTGCCGCCCTCAATGGCCAGCTTTTCGGGACTGGTGTATTTGGCCTTGATCAGGTATTCCGCACAGGCGATGAAGTCGTCGAAGACGTTCTGCTTCTTGATGAGACGTCCCTGCTCATGCCAGCTATCCCCGAACTCCGAGCCGCCGCGCAGGTTGGCAGTCACCCAGACGCCGCCGTGGTCCAGCCACACGCGCCTCCGGGCCGAGAACGCGGGCGATTCGTTAATGCCGTACCCGCCGTACCCATAAAGCAGGGTGGGGCTGTTGCCATCCAGCCTGGTTCCCTTGCGGCGCAGAATGTTCATGGGCACGCGCGTGTTGTCCTTGGAGATCGCAAACTGGCGGATGACTTCGACGTCGCTGAAACTCGCGGGCGACGTGGTAAACATCGCCGTCCGCTTCACCGCGCCCGACGCCGGATCGTAGGTGTACCACGCCGAGGGCTCCACGTAGCTCTCATTCTCGAACAGGAGCTGGTTGCCCTTCCCGCGCACCAGTTGGCCGACCGAGGCAATCTCCCCGACCGCCACCATCCTGTCCGGCTTGCCGGCCTCCTTGGCAAGCAGCCGGGATGGCCCGCCCGCCATGTATCGGACGTAGAGAATCGGACCCGCGGCCAGAAACCCGTCGATGGAGGAGCGGCCCGCCGTCACTACGGCCTTTGCCTTGTCGAGCGAGAACGCCGGCGCGGGGAGCGCGAGCAACTGTCCCATGGGCGCGTCCTTGCGGGAGAGCAGGTAGAGCGTGTTGTCGGGGCCGAAGGCCGCCTCGGAGACCCGGTCCAGGAGGCGCGTGACCTGGAACCAGCGTCCTTCCGGCCCGTGCACGTAGTGCAGGAACTCGCCGCCATCGCCGTTGGCCATGCGCGCCATGACGAACTTCCCGTCGTCGGACGACTGGAGTTGAATCTCGGCGATGCGCGGGAACCCCTTGCCGAGAGTGTATTCGTCCTGGGCCGTCGGTGCGCCGAGGCGGTGGAAGTAGAGCTGCTGGTAGAAGCTCTGGTCCGTCGGTGGGCGCTCCCCGTCGCGTGGATAGCGGGTATACCAGAAGCCGCTCGAGTCGGCATTCCACGCCACGCTGCCACCAGCAGTAGCCCCATTGACCCGCGGGATAGCGTCGGAGAGCTGTTTGCCGGTGGCGACTTCGAACACCGATACGGATCCCTCTTCGCTGCCGCCCTTCGAGAGCGAGACGGCCACCAACTTGCCATCGAGCGACGGTTCATAGAAGTCGATGGTGGTGGATCCGCTCGGGTCCATGGCATTCGGATCGACCACGACGTGTGCCGAAGCTGGGTCGTCGTGCGAGGCCAGGGTCACCAGGAACGGCTGGAGTTTGGGCGGTTGGAACTTGATGGCGAAGAGCACACCTCCGCGCGACTGGAGCGCCGCAAAACGGCCCGACTGGCTGGCGGACAGTTCGGTGAGGCGCGCCACCAGTGCCGGGCGCGTGGGCAGTTGATCCTGGTAGGCGCGGGTGAGGGTGTTCTGGCTGTTACTCCATTTCCGGACCTCGGGATCGGCAGGCGGCTCGAGCCAGCGATAGTCGTCCACCACCTTGACGCCGTTGTAATCGTCGGTGACCGGCTTCTTGGGGGTCGGCGGAATGGGCGGCAGGTCAGCCGCTGTCGAGAGGATCGCGCCGAGCAGTGTGGCCGCGACGGCCAGCGTGCGGGCCCGGGCCTGTGAAATGCGCATGGCGATAGGATACACCACTGAGCCACGACCGCGAGCGTCCTCGGCCGGTGACCCCCGTGGCCACCCCCCGGCTTGTTCCTGCGCCTTTCAATTCATACCCTTGCGAAGGGCCAGAATGCTCTTTGATAGGAAACTTGACAACAACGCACTAAACATTGATAATGAGGTTGTACTAATAGAGCCCACGGGGGCACGCAGCAAGCTATCTTAAATCACTGGATTTCGAGGAGGTTTTGAAGAAACATGGGAAAAATCATTGGCATTGACTTGGGCACCACGAACTCGGTTGTAGCCGTCATGGAGGCTGGACAGCCCACGGTTATCGCAAATCAGGAAGGGGCCCGTACGACTCCGTCCGTCGTGGCGTTCACGAAGAGTGGGGAGCGGCTGGTGGGGCAGGTTGCCAAGCGCCAGTCCATCACCAACCCCGAAAACACCGTCTTCTCCATTAAGCGCTTCATGGGACGCCGCTACGACGAAGTCAGCGAAGAGATGAAGATGGTGCCCTATAAGGTGGTCCGCGGCGACAACGGCGACGCCCGCGTGGATATCTCCGGCAAGAAACAGTCCCCGCCCGAGATCTCGGCCATGATCCTCACCAAGCTGAAGGAGGCCGCCGAATCCTATCTGGGCGAGAAGGTCACCCAGGCGGTGATCACGGTCCCGGCCTATTTCAACGATGCGCAACGCCAGGCCACCAAGGACGCCGGCAAGATCGCGGGCCTGGAGGTCATGCGCATCATTAACGAACCCACCGCGGCCGCGCTGGCCTACGGTCTCGACAAGAAGACCAACGAGACCATTGCCGTCTACGACTTCGGCGGCGGCACCTTCGATATCTCGATCCTGGAAGTGGGCGATGGCGTGGTGGAGGTGAAGTCCACCAACGGCGATACCCATCTGGGCGGCGATAACATCGACCAGCGGATCATCGACTGGATCGTCACCGAGTTCAAGAAGGAGAGCGGCATCGATCTGTCGCGCGACCAGATGGCGCTCCAGCGACTCAAGGAAGCTGCCGAAAAGGCCAAGATGGAGCTCTCCACGCTCCTAGAGTCGGACATCAACCTGCCGTTCGTCACGGCGGACGCCACCGGCCCCAAGCACCTGCAGATGAAGCTGACGCGCGCCCGCTTTGAACAGATGGTGGAAGACATCCTCCAGCGTTCCGTCGGCCCGTGCAAGCAGGCCATGAAGGACGCCAACGTCACCCCGCAGCAGATCAACGAAGTCGTCATGGTGGGCGGCCAGACCCGTATGCCGCGCATCCAGTCCATTGTGCGCGACCTGTTCGCCAGGGAGCCCCACAAGGGCGTGAATCCGGACGAAGTGGTGGCGGTTGGCGCCGCGGTCCAGGGCGGCGTTCTGGGTGGCGAAGTTAAGGATGTCCTGCTCCTCGACGTCACTCCGCTGTCCCTCGGAATCGAAACCATGGGCGGCGTATTCACCAAGCTGATCGAGCGGAATACCACCATCCCGACCCGCAAGAGCGAGGTTTTCTCCACGGCGGCGGATAACCAGTCGTCGGTGGAGATCAAGGTCTTTCAGGGGGAGCGCACCATGGCCCAGCACAACCGCCTGCTGGGCGTCTTCCAGCTCGGCAATATTCCGCCCGCTCCCCGCGGCGTTCCCCAGATCGAAGTCACCTTCGACATCGACGCCAACGGCATCCTGAACGTGACGGCCAAGGACCGCGGCACCAACAACGAACAGAAGATCACCATCACATCTTCGTCCGGCCTCTCCAAGGATGAGGTCGAGAAGATGGCTAAGGACGCCGAATCGCACGCCGCCGACGATCGCAAGCAACGCGATACCATCGAGGCCCGCAACCGCGCCGACGCCATGACTTACAATGTCGAAAAGACGCTGAAGGAACATCGCGACAAGATCGGCGAAGCCGAGGCGAAGGAGATCGAAGCCGCTCTCGAAGAGACCAAGAAAGCCATGGCGGACAACGATCCGGCCCGCATCAACTCCGCGACCGACCGGCTCACCACCGCCAGCCACAAATTGGCCGAGGCGATGTACAAATCGGCTGGCCAGCCCGGCGCCGGTGCACCACCTCCAGGCGGCGACGGCGCCTCGAGTGGCGATCCAGGCAAAAAAGGCAAAAAAGATGACGTCGTTGACGCCGAATTCGTCGACGTAGACGACAAGAAGTAACACGGGCCTGCTTGCCTGTGTGTTTCGGGCAGGGCTTTGCCCTGCCCGTCTTGGATCCTATGTCCGCTCCCAAGCACGACTATTACGACACGCTCAAGGTTCCCCGGAAAGCTACCGCGGATGAAATCCGCAAGTCCTACCGGAAACTCGCGCGCAAGCACCACCCCGATCTGAATCCAGGTGACAAGTCGGCCGAGGACCGCTTCAAGAACGTCCAGGAGGCCTATGATATTCTCAGCGATCCGAAGAAGCGTCAGATGTACGACCAGTACGGCTTCTACTCGGAAAGCGGCTTCCCCGGCGCCGGTCCCGCAGGTCCGGCCGGCCATGGCGCCCATCCCGGAATGGATTTCGGAGGGTTCGATTTTTCGGACATGGCCGCTGGGGCTTCCGGAGCGAAAGGCGGCCCCCGGACCGAAACCGGGGGCGGCTTCCGCGATATCTTTTCGCAATTCTTCGGGGGGCGGGGTGGAGCCGCGCAACAGGCTGAACCGGAAAAGGGCGGCGACCTCGAGTACGTGATGGATATCGATTTCTGGCAGGCCATCGGAGGAACGCAGACCCGTTTGAATATCACGCGCTACGAGGTTTGCGACACCTGCCGCGGCACGGGTTCGACGGGCACCGGAGAAGTCACCTGTCCGCAGTGCAAAGGCACCGGCAACGTGACCCAGATGGCGGGAGCCATGCGGTTCAACCTCACCTGCCCCCGCTGCGGCGGTTCCGGCACGCTCCGTAACGCCTGCCCCACGTGCGCGGGCGATGGCCGCGTGACCCGCACCGAAGCCGTCGATATCCGCATTCCACCCGGCGCGCGGAATGGCTCGCGCCTGCGCGTGGCCGGTAAAGGCAATGCCGGAACCAAGGGGGCGCCTCCCGGCGACCTCTACATCACCACCAAGGTGGAAGAGCATCCCTTCTTTCATCGCGACGGCGACGATATTGAAATCAAGGTTCCGCTCGCCGTGTGGGAGGCCGCGCTCGGCGCCAAAATCGATGTGCCGACCATCGACGGCCGTACCCAGTTGAAGATCCCGCAGGGGACTCACACCGGCCAGCGCTTTCGCCTGCGGGAAAAGGGCGTCCTGAATTCGCGTACCAACCAGCGCGGCGACCAGATTGTCGAGGTGGCCATCCAGGGGCCCGAACCGCGCGATGAGCGCACCCGCGAAATCCTTCGGGAGCTCGGCCAGTTGCATCCCGAAGACCCGCGACGAGAGATCTGGCCCCAGGTCGAGCACAAAGGCTAGGAGATCGCGATGGCAAGAGGCAAATCACGAGCGGCTTACATGATCTCGGTCGTGGCCGAACAGTACGAGATCCATCCGCAAACCCTCCGGCTCTATGAGCGCGAAGGGCTGCTCAAACCGTCCCGTAGTGAAGGCAATACCCGCCTTTACACCGACGACGACTTGGAGCGCCTGGAAGTAATCCTCCACCTCACGCGCGACCTCGGAGTCAACCTCGCCGGTGTCGAGATCATTCTGAACATGCGCGAGAAGATGGGCGAGATGCAGTCGCAGATTCAGGAGTTCATTTCGACGCTCAACCGCGAGCTCGCGGCTCGCACCGTCCGCCAGCCCGAATCCGAGGAGCGCACCTGTCTCATCCGCGTGGTCAACGCCCGCCCGCCCGCGTCTCCGGCCCGTCGTAATCCCGACACCCGTAAAGGTGCCTGATGGGGACAGACGAGACTGTCCCAAGGGGCCGTATTTGCCCCGCGTGGACAGTCCCGTCTGTCCCCATCTTCCCCGCTCACCGGATACCGAATGAGATCTCAATCCGCGATTTGTAGACCAGGCGATTGCCCGCCGGAGTCGTGCCGATGCCGACTCCGAAACTCCACTCGACGTTCTTCGCCAGCTTCAAATCCCCACCCGGCAGGATCTGGTGAAGTTGTCCGGCAATGGGCAAGAACGACGGCAGCGATCCCCACTCGCTGTAATACTCCAGGCTGGGGCTAAACCGCTCCGAGACCTCGTACCCGATCCGCGCCGCCGGCTCGAAGTTCCAACCGCCGCTGGTTCCGGGCCCGTGCAGCGCCCGCTCGAAGACCGGGTTGAAGTCGGCCCGCAGTTTCCCGAAGCTCTTCTCCACAATCGGCCGGACCTCGACGCGCCGTGAGTTCTCCTCGTAGGTGGTCTTCTGAAATGAGAACTCCGCCACCAGTCCCAAATCGACCGGCAAATGCCAGGAGCGTGGCACATAGAAGTGCGGCAGAACCCGCCAGCCGGCGTATTCCAGCGAGTCACCGGGACGCCGGGCGTTCAACTGCATGAAGCCGACAGAGACCTGGTCCGTCAGCCCGGCAGTCAGTTCGAAAGTCATGTGAAACTGATCCTGGAACGGGGCAACTGGACCTTCGAAGGTCTTGGTTCCCTTGCCGATATAGTTCAGGTGTGTCTCGAAGGTAAAGTCGCCGCGCCGCAGAGTTTCGTATTCGTAGACGTGGATCTCAAACGGATCCTGAGCGTGCGCGGGCCCCACCAATGTCAGGCACGCTGCTGCCAACAGGAGGTTGCCGATCCCGATGCGGCGGACGGTGTGTGCCTGTGCACATACCGCGGCTTCCGCGTCAATCCATTCCAGAAGCATCGTAGACTTCTCCTGGCGAGCGGCCGGAAATCCGTCGGCGCAGATTGGAGCACCGGATCCGGAAGCGGTCCAGGTAGAGGTACACCACCGGCGTGGTGTAGAGCGTCAGGAGTTGGCTCATGGCCAGGCCTCCGACGATCGCGATACCCAAAGGCCGGCGTAATTCCGAACCGGTCCCGCCACCCAGGGCGAGCGGCAGGCCGCCCAGCAGCGCCGCCATGGTGGTCATCGTGATGGGCCGGAAGCGCAGCAGGCATGCCTGGAAGATCGAGGCTTCCGGGCCCCGATGCTCTTTGCGCTCGGTCTCCACCGCGAAGTCGATCATCATGATCGCGTTCTTGATCACGATGCCGATCAACAGGATGATCCCGATCAGCGCAATCACGCTCAAGTCCGTGTGGCAGATCAACAGCGCCAGCAGCGCTCCCACTCCGGCCGAAGGCAGGGTGGAGAGAATCGTGACCGGATGAATCACGCTCTCGTACAGCATACCAAGCACGATGTACACCGTGATGAGCGCAGCGGCGATCAGCACCGGTTCGTTGCTGAGGGAATCCTGGAAGGCCTGCGCGGTGCCCGAGAAGCTCCCGTGGATGGCCGCCGGCATCCCCAGGGTCCTCTGCAGTTCGAGGATCCGATCCACGGCCGTCCCCAGCGGCATGCCGGGCGCCAGGTTGAAGGAGATGGTCACCGAGGGGAACTGGCCCGAATGATTTACCGCGAGCGGGCTGGTGTCGGCCTGGTAGTGGGTGAACGCGCTGAGGGGCACCTGCCCTTTGTCACCTTTCACGTAGAGGTACTTCAGGCCGTCGGGATTCTGCCAGAACTGGGGGTCCACCTCCATCACCACGTGGTACTGATTCAACTGCGTGTACATGGTGGAGACCTGGCGCTGCCCGAACGCGTCATACAGCGTATCGTCGATCGCCTTGGTCGAGATGCCCATCCGCGATGCCGTGGTGCGGTCGATGGCGAGCGAGGCCTGCAGCCCCTTGTCCTGCTGGTCGCTGTTGACATCCACCACTCCCGGAATGACCCGCATGGACTGCATCATGCGCGGCGCCCATTGGGCCAGATCGGGCAGATTGTCGCCTTGCAGGGTGTATTGATATTGTGCCGAACTTCCGCGCCCGCCGATGCGCAGATCCTGCACGGCCTGCAGGAACAGCGTCGCGCCGGGAATGTGGGAAACCTTGCCGCGGCGAATATGCGCGATCACCTCGTCGGCGGTCTGTTTCCGCTCCCCGTCCGAGCGGAGCGTCACGAACATCCTGCCGGTGTTCATGGTCCCCCCGCCGCCCATGCCGCCGCCGCCCATCGAACCGATGACGATGGCCACATCGGGGTCTTCCCGCACGGTCCTGACGAACTCCCCGAAGCGGCCTTCCATCGCCTGGAACGACGTCTGCTGGTCGGCCTGGATCGTGCCCGTCAGGCGGCCGGTATCCTGTTGGGGAAAGAATCCCTTGGGCACAGAGGCGTAAAGATATACGGTAAGGCCGATGGTGCCGAGCGTGACCAGCATGGTGAGGGGTTGATGGCGCAGCACCCACGACAGGGACTTCTCATAACCACCCAGAATCAGGTTGAAGGCCCCCTCGCTCAAGCGATACACCGCCCCATGGCGCTCTTCACTATGGCTGCGCAACAGCCGGGAGCACATCATCGGAGTGGTCGTCAGCGACACCAGCAGCGAGACCAGTATGGCGGCCGAGAGGGTGACCGCGAACTCGCGAAACAGACGGCCCACAATGCCGGTCATCAGAAGAATGGGGATGAACACCGCGATCAGCGACGTGCTCATAGTGACCACTGTGGAGCCGATCTCTTTGGCCCCCAGGACGGTGGCCTGCATGGGCGTCATCCCCGCCTCCAGGTGGCGCGTGATGTTCTCGATCACCACAATGGCGTCGTCCACCACGAATCCGGTGGCCACCGTCAACGCCATCAGCGACAGATTGTCGATGCTGTAGTTCATTAAATACATCACGCCGCAAGTGCCGATGAGCGAGACGGGGACGGCAATGCTCGGGATGATGGTGGTTCGCCAACTGCGCAGGAACACGAAGACCACCAGGATCACCAGCGCGATCGAGATCGACATGGTGAACTCGATGTCCCGCACCGAGGCGCGGATTGTGGTGGTTCGATCCAGGGCCACCGAGATCTTCATGGCCGGCGGGATTTCCGCCTGGATCGCCGGCAGCACGCCCCGTACCCGGTCGACAGTCTCGATGATGTTGGCCCCGGGCTGGCGGAAGACCACAAGCTGAACGGCCGGCTTGCCGTCCAGTTGGCCCGCGGTGCGGATGTCCTCCACCGCGTCGGTGACGGTGGCGACGTCGGAAAGCAGCACCGCTCCGGTTTTCTTGAATGCCACCACCAGCGGCCGGTATTGCGCGGCCGTCAGCAACTGGTCGGTGGTGCCCAGCGCCTGGGTCCGGTGGGCGTCGGTCAACTCACCTTTGGGCCGGTTGGCGTTGGCGGTGCTCAGCACGTTGCGCACGTCTTCGAGCCCTAGTCCGTAATTGTTCAGGAGGGTCGGGTTGACGTCTACCCGCACGGCGGGCAGGGATCCGCCGCCGACGAAGACCTGGCCCACGCCCTGTATCTGGGCGAGCTTCTGTTGCACGATGGACGCCGCGGCGTCGTACATGCGCGCCGTGCTGTAGATGTCCGAGGTGATCGCCAGAATCAGGATGGGGGCGTCCGCCGGGTTGACCTTGCGGTAAGTCGGGTTGCTCGGCAGGTTGGCGGGCAGTTGGCCGCGGGCCGCGTTGATGGCGGCTTGCACGTCGCGCGAGGCGGCGTCGATATTCCGGCTGAGATCGAATTGCAGCGTGATGGAAGTGGAGCCCAGAAAGCTGGTGGAGGTCATCTCCGTGACCCCGGCGATGCGCCCGAACTGCCGTTCCAGCGGGGTTGCCACGGAGGATGCCATGGTTTCGGGACTGGCGCCGGGCAGGGACGCCTGAACCGAGATAGTGGGAAATTCCACCTGCGGAATCGGCGATACCGGCAGGAACTGGTAAGCTACCACCCCCGCCAGTGCCACGGCCACCGTTAAGAGCGTGGTGCCGGCGGGACGGTGAATGAATGGCGTGGAGATGCTCATAGCTCAATAGCACCGACCGTGTCTGTGCTCTCCCTCCGAGTCGGGTATTCATCCAGGATATCGAAAGACCCGCGCCGATGGGTGAACCGCCTGCCCGGGGTTTGTGGCGCGCCCACCCACCCACCACTTGCGCTGATGACGCCCTGCGACCCGATCACAGGCGTAGTATCGAAGACGCCGGAGATCGGTCCGCCAATCGTCGCGTTTGGTGTGAGCCCTACTTGTCCGACAGTGCACGGCGCGCCCCCGGTGCACGTGAAATTAGAGATTTGTCCGATCCCATCATTGCACGATCTGCGGGTACAGCCCCGGCGTTCTCAATCCATGCCAGCGGCTCCTCACCGGAGGTGAGATCCAGCGGCTCTCGCGCTAACGTTCAAGACTCTACGCTTTCTGACGATCATCTCCGCGGTCTAGCGAATGATCCCTTGCGAAAGAGCAGTAGTGTTGCCATGACGCCACCTAGCAGCCCAAAGGTGGAAGGTTCCGGGACGGCGCTCTGCGTCGCATGCTGGAAGTTCAATGGATTGCCTGTGATATCCGGCCCATAGCTCCATGTAATGCCGTCGGGTACAGTGATGCTAAGGAGCCTCGCAGTGTTAAAGGCGTCGGCGGTGCCAGCAGCGCTGGCGGTCCCCAGTGTACTCGTAAGAGTGTTGCCGCCCACTGTAAAAATGTTATTCACGGGGATGGTGCCGCTGCTGGAATAAGAACCCTGGCAGAATCCATCCGGGACTCCCCCGGAGGGAACTCTGCTACGGCACTCGTCGTTGCCGCCGCTACTGAAGGTAGTCGCCCGGATGCCAAAAATAGTTCCGCCTATGTGGGAGGAGCCATCCAGGGTGTACTCGAAGTGGGCGTAATCGCTGCCTGGTAGAAGGGCGAGGCTTGCGTCGAAAGAGTATTGGATGCCGAGAGAAACGGACGATCCTGGAGTTCCTCCCGCGAGCGCGAAGTCAATACTCCAAACAGATTCTGCCTGCGTAAATGTGTCGGCGGTCCGGCTCATTGCATATGTCCTGTTCAATCCGTAGGCCACTAGCGCTTCCGCAAAAAACGGGCCGGCCGCCGTTCCTTCCGACACTACTTGGTTCGCGGTTCCGGTGTTCTGAAACGCGCTAGCGCCGGTAGAGACGGTATTGTAGCTGGCCGTTGCGGAAAGTGAATCGGCGAGTGCAGGAGCACCCCCGTACGTACATAGCGCTCCAGCTATCAGGATCTGCCGAACGCCCCTGCCTTTGAAGAGTCCTCTCATCTTGATGTCTCCCTTAGTTCTGCTAAACGGCCCATAGGTGGGCCTAATCAGCCTGCGTATCCCGCAGCGGAACCCTTAAGCGTTATGATGGAATTCTTGCGTTGCCGCCTGGGGAAGAACCCGGAGAAGTAACAGTACTGCTGGAACGATGGGGCGCCGGAGACCGCCGTGCCTATTTCCTTGTCGATCGGGAGAACCAAGCACCGTCTATGTCACGACAATTCTGACGACCGACGGCTGGACCGCATGTTGTATAGTGCCACCGCCAAAAGCATCAGCATCAGGAGCGCCAGGCCAAAAGGCGAAATCGCCGGCACGGGCGTATTTGGATTGACGATGGTCGTCGCGTCGTTGGCCGTGTCATCGGCATTGGCTGTGACGCCGCCACCCGTCACCGTCGCGCTGTTGGTCACCGTTGCCGGAGCCGTCGCCGACACGGTCACCGTCAGGGTAATCGCCGGATAGCTTATACCTGTGGCTAAAGCGTCGCTACGTATGCAGGTGACGGTCTGGGCGACGATGCTGCATACCCCCCAGCCCGAGCCGGCGGCAGCGGTCGGGGTCAAGCCGACCGGTACCGTATCGGTCACCGTCACCGCCCCGGCGGTGGATGCTGTACCCGTGTTCATTACGGTAATGGTGTAAGTGGCCCCCACCTGCCCTGGTGTGAAGTTACCAACGTGGGATTTGGTGATGAGGAAGTCGGGACCACTACTGCCCGTATTGCGGAAAACGTAGGCCGCGCCCTGTGCACTGTTCTTGGCCTGCGCCCCAATCACCGCCGTACCCTGGTCCACCGATACGGACCGACCGAAGAAGTCACCCGCCACGCCATCGGAGGCGGTGAGTTTCTGCTGCTGCGTCCAGGTCGTGCCGTTGCGCACAAACACGTAGGCCGCGCCCTGGCTGTTGTTGCCAGTGGCTCCAACCACCGCCGTGTCCCCGCTCACCGATACGGAAGTACCGAACGCGTCACCCGCTAGCCCGTCGGATGCAGTGAGCTTCTGCTGCTGCGTCCAGGTCGTGCCGCTGCGCACAAACACGTAGGCCGCGCCTCGACTGTTGTTGCCAGTGGCTCCAACCACCGCCGTGTCCCCGCCCACCGATACGGAAAAGCCGAACAGGTCACCCGCTACCCCGTCGGAGGCGGTGAGCTTCTGCTGCTGCGTCCAGGTCGTGCCGCTGCGCACAAACACGTAGGCCTTGCCCTGGCTGACAGAGCCTCCAAAGGCTGCAAAGGAGGCTCCAACCACAGCCGTGTCCCCGCTCACCGATACGGAAAAGCCGAAGTCGTCACCCGCTACAGGGTCGGAGGCGGTGAGCTTCTGCTGCTGCGTCCAGGTCGTGCCGCTGCGCACAAATACGTAGGCGGCGGCGACAGGTTGTTGTTGAAACGCCCCGACCACCGCCGTGTCCCCGCTCACCGATACGGAAATGCCGAACTCGTTAATAAAGCTGCCGTCGGAGGCGGTGAGCTTCTGCTGCTGCGTCCAGGTCGTGCCGCTGCGCGTAAACACGTAGGCCGCGCCCGGGATATCGTTTTGACCCTGGTCAGGAGCTCCAACCACCGCTGTGTCCCCGCTCACCGATACGGAAAAGCCGAACACGGCATCAGTCACCCCGTCGAGGGCGGTGAGGGTCTGCTGCTGCGTCCATGTCGTGCCGCTGCGCACAAACACGTAGGCCTCGCCCTGCCCTCTGTTCAAACCAATCTTTTTAAAACCCGCCCCGACCACAGCCGTGTCCCCGCTCACCGATACGGAAACGCCGAACGCGTC
>OBLT010002000.1_pt1 | contig 12833 bp, 6 predicted proteins | sample 1518721 | NCBI WGS metagenome assembly OBLT01 (sample SAMEA3539307, study PRJEB22396) | soil metagenome | biome: tundra; feature: field; material: soil | place: USA | collected 2010-05 | depth 0.15 m | reverse complement strand
CGCAGAAGTGGAAGGTGGAAGTGCTCTCCACGTCGGAGTCGGGCGTGGGCGGGTTGAAGGAAGTGATCGCGCTGATCGAGGGCGACCGCGTTTTTTCCCGGCTGAAATATGAAAGCGGCGTGCACCGCGTGCAGCGCGTGCCCGCAACCGAACAGCAAGGGCGAGTGCACACCTCGGCGATCACGGTGGCAGTGCTGCCGGAAGCCGAAGAAGTGGACGTCAAGATCGAAGCCAAGGATCTGCGCATCGACACGTTCTGTTCGTCTGGGCCTGGCGGGCAGTCGGTGAATACAACGTATTCGGCGGTGCGGATCACGCACATTCCGACGAATACGGTGGTGAGCTGTCAGGACGAGAAGTCGCAAATCAAGAACCGCGAAAAAGGCATGCGCGTGCTGCGTTCGCGGCTCTATGAAGTCGAGATGCAGAAACAGCAGGACGCGCTGGCGAAAGAACGCAAGCAGATGGTGGGGTCGGGCGATCGCTCGGAGAAAATCCGCACCTACAATTTTCCGCAGAACCGGCTCACGGATCATCGCATCGGCTTCACCATCCACCAGCTCGAGCAGGTGATGGACGGGAAGCTGCAGCCGATTATCGACGCACTGATTACGCATTATCAGGCGGAGAAGATGAAGGGGGATAACGCGGCGGGTGCGCTTAGCTTGGTGTGAGGCAGTCGTTGGTCGCTCGCGGGGTAGTGGTGGGTCATGTTTTCGTGTGACTCTTCAATTTTGTCCTCTTTGTTTTTTCTCCGTGTCTCTGTGTCTCCGTGGTGAAATAAGGATGTGCAATTAAAACAAGCCCTCAATTCAGCAATCGAGCGGCTGACTTCTGCTCGTGTTCCTTCTCCGCGTATGAATGCGGAACTGCTCATCATGTTCACGCTCGACTGCGATCGGGCGTATCTCTATGCGCACCCTGAGCGAGAGCTCACCTCCGACGAAACTCGGCGCTATGACGAAGCGCTTGCTCGGCGCGCTTCGGGCGTTCCGGCGCAGTACATCACGGGGCACCAGGAATTCTGGGGGCTGGACTTTATCGTGTCGCCGGCGGTGCTGATTCCTCGTCCGGAGACGGAACATTTGGTGGAGGCAGTGCTGGAGTTGGTCTCGCCGGCTGATTCGAAGCGAGGTCAAGAGCAAAAGCAAGAGCAAAAGCAAAGGCCTCGGACAGGAGTGTCCGCGCCACACGAGCTATCTCTACACAATTTGCGCATTGTCGATGTGGGAACCGGGTCGGGGGCGATTGCGCTTGCTCTGGCTAAGGAGCTGCCCTCTGCGGAAATCCATGCGACCGATATTTCTCCTGCGGCGCTGGAGGTCGCTCGCGCCAATGCGGCGCGGCTTGAACTTACTTCGCGAATCGATTTTCAACTTACCGATTTGCTGAGCGGCTTTGCTCCGACTTCATTTGACATCGTGGTTTCTAATCCTCCTTACGTGGGGGATTCGGAGGAAGAGTCAGTGCAGCTTGAAGTGCGCAAGTTCGAGCCGCGGAATGCGGTGTTTGCGGGGCCGACGGGTCTGGAAGTGATCGAGCGGTTGATTCCGCAGGCGCGCGCGGCGCTCGGTCCCGGGGGATGGCTGGTGTTCGAGATCAGTGGGACGATCATGGAGCGCGTGCGGGGCCTGATGTCGAGCTGGGAAGAGGTTCAGATCAGGAACGATCTGCAAGGGATCGCGCGGGTGGCGATGGCGAGAAAGACCAATCCGTAGCAGGGGCTGCTAGTGGAGAGACGGGCCTCCCGCCGGGCAGGACGGTGAGACCCCCGTCCCTCCTGTCACGCATTAGAACGTCACCCGCACGCCAAGTTGCGCAGCGAACGGAATTCCGACGGTGGTGCCGGGGCCGAAAAAATCTCCCAATCCGCCCTCGGGTATCTCGAGCTGCTTCAGGCTGGTGATGGGGATATACAGGCTTGGGGTGCAATTTGGATCGCCGCAAATATCGGTGACATTGGTGACACCGGTAAGAGGATCCGGCTGCATCTGGGGCGCGGGAACCGGCAACTGGGCTACATTGGCTGCGAAGTTCGCGCCGGGATTGTTGCGGTTGAAGAGGTTGAAGAACTCGACGAACGGGTCAATCCGCCAGCGCTCGCCGATCTTGAACGGGCGCGTGATGCGCAGATCCGACTGGATGTAAGGCGTGCCTCGGAATTCGTCGAGGCTGGTGGGCAGTCCTTTCACGTAAATCCGGTCGGTGTTGTTCAGGTTCGTGATGGTAATGGGTCGCGCGCTTTCCACCTGGGTGATGGTGCTCAATTCGAAACCGCCGGGGATGTAAACCGTACCGGCAAGCACGAAGCGATGGCGAACGTCTTCGCCGGACGGGCCGTAATCGCCGCGCCGGAAAGCGTTCAGCGGATCGCAGACGCCATTCACATAGTCAAAGAGTTCGCCGAGCAGGCAGCCCCAGGTCTGGGCCTTGGCAAGCGTGTAGTGCGCGGTGAGGCTGAACCGGCGGCCGACGTTGCCTTGCACGCCCAACATGAGAGCGTTGTAGCTGGAGCGATTGTCGGAGCGGAAGATGGTGACATCCGTATAAGGATAGGCGCGATAGGCGTGGTTTCCCTGTTCGTGGATATAGTCGGCGCTCACAATCCAGTGCTCGTCGAAAGCGTGCTGCACGCCCCCGGTCATATGGATGGCGTAGGGCGTCTTGTAATTGGGATCGATGAGCGATGGTGGCGCGACGGTATTCCGATTCACCGCCTGCAAAGCCGTTGCCCAACCGCCCTGCGCGAGATCGTTATAGAACAAGCCAAATCCCGCGCGAATCACGGTTTTCTCGCTGCCGCCGGGCGAGTAGGCGATTCCGAGGCGGGGAGCGATCTGCTTGCGATCGTCATGCGGAACTGCTGCGGGATAGCCCCACTCCGTGAGCAGCTTTGGGAACGACCGATTTGCAGCCTGGCTTTTTCCGGAAGCGGTGAATAACCCGAAAGTCGTTTGATAGCGCAGGCCGTAATTGATCGTCAGGTGATGCGAAGCGCGCCAGGAATCCTCAGCGTAGAACGCGAGCCGCTGAACGTTCTGCGAAAAGCCGCCGTTGCCGCCTGGAGTGAAGTTGCAAGTCGAGCCATCCGCTGGAACACCGGCAGCGCACTGCGGGCTGAAGTAGAAAGTGCCTGGATTTTGCGCGTAAACGTCCGGGTTGCTTGCATATTGGATGAAAGTCTCATCCGTCGCCGCAAACGCGCCACTGAGCACCGGTTCATGAATGAAGTTAATTCCGAACTTGAGCGAATGATCGCCGGTAGCCCGGCTGAGGTCGTAGCGCACCTGGTACTTGTCCTGATTGCGCAGGTCCGGAAAAAGAGTGATAGGAGTGGCAAACTGGTTGTCGCCAAAGGTTTCGAAGCCGGAAACGGTCAAGGCAGTCGAGCTGAATGGAAACGCCAGCGCAAAACCAAGATTCGAATTGCGCGTCTGGGTGAGGTGCAACAGGCTGGCATCGAGAACCAAAGTGCCGAGCCAGGTCGAACTGAAAGCGTAAGTATTGCTGAGCACCGTGTTCCAGTAGTTGTTGTGCGTGGTTAATCCGGTGGAGGGCAGCGTGGCCTGCTGCACCAGGGCGTTGCGCGTTAGGTAGCTGTCTTGCGAGGTGCGGAGGAACCACTGCGACTTCGAAGACTGCGCCCAGTCAAAACGCAGTGAACTGATGTAGTCGCGGAAAGGGACGGGAACATTTTGCGGGACGGCGATAAAAGGGACGCCAGGAATCAGGCCAGCGGCGGCCAACTGCGCCAGCGCGTTAAACTCCGCTGTGCTGTTGGGGCTATAGGCAATGCTGGCATTTTCGTGGACGTGTTCGAACGAGGCGAAGGCCCAGACTCTATCTTTTGCGAGCGGCCCGCCGAGCGTGCCCACGTAGTTCTGGCGAGAGAACGGCTGCTTGGGATTGGGTGCTGGATTCTCGATCGGGAAGCGAGCATTGAGCGCTGCGGCACGCTCGTAGAAAGCGGCGTCTCCATGCCAAAGATTGGTGCCGTGCTTGGTGGTGATCACGACCGACCCGGCCGTGGTCCCGCCGGTGTCGGCGTCTTCGTTCGCCGTGCGCACGGCAAATTCCTGAATGCCATCGGTCGAAAAGTTCTGCAGGAAGCCGCCGATCCAGTCGTCGGAGTTGTCGGCGCCGTCGACGGAGAGCTCGTTGTTCAGGCCGGAGCTTCCGCCGGTGGAGACAGCAGTAATGCGCGCCTTAGTGGGATCGGAAGGTTCGACGGGCTCGGTTCCGGGTACGAGGTAAGCGATATTGGCGAAGCTGCGGGCCGCGAGCGGAAGAGTTTCCAGGTCGCGACTGCTGACCACGCCCTGATGCACGGCACTCGCCGTGTCAATCGATTCGGTCGTGATCGACGAAGCAGTCCCCTGCACTTTCACCGTTTCGCGCCCGCTTTCCGGTTTGAGCGTGACGGCGATGTCGCGCACTGTGCTGACGGCGACGTCTACATCGGCAGTGGCTTCGGAAAAACCTTTGGCGGTCACGGTTACGGCATAAGAGCCGGGCAATAGGCCGTCGATGCGGAATTCCCCCCGCGCATCTACCGTGGTCTCGCGGGTGATGGAAGATCCGTTGGACAGGACGACGATTCGAGCGCCCGCCACGCGCGCCGCGCTCGCGTCCTGGACCTCTCCACGAAGTGCGCCGTTCGGATTCTGCGCGCGCAGGAGCGAAGGGGCAGCGACGAAGATCATGACTAGAATCGGGAGGATCGCGGCACAGATTGGCGAAGTCGATCGGCGCATCCTGGAGATTGAAAACGTAGCGAGCATGAAAAGACCCATCCGGCGAACGAAGGAATTTGCCGCTGTACAGACTGCTAAGGGGAATCGGCCTGCGCGGCGCAGCTCACCGAGAGTAACGGCATGCGCCAACTACTACCAGCGATAGTGATATCAAAAGGGGTTGTAAGAAGAATCCCTCTGGCAGACAGAAGGGCTAGCGGACAAGCCACTCGGTAACTTCGTGTGTCAACGCCAGAACGGGGCCGTAAGTAGCAAAGACGCAGAACAGCGCCACCAGAGCGGGTGGAATGGCGTACCACGGGCGAATTCGAATCGGCTGAGCTTTGCCGGCTTCGGCTTCATCCCAGGCAAGCAGGCGTGCTACGCGGTCGCGGATGGATCCGGTCACGAAGCCCACGGTGCAGACCGGAGCGGGCTCGATCGGAACCAGGCGGGAGAGCTTGACCAGGGCTGAGGCCAGGTTAACGGCGTCGCCCAGATTCGAGACGGCCGCATCGTCGGCGGCCAGTTCCGCGGTTTGGGACCAGGCACTTTCCAGCTTGGCCATGCCGGGGAAGGGACAAAAACGGAAGATGAGTTTCTTCAAGTTGTCGCAAGACTGCATGTGCGCCAGTTCGTGCTTGAGCGCGATGTGCAGTTCGTCATGACTCAGAAGCGCAACTGTAGATTCCGAAACGAGCACTCTCGGTTTGCGCACACCGACCAGCGTAAGCGGTGGCGCCTCGCGCCGGGAGCGGAAGGTCACGGTTTCGGTACCGGCATCCACGTCCAGAAGATGAGCGCCTTCCAGCCAGCGCGCCACCACACGAGAAGTAGTCGTCTGGGCGGCGATCACCCGGAAGCAGCCGCAGGCAATCAGCAGTAGAGCGCAAACGCCCAGCGCAAGCGGCATCGCGCCCATGCCCTCATCAATCGAACGCGGTTCGAGCAACTGAAACGACGGCACCACAAAGGCGAATGTAATGGCAACGGAAGCCGCTAACGGGAGAACCCGCAACGCGAAGAGCAACCCGGCCAGGCTCTTTTCCGTCGCATGCAGCAACTTCAGTGAACGCCACACGAATGCCACCAGCGCCGATAGTAGGCAGTAGAGCAGGACGAAAAAAGCAAGCGAGACGGCGATTCCGCGGAGGGCAAACATTATGGTCGCTCCTGGCCGTCGGTTTCCCGGAACTTGTTCTCTCGGCTCTGGAGTTCGCGGCGCTTGCGTTCGACCAGCAGTTGCAGCTCATCGAGCAACTGCGCGTCATGGGTGCTGAGCGCTTCCACCAGATACGAGAGAGGCAGGGCGGAAGCGTCGCCAGATCCAAGTAGTTGCCGGATGCTCTCGAGCGCGGTGACCCGTTGCAGCTCTTCCGGGGTGTGGCGCGGAGTGTAGCGGAAGGCTCTTCCTTCGGCGACGCGGTTGAGCAGGCCCTTCTTGTAGAGACGGTCCACGGTCGTCATCACCGTGGTATAGGCCTGACTGATCTTGCCATCCGCCAGCAGTTCGCGAACCGTGGCGCTGCCGTGCGACCAAAGCTTTTGCAGCAACTGCTGCTCGAACGGACCCAACTGAGGCGTGGAGAATGACCCGAAGATCGAAAACGTTTTCTTCATTCGAAAATTAACTGCGATCGCCCAGTGCGCCCTACTCAAGGTCGTCTGCGGGGAAAGAATACCATTTGGATGGCGTGCCTTGCACCCGAAATTTGAAGGCTAGAAGAGCGCATTCTTCGCAGGAAAGGCACAAAGTTTGCACAAATCGTGCAGAGATCCGGAGAAAGATCCGGCTATGGCGTAGTGGCCGCGGGCAGTATCTCTTCCACGTCTATTTTTGTGGGATAGTTTCCCGTATAGCAGGCGGAACAGTAGGTAGTCTTCTCGCCGTCCGCGCACGCTTTCTTCAGACCTTCCAGCGAAAGATAGGCGAGCGAGTCGGCGACGATGTATTGGCGAATCTCGTCGATCGTCTTGTTGGCGCCGATAAGTTCTTTTTTTGAAGGCGTATCGACGCCGTAGAAGCAGGGCGAGATGGTCGGCGGGCAGGAAATTCGCATGTGGACTTCCTTCGCGCCTGCGCTGCGAATCATGCGGACGATCTTCTTGCTGGTGGTGCCGCGCACGATGGAGTCGTCGACCAGAATCACTCGTTTGCCTTCGAGCAGGCTGCGTACGGCGTTCAACTTCAGTTTCACCCCGAAGTCGCGGACCGACTGTTGCGGCTCGATGAACGTGCGCCCGATGTAGTGGTTGCGGATGAGGGCAAGGCGAAAAGGAATTCCACTTTCGGCGGCGTATCCGATGGCCGCGGTGTTGCCGGAGTCGGGAACGGGAACAACGATGTCGGCATCCACCGGAGCTTCGCGCGCGAGCTGGCGTCCCATGGCGTCGCGGCTTTGATCGACCGAGCGGCCAAACACCAGACTATCGGGACGCGAAAAATAAACGTGTTCGAAAATGCAGCTCGACAGCGCCGGAGACGGGGAGTAAAAACGCGAACTGACGCCTTCGGGCCCAACGATGACCAGCTCACCCGGCTTAACGTCGCGTTCGTAGGTGGCGCCGAGCAAATCAAAAGCGCAGGTTTCGGAGGCAAAGACAATCGTGTCTTTTTTCTCGCTGGTCAGAGACGGGATGCGGCCCATAGCCAGCGGGCGGAAGCCGCGCGGATCGCGGGCGGCGAAGACACGGTCGCGGCTGAGCATGACCAGCGAGAACGCACCTTCCACGCGGCGCAGAGCGTCGGCGATGGCATCCGGCAGGGTCTGCTCGCGGGAGAGCGCAATCAGGTGAACCAGCACTTCCGTATCGCTGTTGGTTTGGAAAATCGAGCCCTGCCCCTCCAGCTTCGCGCGAATCGCGTGCGCGTTGACCAGGTTGCCATTGTGCGCAATCGCGATCTTGCCCTTATTGGACTGCACCATGATGGGCTGGGCATTCAACAACGCCGAATCGCCAGCGGTCGAATATCGGGTGTGTCCGATGGCGAGAACACCGCGCAGAGAAGCCAGCACTGCATGACTGAAAATATCGGCGACCAGGCCCATCGCCTTGTGCTGGCGCAGGTGTTCTCCGTCGGATGTGACGATGCCCGCCGATTCCTGCCCGCGATGCTGGAGGGCGTGCAGCCCGAGATAGGCAAGCTTCTCCGCCTCGGGATGGGCGTGGATGGCGACGACGCCACATTCATCGCGAAATTTGTCAGGGGTCAGCATTTAGCACTTAGCCTTTAGCTCTTAGCCAATTCAACCTCGCTCGTGGAGCGACGGGCGCCTCGCCCGTCCCATCGGGCGAAGCCCGGCAACCTCATCCCGCAGCGACAACGCTTGGTTCCGTGCGCAACGCGCTTTCCAGCGCGCCTTCGTACGCTTCGCGCAATTCTTGCACGCTCGCGGAAATCACCAACTGACTGTCCACCGCGATCTCAACCCTGTCCGACCCCGTTTCGCCCAACACATCCGCGAAGACGTCGTACTCCTCCGCTACTTGTTGGATTCGGGGCAGGTGGATTGGGTCGCAGCTTAGTACGACCCGGCTGGCATCTTCCGCGAACAGCAGGAACTCAAGCGCTAGATTCTGCCTGGGCAAACTGACGTTTAGGCCGACTCCAGCTGGCAGTGCCGCCTCCACCAGTGCCACGGCTAATCCGCCATCGGCACAGTCGTGCGCGGATTCGACCAGCCCCGCACGGATGATGGCCACCAGCGCGCGTTGCAGCGTGGCTTCTTTCTCGAGATCCAGTTCGGGAGGATAGCCCCACACCGCTCGGAGAATTTCTTTGGCGTACTCGGACGAGCCAAACTCCAACTCGGCATCGACCGCGTCGCCAGTTTCATTGGCTCGCAGCAAAATAATTTTTCGTCCAGGCTGCGCGAAGTGCATCTTCGCCGTTTTATGGACGTCTTCGAGAATTCCCACTACTCCGATCACAGGGGTTGGGTAAATTCCCTCGCCGAGAGTTTCGTTGTAGAAGCTGACATTGCCGCCGGTAATCGGCGTATCCAGTTCCTCGCAGGCTTTGGTGATGCCGTCGATCACCTGCGAAAACTGCCACATGATGTGCGGCTTTTCGGGATTACCGAAATTGAGGCAGTTAGTCGCGCCGATCGGAAGAGCTCCCGCACACGCTACTTTGCGGGCAGCTTCGGCGACTGCGTGCATGGCGCCGAGACGCGGATCGAGATAGCACCAGCGGCTGTTGCCGTCGAGCGCCATGGCCAGCCCGCGCTTGGAACCCTTGATGCGGATGACGCCAGCATCGCCTGCTCCAGGCGCTTCGACCGTATTGGTCTGCACCATGTGGTCATACTGCTGCCAGACCCAGCGCTTCGAACAAATGTTGGGGCTCGCGAGTAAACGCTTGAGAGTTGCAGTGAAATCGTCAGCGCCGTTTTCAAGAATAGGTTTTGGGAAGGGCACGGCTTCAGCCGTGCCGCTAACCGCCGCTAAACCCGAGGGCTTTAGCCCCTGAGAGCCACGGGGCGATGAGAGCTTGATGCGCTCCGGCATTTCGCGATCGACCGGCGGTTCCCAGCGTGCGAGCGGACGTTTGTATACGGGCGCGTCATCGGTGAGGGCGGCATTGGGAATTTCAGCGACGACTTTGCCATGTTCGCGTACGCGCATCTTCGCATCGGAGGTGACCTGGCCGATTTCCACCGCATCCAGTCCCCACTTCTGGAAGACGCAGAGGACTTCCTGTTCGCGGCCTTTTTGCGCGACCAGCAACATGCGCTCTTGCGACTCGCTGAGCATGATCTCGTAGGGAGTCATGCCGGTTTCGCGTTGGGGGACGCGGTCCAGTTCGATTTCGATTCCGGTGCCGCCGCGCGCGCCCATTTCGCAGGTCGAACAGGTCAGGCCGGCAGCGCCCATGTCTTGTATGCCAACGATCGCGCCGGTTTGCATGGCCTCCAGACAGGCTTCGAGCAACAGTTTCTCGAGGAATGGATCTCCCACCTGAACATTGGGACGCTTTGCTTCCGAGCCTTCGCTGAACTCTTCGCTGGCCATGGTGGCGCCGTGAATACCGTCGCGCCCGGTCTTCGAGCCCACATAAATTACGGGATTGCCCTCGCCCGATGCGCGTCCATAAAAGATCTGGTCGCGGCGGACCAGGCCAAGAGCGAACGCATTTACCAGCGGATTGCCGGAGTAGCAGGGCTCGAACTTCACCTCGCCGCCGAGGTTGGGGACGCCGAAACAGTTGCCGTAAGAAGCAACGCCGGAGACTACGCCTTCCATAACGGAATGATTCTTGTGGATTTCCGCCTGTGTAGGGACGGCCGCCCTCGGCCGTCCAGCCGAGCGAAGCTCGGCGTGAATCGGGCCGAAGCGAAGCGAGTCCATCACCGCGACAGGCCGCGCGCCCATGGTGAAAATGTCGCGCAGAATTCCGCCGACTCCGGTGGCGGCTCCCTGGAATGGTTCGATAAACGAAGGATGATTGTGCGACTCGATTTTGAAGGCGCAGGCCCAGCCGTCGCCAATGTCAACAATGCCGGCATTTTCACCCGGCCCCTGCAAGACCAGCTTGCTACGCGTGGGCAAACGCTTCAGGTGAACGCGCGACGACTTGTAGGAGCAGTGTTCGCTCCACATCACGCTGAAGATGCCGAGTTCGGTCCGCGTGGGTTCGCGTCCGCCGAGCAACTGCTTGATTTTTTCGAATTCCTCCGGAGTGAGGCCGTGTTCCCGGATCATCTCCGGCGTAATGGCAGCGATCGCAGAGGTGGTCATGGATGGGAAGTTCCATTGTCGCATTTCGAGCGAGTTTTTACATGATGATCTGCAGAAGATTTTTGCGGCCTAGCGGTGTTTGCGGTGCGGGAGGCTGGCCTTCCGCGCAAGATTTCGCTCACTTTCCTGACTTTTCGCCCATAAGCAATACAATCTTCCCCATCAAGAATAGAGCGGCGCTACAAAACAAGCCCTTGGCTACGAAGTAGGTGGGAATGCCTCCCTGCAGCATGCCGCGTGGCCGGAACCCGTTGTCACCATTCATCGATGCCCATAAGCAAAGCAGCAGGACCAGCACTGCAATCGTCGGATTGATGATTCTCAGATAAGTTTTCATATTGAGTGCGCGCGGCCGATCGGCTGTCGCCGCGCTTTCCTTTCAAGACGAGGGCATTGTAGCGCCATCCATCCCCGGGGCGCAGTGACCGCTTGCGAGTTCGACTCTGTGGTTCCGCCTACCGTGAACTCCCCCGCCGCGGCCTATGGCACGGCGGCGGACAAGAGTGTCCGCCCTACACACCCGGCTATACTGTCGCAGATGAAGTCCGTCATCGTCGGCACGGCCGGACATATCGATCACGGCAAAACGGCACTGGTGAAAGCACTTACCTGCATTGATGCCGACCGCCTCGAAGAAGAAAAGCGGCGCGGCATTACGATCGACATCGGCTTTGCCCACTTCGAACTCGATGCGCCCGACGGCAGCAGGATTCGCCTGGGATTCGTCGATGTTCCCGGCCACGAGCGCTTTGTGCGCAACATGCTGGCGGGCGTGGGCGGCATCGACCTGGTGCTGCTGGTCATCGCCGCCGATGAAGGCATCAAGCCGCAGACTCGCGAACATTTCGATATCTGCCGTCTGCTAGCGATCCGCCGCGGCATTACCGTGCTCACAAAATCCGATGCGGTGGATGCGGAGACGCTCGAGGTGGTGCGACTGGAAGTGGAAGATTATGTGCGCGGATCATTTCTCGATCCGGCAAAATCGCCGATGGTCGCGGTGAGCTCGTTGACGGGCGCAGGCCTGGACGAATTGAAATCCGCGCTCGCTCAGGTCGCGTCCGAAGTTGCGGCGAAAGACTCGGCGGCGCTGGCTCGCTTGCCGATCGATCGTGTGTTCACCATGAAAGGCTTTGGCACGGTCGTGACCGGGACACTGGTGGCAGGGACGATCCGCAAAGAGGAAGAACTCGAAGTATTTCCGGCCAGCAAGCGCGTGCGCGTTCGTGGCGTGCAGGTTCATGGCGCACCCGCGGAAGCAGCCCTCGCCGGGCAGCGCACCGCTCTGAACCTCGCAGGCGTCTCTACCGAGGATCTGGCGCGCGGGATGACGCTCGCGACCGCGGACACTTTTCGTTCCACCTCGCGAGTCGATGCGCTTCTTTCCCTTCTTCCCTCAGCGAAGCCGCTCAAGGATGGCGCGCGCGTGCACTTTCATGCCTACACTTCAGAGGCGATCGCCGAAGCACGCCTCTATGGGATGAAGCAGTTGAAGCCCGGAGACGAAGCGTATACGCAGCTACGATTCGCCGAACCCATGCTGCTCCTGCCGGGAGATCGCTTCATCGTGCGCCAGTTTTCACCGGTAGTAACCATTGGCGGAGGCGTTGTGCTGGACGCATCGCCTGCCACTCGCAAGCAGCGCGCGGAAGACGCAACCGCGTTTCTCAAGATCATGCGCGAAGGTTCTCTGGAACAAGCGCTGGCAGCGCGCGTGGCTCGGCGCGGTGCAATCGGTCTGCGTCTGGATGACGTCCCTGGAGAAATGAACCTTCGGCGCGAAGACGTGGCGAAGCTGGCGGCACAGGCCGGATTGGTCTGGTGCAATCCGGTGCTGGTTGCGGCAGCGGCGTTCGGAGAAGCAAAGACGGATGTTCTTCAGTTTCTCAAGAAGTTTCACGACGGGAATCCGCTTGTGGCAGGAATGAGCAAAGAAGAGTTGCGCGATCGGGTCAACCTGGGCCCCGAGGTGTTCTACAGCGTGCTGGGAAAATTGGCGGAAGAAAAGAAACTGGAAGTGGCAGGCGAGCTCGTCCACCTGCCTGGCCGCGGCGTGGTTATGAAAGACGAAGAGGCCGAGTCTAAGAAAATCATCGAGTTGGCATTTGCTTCTGCAGGGTTGAAAGTTCCGTCGCTGAAAGAAGTGTTGGCGGGCCTGAAGGTGGATAAAGTCCGTGCACAGAAAATTGTCACTCTGCTCTTGCGGGACAAAGTTCTGATCAAAATCTCAGAAGAGTTGGTCTTCCACCAGAGTGCGCTCATGGATCTTCGACAGAAGATCGCCGCGCTTAAGGCTAGCGCGCCGAAGATTGACGTGGCCCGCTTCAAAGATATGACGGGAGTCAGCCGCAAGTATGC